>JAESFO010000348.1_pt1 | contig 60534 bp, 35 predicted proteins | sample 9269421 | NCBI WGS metagenome assembly JAESFO01 (sample SAMN14502839, study PRJNA617101) | algae metagenome | isolation source: Nostoc desertorum CM1-VF14 and co-occurring heterotrophs from rocky... | place: USA: Clark Mountains, San Bernardino, California | collected 2000-06-05 | reverse complement strand
AACTGTTTTGGGAGCGATCGCGTTGCGGGTAGATTCATCGGTTAAAACTGCTCAAATGCTTACCATATATACATTTTATCAGTTTGAAGCTCCGCTTTTTTCTGAGTTTGTGAGAAATCCGGGATAAGAGATTAATTGTTTTTGTGAGGTGGGCATTATGCCTGCATAGTCAATAAAAAAGCATTTTATATTTAATTAAGGTCATCTACTTGTTACCAATGTAAATGAGGATGTAAATCAACATAGTTCATAATTTTTAATAGCAGATATGTAGTGCGAAATGACAACTAAATTAGCCTGTAAAGAAAGCAGATTTTTTGAGAAAAAATTATACATTTTTATATAACTAAAGAATAATCGCTCAAGAGATAGTGCTAAAGTCGATCACTATATTATGTGCAGGCTTATCTTCTCTTAGCTAAGAATAAAAATCAAGGAAAGTTAAGACATTTAAGTGAATTATTGAGAGAGTTAAGGCAGGAATACTGCTCGGTTAAGGAAAAAAGTAGGCTCAAACCCTTGAAATATCTTTGTCTATAATGAATGCCCAAAAGAGCTTGAGCGAGCAGTATTAGTTAAGCCAGTTAATAAAAAAGTAAGTTGTGTTTTGAACTAAAAAGTTCTTAAAATCAAAGCGCAACCACGGCAACCTAGAATTCACTATCCTATAGTCAAAAAAGCTACATTGAAACCACGTAGACAGAAAAATAAATCGGCTTAGTACCAAAGATTTTATTATGAAGTTAATATAAAGCAATTAATCTGTTATGTAAAGTTTATTTAAATATTAACTTAACTTTCTTAACTGTCTTAACTGTCGTTGCATTTTGACCATAGCTATAAGAAGCTATTTGAGTGTAAAAAGTGCAGTACTTTAACTGTTTATTTACTCTCAGACCACACAAAGCGATTCAAAGCACATACTTATCTTAAAAAGATTTATGGCGTTAACAAACTTTATTGAAACCAAGTTGAACGAATATGCTCAAAAGATTCTCAAAGGTGTTGAACAGCCTGATAACCTTGCCTTTGGTTAACTGAGTTTCTATCTTTGCGTTGTGTGTTGAATGGTAAAGCTAGTCCATAAAATGTGGGGTTAGTAGATGCCATCAATGACTATTACCATTAATTTTGAGTGAAAATTATGACAAATCAGCAAACTCCACAGATAGAGATTACCAATATTGTCTACAAGAATCAGGTCAAGAGAACTCAATCTGACGAATACATTGAGATTACGAATCACGAAAAGATACCCGTCGATGTATCTGGTTGGCAAATTGCTTCAGGGATAGGACGCAGCAAAGCGTTCACTTTTCCCCAAGGAACAATATTAGCCAGCCATTCTCATTTTGAAATAAATAGAGTATTAAGCTCATTTTGAAATTCAAAATGTAGTACAAAACAACTAATTTTTCAGAGAAAGGAGATAGCTAAAAAAATAATTGCATCCATTAGCTAAGTATAAATACTCAATGTACTGTTGGGGATTGCCTGACAACTAAGGGTAAACTCAGGAAAATAGTTCTATGAATGAGAATATAGAACTCAATCGAAATAACAAATTATTATGAAAGTGGAGCATGAATATAAAAGTTCCGCCGCGTTTGTGCCAAATCCTGAAAAAGCGGAAAATGCGGTCTTGGGCTGCTGTTCTGTCATCTTAGCCTTCGGTACTCATTGCCAACCCCTAGAGTACTTTTTAAAATGATTTCACGTAATCCAGAAATTACAAAATGTCAAAAATCTTTTGCTTGCAGTTTTCAACGAATCTATTGAAACTGGGAATTGGATCTGACTATTAGAAGAAAGTAGCGTAACAACTAATCTTTTCGTATTAAATATTTAAAAGAAGAATTGACCCATGCTTAAGCAATGTATTCACCAATTATTTGAAGCTCAAGTAGAACAAACACCTGAAGCTATAGCTGTCATCTTTGAAAATAAGCAGTTAACCTATCGAGAATTAAATTCAAAGGCAAATCAACTAGCCCATTATTTACGAACCCTAGAGATAAAGCCCGAAATGCTTATGGGGCTTTGTGTTGATCCCTCTCTAGAAATGATTATTGGATTGCTAGGCATTCTCAAGGCGGGAGGAGCTTATATTCCTCTCGATCCGACCTATCCCCAAGAAAGATTGCACTACATGGTACAAGATTCCTTAATCTCCGTGCTAGTGACCCAAGCACAATGGTCTAATTTAATCTCAGATTATAGCGGATTAATTGTTTATTTAGACAGTCAATGGTCGGAAATTGCTCGACAAGGAGCGAATAATTTAATTAATAAGGTAGAACCTGATAATTTAGCTTATGTTATTTATACATCGGGAACAACAGGAAAACCTAAAGGAGTGATGATCGAACATCATTCCTTAGTAAACTTTACATACTCGATCATAGATCGATATCGACTTTCTGCAAGCGATCGCGTACTTCAGTTTGCCTCTATTAGTTTTGATGTAGCAGCCGAAGAAATTTATTCTTGTCTTTGTTCTGGGGCAACCTTAATTTTACGAACTCAAGAAATAGTGAGTTCTATTCCTTTATTTATCCAAAAATCGCAAGAATCAGGGCTGACAGTTTGGAATTTGCCGACTCCTTACTGGCATTTATTAGTTAATGAAATTATTAATAGCGAAATCAGCTTACCCAGTAATTTACGATTAGTAATTATTGGTAGCGAAAAAGCTCAACCAGAATGGGTAAAACAGTGGTTAAATAACTTCGGTACTTTTCCCGAATTAATTAATGTTTACGGACCAACAGAAGCAACGATCGCCGCCACTAGTTGCTCCCTATCCTGCCTTAGCGAAAGTCAACTCAATCATGCCGAAATCCCTATTGGCAAACCATTAGGAGACAATGTTCAAGTTTATGTATTAGATGAAAGCTTAAGCCCCGTTCCTACAAATACGCTAGGAGAAATTTATATCGGAGGCGCAGGCGTGGCTAGAGGATATTTAAACCGTCCCGAATTAACTGTTAAAGCGTTTATTCAATCGCCTTTTAACCCCACAGAACAATTATATAAAACTGGGGATTTAGGGCGTTATCTTACCGATGGTAATTTAGAGTATCAAGGACGCATCGATCATCAAGTCAAAATTAATGGTTTTAGAATCGAGTTAGGAGAGATTGAAACGGTTATACTACAACATCCCGAAATCTCTCAAACTATTGTGATTGATCGGCAAGATCATCTAGGCAATAAAAGTTTAGTTGCTTATGTTGTTCCCCGTTCACAGACGCAAAATTTAATTGTTAGCTTACAAGAATTTTTAAAACATCAGCTTCCCAGTTACATGATTCCTGGGGCATTTGTAGTATTAGAACAGCTTCCTCTCAATCCCAACGGAAAAGTTGATCGCCAAGGCTTACCCATTCCTAATGATGTAGATACTCAGTTAGAAACTACTTACACCCCCCCACGTAACCAGGAAGAAGCTACCCTAGCTGAAATTTGGAGACAAGTATTCGGACGCAAGCGTATCAGTATTGATGAGAACTTCTTCCAGTTAGGCGGACATTCCTTGATTGCAACACAGATTTTGTCTCGCATCAGGAATACTTTTCAAGTAGATATATCGTTTAAGCATCTTTTTGAAAACTCTACTATTAGGGAATTAATCCAAATTATTATTCAACAACAGCAAGTTCAACATAACTCTGCTTTTACAAGTATTAAACCGATTTCCAGACAAGGATATTTACCTGTATCTTTTGCCCAAGAGAGGGTTTATTTTATCGAACGCCTATCTCCCTCTGCCACCGCTTACCAATTTCAAGAAAGTTTGCAAATTAAGGGTAAATTAGATGTTGCCATTTTAGAGCAAAGTCTCAGCGAAATTATCCGCCGCCACGAAATTTTTCGTACTACTTTCCCGGCAATTGAAGGGAAGCTAGTACAAGTTATTCATCCCCCAGAACTCGTTAAATTAGCAATTACCGACTTACAAGACATTCCCCAAGAGCAACAGGAAGCAGCAATTCAAAAATTAACTGATGAAGCTGTTTATAAACCTTTTGATATTACTAAATTACCGTTAATTCATTGGACATTATTAAAGTTAAGCGAACAAGATTGGTGCTTAATCCATGTAGAACATCACATGGTGCATGATGGCTGGTCATTTAACTTATTTTTAAAAGAATTAATTGCTCTCTATCAAGCCTTTTCTCAAGGCTTGCCTTCTCCTTTGGATGAACCAACTTTGCAATTCGCTGACTTTGCCCATTGGCAAAGAGAATGGGCAGAGAGTGAAGCAGCCAAAGCGCAGATAGATTACTGGCATAAACAATTAACAGGGATGCCTCCCCTTTTAGAATTACCTTACGATCGCCCGCGTCCCACAGAACAAACTTATAACGGGGGGCTGGTTCGTCTTGAGTTGCCACTAGATATCTGTGAATGTTTAAGAACTCTGGGTCGGCAAGAAGGCGCAACCCTCTTTATGAGTATGTTTGCCGTCTTTTTAGCCCAAATTTATCGCTATACGGGTCAAGAAGACATTTGTGTAGGGTCGGGGGTGGCTAATCGGCGCTTGCGGGAAACCGAGGGCTTAATTGGCATGATTGTCAATAATATTGTTCTGCGGACAAATCTTAGCGGCAATCCCACATTTCAGGAACTATTAAAACAAGTCCGTCAAGTAACCTTAGAAGGGTACGCTCACGAGGATGTTCCCTTCGATAAAGTGGTCGAAGTTTTAAAACCCATTCGTCACTTAAGCTATAACCCCTTATTTCAGGTAATGTTCAGTTTCCATGATGCTCAATTACCTGACCTGAATTTACCAGGATTGACAATTAAGCAACATGAAGCTGTTAGTAATTATTCCGCCAAGTTTGATTTAGATGTTGTAGTTATTCCTCGTTCCGAGCAACGAGTTAGTCGTGATTCTACATCAGCAACTGAAAGCTGTGAAACCCAAGGCATCACGATGGTTTGGGAATACAATAGTGACCTATTTGATCGCCATACGATTGAAAGAATGGTGACAGATTATCAAACTTTATTGACGGAAATTTTAATTAATCCTCATCAACGCCTTTCTCAATATTCCTTATTAAAAGCGGAGCAGAAACAGCAGTTATTAGTAGAGTGGAATCAAACTGAAACTGAATATCCGGCAATTCCAGCTATCCATCAACTATTTGAGGAACAAGTCAGGAAAAATCCACAAGAAATTGCTGTTATTTTTGGCGATGAAAGACTCAGCTATCAACAATTAAATACAAAAGCCAACCAATTAGCCCATCACTTGCAAAATTTAGGGGTTAAACCCGATGATTTAGTGGGAATCTGTTTAGACCGTTCCCTAGAAATGATCGTGGGACTTTTAGCGATTCTGAAAGCGGGAGCAGCCTATGTATCCCTCGATCCCGCCTACCCCAAAGAGCGATTAGATTATATGGTGACAGATGCCAAAATCTCCATTATTCTCAGCTTAGAAAAATGGACGAATCTGATTACCAGAGAATCTGTGCAATGGGTCTGTTTGGATCAGCAAAAATTGCTGATTAATCAGGAAAAGACTAATAATCTTGAGGTGGAAATTGCACCCCAAAATCTTACCTACGTTATCTATACATCAGGTTCTACAGGACAGCCTAAAGGGGTTTTAATCGAGCATAAATCTCTGATTAATTTTACCCAAAGTGCTATCGAACAGTACCAAATAACCAAGCAGGATAGGGTTTTACAATTCGCATCTATCAATTTTGATGCGGCGGCAGAGGAAATTTATCCCTGTTTAAGTAGTGGTGGAACTTTGATTCTAAGAACAGAATCAATGATGAAATCTATCGCCACTTTTATTGAAGAATCCCGCGAAAACGAGATTACCATTTGGGATTTACCCACCGCTTACTGGCATCTATTAATTAGTGAAATAGTACAGGAAAATCTCTCTTTGCCGACTTCGTTGCGATTGGTCATTCTAGGTGGTGAACGGGTTTTACCAGAACGGGTCAAACTTTGGCAGGAATACGTCGGTAATTATCCGCAACTTGTGAATAGTTATGGCCCAACGGAAGCCACCGTTGTTTCTACTCTCTACTATCTACCTGAAGCTACTGTTGATAAATCCGAAATATCCATTGGTAAACCTATTAATAATGTCCAGGTTTATATTTTAGATCGGTACTTAGAACCATTGCCTGTTGGCGTACCTGGCGAACTGCATATTGGGGGTTTAGGTATCGCTAGAGGTTACTTAAACCGACCTGAATTAACTGCGGAAAAATTCATTGACAACCCTTTTAGAATAGGTGAAAAGCTCTACAAAACAGGAGATTTAGTTCGATATAAAGCGGATGGCAATTTAGAATTTTTAGGTCGGATTGATTCTCAAGTTAAAATTCGCGGTTTCCGAATTGAACTGACAGAAATTGAAGCTACTTTAAATCAATATCCGCTTGTCAGACAAGCGGTTGTAGTGGCGAGAGAAGAAAATTTAGGGCATAAGCAGTTAGTTGCTTATTTACTTTGCGATCGCCAGCAAATAACCCTAGAGAATATCCGCCATTATCTCAAACAGAAATTACCCGCTTATATGGTTCCCTCGGTCTTCATTTTTCTAGACAACATCCCAATTACACCGAGTGGAAAAGTAGATTATTGGGCTTTACCAATTCCAGAAAAAACTCTGTCTGATAGCAACGCTCAAAACTTTACGCCTCCAACCAGCGAAACCGAAAAACAGTTAGCCGCGATTTGGGCTGAAGTTTTAAGGCTGGAAAAAGTCAGTATTCATGACAATTTCTTTGAACTAGGTGGAGATTCAATTATTAGTATCCAGATGATTTCTAAAGCCAATCAGATGGGACTACAGTTAATTCCCAAACAAATCTTCCAATATCAAACGATTGCTGAGTTAGCTACTGTAGTCGGAACTAATCAAAAAATCCACGCCAATCAAGATGTAGTTACAGGTATTCTACCTCTAACCCCTATTCAACATTGGTTCTTTGAGCAGAATTTAACTGATGCTCACTTCTTTAATCAATCCGCTTTAATAGAAGTAGCAACGAATTTAGAAATAGGCTTATTACAAACTGTCATACAGCGATTAATTAGCCATCATGATGCGTTGCGGTTACGTTACGAGCAAAATAACGGTCATATTCAACAAATCAATGATGACCTTAAAGAAGCCATTCCCTTATGTGTCATTGATTTATCACAACTTTCTGCCGCAGAGCAAGCAGCCGCTATTAAACGTCACGATATTGAACTGCAAGAAAGTTTGAATCTGACATCAGGGGAAATTGTTAAATTTGCCTTGTTTAAGTTGGATGAGGAAAAACCTAGTCAACTACTAATAGTTATCCATCACTTAGCAATTGATAGTATTTCTTGGCGGATTCTGCTGGAAGATTTAACCACAGCTTATCAACAAGTTAGCCAAGGTCAAGCCATTAAATTACCACGCAAAACCACCTCTTTTCAAGATTGGTCAAAACAGCTAACTAGTTATGCTCAATCGGAGAAAATCAAACAGGAGTTAGATTATTGGCTGTCTGAGTTACAACAAACAACGCCATCTTTACCAGTAGATTATCACCCAGAAAAAGATGGTAACTTATTATGTTCAGCTAAGTACATTAATGTATTTTTAACGCCAGAAGAAACCCAGAAATTATTGCAAGAAGTTCCTCAGACTTACAATACCCAAATTAACGATGTTTTATTAACTGCATTGGTGGAGAGTTTTAGCCAATGGAGTGGGGAAAATGCTTTATTAGTTGACTTAGAAGGTCATGGACGGGAAGATTTGTTTGCAGGCGTAGATTTATCGCGTACCGTCGGTTGGTTTACTACCTTGTTCCCTGTAAGGTTGCAACAAAGTCAAGTGGGGAAACCTGAAGAAACCTTAAAATCTGTTAAAGAACAATTGCGTCATTTACCCAATCATGGGATTGGTTATGGTGTGCTGAAATACCTATCTGAGGATGATGATTTTCAGCGTCGATGTCAAGATTTAATGAAAGCTCAGGTGAGTTTTAATTACTTGGGTCAATTCGATCAGGTACTAACCGCTTCAGGGGTTTTAGGAACAGTCAAAGAATGGAAATCTGAACGGAGTCATTCAGGCGATCGCAGTCATTTATTAGAAGTAAGTGGACTGGTAAGTTCCCAACAATTAGAAATTCAATTCGTTTACAGTGAAAAAATTCACCGCAGAGAAACTATTGCACAACTTGCTAATGAATTTCTCAATGTTTTGAGGAATTTAATTACTCACTGTCAATCTGCGTCAAGCCAATTTTATACACCTTCTGACTTTTCTGACGCTAATATTAGCCAGCAACAGCTTGATCAATTTTTAAACAGAATTAATCGCAAGCAAGCGAAAAACAAGTAGATAAACCATAAAGTTCAAGACTCTATGTATCTAGCAAGAGATAGATACATAGAGTCTAGTCAACCTCAAACAATTGGAAGGTAAATAAATGAACAATATAGAAGACCTGTATGAGCTTTCGCCCATGCAACAAGGTATGCTCTTTCATAGCCTTTATTCTCCCGAATCTGAGGTTTATTTTGAGCAAGTAGTTCTGACCTTACAAGGCAAACTCAACTTAACTGCTTTCCAACAAGCTTGGCAGAAAGTTGTTAATCGCCATACCGTTTTACGCAGTTCTTTTTACTGGGAAGAAATTGACAAGCCTCTGCAAATGGTTAGCCGTCAGGTAGATTTGTCTTGGACAATTTACGATTGGCAACATTGGGATCATTACCAGCAACAAAGTCAATTAGCAGCATTTTTAAAACGCGATCGCACTGAAAATATAGCTTTAGCTCAAGCCCCATTGATGCGTTTTACAGTGATGCAGTTAGGTAACGACAGCTATCAATTTATCTGGAGTCATCATCATATTTTATTTGATGGCTGGTCAATGCCAATTATTCTGCAAGAAGTTTTTGACTTATACGAAGCTTATCATCAAGGTAAATCTTTAACTTTACAACCCAGTTATCCTTATCGAGATTATATTCATTGGTTACTGCAACAGGATCACAGCAAAGCAGAAAAATTTTGGCAAAATCAGTTGCAAGGCTTTGAAGCTGCAACTCCTTTAGGAATTGATAAATTGGCAGGTAAGAAAACTCCTCAAGTTACCTATGAAGAAATTCCCTTACAATTATCTCTAGAAGTTACTCAAAAATTACAATTATTAGCTAAAAAACACCGTTTAACTCTCAATAATTTAGTACAAGGAGCTTGGGGATTATTACTTTCGCGCTACAGTGGAGAAAGTGATATCGTTTTTGGCGCAACAGTATCAGGTCGTCCTAGTAGTCTACCCGATGTGGATAAAAGGGTTGGGCTATTTATTAATACCTTACCGATTCGCTTAAAAATTTCCGAGCAGGCAGAGTTAATACCTTGGCTGCAAGAGTTACAATCTCAACAAATTGAACAAGAACAATACGCTTATTATTCCCTAGCAGAAATTCAAAAAAATAGCGATATTTTGCCAGGTTCGCCCTTATTTGAAAGCATTTTAATATTTGAAAATTATCCCATAGATTCGTCGGCAGCTACAGCAGATAAAACCTTAAAAATTGTTAACTTTCGTTGTTTAGAACGCACCAATTATCCCTTAACCTTAGTGGTTATCCCCGACGCACAATTATCAGGAAGATTGCTCTACGATCGCAGTCGTTTTGTGCCAGAGCCAGTTGAGCGCATGGTGGAACATTTCCAAAATTTATTAACAGCTATTGCTGAGAATCCTCAACAGCCTCTTGCCTTGATTCCCATCCTCACGCTCCAAGAGCAACAGCAATTACTGCGGGATTGGAACGATACCCAAGGTAGTTATGCCTATGATAAGTGTATTCATCAACTAGTTGAGGAACAAGCCGAGCGTACACCCGATGCTGTGGCAATTGTGTTTGAAAATCAATCTCTCACATACAGCCAACTCAACACCCAAGCCAACCAATTAGCTCATTATCTGCGCTCAATAGGAGTAACAACCGAAACCCTCATCGGCTTGTCTGTAGAACGCTCACTCGACACGATCCTTGCTCTTTTGGGTATTCTTAAAGCCGGGGCCGCTTATCTTCCCCTCGACCCTGACTATCCTCAAGAACGTCTGCATTTTATGATCGAGGATAGCCAGATTTCCTTACTACTAACTCAATCCCCATTATTAAAGAAATTACCCAAAACCCAAACTCACACCCTGCTGTTAGATGAACTGTGGCCGAAAATTGCCGCTTATAGTCAAGAGAATTTGACCGGAATTGTCCAAGCCAGAAATCTCGCTAGTGTCATTTACACATCAGGTTCAACAGGTAAACCTAAAGGCGTGATGGTAGAGCATATTGGACTTTATAACCTCGCTCAAGCCCAAATTAAAACCTTTGGTGTACAAGCTAACAGTCGTGTTCTGCAATTTGCATCCTTCAGTTTTGATGCTTGCATTTGGGAAATCTTAATGGCTTTAGGCTCAGGGGCGACGCTTTGTCTAGCTCACAAAGATGCGATCGCACCTGGACAACCCCTATTGGCTGTGTTACGGGAGCAAGAAATTACTCATGTTACCCTACCCCCATCGACTTTAGCCGCCTTACCCTTTGAGCCTTTACCCGCATTAAAAACTCTCGTGGTTGCAGGAGAAGCCTGTTCTCCAGAACTAGTAAAACAATGGTCAGTCGGGCGCAACTTCTTTAACGCCTATGGCCCAACAGAGGCTAGTGTCTGCGCTACCATTGCTCAATGTAAGCCTGATAACGAGCAAATTACGATTGGTCGTCCCATTTCCAACGTACAGATATATATTTTAGACTCACATCTACAGCCCGTACCGATTGGGGTCATCGGAGAAATTTATATTGGTGGTGCAGGAATTGCCAGGGATTATTTAAACCGTCCTGAAGCTCAAGAGAAATTTATTCCAAATCCATTTGAGAAGGTAAAAACTAGCAGATTATATAAAACGGGTGATTTAGGTCGTTACTTACTTGATGGCAGTATTGAATATTTAGGACGTATTGATCATCAAGTGAAAGTACGCGGTTTTCGCATTGAATTAGGCGAAATTGAAGCCGCTTTACATCAACACGAATCTGTGCATTTGGCTTGTGTGATGCTTCGTGAAGATGAATTAGATAAACGTTTGGTTGCTTATGTTGTCCTCAAATCAGGCACTAGTGAAGATTCTTCCCACTTAGAGACACAGCAAGAGCAAGCAGTCCGAGATTTACGAGCTTACCTGAAAGCTAAACTACCCAGCTACATGATTCCCAGTGCTTTTGTTGTTCTGGAAGCATTACCCATAACCCCTAATGGTAAAATCAATCGTCGTGCTTTACCCGCTCCAGATTTTCACAGTCACAAACAAAATTATATTGCTCCCCGGAATGTGATTGAGGAAAAACTCAGCCAGATTTGGGCAGAAGTCCTCAAGTTAGAACGGGTGAGTATTGAGGATAACTTTTTTGAACTGGGTGGTCATTCTCTACTAGCAACTCAGGTAATTTCTCGGTGTCAACAAGCCTTTGAAAGCACGTTTCCCCTACGGTATCTGTTTGAAAACCCAACTATTGCCCAACTGAGCGTAGTTATTCTTCAACAACTACAATCAGGTTCCTTACTGAAACTTCCCACCATTAGTTCAGTTAATCGTGATACAGATATTCTTTTATCTTGGGCGCAAGAGCGACTCTGGTTTGTTAACAAATTAGGAGAGACAAATGCTGCCTACACCATAGATCATACAATCCGTTTGCAAGGGAAGTTAAATATACAAGCTTTAGAACAGGCTTTTCAAGCTCTTATACAACGGCATGAACCCCTACGGACTCAGTTTAAAGTTAAGAATAATCAGCCGATTCAGGCGATCGCTCCTCATGTTAACTTTCAATTATCCATTGTTAATCTGCAAAACCTCAGCCACCCTCAACAAGCAGTTCAGCATTTATTAACCAAGGCTGTCTCTGAACCCTTTGATTTAGACAATGATTCTCTCTTCCGGGTCAAACTTTGGCAACTAGCAGAGGATGAGTACATCTTATTATTAGCTGTTCACCATATCGCGGCGGATGGTTGGTCAATGGGAATATTAATCAGCGAACTCTCCGCCTTTTACCATAGCTTCAGCACAGGCACAACCGTAAACTTAGAGCCTTTACCGATTCAGTACGCCGATTTTGCGCTATGGCAACGGCAATGGTTTACAAATGAAGTGCTGGAGCGTCAACTCAACTATTGGCAACAGAAGTTAGCAGATATCCCCCTACTCCATCAATTACCGGGCGATCGCCCCCGCCCCGCCGTCCAAACTTTTCGAGGGGGAACCGAAGTATTTCAATTAGATCGAGAACTGACCGAACAACTCAAACAATTTAGTCAGCAATCGGGTTGTACCTTATTTATGACCCTCTTGGCAGGATTTGCGGTATTATTGTCCCGCTACAGTGGACAAAATGATATTGTGATTGGCTCACCGATCGCTAACCGTAACCGTACTGAAATTGAAGGGTTAATTGGCTTTTTTGTCAACACTTTGGTCTTAAGATTCGATTTATCCGAAAATCTGAGCTTTAAAGAATTTTTAGCCCAGGTACGAACAAACACCCAGGATGCCTATGACCATCAAGATTTACCGTTCGAGATGTTGGTCGAAGAATTGCAGCCAGAGCGACATTTAGACCGTAATCCCTTAGTACAGATTGTTTTTGCTCTGCAAAACGCCCCCCGTTCCCCGTGGGACTTGCCAGGGATGACTGTGGAACAAATCGATGCAGGGCTGGATTCGGTACGACTCGATCTAGAGATTCATCTCTCAGAAGTACCCGACGGTCTTGAAGGTTACTGTTACTATAACCGCGACCTTTTTGACGGGGAAACCATCACCCGCTTGATGACTCATTTTCGTATTTTATTAACGGGTATCGCTAAAAATCCCCAACAGTCCGTTGCGCTTATCCCCTTGCTAACGCCACAAGAGCAACAGCAATTACTCAAGGATTGGAACGATACCCAGAGCGATTATGCCTACGATAAATGTATTCATCAACTGGTGGAACAACAAGCACAGCTTACTCCCGATGCTGTAGCCGTAGTGTTTGAAAATCAATCACTCACTTATGCCCAACTTAACCGTCGAGCCAACCAACTAGCTCATTATCTGCGCTCAATAGGCGTGGAAACCGAAACCCTGATCGGTTTATCTGTAGAACGCTCTCTAGAGATGATTATCGCCTTGCTGGGCATTCTCAAAGCTGGAGCCGCATATATCCCCCTAGACCCGGAATATCCCGATGAACGTCTGCGTTTCATGATTTCCGATAGTCAGGTGTCCTTACTACTGACCCAGGCGACATTATTAAAGAAATTACCGCATACACAAACTCAAACACTTCTATTAGATGAACTTTGGCAGAAAATTACCTCCTCAAGTCAAGAGAATTTAACAGGGGTTGTAGGAGCCTCGAATCTAGCCAATGTCATTTATACATCAGGTTCAACAGGCAAACCCAAAGGAGTGATGGTAGAGCATATCGGACTTTACAACCTCGCTCAAGCCCAAATTAAAACCTTTGGCGTAGAAGCTAGCAGTCGCGTTCTCCAGTTCGCCTCTTTCAGTTTTGATGCTTGCGTCTCGGAAATTTTGATGGCGTTAGGTTCAGGCGCAACCCTTTGTCTAGCTCGCAAAGATGCCCTCATGCCCGGACAGCCCTTAATCGCTCTCTTACGGAATGCGGCAATTACCCATGTCACCCTACCCCCATCGGCTTTAGCGGTATTACCCGTTGAGCCTTTACCCGCATTAAAAACCCTCGTAGTGGCAGGAGAAGCTTGTTCTGCTGAACTTATTCAGCGATGGTCAGCAGGGCGAAACTTTTTTAACGCTTACGGGCCAACGGAGGGAAGTGTCTGTGCCACCATTGCTAAATGTACGCCTGATGATGTTAATGTGACAATTGGTCATGCGATCGCCAATGTTCAGGTTTACATTTTAGACTCCCACCTCCAGCCCGTACCGATTGGAGTTATCGGTGAAATTCATATCGGCGGCGCAGGTATCGCCAGGGGTTATCTCCATCGCAACCAGTTAACACAAGAGAAATTTATTCCTCATCCTTTCTCTGATAATTCCTCGGATAAACTCTATAAAACAGGAGATTTAGGTCGCTATTTGCCCGATAGTAGTATTGAATATTTAGGGCGTATTGACCATCAGGTAAAAGTGCGCGGTTTTCGGATTGAATTAGAGGAAATTGAAGCCGTCCTATCAAAACATCCTTTAGTACAAGAAGCAGTAGTTGTAGCTCTGACTGATTACGCTGCCGCTCAAAACGACAATAAACTTAATACCAATCTTGCAGCTTACCTAGTTCCTGCTATTCAAGGTCAGGTTTTACCTGAACAACTCGCCCAATGGCAAAGTGAATACGTTAGTGATTGGCAAACGCTCTACGAAAACTCCTATAGCCAGCCCCTAGCATCTGATAGTGATCTTACGTTTAATATCAAGGGTTGGAACAGCAGTTATACAGGCCAAGCTATCCCTGCGCCTGCCATGCGCGAATGGGTAGAAAATACCGTAGACCGCATTTTATTGGGGCAACCCCAACGGGTTTTAGAAATTGGTTGCGGCAGTGGTTTATTGTTATTTCAAGTTGCAAAATACTGTCAGGAATATTGGGGGACGGATTATTCCTTAGCAACCATTCAGAATTTAGAAAGGATTTATGACACTGTTGAAGGCTTAGGAACCGTTAAGTTACTCCACCGCACAGCTGATAATTTTGAGGGTATACCCAAAGGAAGTTTTGATACGGTGGTGATTAACTCAGTTATCCAGTATTTTCCGAGTGTGGACTATCTCTTACAAGTGCTAGAAGGAGCGGTCAATTCTCTGGCTATTACGGGGACGATTTTTGTGGGCGATGTCCGTAGTTTACCGTTATTAGAGCCGTACCATGCAGCAGTCAGGTTAGCCCGCGCCGATGCGGAAACAACCGTTGAGCAATGGCAAAGTCAGGTTAATCAAAGTGTGGCATCCGAAGAAGAGTTGTTAGTTAACCCTCAGTTCTTTATAACTCTCAAACAACGCTTTCCTCAGATTAAGGAAGTAGTAATTGAGCCGAAACGAGGTCAAGCGGACAATGAGTTAACACAATTTCGCTATGATGTTACTCTTTATTTGACTCAAAATCAAGAGCAATTAACGACTCATCCTGAAACTGTAATACCCTGGCTAAATTGGCAAAAGGAGGGTCTATCCTTAGCTCAACTGCAAGAGAAGCTACAACAGGGACAACTTAGCTACTTAGGAATCCGAGATGTACCAAATCAACGACTAGAAGTAGCCTTACAAATTTTAGATTGGTTGGAAAGCCCGCCTAATGTTTCCACAGTGGAGGAACTGCGACAAGTTTTAAACGAACAGAAGATGCGGGGGATCAATCCTCAACAGGTTTGGCAATTAGCAGAACAGGTTGGTTATACGGCTCATCTGAGTTGGTGGAAAGGTAATCAAGATGGGTCTTTTGATATCATTTTCTGCCGCAATGATTTAGCTCCAAAATATGAGGTTAATAAAGTTGCTCATCCTTTCTTCGCTTATTTTTGGGCGGATGAAATGGTTATGATTAAGCCCTGGGCAAGCTATACCAATAATCCTTTATACGGAAAGTTAGTGCAGAAGCTAGTTCCCCAGGTTCGAGAGTTGATTCAACAAAAGCTGCCTAGTTATATGCTTCCTCAAGGGTTTGTGCTGCTCAATGCCCTACCCTTAACCCCTAACGGCAAAGTTGATAGGAAAGCTCTACCAACTTTCGATACAGCTACTCGCAATTTAACGACAGGCTTTTTAGCACCCCGCACTTCTATTGAAGTTCAAATGGCATCTGTCTGGAGTCAGATATTAGGGATTGAACGCATCGGGGTCAATGATAATTTCTTTAAATTAGGTGGGCATTCTCTCTTAGCAACCCAATTAGTTACCCGTATTCGCGATCAATTTAAGGTAGATTTACCCCTCAATAAAATCTTTGAATATCCAACTTTCAAAGATTTAGCTACTTATTTGGATACCTGTTTATGGTGTAATGAATCCGTCAATTCCCAGCCATTAAACCTAGATGAAGAAGAAATTGAACTATGAGCGACAAAGCAAAAATGATAGCTTTAATGAGCCAATTGCGGGAACTCGGCTGTCGAATTTCTGTAGATGGCGAAAAACTACGCATCCGCACAACTAAAAACATCTTGCCGTCGGAATTAACTGCAACTATTAAAGCAAATAAGTCCGAGATAATTGAATTTTTAAATTTCGCAAAAGAGCCAGGAAAAACGCTTTCAGAAGCGATTCCGCATTTGCCAGAGAATACCTCTAAAACGCTTTCTTTTGCCCAACAGCGCTTGTGGATATTAGGGCAATTAGAAGGCCCTTCTCCAACCTATAATATCCCGATTCCCTTACAGTTAGAAGGCTATTTAAATGTTGAGGCTCTTTTTCAGAGCTTAACCTATATTGTCAACCGTCATAGCAGTTTACGGATGTGTTTTCCTGCTGTTAAAGGTCAACCTCAAGTTCGGATTTTAGGAATAGAAGAACTAAACATTTTAAGTCAACAAGATTTACAACATTTAGATCAAGAAACTCAGTCTGTTACAGTGCAAAAAATAATTGATGCTCATGGTATAGAACCATTCAATTTATTAACTGGCCCTTTATTTAAAGCTGAGTTGTTACAACTACAAGCCAACAAATTTGTCTTACTGATCAATATGCACCATATTATCAGTGATGGCTGGTCTATGGGAATATTTATGCGGGAATTACATCACGCTTATAGTGCCTTTTCCCAAGGTCAACAACCAAGCCTTCCTCTGTTACCTATCCAGTATACTGATTTTGCGGCTTGGCAACGCGATCGCCTACAGGGAGAGTTCTTAGAAACCCAGGTTAATTATTGGAAAAACCAGCTAAAAGACGTTCCTCCCCTATGCAATTTACAGACGGATTATCCCAGACCTTCCAGACAAAGTTATCAAGGAGATTATTATATTCATAGTTTGAGTATTGAATTAACGGAAAAAGTAAAAGCTCTAAGTCAGCAAGAAGAGGCTAGCTTATTCATGGTTTTATTAGCCGCTTTTAGCCTTTTGCTTTCTCGTTATAGTCGTCAATATGACCTCTGTATTGGTTCTCCCATTGCTAATCGCACCCATAGTCAAATTGAAGGCTTAATTGGCTTTTTTATTAACACCTTGGTTTTGCGAAGTAAAATTAATCCAGAGGAAAGCTTTATTCAATTACTTCAACAAACTCGTCAAACTTGCTTAGATGCATACTCTCATCAAGATATTCCTTTTGAGTGTATCGTAGAATGTTTGCACCCAGAGCGTAGCCTTAGTTATAATCCCCTCTTTCAAGTGCTGCTAGTTTTACAAAATATCAAAGGGGTTGAGCAGGGGTTTAGTTTACCGGATCTGAATATTCAACCTTTGCAACAGAGTTATTCTTTTGCTAAGTTTGACCTGCTGCTTGATATTTCCGAAAAGCATGATCAACTGCGCTGTGGGTGGGTATGTGCCAAAGATTTATTTGAGCAAAAAATGATTCAAAGAATGGCGGGTCATTTTGAGGTTTTGTTACAAGAAATTGTGAATAACCCTCAACAACCACTTAAGAATTTACCTTGGCTTACCGAAGCGGAACAAAGATTATTAATAAGTTGGAATCAAACCCAAAAAGATTATCCTCAAAATAAAACCTTACTTGACTTATTTGAAGAAACCGTCAAGCAATTCCCTCATCACACCGCCTTAGTCTTTGGAGAGCAAAGTTTAACCTATCAAGAATTAAATCAAAAAGTTAATCAAATTGCCCATTATTTACACCAAAATTATAGCATTAAATCTGATACACTAGTTGGTATTTGTATTGAACGCTCTTTAGAAATGATTGTCGGGCTATTAGCTATCCTTAAAGCAGGAGGCGCTTATGTCCCAATTGATCCGACTTATCCTGAAGAGCGCATTAAATTTATCCTAGAAAATAGTGGCATTTCCCTTTTACTTAGTCAGAGCTTTATTAAAATTCAATTATTATTATGTCAATTAAGTAATCATTGCCAAGTCATTAATTTAGATCAAGTTAATTTTAAATCTTTTTCAGTTCAGAATTTAAGTATTCCTATCCGAGCTACTAATTTAGCCTATATAGTTTATACCTGTGGAACGACAGGACATTCCAAAGGCGTAATGATTGAACATAGAGGACTTGTTAACTTAGTCCAAGCCCAAATACAGACTTTGGATATACATAGTAGCGATCGCATCCTCCAATTTGCCGATGCTTCGCTTTGCGAAATTTTAATGGCTTTCGGCACGGGGGCAACTCTTTATTTAGACAGCAAAGATTCTTTAATGCCTGGAAAACCTTTAATTCAACGATTAAAAGATTATAAAATTACACATATCACCCTCCCGCTATCAGTTCTTAATGTCTTACCATTTGATGAATTACCGAATTTAAAAAAAATCATTATTGCTGGGGAGATGGTATCCGCAGAGATAGCTAAAAGATGGTGTAAAGAACGGGTTTTAATCAACACTTATGGCTTTACAGAATTAGCAATTTGCGCTACCATAGGACAATGTGAAGTTAATAAAAAAAATCCTTTTATTGTAAAACCAATTGCTAACCATCGTATCTATATTTTAGATGAAGATCAACAAGTTATGCCACCAGAAATAGCAGGGGAATTATGTATTGCAGGTGTAGGTTTAGCGAGAGGATATTTAAATCGTCCTGACCTAACAGCAGAAAAATTTATTCAGGTTAATATTTTTGGAAGAACGGAAAGAATTTATCGCACGGGAGACTTAGCAAAGTGGAATGATGATGGCAATCTTGAGTTTTTAGGGCGCATTGATAATCAAGTAAAACTCAGGGGATTTCACATAGACCCAGGGGAAATTGAAACCCTGCTTTTAGAGCATCCTGCTGTTAACGAAGCCCTTGTAACTTTATATGAAACCGAGAGTAATCAACAATTAGTTGCTTATGTAACAGGAGAGGCGATCACAGATCTTTCTACACAATTAAAACGATATCTTAAATCACACTTACCTGATTATAAACTTCCCACTAAAATCATCCAAATCGATCAGTTTACTTTAAGTGCAAATGGCAAAATTGATCCTCAAGCGTTACCAATTCCTAATGAACAATTTCGGAGTGTCTATGAGGCTCCTCGTAACGATATAGAACAACGATTAAGCGAACTCTGGTCTTTAGCTCTTGGTTGTTCAGAAATTAGCATTTATGATAACTTTTTTGACTTGGGCGGATACTCTCTATTAGCCATCAAACTTCTCAGCGATATTCAAGAAAGCTTTAATCTAGAACTCGCTTTAAGCAGTTTATTTCAAAATCCGACTATCGCTCAGTTAGCGCCAGAACTTTCTTACCTTATGAGCCAATCATCTCTCCCCGACTATTAGCTTAGAAACAGAGAAACAGGCTCACCAATATATTTTATCCCCAAAGTTAATGAATATCTTGAAGAGCCTAGTAATGAGTTATCTTCTGAGATTTTGTAGGATTCAGCCTGGGGCTGAAACAAGTTTTTTGCCCAACTAAAGTGCATTTTGTCCCAGGCAAGCATATGACAATGATGGCTCAACCCCACATTCAGGTTTTAGCCGAACAGTTGAAAGCTTGTATTGAACAAGTACAAACAAACATTTAACTGCAAAGATAGTTTCGAGGATTGAGTGCTGACTAAGATTTCTTGCTTAACACGAAAAGTACTCATTTTGATGCAAAGATTTTAGTTTATCTAGAAAATATGCCAAGCCAAGTTGTCCAAGCTCAAACCTTAACAAATATTTTTTCTGGTTTTACTCAATTTTGGGAAAACGTCAAAGCGGTTGTTCAGCCTTACTGGTATCCAACGAAAGCAGGGGAAAGAGCATTTTCAGACGTGATTCGCGCCTGGGGAATGCTCATTCTCCTAATATTATTAATAATTGCACTTGTAGCTGTAACTGTTTTTAACAGCTTTATTCAACGTTCCTTACTCGATATCATTATTAAAGAAAAGGATCTTTCTAAGTTTTTTGATACTTTATTGCTTTATGGTGTAGCTCTGGTATTGGTAACACTGTTGGTCGGATTCTCTAAATTTTTGAGAAAACAAATTGCTCTCGATTGGTACCAATGGTTAAATAATCACATCTTATCAAAATATTTAAGTAATCGAGCCTATTATAAAATCAACTTTCAATCTGATATTGATAATCCAGATCAACGTCTATCTCAAGAAATCGAACCTATTGCTAGCAATGCTCTCAGCTTTTCAGCAACTTTCTTGGAAAAAGTACTCGAGATGACAGCATTTTTAATAATTCTTTGGTCAATCTCTCCGCAAGTTGCAGGAATTTTAGTTACTTATACTATCATAGGCAATTTGATTGCCATTTACTTAACCCAAGAATTAAATAAAATTAATCAAGACGAACTCGAATCAAAAGCTGATTACACTTATTGCCTGACTCATGTCCGCAATCATGCTGAATCAGTAGCTTTCTTTAGAGGAGAAAAGCAAGAATCAAATATCATCATCCGCCGATTTATTAATTTGATAAAAAATGCTAAACGCAAGATTGATTGGGAAAGAAATAAAGAGATTTTTAATAGAGGATATCAGGCTGTAATTCAAATATTTCCATTTATAGTATTTGGGCCTTTAGACATTAAAGGTGAAATGGATTTTGGAGAAATTACTCAAGCTTCTTTAGCTTGTAATCTGTTTGCTACTGCTTTAGGAGTATTAATAGAAGAATTCGGGACTTCTGGACAATTTTCTAGTTATGTTGAGCGTTTCTCTGAGTTTTCAACTGCGTTAAAAGCAGCGATTAAACAACCGGAAAATGTAACTACCATTAAAACGATAGAAGAAAATCATCTCGCTTTTGAGAATGTCACCTTACAAACGCCTAACTATGAACAGGTGATTGTTGAAGATTTGTCGTTGTCGATTCAGCCAGGTGAAGGTTTATTGATTGTTGGGCCAAGTGGTCGAGGTAAAAGTTCTCTATTGAGAGCAATAGCTGGTTTGTGGAATGCGGGGACTGGTCGTTTGGTGCGACCTCCATTAGAAGAAGTTTTATTTTTACCCCAACGTCCTTACATAATTTTGGGAACTTTACGCGAACAGTTACTTTATCCTAATACCAATCGTCAGGTGAGTGATGCAGAACTCAAAGAAGTTTTGCAACAAGTCAACCTGCAAAACTTGCTTAGTCGAGTCGATGGCTTTGATACAGAAGTTCCTTGGGAAAATATATTATCGATAGGAGAACAACAACGCCTTGCTTTCGCACGACTGTTAGTTACTCATCCTAGCTTTACTATATTAGATGAAGCAACGAGTGCTTTGGATTTGAAAAATGAAGGAAGTTTATATCAACAGTTACAATCGACGAAAACAACATTTATCAGTGTTGGCCATCGGGAAAGTCTTTTTGATTATCATCAATGGGTTTTGGAACTTTCACAAGATTCCAGTTGGCAACTTGTGACTGTGCAGGATTATCGAAATCAAAAAGCAATAAATATTCAAAGCGCGCCTAATAATGAGTCGCAAAATCAATCTCAAATATTGACAGAAACAATCACAAGTGAAAAGCTCACTCATAAGGAAATAAGTGAATTAACTAACTATTCCATTAGCACTATTAGAAGTAAGGCAAGCAAAGGAGATTCTATTACTACTAGGGATGGCTTGACGTACCGCTATAACAAGAACTCAAGTGTGTTGAAATGGCTGAGAGTTTAGCGGTTAGACAATCTGTTCAGTTTGCTGAATTCTCGCCTGTGAAAGAATAGTTTTCTATTTTGATTTGTAAAAATCGTCCTTGTTCAGAACCTCGACTTTTTTAAAAAAATTGGGGTTTTTGTTGTTCACTAATGGCTTATAACTGCTGTGTATAGGAATTTGGTTTACAGCGCTTCCCGCTATTATGCAGCACAGTTTTTCCTTGCCCCTTTCTTAGCATACCTTTCAGCTTTAATGATGTACCTCATAGCTGCCGGAAGTGCTGTAAGTAAGTCGGCGGGGAAATTTATAACTATGTAACGAAAAGTTAAACTGAAGAATAAGAGTTAAATTTAATACGTTCCGTACTATGTTTTCCTCTTTCTCCCCTCGCTTTAACCCCATTGATTACGGCATAGGCAAGGTCTAATTCGTCGTCAAACATTTGTCCCGACAGCTCATCTTTTTTAAGATGCTGCCACTCTAATTCAATTGGGTTCATCTCAGAACAATATTTAGGCAGAAAAAAGATGTATAAACCCATGTATTCCCACTTTGACCATAACTGTTGAACTTCCTGGCATCGGTGGATTGAACCGTTATCCTGTACTATTACTCTTATACGCCCAAATTTTTCCGCCTCTTGGGCTTCAATCTCCATTATTTGGATATAAGATTTACGATTAACACCGCCAATAACTAAGCCGTAAACAAAGCTGATTAACGGTTGAAGAAGCCCAATAATGCTTAATCTACGCCCACGGCGCAATGTGAAGCTCTAAGCGTTTTTGCTCACCTCGTTGGTAATAGGTATAACTTGGCTCGCTCCACATACAGAAACCTGATTCATCCAAATACTTCAGGTCTATTTCTCCAGTGGCAGCAGATAATTCCAACATATCTAGGTCTGCTTGCTTTATTTCTTTGGTTTTTGGGTCTTGCTTACTTTTGTGACTTTTTCTTACTCGCTTCCAAATGACCCCCTTTTTTTGAGTACCCGTCTTAATCTGTCGGGACTCAGTTTAATAGAGCGATGCCTGCGGCGGGCTGCGCCTACGCGTTCTAATTTTTGAGCTAATTGAAGACTGTTGTATGTGCGTGGTTCTTTTTTCAAGCATTCTTCCAAAAAAACTATGTCTGACTCTTTGTACTTCGGTTTTCCCCCTCGACCTGGTTTATCCCAAAGTCCTTGTATACCATGCTTTTCCCATTTATGCAAAACTTCTCTGACCCTTTGTGGTGTCCAGTTGAAATGGGCAGCTATTTTTTCAACGTACCAGCCATGTGCATTTAACCTGATTATCTCTGCTCGGTCTTTGACTTTCTGTAGTGCATCCGCAGTTCTTAGGTTTACAGCACTTCCGGCAGCTATGAGGTACATCCTAAAAGCTGAAAGCAATGATAGGAGAGGGGCAAGGAGAAAACTATATTGCATAATAGCCGGAAGCGCTGTAATAGAGTTTTGTCCTGATCGCGAGTCAAAAATACCCTTAAACGAGCGCCCATCTCTTAGTCACCTCGGTAAGTACATTGTCCGTATTTATTTATCTTTACATAGTTTGGTTTTTTCACGCTGACTTACTTATATAAAATTACTATGATCTTGATTACTTAACTTGATAATTATTAAATATCTTCTTCTTAACTTTCTTAACTTTCTTAATTTTCCTAACTACCTTAGAACAATTACTTCTTAAATGTCTTAACTGACCTTGAAAATATATTTAACTAATGATATATTTTACTTGAAAAATCAATTTACTTTAAAGAAAACTCTATGCCTACAAACACAGTAAAAACAGTGAATGTTGTAGCGGTACCATTCTTTGCACGTTTCTTGGAAGAGCAAGCTACTGAAGGTGAAGGAACAGATATTCCTTGGACTTACAAGTTTCCTTCAGATTTGGAAGATAGATAATTTATTTACTCTTCTACATCTGAAAGTACCTTATCTGATCGGAAAGAACCTTGTAATTGGCTGAATCATAATTTCATAGAGTAGCAGTTATCAAATAAGTAAAAACTACTCATAGAAATACGATGGGCCAGAGCGCCCGCCGCAGGCGATCGCTTTCATATTACCTTATCCATAACATGGAGGTGATTGCTTTTTCTAGTACCCTAAATTCTTCAAAAATTTTGGGTTATAAAAAGCAATTTGTTTGCTATTCCTTAATAGCTACCTCCTAAAATTCCCAAATAAAATATATTTTATGCACCTGTCTGGTGATGTTGTTTTATTAATCACCCACAGTGGTGATTTCTTCACAATAGATAGAGTGGCAGAAGCCTTATCAAAAAAAGGGGTGCAACCATTTCGTCTAGATACTGATAAGTTTCCTCTAGAAGTGCAATTAACAGCACATTTTGACAAGTCTAAAAGCCACCACACTATAGAATGTAATAACCACTCTATTAGCACAGAGCAGGTGCAAGCTGTATGGATGCGCCGTATTTGGGAACCAAAACTGAGTCAAGAATTAGCGCCAAAGTTCCGAGAAGCTTGCGTTAGAGAATCACTTGCAACTTTAGATGCCTTTTGGGACAGCCTGAAGGAAGTTACATGGGTAGATAATTTAGAGCGGATAGATTATACAAGTAACAAGCTGCGTCAACTGCGGATTGCGTCTGAAGTAGGTTTTGTTATTCCCCAAACTCTTGTTACCAACAAAGCCCAAGCAGCACGAGAGTTTTTTGGGCAAGTCAACGGCAAAATGGTGAGCAAGCTCTTAACTGCTCTTTCCCGCACTATGGAAGCTAACTCCTCGTTTTTTCTGTACACCAGCATCGTCAAAGAAGAAGACTTACAAGATGCCGAGTCACTGCGCTATTGCCCAATGGTTTTTCAAGAGCAAATTCCGAAGCAACAGGAATTACGGGTGGTGTATGTGAATGGTAATGTATTTGTGGGGGCGCTAAATGCAGATATATATGCGGCAGCCAAAGTTGATTGGCGTAAACCAGGTGTTGAGGTTGGCGCATGGCAACACCACCAGCTTCCTGATGAAGTAGTTAGTCGTCTCAAAGCCTTTATGGGAAGGTTTGGGCTGTTGTTTGGAGCCTTAGATTTCATCGTCACACCATCAGGCGAATACGTCTTTTTGGAAATCAACCCTGTGGGGGAGTGGGGAATGCTGGAGAAAGATTTGGACTTGCCTATTGCAAGTGCGATCGCAGACACCCTACTTCAAAAAAAGAATTGAACGAGCAAAAATTTAATATTTGATATTAGTCTGCGGCAAGCCACCCAAAGGGTGTCTACATAGTTCACACTTCATACTTTTTATGACCGTATTAATAGTCACGTTTAGTAAAGACAACGAAAGTATTCCTCTAGTCATCAACGAAATTGAGGCTAGAGGAGAAAAAGCATTTCGGTTTGACACAGATAGATATCCCACCGAAGTCAAGCTAGATATTTACTCCGGGGATACTGAACGAGTAATTATTACTGATGGCGAACAGAAGCTAGATTTAAGTGAAGTCTCCTCAGTTTGGTATCGGCGGATGCGCTACGGGCAAAAAATTCCCGACTCAATGGACAAGCAATACAGAGATGCGTCAATTAACGAATGTCGCGCCACAGTCAGGGGTATGATTGCCAGCCTTCAGGGATTTCACTTTGATAAAATGTCCAATGTGGATCGGGCTAATAATAAACAACTACAATTGCAAGTTGCACGAGAACTTGGTCTTGTAACTCCACGTACTCTGACTTCAAACAATCCAGAAACAGTTAAGCAATTTGCTCAAGAGTGTAAGCAAGGTATAGTTGCCAAAATGCTTTCTTCCTTTGCTATTTATGATGATCAGGGGCGAGAAAACGTTGTGTTTACCACTCCAGTTACAAATGATGATCTGGAGAATATGGAAGGACTGCGTTTTTGTCCGATGACATTTCAAGAAAATGTGCCCAAGGCGCTGGAGTTGCGGACAACTATTGTCGGACACCGCGTATTTACTGCCGCAGTAGATTCCCAAAGCTTGTCAGGATCTACTTATGACTGGCGCAAAGAGGGGAAAGCCTTAGTTAAAAATTGGCAACCCTACGACTTGCCAGAAGATATTGAGAAAAAACTGCTCAAACTGATGGCTTATTTTGGCTTAAACTATGGAGCAATTGATATTATTGTCACGCCCGATGGTCAGCATGTATTCCTCGAAGTTAACCCAGTCGGGGAATTTTTTTGGCTGGAAATATATTCACCACACTACCCCATTTCGCAGGCGATCGCAGAAGTATTGCTGACTAATAAAAATTAGGAAATTGAGCCTTGTATATTTTTCTTGTCTTCTATTTTGAAAGGTGTTAATGAGATTTCACTATTAAGTTTATTAATATTAAATTACTTATTGAAAATTATGAATTATTTAGATTTGGAGATTAAAGCCTTGTGATAAACCTAGTAAATACACAAACAGTTTTAACATTTGATGGGGTAAATGATTATATAGATTTTGGCAGAAACGATATTGGCGGCGTTTTCGCTCAAGGGAGTTCAGCCTTTACGGTTTCAGGATGGGTAAATCCACATGAATTAACAAATAAAGCCACTAGTTACGGGACGCGCAATGTATTTTTTGCCCGTTCTTCAGAGAGATTCAGCGATAATTTTGAATTCGGCATCAGTGAAACAGGAAGCCTAGATGTCTACATTGATGAAACTGTTAGCAAGGGTATTAAAACCTTTGGGCAAGGAGAATTAACTATAGGAGAATGGCACTTTTTTGCTATTGTTTTTAATAGTGGTCAACTAGCCGTATACCTTGACGATCGTGAATACAGCGATTCTCTCAGAGGTTCATCTTTAAACAAAGCTACAAGTTCTATAACTCTGGGAGCAACGTTACACAAACAAGTCTATTTCAAAGGACAATTAGCAAACATTAGCATTTGGAATTCTCCCTGTACTCAAGCACAAATCCAGACTCATCGTTGTGGGCTAATAGTTGGGGATGAAGAAGGATTAGTGGCTTACTGGAAATTAGACGATGGGCAAGGTACAACTGTCAAAAACCAAACTGGAAAGTCCTATCAAGGAAATTTTCGTGGTAATCCTATTTGGACTTTAGCAGAAATTCCATTTGCAACACAATCATCAAATCCAGTTCCATTTGTAGCAGAATTATCCAATCAAGAAGATATAAAAGAAGAGATCCAAACTGAGACAGCAGTTATTCCTGACGAAAATATCTCACCACTAACCACAAGTTTATTAGCAGCAACGGTATCGTTACTAAGCGACGACGAAGATCAACCAAAGGAAATTCAACAGGCAGAAATAAACAGCGAAGAATCCGAGATTATTCCAACTGCGATCGGTTTCAAGCCACATGACGAGGGAACCAAAACAGACCAAATTGAAGATCCCGTCAATATCCAACAAGCACAAATATTAACTCAGGAGGACTCGCCGTTAGTAAGCGACGACGAAAACCAACCAAAAGAAATTCAACAGACAGAAACAAACAGCGAAGAATCCGAGATTATTCCAACTGCGATCGCTCTCAGTTCACAGGACGAGGGAACCAAAACAGACCAAACTGAAGATCCCGTCAATATCCAACAAGCACAAATATTAACTCAGGATGAATCGCCAGAAACCATGAATACAAAAGCCCGTCCCAAATATAAAATACTTTCCATTGATGGAGGCGGTATTCGGGGCATTATTCCTGCATTACTCCTAGCAGAAATTGAAAGGCGGACACAAAAACCTATATTCAGTTTGTTTGATTTAATTACTGGCACTTCCAGTGGCGGAATTTTAGCACTTGGACTAACTAAACCCCGATTAAGTTCCAATGTATCTGATAACTTGCCAGTAGCCCAATACACTGCTGAGGATCTCCTACAGTTATTTATTGAGTATGGGGTAGAAATATTTTATGAGCCGTTGTTTGAAAGACTACTTGGCCCATTAGAGGATATATTTCTCCAGCCAAAATATCCTTCCGAAGGCAAAGAAGAAATTTTAAGACAATATTTTGGTAACGCCCCTCTAGACAATAATCTTAAAGAAGTTTTTGTAACGAGTTACGATATTGAGCAGCGAATTCCGATATTTTTTACAAACAAAATAGAAAAACAGCAAATAGAACCTAAGAATTTTCAGAAGTTATGTGCGGGTTTTTCGCTCCTAGATGCAGCATTAGCAACTAGTGCCACTCCGACTTATTTTGCTCCTCATCGGATTGTAAACCCCCACAATAGCGGCATCGCTTATACTTTAATCGATGGTGGAGTATTTGCTAATAATCCAGCCCATTTAGCTATTTTAGAAGCACAAATTAGTAGTAAACGAAAATCACAAAAAGTCCTGAATACAGAAGATATTTTAGTAGTTTCTTTAGGTACAGGTTCGCTGACAAGTGTCTACCCTTATAAAGAAGTCAAAAATTGGGGACTCTTACAATGGGGAAGACCGCTTTTAAATATTATGTTTGACGGTAGTAGTGAAGTGGTTGCTGGAGAATTAGAGCAGTTGTTTGAACCTACTGATAAAGAAGCTAAAAGTTTTTATTATCGCTTTCAAACATTGTTAGATAGTGAATTAGAAGAAATAGATAATACTAAACTCCAAAATACTCGTCAGCTACAAGCTATAGCCCATCGACTAATATCTAACAAAAGTCAACAAATCGATGAACTGTGTAATCTTTTGTTGGGCTAAATCAGATTTCTTACATCTTGCACCAACTAACTGGTGCAAGATGTAAGATTTTTAATTTCTTCACAAAAGAAATTACTAATGACTCTCTTAGTCATGTTTTCACTTTATAAGGATTGTAGGTAAGTACAATGGATGAACTCGTCAAAAAAATTTCTGGTTTAGGCCTTCCTGGCATACTTTTCGTGATAGCAACGGGTGCATCAGGGGGTAATGTCGCTGCCGTTGTCGCTATGCTTTCAACACTTGGCGGGCCTTTTGGCCTCTTAGGAGGTTTAGGCTTGCTTGGGCTGGTAGCCGTTCTAGGGGAATATATAGCGGGATTTGGAATTGAAAACATTCTCAAGCTCGTCTATACAGAACGTAGCAAAACTGAATCTGTCAGATTTCTTCTCAAAGAAATTCAAGAATTGCCCATTTCAGATGAGTTAAAACTCAAACTGAAACATCATATTAGCCCAGTAGTCGTTACTGAGCCTGACCAAGGCCCTTTTCCGAGAACAGTCGAAATTGTTGATGACGAACCATTGACCTAGTACCGCAAGGCGAAAGTCACGCATTCAAAAGTCAAAAAGCTTATATTCTAAGCTTTTGAACAATTTGAAATAGTTGCTTTATTTACGCCCTGCTGTACTAGTGCATTCGATTTGATCTCCCCTAGCCCATGTCAGGCGCTACCCTGCTTTAACGCTGACAGCGTAGCTGGCTTAAAAAGGGAGGAAATTTAATTAAAGTCCTCCTTAAAAAGGGCAATTGAGGGGGATCTACAAATCTCGAATACAATTTTCAGACATTCTCTAAGAGGAAAAATGACCTTTGAGTCTAACTTAAGTCTCAAAGGTCATTTCAAAATTCATCATGTAATTAGTAACGGCTACATTTTAGAATATGCAAACTCCATCTGTGCGTGAGCAAAATACAACAAATCCTTTTTCAGCCTTGATTCAATTTTGGCAGGATGTGAAAGTAGTTGCCGGGCCTTATTGGTATCCAACAAAAACAGAAGGAAGAGTCTTTTCAGATGTGATTTGCTCATGGGGAATGCTCATTTTATTAATATTATTAATAGTCGTAATCGTCGGCGCAAATGCTGCCAATAGTTATTGGAATCGCTATGTAATTGATATCGTTATTGAACAGAGAAGCCTTGATAAATACAATAGTACTTTATGGCTGTCCAGTTTCATTATTGTCGGGATGGTCTTGTTAGTAACTCTTTTGAGGTATGTTAGAAAAAAAATAATTCTTGACTGGTATAAATGGCTAAATTTTCATGTTTTAGAAAAATATTTAAGCAATCAAGCTTACTATAAAATTAATTTTCAATCTGATATAGATAATCCAGATCAACGCTTATCCCAAGAGATAGAACCCATTACTAGTATTGGCTTGAGATTCTCATCTTCTTTACTAGAAAAATCTTTAGAAATGGTAAGTTCTTTGATAATTCTCTGGATAGTTTCTTCACAAATCGCAATATATTTAATTATTTATACAATTATAGGTAATTTAATAGCTGTTTACTTGAATCAAACAATAAATAAAGTTAACCAAGAAGAACTTGCATTCAAAGCAGATTTTGCTTATTGCTTAACTCATGTTCGTAATCACGCCGAATCAATCGCTTTTTTTCAGGGAGAAAATGAAGAATTTAATATAATTCAGCGCCGATTTAATAATGTTTTAAAAACTGCTGAACGCAGGCTGAATTTAGAGAGGGGACAAGACGCTTTTGGCAGAGCATATCAGTCTGCTATTAGCGTATTCTCGATGTTCATTCTTACACCTTTATTTCTTCAAGATCAAATTGATTATGGACAAATTAACCAAGCTAGTTTTGCTTGCTTTATGTTTTCTAATGCTCTAGGAGAACTAATATCTGAGTTTGGGAATTCCGGGCGATTTTCTAGTTATGTAAAGCGTTTAGCAGAATTTTCAGATGCGCTACAGGCTGCTAGTAAACAACCCGAGAATGTCAGTACTATTCAAATTCTAGAAGAAGAACGTTTAGCTTTTGAGAATGTAACTTTACAAACACCAAATTATGAACAGGTGATTGTTGAAAATTTGTCATTTACTGTTGGGCCAGGCGAAGGGTTATTGATTGTTGGGCCAAGTGGTAGGGGTAAAAGTTCTTTATTGAGAGCGATCGCTGGTTTGTGGAATGCGGGAACTGGTCGTCTAGTGCGTCCTCCTCTAAAAGAAGTATTATTCTTACCCCAACGTCCTTATATCATTTTAGGGACTTTGCGCCAACAGTTGCTCTATCCTCACACAGATAGGAAAATGAGCGATCGCGAACTTGAACACATTTTGCAACAAGTTAACCTGCAACACTTACTTACCCGCGTAGATGGCTTTGATACAGAAGTTCCTTGGGAAAATATATTGTCTTTAGGAGAACAACAACGCCTCGCTTTTGCACGGCTATTAATTACACATCCTAGTTTCACTATCTTAGATGAAGCAACGAGTGCTTTAGATTTAAATAACGAAGGTAATTTATATCAACAGTTACAATCAACGAAAACAACTTTTATCAGCGTTGGTCATAGAGAAAGCTTATTTAATTATCATCAATGGGTGTTAGAACTTTCACAAGAATCTAATTGGCAACTTGTTTCTATGCCAGATTATCAATTGCAAAAAGGAATTGCTGTTAAACCATCAAAAAAGGAGCAAATTACGATAGATATTTACCCGAAAAATGAACTCAAAATGAAACCAGAATCAGCAGCGAGCGCCACAATTATAGGACTTTCTCATAAAGAGCTTCAGACATTAACAGACTATTCTATTACTACGATCAGAAGCAAGGCTAGTCAAGAAAAGTCTGTGACTACTAAAAATGGTGTAACCTACCGCTATAACAAAAACCCGGGGGTATTGAAATGGGTAATAGATTAAGCCTATATGGTTAAAGTCATCTCAGATAGCACGGGTTTACATAGCGGTTCCCTTGAAATTGGCTATTATATCGACAACAGGAATACCCGTCTGAAGGTACGAAAGCTGTGGTAGATTGGGCGTTATCTCAATCTAATGTGCAAATCGTGACTACTGGATGCGATCGCGATAATATTAAGTTCAAAGCGAGTCCTAGAAAAAATGGGCATACAGCTTATAGAATCACGAGATAAAATGCTGGTATGGTAATTATGCAAAACAGCTACGGTAAAGTAATTTTGTCTGGTTTAAAAACAATATCTTAACTTAATGTAAACACAAAAATCTTCAGGTGTTGAAATGAATAAGAGTTTAGTAACTATTTGTATATTTAAAAACAAGTGATGCTAACTAGAAAGCAAAAACAGTTAGTTACTTATGAATCTATTACGATTTATGGAACACATTACAAATTTCCTACTTTAAAAAATCCCAAACTAAAAAAAGTTCAAAGTAAAATTAGAAAATGCCAAAGCTTAATTAAAGAAGGTACTAAATATTATTCTTATTTTTGGGGAATAATCAAATGGAAAAAAGGAATTAGTCAAGGAGAAACTTTAGTAGAGGTTAAATTATTAATTACAGATTATATTCAACTTCTTGATTTTTTAGAAAATTATAAGAATAGTTATCAAAATTTTTTATTAAAGTTTATAGATGACTGGAAAAACCTATTTAAACAAAAATATTATGAAATTAAAAAAGTCAATGAAGAAAGAAATAAGCTAGAGATAAAAAATTATACAAATACTCAAATAATTGACAAGTTAAAATACGAAGAAGAAGAAAATTTAAAATCTATTTTGTTATTAAGCAATACTAATTTTTTAATTTTAGAAAAAGTAAAGCTACTAAGTGAAGGAATTAAAAATTTAGCGGAAGATACCAAAAATCAAAAGCAAGCTATTCAGAAAATACTTAAAGATATAGAGGTGTATCAAGAAATTTATGAATACCAAATCAGAGCTACAAAAATTCGTCAAGAAATCGCAAAAATAGCTGAAACAGCAATTAATCTAGAAAAGTCTCTACAAGATTACTTTAGTCCGTTTCAATCTTTAATAGATGATGTAGTAAAAGTAGATGCAGATTTTTACGCAATTGTAGGAGAAATTCAAAATTTAGCAAGTAATACTCTAAACTCTCAAGGTAATTTATTAACTATACAAGATACTAGTACGATATCTCATGACATACTCAATTTATTAGTGGCAAGTTATGATAAAAAAGATAGACTGCAAGATGCTTTCTTTCAGTCAAAATTCTTAGATTTACAGGTTCAGGACTTCGATTTAAGTAAAGATAATATAACTTTAAATCAAGCGATTTACCTAATATCTAATTATATGTCTACTCAACTGGTTGCTCAAAAGAAAGTACTAGGGATAGAAGAAACAGATATTGTTTCTGATTATTCTCAACTTTTTATAGAGAAGACAGAATTGGCGGAACAACCTAATATTGATATTGAGTTGGTCACAGAATTTAAAAGTAATTGCAATATTGATTACAGGAAATTGCAAAACCTTCTTACACAGTGTAAGTGGCAAGAAGCTGATATTGAAACAGCTAAATTAATGCTACAAGTCATGGGCAAGAACGATTGGAATGAAGTTTATAAAGAAGATATTCTTAACTTTTCATGTGAAGCTTTTCATAAAATTGATCAACTTTGGCAACAATACAGTCATGGTTACTTTGGCTTTAGTGTTCAGCAAAGTATTTGGAACGAAATAGGCGGTCAAATAGATTATGAAACAGAAAAAAAACTTGGCGATCGCCTGGGTTGGCGAAAAGAGGGAAACTGGTTAAATTACGACCAACTAACTTTTAAATTATCCCCGACGACACCGATGGGACATTTACCAGTTAAATGGTTACATTATGACCAAAATATATTAGACATATCCCCACATTCATCTACAGCCCCCCTGTCAATGACAGCTTGGCGAGTTGGATCTTGGCTAGTATGGCAGATGCATTTATTTTTTACTCGTGCCAAAACTTGTCATGAAACTTTACCATGAGTAAATTGCACATTATTTAATAATAGGGGAGAAAGCAAATGAATAATATGAATTTGTCAGATACAGAAATAGAAATTTTACTTTTTGGAAAATGGCGTTTTAATACAAATTGGGAAAAAAATTCTATTGAATTTAAAGATAATATGACTTATGAGCAAACTAGAATTCAAACGTTTCTTTTATCTAAACCCAGCGAATTTATTACGGGTAATAAATTTACTGGTGTATGGCATGTAAATGATAGAAGATTATGTTTAATTGTTAAAACTGTTCCTAAATCATTTTTCAATTTGCGATTACTGATATTATCTAAAGTAGATTTGGCAGATATGATAGCTAGCATCTACTCTATATTTATAACCGAGAATTATGAAGTTATTGAAATTAATAAATTAAATTTTATAATAAGCGATAAAAATCAGAGAATTGCTGGTATAAAAATCAATTAATACTTTTTACCTTCTTGTAATATTAAATTAACAAATCTAGGTAACAATCTAGTTTAGTGCCACTAAGACTAACTATAACTTGAATTTAACTTGTTTTTACCCTACTTATGTATTCCTTTTGAATGGTTGGGCTTTTTGATAATGTGCATACCTAAAATTTTTAAAGTACTATTATTATGGCGGATAGTGAGTGATGTTAACTCTTGACCTAACAGATAAAAGCTACCCATAATACTAACCCAATTGTACAGTCCGCTTTTTGGTCTGTTAAGCGTTATTGTCGCATTCCTTCGATTATTTGCTCCTTTAAGTATTAAAATACCACCAAAATTAAAACTACCCGATGCAATTAATTGGCTGCTAGTAATGCTAGCCGTGATATTGGCAAAGGTGTAGCCTAAAAACTTGAGGCTTCCTGCAATACTGGCAGAATTATTGATATTACCATTAGTTCCTTTGCTGAGAGTGACTGTAGCGCCGTTGAAAGCTAAAATACCAAAATTGAAATTACTTGTAGCTTGAAATCCGCTCTCGTTCAGGCTGATACCTAACGCGGTGAATTGTTTGCCTAAGAGAGTAACATCGCCTAAACCAAAAACCTTTTTATTAGTTAAATCAAGTTTAAAACTAGGAACATTGAGCTTTATAACATTGCCTAAATTAAGAGCTACATTATTAATTGAAACGTTCTGAGTGTTAAATGATAAAGTGCCGCTACCCAAAGATTGATTAAAAGCAATAATATTTGCTGTCCCTGTTGCACTTTGATTCTTCAAATTAACTGTGAGGTTCGGAATAGCCAAAGTCAAGAAACCTGCTAAACTCAGCCGAACATTCCTCAGATTGACACTATTTGGAGTAACATCAAACATAATGCCTGCGAGGGTATTCCCAAAAACTGAAATTGTTCCTAAACCACTACCGCTACCAGATTTTATATCGATACTCAGGGCATCAACATCAATACTTAACAGATTACCTAAACTCAGGTCAAAGTTTTTAAAGGTAGTATTGGTAGGGGTAATTTTAAATTCAACATTCGCAATTTCGTTGTCAAGAATTTCTAGATAACCATCTCCCTTAAGATACTGCTCACTAGGCATTACCTTTAAAGATAAATCTAAACTATCGTCATCCGTTCCCTTAATTTTCAGAAATCCTAAATCAATTTCTAGAACTTTTAATGAACCGCAGATATTATTAAAAGTTTTATCTCCTTGAAGGATTAAGATTGCCTCATGCCCCCAAGCATTAATTTTGCCATTAATTTCTAAACCTTCTGATATCGCTTGAGCCGCAATTATTGTCGGAAAAGGAACATACTTAATTAAAGAATTGATTTTCCCGTCTCCATCCCCATCAATTGATTCGATGTTTAAGTTGACTAAGCTTTCTAAAAGCTCTAGTGCTTTGTTAACTAAATCGGTTGAATAACCTACTTGTTTGGTAAGAAAGGAAGCGACTGGCCCCCGCCACAAATCTATTAAGCTAACCGCTTGCTTCGGATTTAAAATTAAAGCTAATCTTTCAGGATCATTAGTGTCCATCAGAAAAGCTACCTCAAGGTCTGTTTTTTCCCATTTCAAATCACCAATGAAGCCAAAGTTATCAAAGTAAGGAGGTAAATACGTTCCGCCTCCTTGAAACCTGATATTACGAAGTTCAGTTCCTACCAATCCATAGGGATTCAACCAAGATTTTTCACCTTGTTGAGAAAAGTATGCTGTTAAAGATTCGGGTTCGAGAGAGAGACTACCAGAGAGAAATAGCTTAAGTTCTTTTTCTTGGGTGGGATCGTAGCCTTGAAGAATCAAATTTCCAGTTAATTCAAAGTTTGGCTCTAAATCAGCCCCAATATTTAACCCTATGAGCAAATTATTAAAAGTAGCTTTAAATTGTTGCTGGGAAAATAGCTGAATATCGCCTGCAATATTACCTGTTAAGCTAACCTGTCCTGCCGGATTAAAGTTAATTATCGCTCCTAAGCACCCAATTTCTAAGCTTCGATGAATAAAACTGCTGAAATTTGTCTGGAGATTATTGAAATCAATATTTCCAATAAAATTGAATCCTCTGCCTAAGGTAATGGAACCTAATTTTGAATGTATAAAATTATGTTCAATATCAGTGATAATTAGCTCTGGGTTGGTTAATTTTAAATCGTTGATAATAGGAAGTTTAGTATCTAAGTTGCTAAAAATAAAATCTTCATTTAATTTATATTTTAATGTAGTTTGCTTGCCAAAAAACAATTCAATATTTTGGTTATTTAGTAATCCTTTAAAGCTGAGTTCAACTTCTTGAGAATTTTTATAAATTTTATATTTTGGTTCAGATATTCTAATTTCAGGTTTGCCAAATATTTCAACAATGATTGTATCAAATATTACATTTATGTATGGGACTGTACTATGAGTACTAAAAATTTTATCTAAATTTAACTGCAAATCATGGTCAAAATCTAAATAAATTCCTGAACTGGACGAGACTAAATTTACATCATCTAAAAAATCAAGTTTTAATTTGATAACATTAGGTAAGGGAATTATTGTGAAATCAATGCTATTAGCCATAAATAAGTTGATGTAAATGTTTTTAACAGATTGGTTTAGAGGTTATTTCTAGCAAAGCGTTTAGAACCTAAACTCAAGTCTTTGCTGGCAGATCGTATTCTCATGAACGGGCGCAACCAATAACAGTATGTCCCTGTTAAATAAAACCCTCGGTCATCGCATAACCTAGACCTTTGCTTATGCCTGTAATTAAGATGAGCTTAGTCATAACACTAACCTTGGCGGTTTCATGATTGATGTTTTAGTTGAGCAATTCGTTGAAAAAAGTAACCACTTCCTCTTGCAGTGAGTATATACTCTGGATTTTCCGCGTCATCTTCTAACTTCGAGCGCAAACGTGAGATATGCACATCCACCACACGAGTATCTGTGTGTTGTTCTGCGTTATAACCCCACACTTGCTGCAATATTTCTCCACGGGTAAAAGATTTGCCAGGATACCTCATCAATAACTCTAGTAAGCTGTACTCTACACCCGTTAATGGAATCCGCTCACCTCCTTTGTAGACTTGTCGCTTATTGGTATCAATTTTGAGATTGTCTACAACCATTACTCCAAAATTAGAAATAGCAGCAGTTGTTGTTCTATCGTTTCTTCGTCGCAGCAACGAGCGAATTCTTGACTCTAATTCCTTGGGAGAGAAAGGTTTCGCCATATAATCATCAGCACCTAATTCCAACCCCGTGATTCGATCTGCTACATCTCCCAAAGCTGTAAGCATGATGATTGGCACATCTGATTGTTTCCGTAATTCTTGACAGACACCGTACCCATCCAGCTTTGGCATCATCACATCCAGAACGATTAAGTCGGGAGTTTCTTTACGAAAGGCTGACAAAGCTTCTTCACCATCAGAAGCTTGGACTACATTGTAGCCAATCATCTCAAGACGCGTCTGTAAAATCCGGCGGATGCTGGCTTCATCATCTACTATCAGGATTTTTGCTTTATGGCTCTCCACGTCTTTTTGTACTCCTTGATCAAAAGGATGAGATTGTTAAGCATATATTCCCACTCTAAAAGTTAGTGGAGGCTGGACATCGATATTTAACAATATTAAATATTGATTTATTTAGGTAAAATACTAATTTAATTATTCAAAATGGCTAATTCATTTGCTCTGGCTAATCTAACCTTACTCAAAAGTGTTTTGGTGCAAACTGGCAAAGAATTACGTCTATAATTGAATTAATGGATAAAAAATAAATCTGCTCAAATTACCCTATTGCTTTGACTCCTGCTCAAAAGCCAGCAATAGTGTCTCGTAGAGAACATCTGAATAAATGAAAAGAATGAAAATACTTAGATAAAGAGTACCTAAACTTTTTTTAAGTACCCCCCCTATGCAAACTTATCATTAGCTACTTAATAACAGCTTAGTTGCTGCCTTGCTTTTCCTGCTCTGGCAAGAGATAGATTAGTTACTCATACTTGGTTGGTTGCGCTCCAGCGCAATCCTTCACGCCAGATATTCATAAATTCTTCAGCAAGGGACTGGTATTTGCCGTAGATTTACAGTAGAGTGTTTATTCCGTGCAAATTATTTACACCTTCCTTTCCCAACTTTAGCCATCCAAATTTTCAGCCAATGCCTTTGAGAGAACAGCCAATGAAAACTTCTAATGAGATACACACTAAGAAAATCATCAAAAAATCTGACAAGCTCACGCTGAGACAGATGAAATTAATCGAGGAGGCTGAAGACCAACTTCTTGAAGCTAATACTGTCAATTCTACTGCCCCTGTGGTTGAGGTTGAGGAGAAACCAGTAGCAATTTCAGAGCCTAGAGTTCCTGACTATGTTCCATTCCTTGACAATCCTCCAGTGCAATCGGTGGGCAAATCAGGCTGGCAGATTTCTGATATTTGGCGTGATATCCGCGTTGATGATTTCTGCGGGTAAAAACCTAGTAAAGATAGGTGAAAAAAATACGTTGCTATTGTGTGTACGCATTGTCACAAACAGAAGTTTTCTTTTGATAAAGAAGCCTAAAAGATAATTAACGATAGCACTAAAATTGAATGCATAGACGCTTAGGCGACTCATCGCAGACATCGCAATGGCATCAGGTAGTTGAATGGGTAAACGAAAGAGAAGACATCACAAGACATCCTTCCCTTGGATGCTAGAAGAAAAGAATCTGTTCATTACAAGGACTGGTAACGAAATAGTTACAGATGCAGGATGGGAGAAAATTTCATTTGAAGAAGCCAGAAAACTATTTAGTCCCGAAACTTTTCAAGAGTGGTACGAACTGTTCCTAGAAAATACAGATATCTCGGAAATACTTTCAGAATCTAACGTAGATATAGATTTAGATGATGAATCAGCAATAGATAACTTTTTACTTCGGAGCAACTGGACACCAAAACAAGTCAATTTAGTTGTAGCGAAGGCTATCTATAAAAATCATGCCTGGGTGAGAGGATTGCTGATTTCTACACCTGATGTTGAAGAACCCAATTTTCACAATTATGAAATGGAGGCAATTCGTTTAGGAGTCCAATTGCGAAAATACATCAAAGAGGATATTCCAGTAATTAATGACTGCAAAAATGCTGTCAGATATTTACATGGGAGATACGCCCTCATTGGCTGGCAACCAAGAAATTGTGTGACAGCAGCTCACAACCTAAAAATATCTCAAGCTACTAAGGTTTACAATGAACTTCTCTGGGATGAAGATTGGCTAGATGAAGAAGACGAAATTTATTAGTCAAGAACAAAAAGACTCTACAACACTGGAAAATATAGTCCCCATTACTGATGACTGGATAATAATAGAGTTACTGGGAAATAAGACCAGAAATCTTTGAAGAGCTTAACAGCGATGGCGTAACCATCATGAGCCAGTGGCGAAGTGGCGATCGCTCTAGTAATAACGTAGCGTGGGTGCAGCGTAGAGGCTCTTTCAAGCGATTTCTGGACGGATGCTTGGAGCGGGGTAAAGCACTTAACAAAAATTGTTAAACTTTTTTATTCCCATAGACTAAGGCAACCGCCTGAGCAACTTTTGTAAACTATCTTTGCACTAAGTCGAAGCTAGAGTTGCATTGTGCTTATAATAAGTTACGGCTAATTATAACTAAAAGTTAGCACTTCACCTGTGTATTACTTGACTTACGCATTACAAGGCATACCAGGGATAACCAAAATTCATCGGCAGCGCAATAGTTTCTATTCTCGTTGCCAATATGCTTAGTCAGCGATCGCATATTGGTGAAAGTGTTGTGTCTGGGGGAAAGTAGTTTTTATCGTAGTTTATGTCGGATAAAAGATAAGGGTATCTTATTTTGTCTTCACACCGCGATCGTGTATACTGAATTTTTAAATTCAGAGCCACCCAGTGCGATCGCATAATCTAGTGAATAACCCTGAACTAAATAACTTACCTCCCATTAAACTTATTCCTCTGGACGCTGAAACTGCATCGCTCTCTGGGCGTACTAGAGTTACAAGACCACCAACCGATATTCGGTGGGTAAAAGTTCTGGAATTTTTACGCAGCAACAATCTCGCACCTAACAGCCGCAAGCTTTACGAACGAGAACTCAAACGATTTTTGGCTTGGAGTGAGCTGCACTATCATGAACTGCGTCCACGTCACCTTGCGCTATATAAACAATATCTCCGTGATGAAATACTCACTGATGCTGGTAAACCGCTTTCCAAAAGCAGCATCAATGCCTCAATTGCTGCCCTTAAAAGCTTTTTTAAATGGATGTGCTATACGTATCCTGAAATTATTGCTACCTTACCGACACTGGGGATTAAACTAGAAAAAGTACCTCTACCACCAGCCCAGAGTTTAACCCCAGAACAAATGGAACAGGTTTGGTCAGCGTTGGAATTGTTGGGAGAAACAAAGCAACGCGATACAGCACTGGTTCACATTCTCAGTCATGGACTCCGGGCAGGGGAAGTTGTACAGCTAAATGTTGGGTCATTTGATGGCAAGCTGCTGTTTTTACCAGACACTAAAACCAATGAACCACGCTTAGTGCCACTGCGAAAAGAGAGTCGGGAAGTAGTGCAAGAGTATTTGCTTACGCGCGAACAGCAAGGGGAGGTGTTAAACAGCGACTCTCCATTGATGATTTCACACCATGCTTCATACAAAGGTGAACGCTTGAGTTATCACGGGATTTACTTTGCTGTAGAAAAAATTGGTGAAATAGCTCACATTGAGGATTTGCACCCTCACTCCTTTCGACATACTTACGCCACTGACTTATTGCTATTGGGAGTTGACCCCAGCCATGCACGAAAATTAACAGGGCATCAAAGCGAGAAAGCGTTTCGGCGCTATACCCTTCGCAGTGAGCAAGAAGCGGCGATTGCTGCTTACTATCGTGCAATCGGTGAAACTCAAGGGGAGTAAGGTATGCCAAAGCCACTCGATCCCAAATGTCAGTTATGCGCCAAGTTACCAACAACTCAAGCTAAAGTTTTACATGGAACAGCAGGGGATGGATGTTGGAATCCCAAAATCTGCCACAATCGCCGCTCATTCTATCGTCGCCGCTCCCAGAATAATTCAGCAGAAATTGATTCAGTAACAGTCGAACCACCAGCAACATATTTTACAGTGCTGTATTTGTATAAAGAACCGGGGGATAAACCATTACACGCGATGTCGGCAGAACTCTGGCTGGGGCAAAAACCTGTTTGCCGCTTAGAACCAATTCACTGCTTTGGGTTAACAGCTGGCAAGATCCGCGCCTATACAGATCAGGTGTTGCAGGCATTTGCGAAACAATATGCTATCTCACTATATCAATATAAAGATATGTTTGAGATTACCTCAAGCTACTGCCCAGTGCGGCCTTGCCCCTTGCATCCAGAAGAGTAATTCAAAATTCAAAATTCAAAATTCAAAATTATTAGTAATTACGTACTAAAGAGGATAGGATAATTATTATAAAGGTAATTTTTATAATAATGAATCAGCATCAACATATTACAGATAGAACATTTAACTTTGCAGTAAGAATTGTTAATCTCTGTAAAATTTTAGATGAAAAACCTGGAGTAGGCAGGGTTCTATACAAACAATTAATAAGGTCTGGAACATCTATTGGTGCTAATGTAGCAGAATCTCAATCAGCGCAAAGTAAAGCTGATTTTCTAAGTAAATTACAAATTGCTTTAAAAGAGGCTAAAGAAACAAAATATTGGTTGAGAATATTAATTACTACTGTTATTGTTGAAGAACATAAATTGTTGCCTCTTGTTACAGAGAATGAAGAAATTATCAAAATTATTGCAGCTATAGTAGTGAAAACTAAACAAAATGAGTCCAAATAATTTTGAATTTTGAATTTTGAATTTTGAATTTGATATGACCATCTGGGATGTATTAGATGAGTTGTCTGAATCTCCAGCGACATCCTCACTTGTACCGATGTGGGAATGTTTAGATGCGGAGCTAGAAAATTTACCCTTGGAGGCACAGTTATCAACCGCAGCGCTTGCCTTCAGTCAGATTGCAGACATTCTTAAGTCTCGTGCCGAAGTGCTGTTGCAAGATACCCGCGATCGCAATAGTCTTTTGGGGCCTGTTGTTAGCACCGATCTCTTTGCTGGTCTAGTGCGGACAACAATGCACCTAGATTTAGATGATTTGATTGAACCGCAAACACCACAAACCTTTAAACCACACGGCCCACACCAATTTTCATCTCCTACTGAGTTGGGTGATTCTGTAGCAGCACCTGTTGAAAAAGCGAATGTTTTGGCAATGCTCGATGAGGTGACAACTTTAGAAGATGTCCACAACCTGGCATCAGATGAAGATGTGCCAAAATGGCAAAATGCAATCGCTAACTACCTGATAAATGTCAAAGATGAGATTTCTTTAGTTAAACTGCAACGTGCGCTGGAAATGCCAATGGTAGAAGTATGGTTGGGACTATTGCTTGGTGGGTTTACATTAGAACAACGTGGTGATTTTTATCACAACCATAATGTCTGGGTGAAAATCTCTCCTTTCTAGTACCAGCAACATCCTTGAGGGATGACGCTTTCAAAGTTGCTCATCTTACGGTTACAGTGACACCAGTCCAGGCTGGCTACGAGCGGCGACGACAGCTTTTGTCCCTGTGAAATTGAAAGCGTTAGGGGCGATCGCGTAAACTTGACATTCTCAACAGGCTGCACTCAAGCAGTACGCAAACGCGCAATATCCCGAATCGGGGGCGCACCAAATAGGCGAGAATATTCGCGGCTGAACTGTGATTGGCTCTCATAGCCCACTCGATAGGCAGCATTAGCCGCATCAGAGTTTTCCGCCAGCATTAGGCGACGTGCTTCCAAGAGCCTTAATTGCTTTTGATATTGCAGCGGACTCATGGATGTCACTGCTTTGAAATGGTGATGAAATGATGAAGGAGACATCCTGGCAAGTTCTGCCAGATTATCAACCCGCATTGGCTGAACAAAATCAGCCTTGATCAGCTTGATGACTGAAGCAATCCGCTGCATATTGCTACCAGATGTTGCAATCTGGCGAACCGCTTCGCTTTGTTCCCCTATCAAAAGGCGATAGTAGATTTCGCGGATAATTAGCGGTGCCAAAATCGGGATGTCTTGGGGCGTATCCAAAAGCCGTGCCAGTCTGATCGCACAATCGAGCAAGGGAGCATCGGCAGTGCTGACGAATAAACCTCTGATAGAGTTCTTTTTCTGGCTTTCGATTCTCATACTCAGAGGCTTTGCCAACGCACTGGGTTGGGACGTAATGATATCGCAGAGTTGACGGGGATCTAAATTTAGCTTGAATCCTAAATACGGCTGTTCTGGGGTTGCCTCGACAATAAATGCGCTCAACGGCAAATCAACCGAGACGACTAAATATTGAGCAGCGCCATAACAATAGGTTTCCTCACCCAGCAAAACTTCCTTTTTACCCTGAACTAGGATGGCGAGGAGCGGTTCACTGACGCTATGTAGTGCAGTGGGAACAGACGATTCTCGCTGAAATTCTAGTTGTTCTATCGTTGTTTTATGAAAACCATTGCCTTTGCCGTCGGTTTGTTGAGTGACTAATGCCGCCAATTCATTGCATTGATCTGCGATCGCCATACGGTTCCTTGGCTTATTGAACCCCGCTTCGTTGAACATTGTAGAACATCCTAATCGATTCATGAAATCTGAATTTGGAGGATTAGGCAATAAAATGCGAGGTCTGTGTATTTAAACTCATTGCTTTGACTCCTAATATGAACACATCTGTTTCAAGAAAACAACATCAAATTTCCAGTGACATCAAAAAAATAGGAGATTGCAATGTCGAACGTAAATGGAAAAGTCATTATCATCACTGGAGCCAGTAGCGGCATCGGTGAAGCTACAGCTCGGATGCTGGCAAAAAATGGCGCAAAAGTTGTTTTGGGCGCACGTCGCACCGATCGCCTTGAAACTATTGTCAAGGACATTGACGCAGAGGGTGGCATAGCTGAATATCAGGCGCTCGATGTGACTCAACGCAGTCAGCTAGAAGCGATCGTGCAACTTGCCCAGAGCAAGTTTGATCGCGTCGATGTCCTGATTAATAATGCTGGCATCATGCCGCTATCGACTCTCGATCAACTGAAAGTTGAAGAATGGGATCGCATGATTGATGTCAATATCAAAGGGGTCTTGTACGGCATCGCAGCAGCGCTTCCCGTCATGAAAGCCCAAAAGTCGGGTCAGATTATCAATCTTTCCTCGATTGGTGGACACACAGTGTCTCCCACTGCGGCTGTTTACTGTGCGACTAAGTTCGCGGTTGGCGCTATTTCAGAAGGATTGAGACAAGAGGTAGGTGGCGACATTCGAGTAACGGTGATTTCGCCGGGAGTCACAGAGTCGGAGTTAGCCGACAGCATCAGTGATGAAACTGCCAGAATTGAAATGCAGAAATTTCGCAAATTATCCATTCCTGCTGAGGCGATCGCCCGCGCAATTCTATTTGCGATCAAACAGCCTGATGATGTTGATGTTAGTGAAATTATTGTCAGACCTACAGCTAGCCCTTACTAAAGCATTCAGTTTAGCGCTCTAAAATTAATAAATAGTCTTAGGGTGAGGATGTGCTGCACGAGTGCGGCGTATCCTCACTTGTTTAGGACTGCCCGCAAAAAGATATGTGACTTGAATCGAAGACGGCTATTTTATCTTAAACCCACCCAGTTTTCTCCAACTTCGTTAACTCAGCGCTTAACTGGCGGATCTTGAAATGAGTTATTTAGCTTGCTCTACTGCCTGTTGCCATACATCTGCTTGCACAGTCGGTTCCAACTCGGCTTTCGCCAAAAACCGCAGTTGTCGTTCGTTGGTCGGCATTGGAATTTGCTGACCATTGGTCGGCAAAAACTTTTGAAGGTTCTCGTAAACAGCAGTAGCCGAAATCTTCAAGTACGCTGCATCACGGCTGTAACCAAAGCGTTCGCGGCAGTATTCCTCAAAAGTTCGGTGCGTGGAACGGTATAGCCGTCTGTCTCTCAACTCCATTAACGCCTGACCCGCTTCTAAAAATGCACGTTCTACACGGCGTTCCAATTGCAAGCGTAAGCTTTGTTCTTGGTCGGTCAACTCTTTTACTTCAACAGCCGTAACCGTGATAGTTGCTGAAGCTGGGTTGTCTTGGATAGAAGTATTTTCGGGAGCAGAGTCAGTCGCTGGCTTTGGTTCCCCAGATGCCGCAGGGATAGCTTTCTTGCGTCTGGATGGCGGTTTGTTCATTATTCCACCTCCAGGCTGATAGCAGTTGAACAAATATTGAGTTGTGTCATCATTGAATATAGTGTTTCTTATCTTTACCCCCAACAATACCTTGAATGGGGTTTTCCATTGCTTTTTATATTTGGCAGTCTCAAGGCACTACCAAATATAAGACCTTTTAAAAAACCACCATACCAGAGACACCACAGCAACAAAATACTAAACTTATTGGCATTTGTGGGGAAAAGGAAAAGGGATGGAATTTTCCCTTTCCTAGTAACCTTTCCCCAACATCTTGGCATTTGTTACTTTTGCAAAAATGCCTACTATTTGAGCGTATTCTAGAAAATACCCTCTTCAACACACGGATAAAACAACGGCTAATGCTTGATTATTTGACAGCGGGTATTGCATTTTGGACGGCTTTGTTTGGAGTACAAGAGTTGTTGTTAGAATTTCGCCTGGGTTATCTCGGTCGCTACTGGTTTCTTGCCATTAGTACTAGCTTACTCCTGAGCTTTTTGCTCTCTGCCCCGATTACTATCACGCTAATCATTAGATTTGCAGTAGATCCGTTTACTTTTCCAGGTAATGTTATTCTTTGTGCGATCGCTGCGGTAATCTTTGGTGTGATTCTTAGTCTGGCGCAATGGCTGATACTCCGTCAATCCGAGATGACGCCAAAAGTCTTTGCACTAATCAATACAGTTGTTGGAATTCTTGTCTACTCCCTACTGGTGTGGCTCAATGAGGGTACTTTGGAGTGGAGTGGTAATCCTTTTGGCGGCTGGAAAACTGTCCTCGTCTTTTTAGCTGGTGGTGCAATTACCGGAGCAGTCACTGGAAAAGCCTTGGATTTTTACTGTAGGCAAGTGGAACGGCGATTAATTCAGCTTGAGAGAGAACGGGTTGAAAGAGAAACCAGAGAGAGAGAACGGATAGAAACAGAAATACGTGAAAGAGAAAGGCAAGAAATAGAAAAGTTAGAGAGGGAAATTTTAGAAAGGAAAAGCATAGAGAGAGAAATCGCTTTGGAGGAAGAAAGAAAGTGGTATGAAGAACACGGTGATGATGATTTCGATTATGAGGATGATGAAGAGTAGCATTTGAGTATTACTTTACACACCAAGTCGGGCTTCCAAATACATAGCTGTTTGATTTCTTAATAAATTAATCCCTTTCTTATATTTGCGATAAAACTTCAGTAGTTATAGATAAGCCATTGTACTATTAGGGGCTAGAAAATAGCAATTAAGGCTAAAATTCGCAATTTCAAAGTTTTCTTAGGTTTTAAGCATCTAATATCAAGCAGATAAATGCTGCCAGCTTAAATTCAAGATTAAAATCATGATTTTAACTTGCAAAGTTAGTCTTAAATTAGCAATCCTAAAAGAAAGCTTTAATGTAAAAAACTGTAATTATTAGTAACTAGCAACATAGTATAAAACCTGATTTGAATTAACTAGATAATTTACTAGAAGACGCAACAGATGCCAAACTTAAAAATTGAGATAACTTTTGCTATCACCATTAGCATCACAAAAGTCGTTCTAAAAGACTTTAAAATGCATTTAGAGTACTACTATAAGAAATGTAGCTTACAAAACTTAGCATAAATACCTCATGAATTTTTTGACTTATCTCATGCATCTAGCAAGCTCAGGAGCTGTTGCTTACTATACTGCTTCTCAGATCCGTGACTCTAAAACTCGCCCTATTGTACTTAAGGGTTTACATCTATCAGAGGCTGGCTCCGTTGGATTTTTATCTGCACTTAGTGAGCGTGCAGCTAATGAAGGTAATACATGGCTAGCAGAAAAATTAAAAAAACACGCGTTGGATGAGACTAAGCATAGCCAAATTTTTGCTCATGCGTTGAAGCAAATAGATAAAAATTCCATAGATTCAGAGCCTGAAATTGCACCTAAAAATCAATCAAGACAAGGGCGTAGTCCTCTCTTTGCCGCTTACTATGAAGGTTATAGCAAAGAACAACTTAGCCCTGCCGTGATTGACTGGGATATCTTTATGGCAAGTACCTATATTATGGAGTTAGATGCTGGTAAAGACTATATGCGAATGGCAAATGTATTGCCTGATGATGAGCGCATCACTCATAACTTAAAGTTGGGGATGTTAAGCATCGCCAAAGATGAAACAGGTCATGCTGCCTACCTTTATGAAGCAATGATGCGGCGAATGCCTGCAAGGCAAGTGCAAAAATTAGTTGATGAATGGCGCACCCGTAAAGTTCAGGCAGTATTTAAAGTAATTGATTATGTCCTTAAGGACACCGACACGATAGAAGCAGCATAACATCTTTAAATAAAACAAGTAGGTAGGCGATAAAATTTGGAACTATGTTATTGCGGGAGTGAAGCAATAACAAATGTTTTGCTTTTTTTACATAGTTAAATTTATGTCTACCTACTTAGCTATAACTTTAAGCTAATTGAATATCTAACCAGAAATGCTTCAAAGTTTATCCCTGAATCCTTTTAAAAATGTTCTCTAATAAGGATCTAAAAGCTATTTTTGTTTATTAATCAAAATTTACGTTCTTACTTAAAAATACGAAAACTTTATGAAGATTATTATCAATACGTTTGTAATTACAGTTATTACTTCTTTTGCAGCTATCTTTCCTTGTGAGGCTCAAATTACTCCAGATATTACTCTACCTAATAACACTGATATTAAAATAGAAGGAAATAATCGAATTATTCAAGAGGGAACTCAGGTAGGAAACAACCTTTTTCATAGTTTTCAGGACTTTTCTATACCTATCGATAACACAGTTATATTTAATAATCCTTTAAATGTTCAAAATATTATTACTAGAGTTACTGGTGGATTAATTTCTAATATTGATGGACTGATAAAAGCCAATGGAACAGCTAACTTATATTTGATGAATCCAAGCGGGATCACTTTTGGAACAAATGCTCGATTAGACATTGGTGGTTCTTTTTTAGCAACTACAGCAAATAGCATTAAATTTACTGATGGTATAGAATTTAGTGCTATAGAACCTCAATATTCTCCTTTGCTAACATTAAATGTACCTGTTGGGTTGCAGTTTTATGATACTACCGTGGGAGAAATTAATGTGCAAGGCAATGGTTTCCCCATTCAGAACTCTATCTTGAGATCCCCTATAGATGCAAGTACAATTTTTACGGGTTTACAAGTAAAGCCTGGAAATACCCTAGCTTTAATAGGAGGAAAAATATTATTGGATGGAGGAATCCTTAGTACCAAAAATGGAAGGATTGATTTAGCAAGTATAGAGCAAGGGGAAGTTAATATTAAGCCAGAAAACAAAAGGTTATTATTAACCTATGAAAAAAAATTAAGTTTTAGGGATATAACCTTTTTAAAGAATGCTTTAGTTTATGTTAACAGTACAGAAGGTGAAGGAAATACTATTAATATTCGGGGAAACGATGTAAAAGTATTAAATGGTGCGCTAATTATGAGCCAAAATCAGGGATTTAAGCAAAATGGACAAATTAGTATTAACTCTGAATTTTTGGAAGTTAAAGATGCATCAGAATTTGGTATTAGCGGTATCTATACTAGCAACTTTGGAAATACACCCGGAGAAAATATTGAACTCAATTCAAATAAAATAACTATTGGTGGAGCGCAAATAGCTACTACTACTTTTAGTAATGCTCCAGGTGGTGAAATAATAATAAATGCTAACGATTATTTAAAGATTACTGGCTCTACTCCGTCTTCTGTTAATCAATTTGGATATGGTGCTATTAATAGTTTCAGTTATCTTAATTATGGAGATAGTGGAAATATTACTGGAGTAATCAAAAATTTGATATTAGAAGATGGGGGTAATATAACTACAGCTTCTAGTTCTTTTGGTAATGCTGGGGATTTAAAATTAAGTACACAAAATATTACGCTTAAGAATGGAAGCAGTTTAGGAGCTACAACTTTTAATAGTGGGAAAGGAGGTAATGTTTTAATAAATGCAAATAATACCATAAATATTATAGGTAGGTCGCCTATTGTCGGACCTAGTATAATTAATGCTGCTACTTTTGGTAGTGGTAATGCTGGGAATGTGGAAATTAATACCTCAAAGCTAATTATCAGAGATGGTGCGGGTATATCTACAAGTACCGTATCGTTTGGAAACGCTGGAAATCTTAATATTAACACTTCTGGTTCAGTAGATATTTCAGGAGTAGATTCAAATTCAAAAGTTCCTAGTTTTATAAATTCATCAGGAGATATTCTAGATAATAGTTTGAGGGCTAGATTTAATAGAGTACCTCCTACTCCTACTGGAGATGCAGGCAAATTAATTATTAATGCTGAACAAGTGAATATTGATAATAATGCTCAAGTTAGTGTTAGAAATAATGGCTCAGGCAATGCAGGAATCCTTGAAATTAAAGCTAAGGACGTTAACATTACAAACAACGGAGGCGTTACCGCGACTACTGCCGTGGGTGAGGGAGGTGACATTATCTTCAATACGAACAATGTATTATTAGGCAATAGCAATATCTCTACAACTGCTGGACAGCAAGAAACCAAAGGGAACGGTGGGAACATTAATATTAATACGGAACTATTGCTTCTTTTAGAAAATAGCAAGATTACAGCAAATGCCTTTGAGGGGCGAGGTGGTAATGTCACTATCAATACTCAAGGAATCTTTTCTTCTTTTGATAGTAAGATTACAGCTACTTCAGACAGAGGAATTGCCGGTATAGTTCAAATAAATACTTTACAATTTGATTTCATTAAAGCAGCGTTCGTTCCACCAGCAATTAATATTCCTACAGTTGCTCATATTTGCGCTACGCAATCGGGTAAAGCACCTAATGAGTTTGTGGACAGAGGATCTGGGGGTATTCCACAAAGCCCAAGCGATCCTCTCAATAGTACTTATGGCTGGAGAGATGAGCGACAACCTATTTCTACTAAACAGTCACAACAGCCAATACAGATTGAAGTAGACCAAGAATATGTAGAAGCACAAGGATGGAAGAACAATGGAAATGGTACAGTAAGTTTTACAACTAAACCAAAAGAAGTAGTTTCTTACGGTTCTTTATCAGACTCACCTTGTCATAATTCTCAGAAATATAAATAGAAGGATATAGAGAGCATTGGAATAAAACAGCAGCTTTATGTAACTAAACATAATTAGATAATTTCATTGCGAATGCAGTGAAGTCTTCTTGAAGGGTAGCAATCCCAGTCCTTGCAATTGTTATCGGGGTAAACGCCAGGGCTGTAAATATTTTTGTTATCTACTTAGCTGCTTTTATTAGAGGATAAAAAAGGTTAAAAAATTGGTTCTATGTTAATAAAATGCTATGTTGTCCAAATATCGATGCTTAAATCTGTTCGGAGCAATTTCTTTTCTGGCAATTCCGATATCAACAAGTAACCCGCTTTTAGCAAAAACAGTACCTCTAAGACTTTTTACACAGCAAATACCAACAATTCCTCAGAGTCCACAAGTTCCTTCTCCAATAGAAAAAAGAGAAGAACTGCAAATACCTCCTGCTTCAGTGCCTATACCTGAAATTCCCACAATAAACCGAGAAAAAATTAAAGTTGAAAGGTTCATATTCAAAGGTAATACTGTTTTATCAACTCAGCAACTAGAATCAGTAGTTGCTTCTTACACAGGCAGAGAAATCACATTTTCAGAATTGCTCGAAGCTCGTACAGCAGTCACGAGACTGTACACTGAACAAGGATATTTGACTTCTGGAGCCTTCTTTCCTGTTAAAGAAAATCAAGCTATTACAGCCAGCGGAGGAGTAGTCACTATACAAATTGTTGAAGGCAAGCTAGAGAAAATTAATGTTATGGGTAGCGCACGATTACAAAATTATATTCGTGAACGCTTACAGACAAACACAACTGAAGTTTTCAATAGCAAACATTTGCTGACAGCTTTGCAACTATTGCAAACAGATCCTTTAGTTGAGAAAATTTCTACAGTTATAGATAAAGGCTCTCAATCAAGTACTTCTGTTTTAAACGTTACAGTCCATGCACGTCAACCCATTAGAATTGAAGCTTTCTTAGATAACTCTCGATCACCTGCCATTGGCAGTTTTCAGAGACGAGTTGAATTAAGCAATGCTAACCTCTTGGGATTAGGGGATCGCTTGAGTTTAGGGTATAGAAACACTGACGGCAGTAATACTCTAACAGCTGATTATTCTATTCCTATCAATCCCCAAAATGGGATTGTGCAGTTTTTTTATGCAAATTCTTCTGCCAATGTTATTGAGCGTCCTTTTAGCAGACTAGATATTCTTTCTAATGCTCGTGCTTACGAAGTGACTTTGCGTCAGCCAATATTACGACAAGCCAGCCCTAATTCAACTCAAGAATTTGCTTTAGGATTGACAGCTTCCCGACTAGAGAGCGAGTCCTCATTACTCAACACTCCTTTTCCTTTAAGTGCTGGCGCAGATTCTAAAGGGCGAACGCGAATTTCCGCTATCAGATTTTTTCAAGAATGGACACAACGCACAAGACAAGGAGCATTATTGGCACGCTCCCAGTTCAATTTGGGGATTGGTGCATTTGATGCCACAGTTAACGATTACGCTCCTGACAGTCGCTTCTTCTCTTGGCGAGGACAAGCTTCATGGCTACAGCGTTTAGCAGTAAATGGTACATCCTTGGTTGTCAGAGCAGATATTCAGCTAGCTTCTCGCCCTCTTGTGCCATTAGAACAATTTGCTAATGGTGGTATAAATTCGGTTAGGGGTTACAGACAAGATACATTTTTGTCTGATAACGGAGCTTTACTATCAATTGAAGCACGTATTCCCACTTGGAGAACAGACACTGAACAATTACAGATCATTCCCTTTTTTGATATGGGAACCTCCTGGAATAATATTACTGCTCAAGATACTGGAATAACAGTATTTACAGGAACACTGGCATCTATCGGGGTTGGTATACAGTACCAGTTAGAAGATCGTCTTAATGCTCGCCTTGATTGGGGTGTTCCTTTGATCCCTGCTGACACTAGCTCAAATTTAGAAACATGGCAAGAAAACGGATTTTATTTTTCTATCAATTACCGACTGCTTTAAAATATCTAATCTTGGGACTATGTTTAACTGTAGTGATAGTTTTATGTCAAATCCAAGCCAAATCCCAAACCTCTACAAATCTAGAACAGTCTCAAGCAAAACTTCTCAATCAACAAGGATTTGAAGAGTTAAATAAAGGACAGCCTCAAGCTGCACTACAAACATGGAAAGCAGCTTACAATATTTACTACAAATTAAAAGATTCTGATGGCATTACTGGTAGCTTAATTAATCAAAGTTTAGCGCTACAAGCCAGTGGTTCATATCTTAGTGCTTGTCAAACTCTAAGCAAGACTCTAGAGCTAGAGGATTGGATTTGCTCTAGCCCGATTGAATTACAGGAAATTTCTCAACAAGCCTATCTAGAGACTTTAAAATCCACTTTGGAAAAACAGCCATTTTCAAGAGTCAGAATTATTGGACTCCGCAATCTAGGTGATGTGCTACGGTTGATTGGCAATCCAGAAACATCTTCGATTATATTATTCAATGCTATGGCAATGGTTAAAACTCTAGATTCAAAAGAATCAGATATTTATAATCAAATTTTATTGAGTTTAGGTAATACAGAACGTGCCCTTTACATTCAAGCAAAAGGGAAATATCAGCTAAGTGATGATGTCTTTACTAAACAGAAATCACTTAAAAAAGCTAAGTCAAAAGTCCAAAATGCTCTGAAATTTTATCAAGAGTTAGTAGGTAGAAAACAAAATATACTTTCCTTGCAAGCAAAAATTAACCAATTAAGTTTAATTTTAGACATAAAAAAGTGGAATAACATAGTAAGTTTAGAAAGTTTAGCAACAAATCAACACCTTCAGACATTAATTGATAACTTATTAAGTCGTCCGGAGAGATTGGAATTATTCCCTGCAATCGAATCTATCTATGCTCAACTTAATATCGCTCAGAGTTTAATACAACTTGACCAAAATACTCAGTTGAAGCAACTTGTTTTCCCCAGAAAAGATAATCTGTTATCAATTTCATTACTATTAGCGAATAAAGCTAACACTTTAGCCCAAAAGCTGAATAATAACCGAGCCGAATCTTATGCATTAGGAACTATTGCTACCATTTACAACTCTTTAGGTAAAACACTTGAAGCAACGCAATATTTTGAAAAAGCTATGGGACTGGCTCAATCAGTACAAGCTTGGGATATTGCTTATGAGTGGCAATGGCAATTAGGACGTTTATATCGGGTCTTAAGAAACGTTGATAAAGCCAATCAAGTATATGAATCTGCTATTAACAGTCTTGAGCAAGTTCGAGGTAATCTTCTAGGGGTAAACCCGGAAATTCAGTTTAATTTTAAGGATAAAGTTGAACCTATTTACCATGAATATATGGAGTTGTTATTTTCCCAAGATGAGGTAAAGTCAAAACGAGCAGTTGAAATTCAAGAAAAGTTAAGACTCGCTGAAATAGAGAATTTTTTACAATGTGGTAGATTGAATTTGTCTTCTTTAAGGAATGAACAAACTTCAAAAGAATTTTTTCCAATTATTTATTTAATTAAATTGGGGCAGCAAGTAGAAGTAATTGTTAGAACACCCCAAAAATTTTATCGCCATACTGTAGACTTCAAAAAAATAGTTGACCCGATTGATAATTTACTTAAAATTGTTCAAAGAAAGCAATTTTTAAGAACTGAAGATGTTAACTATTTTATATATTCTCAAACTCTCTATAATCTCTTGTTTTCTCCGATTAAGCAGTTTCTTCCTAATTCAGGAGCTTTAGGATTTGTTCTAGATAGCTATTTCCAGAATTTACCTATCGATATGTTACATGATGGAAAAAAATATTTGACTGATTCATATAGCATCGTCACGGCTTCAAGCTTTAAACAATTGCATAATAATTCGCCTAAATTCAAAAATTCTAATATTTTAATTGGCGGTATTTCTAAACTTAGTCCTAGTCTTAACGACCCCTCAGTTCCTAAAAATTTACCAGCTTTGCCAGAAGTAAAAGTAGAAATCGAAAATATAAAAAAAAGTATTACTTCTGTTTTAACTTTAATTGATAGTGATTTTAATAGTCGCAGCTTTCAACAAAAATTTGAAAAAAATTCATTTTCTTTAGTTCATTTGAGTACTCACGCTCAATTCAGCTCTGACCCTGAACAAACCTTTGTCTTGGCTTGGGACAAACCTTTAAATGTCAAAGACTTGAAATTTTTGCTCAAAAATGAAAGCGACACAATTAATTTACTTGTTTTAAGTGCTTGTCAAACTGCAAAGGGTGATAAACGCTCTGCCCTTGGAATTGCTGGAATAGCTGTACAAGCCGGAGCACGTAGTACATTAGCTAGTTTGTGGCTAGTTGACGCTGATTCTACTGCTCTATTGATGGAGGAGTTCTACAAAGGATTAAAAAATGGACTTGTTTTACCAGAAGCACTAAGACTTGCAAAACTGAGTTTGTTGTCTAGTGAAAAATATTTCCATCCCTATTACTGGGCTGGCTTTATTCTTGTTGGCAACTGAGCAAAAAAGTGTGTCAGTGGAAGCATAAGTTTGCCGCCAAGATGCGATTTAGCTTTCAATTAAGTGACAAACATTCCTTTAAGTCACACTAATTGAGTTCGGAGGACTTATGCTTCCATTTATAGACCAGTTATCGATCCACCAACAAAGCACTCTTACGGTGTCCTCTGCGACGAGTCAGCACTGGTTAAATCTAACCGCCCTTTGCTCTTTCTACTTTTTTCTGGCTCTGATCTGCAATTTTCGCTCCTGCTTCTGCTTTGACTAATTCATCGGCATTATTCTCTTTTCGAGCTAATTTGCTTGCAGTTGCATATGCAGATATAGCCGCAGATGGCAAGTATGCTTCTAGGTAGCGATCCCCTAATAATCGATAGATAGTGGGATTCTTACTACCTGCTTTGGCTCTTGCCTTTAACACCAGAATCGATTCGTTCACTAAGTTCTCTGCTTGGTATACACTATCTACATCAATAGCCAATTCATCTTGAAACTGATTGAGACTTTGAAGACGATTGATTGTCATCGCTATCTCTTGTGCTTTATCAGTAGGGACTACCAGCAGAATGGAGGTAGTAGCAGCAATAGGCTCATCTCCACGATTAGCAACGACGTTTACATTGTAAACGTTCCCCGACTCCATAGCTGGCTGATCTTTCGGGTATGGCAGTTGAGTTGCCTTAACCTCAACTGACCAGTTAACTCCTTTGCCTTCCATTTGCACCATATAGCTAGTAGCTAAAGGAGCCGCAGACCAAGATAGTATCGGATTAGTATTTAAAATGACGACACCATAGGGAGTGATTAATGTAGGCATATTTTCATCTTCCCCTGGCCCTTTGGGTGTCACACAGGTATACCCATTTTTCAAAGTACAATTCTCAAATCGGCGCTGGGAAAGCGGTAAACAATGTTCACCTACATTACTATCTGTGAGGTATAAAACCTTTCCATGTGAATAACAAAAAATCTCAACCTTACGCCCACGAACTGGATGAATTTTGTCATCTTTACAAAGTTTACTCTGGGGTGTCCAATTAATATCGCCACTAATAACTTTTGCTACAACTTCACAGTCTCGCTCATCTGAATCACTTCTACCTATTGATTGAGCTTGTCCCCCTACACTGCTAAAGCTTGAAAACAACACTATTAATGCAATGGACACGAATTGAGAGTTTGAAATTTTTTTTCTTTTGGCTGTTGACTTTGGTACAATCAGCATTCCTATTATTTAGTAATTTGCTATCTATTTGATAGCTTATCGAAATTGACACGCCTTAGTCAATTTGTTGGAAAATGCGCTGTAGAATTTGTTGTTTCCATTCTGAGATTTCTGGTAGACCAGAATTATTTGATATTAAACAAACTTCCCAATGTACCCTAGCATTCTCCAAGTCACCTAACGCTTCTTGTGTTTTTGCTAACAAGCAGTGAGCATCTACTCTTCGAGAATCTAATTTCACCGATTTCTGCAAGTAATCTTTGGCCTCTGTGTAACGCTGTTGTTTGAATCTTGCCCAGCCTAGATTTTTGTACAAGGCTGCTTGCCATACTGGATCTGAAGTACCTTTCAATCCTTCAAGTGCTAGTTGTGCTGCCTCAGAGTATTTTTCTTGTATATTTTTGAGCCGTGATAAATTGTTGACAGCATTCATCGGTTGATTCTTGCCGTACTTAATCGATAACTTGTATTGCTGCTCTGCTTGGTCATATTGGCCTTGCTCATCGTAAAAATTACCGAGATTATAGTGCAGTTCCCAAGCATTAGGCTTGAGTTCAAAAGCTTTTTGGTAGTTCTCAATTGCACAGGTTAAGTCCTGAGTTACCTGGCAAGCTACTGCCAAGTTATTATATATTTCATCATCTTTAGGATTGTAAATTAATGCTAGCTTATAATATTTTTTAGCTATTTCAGGTTCATTCATATAATGTCCAGCTTGATTAAAGTAGTAAGCAGATAAAGCAAGATTAATCTGTTTAAAACTACTATTAATAGTTGCTATCAATGAGCCTGCTAAAAAGCATTTAAATATATTTGAAACCAAAAAGCGATTAAGTTTTAATTTAAATGGTAAACGCTGCAAACGTTCCAATATTACTTGAGTCGTCTGTGGGCGCTGTCCTGGAAAAGGAGCCATCATGTCATCAAGTAAATCAGCAAAAGGCTTATCAATTTGTGGTGCTCTATCTCTCCAGATTAGTCTTCCTGTATTTTGATCTACTGGAAATTCCAACAGTGATATCCCCGTTAATAAATTCACAAAAGTTCGCCCCAAAGCATAAAAGTCTGATTGGGGCAATGCTTGACCGTTAAGTTGTTCAAGTGGAGAAAATCGAATTGTTCTAACAACTGTTACTTCATATCCGCTACTAAAACGTGTTCTTTTATTCACTCCACTAGCGCCAACTTTTGCTAAATATGTTGTGGTAATTTGTCTGGCTGCTCCAAAATCAACAAGTGCCAGTTGACCATCAGGTTGATAGATAATATTTTCTGGTTTAATATCTCTATGAAAGAAGCCAGAGCGGTGTACAGATTCAATAATATCAACTAGTTGTGTTAACCAATCCAATGCTACTTTCTGATGAATTTTTCCATACGTTTTTAACCACTGTTGTAGATTTTCCCCTTCAACTTTTTCCATTACTAAACAGTGCAATACTAGACGATCATCCTTAAGTGTAAAAGTGAAATAGTCATCCACACCGCACTTAGGAATTCCTGGATGATATAACGTCTGTAATATAAGTGATTCTCTCTGAACTAGACGAACTAATTTAGGATCGCTCCACCTTAGTACTTTCATTACTCTGATTCTAGATTTTGCCCCCCATGACGGCTCAACGTCTTCAACCTCAAAAACATCTGTATATGTAGATGAATCTTCATCCAAAGAACGCAATGGGCGCAGTAAACGAATGCGCCCATCTATTAGTAAGGGATTACCACAAGCTAAACAATTTTCAGTATCTTCAGGATTATGCCGCCTACTACACAAGGGATTTATACAGTAGCTCACGGAGAGTTTTGCCCCTGCACATAACTAGTTAATTCTTTATTATTTGATGATTTATATACTAAACCGTATGGATCTACTAAGATGTATTTCTTAACAACTGGTTCCATACCATAGCTGAGTTCATGCTTACTTGATTGCCTACTGGCTTCAATTAACGAACGTTGCTCTAAAGCTTCCAAAGCCGATATTACCTTTGAAATTGACATGACTTCTAATTTTAATCGCTCTTTTAAATCATTAATAAGCTTTGAAAAAGGGATAAAAGCAGAACTTTTTGCCATCTCCTCAGCTAAGTAAACCATTACTTGTTTTTGAAGATCAGTTAAAAGCCCATTTTGTCCAAATTGGAGATTTAACATCGCCTCAACTCGCGGGCCAATTACAGTAGTCCTATAATCGAAAAATTTTTCTATACTCCCCCCAAAAATGCGATTTATTCGGTCAGAAACAGCTTCTAGTTCTGACGGGTTTCCACGATATGTTTCAATCAATTCTTTGCATTTTTCTCCAGCTATGCCCTTTTCACGCATTAACTGGATTGCTGCATCTTCTTCTAAACCTTCTATTTGAATAGATACAATAGATGAATTTACATTCACATAAGCAATTTCTTTTAAAGGCACTTGGCTTGTTACAATTACACAACTCTGATGTTTTTCTTGGGTGATCCCAACAAAAAAATCTTCATATTCTAATCTTTTTTCAAAAACATTTACTGGCGCTATGGCTTCAAAACCATCTAAAACCAATAGACAACGATGTAATTGCAAATAATTTAACAATAAACATAATTTCCTTTGAAGAGTTATATCTTCTGCTTGTTCTATATTAAAAGTCTCAATTAGCTCAGTAATTAAATTATCAATTGTTGAAGAACGGTTAATTTTTTTCCAAATTAAATATTCGTAATTATTTGAATTTTCTAATAATATTTCTTCGATTAACTTTGACACTAGTATACTTTTCCCAATCCCGGCAATTCCAATTAATGCTATACACCGTTTTTTAAAAATATTGACTTCCCTTTTTAAAATACTTATTTCATTTTGTCGTCCATAAAACGATACTATTTTTGGAAAGTCCCCATATAATCTAGTTGTTCCTATTAAACGATCAACATTTTGGTATGACGCTTCTAGCTTTTTCAAATATTCTTTTTTTGCTAGTCTAAGCAAAATATTTCTTAAAGTTAATTTTTTTACTTGTACTCCCTCTCCAACAACTTCTGTAAGCATTGTCCACAACGGAGTACCTACACCAGTCTGCAAATAATGCACATTGTACCCCGAATCGTTTGCTATTTCCTTATAGTCTTTACCATCCCAAGACCCTTTGATTAAAACCATTTCAGAGGGCGACAAATATCTTCCGGTATGCTGAAGCACCCGCTCTTCTAAAATCTCTAGTACTGCTTCTAGGTCTAAATTTTTGTTTGAAGACATATTTACCTACAATAGTACGTTATTAGCACTACCATAATAGCTATTCAAATTTTACCTAAAACTTTTATATAGCTTTTTTACAATTTTTAATAAAAAGCTACTTGCTATCATTGCCTTTTACAGGATATAAGTTTAGAGTGCTACATTGCATAAATAATAACACGCTCTCTAAAATTGTCATTAAAGCTACAATTTAGTTTTAAGTACAATAACTAAGGAGGTAGAGGCTCAGGTGCAAATTTTGGAAGGTGCCTGAGCGAAAGTTTCTTTCTATTAGACATTATCTAAGGTTATCACAAGTCCTTAGATACTCCCAAAACACCTATGGACTATGGAGATATTGAAAACTCAAAACCAAAAAAGAAGATAGCGTTGATACTAGGCGACTAAAACTTCTGTAAGATCAAGCTAATTGAAGCAAAACATGGAGGTAAATTATGAAACAATCAAAAAGCCCCTATAAGCACAAAGCGCCACTAAGGAGTAGGCGCTTTATCTGCTTGTAAAATTCATCGTTTAAAAGAGCGGGGTTGATCTCAAAGGAACAAAACGAGTGGTATTTATAGTTTGGCGACTGTGATCCCACTAAGTTTGTCTAAGAGTATAGTCCGCGCTACCAGATCCATTATAGGGTCTGCCGCTTGGAAAGTCCATTCTTTGCGGCATCTTTTGGCTGTGGAAATTCATAAGTTTTTGTAAAGTTAAGTTTGATTAAGAAATATCCCGAATTTCGTAGCAAAAAGCAGTAGTAGCGCGAATAACAGTTATCAGTTACCACTTATCAATCAGAGTCTTTGATAACTGATCACTGATGCAACCCCCTAGCAAAGCTTGTCAACCAAGTTATCAGGGAAAAATATCGTGAAAAATGACTTATGCCGAATACATCTTGGTGTCGGGGTTCAGGTGACATCAAAATTTTTTTCAAACACCTCTCCTTGTGCTATTGACGGGAGAGAAATATGCTGACACTAGATAGAGAAAACAAATCAGCACTTCATTACGATGATCTCAACAGCAGTATCAAAGACACCTTCGTTACCATAGACCAATTTGAGTTGCAAGCAGTAGAACTCTGTCGCGTCATGCATGACGAGCGGATGTACAAAATCGCTGGGTACAAAAACTTTGAACAATATTGCCAAGGCGAATTGCATGTATATGGAGGCTATCGGCGTATAAATCAACTCTTAGGGGCTTCAAAAGTTATTGTTGCAGCAGGGGAGTTGGGGTCACAGATTAAAAATGAGCGCCAAGCCCGTCCTCTTTTGAGGTTAGCCAAAGAACCAGAAA
>JAESFO010000344.1_pt1 | contig 61462 bp, 56 predicted proteins | sample 9269421 | NCBI WGS metagenome assembly JAESFO01 (sample SAMN14502839, study PRJNA617101) | algae metagenome | isolation source: Nostoc desertorum CM1-VF14 and co-occurring heterotrophs from rocky... | place: USA: Clark Mountains, San Bernardino, California | collected 2000-06-05 | reverse complement strand
TCGATTCCGGCCCCGGGCACCACACACGGCGCCTTCTTTTCCGGTGTCCTTCGCGGACTCCGCCTCCCCTCTCAGATTTCCTCGCGCAGCCCGGTATGCACCGTCGGATGCGCGAGCCGCACGCGCAACTCGCGCTTGAGCCGCGTGTTGTCGAGTCGGCGCGATTCGCCCATGAAGCTCAGCAGTTGCAGCGGCAGCTGGCGCTCGGCCTCCTCGCGCGCCACGCGCGGCGGGCGCGGCATGCCGTAGAGGTCGGCCGCGAGGTCGATGTAGTCGCCCATGCGCAGCTCGGTGTCGTCCGAGGCATGCACGATGCGCTGCGGCCGGCCGCGGAACAGCGCCGCGATGCAGGCGCGCGCGAGGTCGTCGGCATGGATGTGGCTGGTGTAGACGTCGTCCTCGCGCCGCAGCACCGGCGTGCCGCGCTGCAGCCGCTGGCGCGGCGTGCCGCCTTCGCGGTCGGGCGCGTAGATGCCCGGGATGCGCAGGATGCTGGCGCGCACGCCCGTGCTGCGGCCGAACCAGCGCACGGCGCGCTCGGCATCGACGCGCCGATGGCTGCGCGGCGTGTCGGGGCGCACGGCGCGGGTCTCGCTCACGCGCGCGCCACCGCAATCGCCATAGACGCCGCTGGTCGAGCCGTAGACCAGCGCGTCGGGCAGCGCGCGCAGCCGCAGCGCGCGCACCAGCGCGGCGGTGCGCTGGTCGCGCCACCAGGCCGAGCCGCTGTCGCGCGGCGGCGGCGCCAGGTGCAGCACGCGCGTGCCCAGCGCCGACAGGCGCCGCAGGGTCTTCGGATCGTCGAGATTGCCGATCAGCGGCCGGATGCCCGCGGCGCGCAAAGCGCTCACGCGCTCGGCCGAGGAGGTGAGCGCCACCAGCGACACGCGCCCGCGCAGATCGCGCGCCACGCGCTGGCCGACGTCGCCGCAGCCGACGATCAGGAGACGCGTCCGGCGAAAGCGCGCCGGCAGCGCGCCGGAGGGGCTATGGATTGAAGGCAAAATTCGGGTTCCCTTTTCTTTTTCAGCCCCATGTAACGGGCTGATCCAAGCCGAAGAATACCGATGACTGTTGCAGCGCCGCATGAGGCGGGCTTTTCCATCACCGTCGAACCCAGCGGCCGCCATTTCGTGGCGCAAGGCGACGAAACCATCCTCGCGGCCGGCATCCGCCAGGGCATCGGCCTGCCCTATGGCTGCAAGGACGGCGCCTGCGGCTCGTGCAAGTGCCGCAAGCTCTCGGGCGAGGTCGAGCTCGGCCCGCACCAGAGCAAGGCCCTGAGCGCGGAAGAACAGCTCGCGGGCTTCGTGCTGACCTGCTGCGCCCGCGCGCGCAGCGACGTGGTGCTCGAATCGCGCCAGGTGACCGAGGTCGGCGCCCATCCGATCCGCAAGATGCCGGTGCGGGTGCTCGCGCTCGCGCGCAAGTCGCACGACGTGATGCAGGTGCGCCTGCAGCTGCCGGCCGGCGAGCCGCTGCAGTTCTACGCGGGGCAGTACGTGGAATTCATCCTGCGCGACGGCGCGCGCCGCAGCTACTCGATGGCCAACGCGCCGCACACGCTGGGCGAGCCGGGCACCAGCATCGAGCTGCACCTGCGCCACCTGCCGGGCGGCAAGTTCACCGACCACGTGTTCCTCACCATGAAGGAAAAGGAGATCCTGCGCATCGAGGGCCCCTACGGCAGCTTCTTCCTGCGCGAGGACTCGGACAAGCCGCTGATCCTGCTGGCCTCGGGCACCGGCTTCGCGCCGATCAAGGCGCTGCTCGAGCACATGAAGTTCAAGGCCATCGACCGCCCCGCCACGCTCTACTGGGGCGGCCGCCGGCCCGAGGACCTCTACATGGACGACTGGGTGCGCGAGCAGCTCGCGCAGATGCCGAACCTGCGCTACGTGCCGGTGATCTCCAACGCCACGCCCGAGGACAACTGGTCCGGCCGCACCGGCTTCGTCCATGCCGCGGTGCTGGAAGACTTCGCCGACCTCTCGGGCCACCAGGTCTATGCCTGCGGCGCGCCGATCGTGGTGGACTCGGCCAAGCGCGACTACGTGGCGCTCGCGGGCCTGCCCGAGGAAGAGTTCTTCGCCGACGCCTTCACCACCGAGGCCGACAAGGCACTGCCCTGAAGCCGGTGGCCCGGCGCGCCGGCTAGGGATAGCCACGCTGCGGCCGCCGCGCGGCGCGCCGACAATCCGGGGCATGACAACCCGCAAGACCTTCCTCGCCACCCTCGCCCTCTCCACGCTCGCCCTGGCCACCGGCGTCCCCGCCCTGGCCCAGCAGCAGCGGCCGATCCGCCTCGTCGTGCCCTATGCGGCCGGCGGCCCCATCGACGTGACGGCGCGCGCGCTGGCCGAACGCGTGCGCGACACGCTCGGCGGCCCGGTGATCATCGACAACAAGCCCGGCGCGGGCGGCAACATCGGCGCCGACATCGTCGCCAAGGCCGCGCCCGACGGCCTGACCATCGGCATCGCCGCCACCGCCACCAACGCGGTGAACCCCTGGCTCTACAGCAAGATGCCCTTCAACGCGGCGACCGACTTCGCGCCGATCACGCAGATGGTCCGCGTGCCCAACGTGCTGGTGATGAACGCCGAGACCGCGCAGCGCCTGAAGATCGCCACGCTCAAGGACCTGATCGCCTACGCCCGGGCCAACCCCGGCAAGCTCAACTACGGCAGCGGCGGCAACGGCAGCGCCGGCCATCTCGCGGGCGAGATGTTCAAGAAGGCCGCCGGCATCTTCGCGGTGCACATCCCCTACAACGGCGGCAACCCGGCGCAGCTGGCGCTGGTGTCGGGCCAGGTCGACTTCAACTTCGACAACCTCGCCACCGCCGCGCCCAACATCCGCTCGGGCAAGCTCAAGGCGATCGCCGTGACCACCCTGCAGCGCAGCAGCGCCCTGCCCGAGGTGCCGCCGGTGTCGGACACGCTCAAGGACTTCTCCATCGACACTTGGTGGGGCCTGGTCGCGCCGGCCCATACGCCGCCGGATGTGATCGCCAAGCTCAACCACGCCTTCGTCGACGCGCTGAACGCGCCGGAGACCAAGTCGCGCTTCGCGCTGCTGCTGGCGGAGCCGGTGGCCAGCACGCCCGCGCAGTTCGGCGCCTTCATGAAGAGCGAGCTCGGCAAGTACGAGCAGGTGGTGAAGGCCACGGGCGCGAAGGTCGACTGAGCTCGCACCCACAAGACAAAGGGCGGCCGGTGCCTCGCACCGCCGCCCTTTTTTTGCGTGGCCTCGAAAGGCCAGCCGTGCCGCTTACTCGCCCAGGTACGCCGCGCGCACCTTCGGATCGCTGAGCAGGCCCTTGGCATCGCCCGACATGGTGATCAGGCCCGACTCCATCACGTAGCCGCGGTCGGCCAGCTGCAGCGCGCGGTTGGCGTTCTGCTCGACCAGCAGGATGGTCACGCCCTGCGCGGCAACGGCCTGCACCACCTCGAAGATCTTGTCGCACATGATCGGCGACAGGCCCATGGTGGGTTCGTCGAGCAGCAGCACCTTGGGGCGTGCCATCAATGCGCGGCCCATGGCCAGCATCTGCTGCTCGCCGCCCGACATCGTGCCGGCCAACTGGTCCTTGCGCTCGCGCAGCCGCGGGAAGGTCACGAAGACGCGCTCCATGTCGCTCGCGATGCCGGCCTTGTCCTTGCGGATGTAGGCGCCGATCTGCAGGTTCTCGGTAATCGTCATGCGCGTGAACACGCCGCGGCCCTCGGGCACCATCACCAGGCCCTCGCCCACCAGGTCCCAGGCGCCGCGGCCCTTGATGCTGCGGCCCAGGAACTCGATGTCGCCCGCGCCCGCGGGCAGCGTGCCGGTGATCGCCTTCATGGTGGTGGTCTTGCCGGCGCCGTTGGAGCCGATCAGCGAGACCAGCTCGCCCTCGCGCACCTCGAAGTCCACGCCCTTGACGGCCTGGATGCCGCCGTAGCCGACCTTCAGGCCGCTGACCTTGAGCAACACCTTGCCCGCGGCCTTGCGTTGCGAAGCGCCCGCCGCGACTTCCTCTTGGGTTTGCACTGCTGCGCTCATCTCAATGTCCTCCGGTGCCGAGGTAAGCCTCGATCACCTTTTCGTTCTTCTGTACATCCGCCGGCGTGCCTTCGGCGATCTGCTTGCCGTAGTCGAGCACCGTGACGCGGTCGCACAGGCCCATGATCAGCTTCACGTCGTGCTCGATGATCAGGATGGTGCGGTCGTCGCGGCGGATGCGGTCGATCAGCTCGCGCAGCTGGACCTTCTCGGTCATGTTCATGCCGGCCGCGGGCTCGTCGAGCGCGATCAGCTGCGGGTCGGTGGCCAGGGCGCGCGCGATCTCGAGGCGGCGCTGGTCGCCGTAGCTCAGGGTACGCGCCTTGTAGTCGGCGAACTTGCCGATGCCCACGTAGTCGAGCAGTTCCTGCGCGCGCTGGGCAATGGCCTTCTCCTCGGCCTTGAAGGCGCCTGTGCGCAGCATCGCGCCGACCACGCCGGAGCGGGTGCGGATGTGGCGACCGACCATCACGTTCTCGAGCGCCGTCATTTCGGCGAACAGGCGGATGTTCTGGAAGGTGCGCGCGATGCCGGCCTTGGCCACCTCGTGCACGGCCGTGGGCTGGTAGGGCTTGCCGGCGAGCTCGAAGCTGCCGCTGTCGGGCGTGTACAGGCCGGTGATGACGTTGAAGAAGGTGGTCTTGCCGGCGCCGTTGGGGCCGATCAGGCCATAGACCTGGCCGCGCTGGATGGTGATGCCGACGTCCGAGAGGGCCTGCAGGCCGCCGAAGCGCTTGGAGATGCCGCGGACGTTGAGGATGGTGTCTGCCGTGCTCATGGGATGCGTCTCCTGGCTCACGGATTGATCGACATGGAACGCGAGGCGCCACCGGGCACTTCGTCGGCCGGCGAATCGACGCCGGGCGCGTGGGTCTGCAGCGAGCCGGGCGCGACCGCAGCATGGGCCGGGTCGACCGCCGCGGCGCCCTTGCGCTGCAGCGTCTTGCCATGCTCGGGCGAGGGCCACAGGCCGCGCGGGCGCACCAGCATGATGACGATCATGGCCAGCGCGATGAACAGCTGGCGCAGGATGGAGGCGTCGAGGCGGCCGTCGGTCAGCGCCTGCAGCGGGCCGGCGACGTAGCGCAGCACCTCGGGCAGGGCCGCGAGCAGCACGGCACCCAGAATGACGCCGGGCAGGTGGCCGATGCCGCCGAGCACGACCATGGCGACGATCATCACCGACTCCATGAGGCTGAACGACTCGGGCGAGACGAAGCCCTGGAAGGCCGCGAACATCGCGCCCGACACGCCGCCGAAGCTCGCGCCCATGCCGAAGGCCAGCAGCTTCATGTTGCGGGTGTTGATGCCCATCGCCTTGGCGGCGATCTCGTCCTCGCGGATGGCCATCCAGGCGCGGCCGATGCGCGAGACCTGCAGGCGGTGCGAGATCACGATGGTGACCACCACCAGCGCGAGGAACAGGTAGTAGTACAGCGTGACCGAGGAGATCGTGAAGCCGTCGAACTTCCAGGCCTTGCCGAGATCGAGGCCCCAGAACTTGATCGAGTCGATCGAGGTGATGCCCTTGGGACCGTTCGTGATGTTGATCGGCTGGTCGAGGTTGTTCAGGAACACGCGGATGATTTCGCCGAAGCCCAGCGTCACGATCGCGAGGTAGTCGCCGCGCAGCTTCAGCGTGGGCGCGCCCAGCAGCACGCCGAGCAGCGCGGCCAGCACGAAGGCCAGCGGTATCACGATCAGCAGCGAGGTGTGCATGCCGTTCGGGAAGGTGGCCTTGAACCACTCGAAGGTCTCGGACAGGTGGCCCGAGCCCATGAGCGCGAACAGGTAGGCACCGACCGCGAAGAAGGCGACGTAGCCCAGGTCGAGCAGGCCGGCGTAGCCGACCACGATGTTCAGGCCCAGTGCCAACAGCACGTAGAGCAGTGCGATGTCGGCGATGCGCACCCAGGCATTGCCCTGGCTTTGCAGCAGCAGCGGCAGCGCGAGCACGGCGATGACGCCGACCAGGTAGAGCGCGAGGTTCTTGCTGTTCTTCATGATGGCAAGTCCTTCAGGCGCGGTCGGCCACGCGTTCGCCGAGCAGGCCGGCGGGGCGCAGCGTGAGCATCACGATCAGCACGATGAACGCGAAGATGTCGCTGTAGTTGCTGCCGAGCACGCCACCCGTGAGGGTGCCGATGTAGCCCGAGCCGATGGCTTCGATGAGCCCCAGCAGGAGGCCGCCGACGACCGCTCCCGCGAGGTTGCCGATGCCGCCGAACACGGCCGCGGTGAAGGCCTTGAGGCCGGGCAGGAAGCCCATCGCGTGCTGCGCGATGCCGTAGTTGGAGGCGTACATGACGCCCGCGATGGCCGCGAGCACGGCACCGATGATGAAGGTGGCCGAGATGACCATGTCGGGGCGGATGCCCATCAGCGCAGCCACGCGCGGGTTCTCGGCGGTGGCGCGCATCGCGCGGCCGAGCTTCGTGTAATTGACCAGCCACATGAGGATGGCCAGCGAGACCGCGGTGACGCCGAGGATCATCACCTGCGTCGGCGAGATGACGGCGCCGGCGATGTGGATGGGGTCCGAGGGCAGCAGCGTCGGGTAGGCCTTGTTGGTGGGCTTCCAGATGATCATCGCCAGCGTCTGCAGCAGGATCGACATGCCGATGGCGGTGATCAGCGGTGCGAGCTTGGGCGAGTTGCGCAGCGGCCGGTAGGCCACTTTCTCGATCACGAAGTTCAGCGTGGCGGCGACGACGCACGCGATGACCAGCGCGATGATCAATATCAGCCAGCCCGGCGTGCCGGGCATCGACGACTGCATGAGCCCGATGATGGACCAGCTCGTGAGCGCCCCCACCATGAGCACTTCACCGTGCGCGAAATTGATCAGATTGATGATGCCGTACACCATGGTGTAGCCCAAGGCTATCAAGGCGTACATGCTGCCGAGAACCAGACCGTTGATGATCTGCTGCAGCAAGATGTCCATAAAGAAGATTCCTCTGTGTTGCACCGTTGCGGGGTGCCATTCACCCACCGTGGCACCGGTTTGGCGCCTTGGCTTGACAAGCAAAAAACCAGCCAGCATGTGGTGGCTGCCGATTTAGTGGGCGGGATTGTAGTCACGGGCCAGCGCCGATTTGGTGCGCATCGACGGGGGTTTACCCGCTGACGTCATGCGCTTTGCGCTTGTATCCATGCACGCCTTGCGTGCACGCCGCAAGGGCGTATCAGTCGCCCTGTTCGGCGTTCCGGCGGCGCAGTTCGCGCAGCTTCTCGCCGATGCGGATCTCGAGTCCGCGATCGACCGGTTCGTAGAAGACCTGGCCCTGCAGGCCGTCGGGCAGGTACTGCTCGCCGGCCGCGAAACCGCCCTCCTCGTCGTGCGCGTAGCGATAGCCCTTGCCGTAGTCGAGCTCCTTCATGAGCTTGGTCGGGGCATTGCGCAGATGCATGGGCACGGGCCGCGTGCTGTCCTTCTTGACCAGCGCGCGCACCGCGTTGTAGGCCGTGTAGACCGCGTTCGACTTGGGCGCCATCGCGAGGTAGACCACGCACTGGGCCAGCGCGAGTTCGCCCTCGGGCGTGCCCAGGCGCTCGTAGACCTCGGCCGCGTCGAGCGCGAGCCGCAGCGCGCGCGGATCGGCCAGGCCGATGTCCTCGCTCGCCATGCGCACCAGCCGGCGCGCCATGTAGCGCGGATCGGCGCCGCCGTCGAGCATGCGCACGAACCAGTAGAGCGCGGCATCTGGATCGCTGCCGCGCACCGACTTGTGCAGCGCGCTGATGGTGTCGTAGAACTGCTCGCCGCCCTTGTCGTAGCGCCGCATGCGCTCGCCGAGCACGCGCAGCAGCCATTCGTCGCCGATGGCCTCGAGCTTCTCGGCGCGTGCCGCGACGGCCAGCGTCTCGAGCGTGTTGAGCAGCCGGCGCGCATCGCCGTCGGCATAGGCGATCAGGCGCTCGAGCGCGGCGTCCTCGATGGCGGGCAATGCGTCGATGGCCTGCGCCTTCGCGACGATCTGCTTGAGGTCGGCTTCGCCGAGCGACTGCAGCACATACACGGCGGCCCGCGAGAGCAGCGCCGAGTTGACCTCGAACGACGGGTTCTCGGTGGTGGCGCCGATGAAGGTGAAGAGGCCCGACTCGACGTGCGGCAGGAAGGCGTCCTGCTGGCTCTTGTTGAAGCGATGCACTTCGTCGACGAAGACGATGGTGCGCCGCTGCTCGAGCCCGTCGCGCGCAGCGGTCGCGCGCTCGACCGCCTCGCGGATGTCCTTCACGCCACCGAGCACCGCGCTGATGCTCAGGAACTGCGCATCGAAGGCATCGGCCATCAGGCGCGCGATGGTGGTCTTGCCGGTGCCCGGCGGGCCCCAGAGGATGCACGAGTGCGGCTGGCCCGACTCGAAGGCGATGCGCAGCGCCATGCCGGGTCCGAGCAGGTGCTGCTGGCCGATGACTTCGCCGAGCGTGCGCGGACGCAGGCGCTCGGCCAGGGGTTGATGCGAGCTGACGGCCAAGGACGAAACGTTCGGGTGAGAGGGTGGATTACTGCTTGACGACGTCCGCGCCGGTGGGCACCTTGAAGTCGAAGGTGGCGGCGGGCAGCGCGGGATTGACCTCGACCTTGCTGAACTTGAGCACCGAGCGCTGGCCGAAGCTGTCGAGGATCTCGAGCGCCGCGAGCGCGTCGCCCTGGAAGCCGACCTGCACGTTCTGCAGCTGGCCATCCTTGTTCTTCGGCGTGGCCTTGACCCATTGCAGGCCGTCGCGCTCGGGCACCGCCTCGAGCGCGAAGTCGGCCTGCAGCGCACGCAGGTCGGGCGCGGCGGCGATCAGGGCCGCGGGCGTCGAACCCAGGGCCTGCGCCTGCGCGCGCTGCGTGACCTGGTTGAGGTCGGCGTCGTAGAGCCACAGCGTCTTGCCGTCGGCCACGATGCTTTGCGCGAAGGGTTTCTTGTAGTCGAACTTGAAGCGGCCGGGCCGCTGGAATTCGAAGGTGCCGCTCGAGGTCTTGACGCGGCCGGCCTGGCCGTCGCGCGGCGGCGCGGTCACGGTCTGGGTGAAGTCGGCGCGGCCGGACTTGGCGGACTTGACGAAAGCCTCGAGGCTTTCCATGCCGCCGGCCCATGCATGGGCACCGCACGCGAGGAGAAGGCCCGCGAGGAGCCAGGGACGAGTCTTCATTCTTTCAAACCTTCGAAGCTGAACACCGCATCGACCTTACCCCGGCGGCCATGGCCGTCCTTGTAGGGCTTGATGAAGATTTGCAATGGGCAGCGAGCTTGTGCAAGCCGTATCTCAACACGTAACGGAACGGACACGGGATCGCGTGGGCGTGCCTATTCGGCGCGCGCGGGCACGAGGATCTCGCGCTGGCCGCTGCCGCTCATGGCGCTCACCAGGCCGGCCTTCTCCATGTCCTCGACCAGCCGCGCCGCGCGGTTGTAGCCGATCTTCAGGTGGCGCTGCACCAGCGAGATGCTGGCCTTGCGGTTCTTGAGCACCACCTCGACCGCCTGGTCGTACATCGGGTCCTTCTCGCTGTCGCCGCCGCCGCCGAGCAGGTCGCCGTCACCGTCGCCATCGACCGTGCCGCCTTCGAGCACGCCCTCGATGTAGTCGGGCTCGCCCTGGCTCTTCAGATAGGCCACCACGCGGTGCACTTCCTCGTCGCTCACGAAGGCACCGTGCACGCGCACCGGCAGGCCGGTGCCGCTGGGCATGTAGAGCATGTCGCCCATGCCGAGCAGCGCCTCGGCACCCATCTGGTCGAGGATGGTGCGGCTGTCGATCTTGCTCGAGACCTGGAACGCGATGCGGGTCGGGATGTTGGCCTTGATGAGGCCGGTGATCACGTCGACGCTAGGGCGCTGCGTGGCCAGGATCAGGTGGATGCCGGCGGCGCGCGCCTTCTGCGCGAGGCGGGCGATCAGCTCCTCGATCTTCTTGCCGACCACCATCATCAGGTCGGCCAGCTCGTCGATCACCACCACGATGTGCGGCTCGCGGCGCAGCGGCTCGGGGTCGTCGGGCGTGAGGCTGAAGGGGTTGTTGATGAACTCCTCGCGCGCCTTGGCCTCGTCGATCTTGGTGTTGTAGCCCGCGAGGTTGCGCACGCCGAGCTTGCTCATGAGCTTGTAGCGGCGCTCCATCTCGGCCACGCACCAGTTCAGGCCGTGCGCGGCCTGGCGCATGTCGGTGACCACGGGCGCGAGCAGGTGCGGTATGCCTTCGTAGACCGACATTTCCAGCATCTTGGGGTCGATCATGAGCAGGCGCACGTCGCGCGCCTCGGCCTTGTAGAGCAGGCTCAGGATCATCGCGTTGATCCCCACCGACTTGCCCGAACCGGTGGTACCGGCCACCAGCACGTGCGGCATCTTCGCGAGGTCGGCGACCACGGGGTTGCCGATGATGTCCTTGCCCAGGCCCATCGTGAGCATCGACTTGCCCTCGTTGTAGACCTGCGAGCCGAGGATCTCGCTGAGCTTGATCGACTGGCGCTTGGCGTTCGGCAGTTCGAGCGCCATGTAGTTCTTGCCCGGGATGGTCTCGACCACGCGGATCGACACCAGCGAAAGCGAGCGCGCGAGGTCCTTCGCGAGGTTGACGATCTGCGAGCCCTTGACGCCGGTGGCGGGCTCGATCTCGTAGCGCGTGATGACCGGGCCGGGCGAAGCGAGCACGACGCGCACCTCGACGCCGAAGTCCTTGAGCTTCTTCTCGATCATGCGCGAGGTCATCTCGAGCGTGTCGGAGGAGACGGTCTCCTGGCGCGCCTGCGCGGCATCGAGCAGGTCGACCTGCGGCAGCTTGTTGTCGGGCAGTTCCTTGAACAGCGGCTTCTGGCGCTCCTTGGCGACACGGTCGCTCTTGGGCACCTCGGTCATCGCGGGCTCGATCTGCACCGGCGGCGACGCGGGGCGGCGCTTGGCGCGCGGCTCGATGCGCAGGTCGTCCATGTCGGGCACGGCGGCGGACTGATGCTCGCCATCGATCGAGGGCTCGACGGCGCCGCGCGGCACATAGGCCGGCTCGTCGTCGACCTCGGCGCGGCGCTCGCGCACGGCCTTCTTGCCCAGTGCGATGTCGGCGGCGACCTCGCGCTTCTCGCGCCGCGATTCGAACAGCGAATACACGCGCGCGCCGATGCGCTCGGCAATCTGGCTCCACGAGAAGCGGAACACCAGCGCCCAACCGATCACGCCGCCGGCGATGGCCACCAGCGCCGAACCGGTGAAGCCCATCCAGCGCACGCTCGCGGGACCGACCAGCAGGCCGATGGCGCCGCCGCCCGAGCCGGGCAAGTGCGACTCGAGCCGGTACAGGCGCGACCACTCGAGCATGGTGCTCGCGCACAGCAGCAGCACGAGCCCGAACCAGAAGGCCAGGCGGCTGCGGTTGAAGCGGCCGCGCGGCGCGGGATCGCCCTGGGGCCCCTCCTCGCCGCCGCGCATCCAACTCGCGAGCGAGGACAGCCAGGCGCGCAGCCCGGCTGCCAGGCACCACCAGACCGAGTAGCCGGCCAGGAAGTAGCTGCCGTCGGCCACCCAGGCGCCGATGCGGCCGCCCCAGTTCTTGATCTCGCCGCCGGTGCCCGAGGTCGACCAGGCCGCATCGGAGGGCGTGAAGCTCAGCATGGCGAGCAGCCAGAACAACAGCGCCGCGAAACCGGCGATCAGGGTGATCTCGTGGGCGAAGCGCATGGCCCGCACACGCACGGGCGCACCTTCGCCGGCCGTGGAAGAGTGAAGCGTATTGAGCGAATAGGTCATGAAATACTGGCGGCCAGACCGGCGGGACGCGGGTCTGGCGGCACGAACACTACAACGAAAAGGGCCGCGGCTATTCTGCCGCGTCCACGGGCCGCGGCAGTTTCGCTCACACCTTCTTTCACGCCCTCGCGCCGGCTCAGGCCAGCGACAGCAGGCGCTCCTTGACGATCATCGAGCCGTCCTCGAGGGTCTGCACGAAACCGCGCTCCTCGAGATCCTTCATCACGCGGCTCACCATCTCGCGCGAGGCACCGACCATCTTTGCGAGGTCCTGGCGCGAGATCTTCTCGCGCACCTTGAGGTTGCCGGCGCCGTCGTCGACCGCGAACTCGAGCAGCGAGCGCGCGACGCGGCCGTAGACGTCCATCAGCGCGAGCGACTCGATCTTGCGGTCGGCATGGCGCAGGCGCTGCACCAGGCCGCGCATGATGTTGTAGGCCATCGAGGAGTTCTCGGGCAGGCAGCGCGCGAAGGCTTCGCGGCCCAGCATCAGCACGTCGCACTGGATCTCGGTGCGTACCGTGGCCGAATGCGGCTCGTCGTCGATCAGGCTCATCTCGCCCAGATAGTCGCCGGGATGCAGCGTGGCGAGGATGACCTCGCGGCCGCGGCTGTCGGCACTGGTCACGCGCGCTCGCCCGGTCAGGATGATGTAGAGCGCATCGGACTTCTTGCCCTGCTCGACCACGACCTCCGCGCGCTTGAAGCGCTTCTTGATGATCGCATCCGCAATGCTTGCGGACTGCGAAGGAGTCAGCGACGCGAACAGCGGAACGCGCCGGAGCAATTCAAGGTTGGACAGCATCGACATTCATTCAATCCCTGGTACCGCGCGCTCCTGCGGTCGGGCCATCGGCGCGCCGATGGATTACTACAATCGCGCGCATTGAAAACACCGTGCACTCGGTGGTTGATCCGAGCGGCGATACTCCCCATGTATCGCTACCACCCTCAAAATGTACACGCTGAATCAGCGCAATTCCTAGGTTTTTACGCACCATGTCCGCTTCCCAACATGCCAAGGTTTTAATTCTGGGCTCAGGTCCCGCCGGTTATACGGCCGCCGTTTATGCGGCGCGTGCAAATCTTCAGCCTTTGCTGATTACCGGCATGGCCCAGGGCGGGCAATTGATGACGACCACCGAGGTCGACAATTGGCCGGCCGATGTGCATGGCGTGCAGGGGCCCGACCTCATGCAGCGTTTCCTGGAGCACGCCGAGCGCTTCAAGACGCAGATCGTGTTCGACCACATCAACAAGGTCGACCTGAGCAAGCGCCCCTTCACGCTCACCGGCGACAGCGGCACCTACACCTGCGACGCGCTCGTGATCGCCACCGGCGCGTCTGCCAAGTACCTGGGCCTCGAATCCGAACAGAAGTTCATGGGCCGCGGCGTGTCGGGTTGCGCCACCTGCGACGGATTCTTCTATCGCGAGCAGGAAGTCTGCGTGATCGGCGGCGGCAATACGGCGGTCGAGGAAGCGCTTTATCTTTCGAATATCGCCAAAAAAGTAACGCTGGTGCATCGCCGCGACAAATTCCGCGCGGAACCCATCCTGATCGACAAGCTTCATGAAAAAGAAGCCGAGGGCAAAATCGAGTTGAAAGTACACAATACGCTCGACGAAGTTCTGGGCGACGATTCCGGCGTGACCGGCATCCGCATCAAGAACACGCAGACCGGCGCGACCGAGCAGATCGACCTCAAGGGCTGCTTCATCGCGATCGGCCACCACCCGAACACGGACATCTTCCAGGGCCAGGTCGACATGAAGGATGGCTACATCGTCACGCGTTCGGGCCTGCAGGGCTTCGCCACCATGACCAGCGTGCCGGGCGTGTTCGCCGCCGGCGACGTGCAGGATCACATCTACCGCCAGGCCATCACCAGCGCCGGCACGGGCTGCATGGCCGCGCTCGATGCGCAGCGCTTCCTGGAGCAGGACGGCACGCTCTGAGTCGCCAGGCTCCTCGACGAGGCGGGCCTTGCGCCCGCCTTTTTCATGGCCCCGCCTTCGGTTTCCCTGCCGGTCCGCCAAAAGGGCTATAATCCGAGGCTTTGCCGAAATCGCACCCTCCTGGGGCCAGCGGCAATCCGGGGTACCGCCACCCGTTTCTGGCGAGGTCAAGCTGCAAAACACCCTCGGCCACTGCCGTCGAGCCGGTGCCAGCTGTTCAAGAAAGAGTGTCCTCATGGCACGCGTATGTGAAGTCACGGGCAAGGGCCCGATGGTGGGAAACAACGTTTCTCACGCCAACAACAAAACCAAGCGCCGGTTCCTGCCGAACCTGCAATACCGTCGTTTCTGGGTCGAAACGGAAAACCGCTGGGTTCGCCTGCGTGTTTCGAGCGCTGCCCTGCGCCTGATCGACAAGAACGGCATCGACGCCGTGCTCGCAGACCTGCGTGCACGCGGCCAAGCTTAAGGAGCTGAATCATGGCAACGAGCAAAGGCGGACGCGAAAAGATCAAGCTGGAATCCACCGCGGGTACCGGCCACTTCTACACGACCAGCAAGAACAAGAAGACGATGCCTGAAAAGATGTCGATCATGAAGTTCGACCCCAAGGCACGCAAGCACGTCGAATACAAGGAAATCAAGCTGAAGTAATTCAGCCTGAATTCTTTCTAAAAAGCCCGCAGCGCAAGCCGCGGGCTTTTTTATTTGTCTGGAATTTCGATCAACGGGCAAATGCGACGGGCACAAAAAAGCCGGCCACGAGGCCGGCTTTTCGACGAGAGAAAAGGCTCCCTCAGGCGCGTGCCGAGCGCAGCCGCGTCGAGAACTCGCGCAGGCCCGCGATGCCGCTGGCTTCCGCGCGATGGCACCAGGCCGCCAGGTCGGCCGCCAGTTGCTCGCGCGAGTGCGAGGTGTTGAGCCAGAGCTGGCGCAGTTCTTCGCGCATGGTCGCCATCTTGTCGAGCACCGGGTGGGCGGCACGGGCCTGCACCACGTGCGAGCGGGCCGAGGCGGGCACCTTGTCGTCGTCGCGGTGCATCCAGCGCTTGGCGGCCTTCAGCGCCGAGAGGTCGGCGCCCTTGCTCTTGAGCGCGGCGATTTCCTCCTGCGTGGCGCGGCGCATCTCGCGCGCGAAACCGGCCATCACTTCGTAGCGATTGGCGATCACGGCCTCGAGCGTCTTCTCGTTGGCCACGGGCTGGATGTCGCCGATCAGCATCTTCGGCGGCACCTTCTTGACCTTGGCCCAACCGATCTTCTGCATCATCTGGATGTAGATCCAGCCAATGTCGAACTCGTACTTCTTGACCGAGAACTTGGCCGAGGTCGGGTAGGTGTGGTGGTTGTTGTGCAGCTCTTCGCCGCCGATGATCAGGCCCCAGGGCATGATGTTGCGGCTGGCGTCGGGCGCCTCGAAGTTGCGGTAGCCCCAGTAGTGGCCGATGCCGTTGATGATGCCGGCGGCGGTGATCGGGATCCACAGCATCTGGACCGCCCACACGGCCATGCCGAGCGTGCCGAACAGCGCCAGGTTGAGCACCAGCATCAGGCCCACGCCCTGCCAGCTGTAGCGCGAATACAGGTTGCGCTCGATCCAGTCGTCGGGCGTGCCGTGACCGTAGCGCTCCATCGTTTCCTTGTTCTTCGACTCCGCGCGGTAGAGCTCGGCGCCGCGCCAGAGCACTTCCTCGATGCCCTTGACCTGCGGGCTGTGCGGATCTTCCTCGCTCTCGCACTTGGCGTGGTGCTTGCGGTGGATCGCGACCCACTCCTTCGTCACCATGCCGGTGCCGATCCAGAGCCAGAAGCGGAAGAAATGCGACGGGATCGGACCGAGGTCCATCGCCCGGTGCGTTTGCGTCCGGTGCAGGAAGATCGTCACGGCGGCGATCGTGATGTGCGTGGTGACGAGCGTGTACAGCACGATCTGCCACCAGGTGAGATCCCACAGGCCGTTTCCGAGCCAGTCGATGGCCGCGCTCAGGATGGCGGAGTCAGGAAGCAACATTGAGTCAGGTACTCCATAACCGCACGAAGGTGCGGCTTCCAGGTAACTCGCAATTTTAAAGCCGGGGGTCAGGAATCACTCACCTTTCACCCCATGGTTTGCGCAGATTTACCCTAACTTTGGAGCCCCGTACCTATTTGCGGTTCCACACGGCGGCAAAGAAACCGTCGGTGGCGTGCAGATGGGGCCACAGGCGCAGGTAACGTCGTCCGTCGGCGCCGCCCGCGACCAGGCTGTCGCCCTGCTCCACCTTGAGGCCCTGCAGCAGTTCCGCCGCGTCCACGGGCACGAAATCGGGATTCGCGGCGCCGAAAGCCTCCGCGATGGCCTCGTTCTCCTCGGGCAGCACGCTGCAGGTGGCGTAGACCAGCCGCCCGCCCGACTTCACGAGCCGGGCCGCGCTCTGCAGGATCGCCGCCTGCTTCACGGTCAGTTCTTCCACCGATTGGGCCGATTGGCGCCATTTGAGGTCCGGATTGCGCCGCAGCGTCCCGAGCCCCGAGCACGGCGCGTCGACCAGCACGCGGTCGATCTTGCCCGCCAGCCGCTTCACCCGGTCGTCGCGCTCGTGCGCGATGGCGGCCGGATGCACGTTCGAGAGCTTGCTGCGCGCCAGCCGGGGCTTGAGCGCGTCGAGGCGGTGCGCCGAGGTGTCGAAGGCGTACAGCCGTCCGGTGTTGCGCATGCCCGCGCCGATCGCCAGCGTCTTGCCGCCGGCGCCCGCGCAGAAATCGACCACCATCTCGCCGCGCTTGGCGTCCAGCAGCAGCGCCAGCAGCTGCGAACCCTCGTCCTGCACCTCGATGGCGCCGCGCACGAAGGCATCGAGCTTGGTCAGCGCGGGCTTGCCTTCGAGGCGCAGGCCCCAGGGCGAATACGGTGTTGCTTCCGATTTGATAGCAGCCTTGGCAAGCTCCGCCTTCACATCGGCTCGCTTGTCGTGCAAGGAATTGACGCGCAGGTCGAGCGGCGCCGGCTGCTGCAGGCTCCGGACCAGCGGCCAGAAGCCGTCGCCGAGCTGGCTCTTGAGCGGCGCCACCAGCCATTCGGGCAGGTTGTGACGATGGCGTTCGAGCAGGTCGGCCTCGCTGACCGCGTCGCAGTTGTCGAGCCAGCGCTTCTCGGTGTCGTTGAGCGCGCTCTTGAGGAAGTCGCGCGGGCCGTGGAAGCCCAGGATCGCCATCCGGCGCTCCTTCGGGCCGCTGCCCGAGGGCGAGAGGTGATCGAACAGCAGCTTCTTGCGCAGCACGGTGTAGACCGTCTCGGCCAGGGTGGCGCGCTCGCGCGGACCGAACTCGCGGTGGTCGCGGAAGAAGCGCGAAACCACCTGGTCGGCGGGATGATCGAATTTCAGGACCAGGCCGACCAGATCGGCGGTGGCCTCCAACAGGGCTTTGGGGTGCATGCCCCGATTGTCTCAGCCGCCGTCCGCCTCAGGCGCCGCGCGTCCAGACCGGACCGAAAGCCTGCCGCTCGATGTCCGCCAAGGTCGGCGAATGCCCGGCCCACAGCACCAGGGCCACGCCGGGCAGGCTCAGCGTCTGCTCGAGCTGGCGGCACAGCTGCCAGCGCTCCTCGTCGTCCAGGCCCGGCAGCTCGACGAAGACGACGAAGGCGCGCCGCCACGGAAACTCGCGCAGGTTCTTGCGCACCAGCCAGGCGCGCGACACCGGCAGATTGCGCACGAGGTCGGCCCGCAGCTCGTCGAGCTCGTGTTCGTTGAGGTCGTGCCGGCCGATCTGGGCGAAGCACGGCGTCTCGGTCAGTTCCTCCCAGGCGCGCGCCTCGGCCTCCTCGGCCTCCTTCAGGCGTCCGCGCCAGTGCTTGAGGCCCGCCTCGTCGTGCGGGCCGGCATCGGGGTTCTCGAGCACCGCCACCGCATTGCGCGCCGCCCACCAGCGGCTGGCGGAGCCCGATTCGTGCAGCCGCTCGAGCACCGCGAGCCGCGCCTCGCGCTCGGTCGGCGGAATCATCTGCGCCAGGCCGCGCAAGGCGCCCGGATGCTCGGGCGCGATCCGCAGCGCGCGCTCGTAGTGCTCGCGCACCGGCGCCGAGGTGTCGAGGCGGCGCTCGGCATCGGCCCACTCGACCCACTCGTCGGGCGTGTTGCGCTCGCCGCGCGCCGCCAGCACGGCGATGCGCTCGCGGATGCGCGAGCGGTGCGCGTGATGCTGCTTCCAGTCGGCGGCATGGGCCTGGCGCCACTGGGCGTCGAAGTGCGCGATCCAGCGCGGGCCGTCGACCAGCATCTCGAGCGCCGGCCGCTTCGACCAGGCCGGCACCGTCGCCTTCTGGCGCAGCGCCTCGAGCCGGTCGCGCAGCACCGGATGGGTGTCTTCCAGGTCGCTGACGCGGCGCATCGCCTCGCGCAGCGCCTGGCGCGCGAACTCCGGCCCCGGCGGCGTCGCGACGCATTCGCGCAGCCCCGCGAAGGGCCCCGGCGGCAGCGGCTCGCGCTCGGCCCGGGCCCAGTGCCAGGGCCAGAACTCGTTCGCGTACCAGCTGGCCTTGATCGAGATCTCGGTCAGCGCCGCGGCCGCCACCGAGGTGCCGAGCAGCCGGCCCGAGATGCGGTCGGCCTCGTACTCGTCCTGCCGCGCGAGCGCGAAGGTCTTGGCCGCGAAGCGCGGGAAATACCAGCGGAAGAAGGCCTGCGAGACGATCGCCATCACGCCTTCGTTGCGCTGCAGGTTGGCATCGAGCTTGAGCCACGACAGCCGCGTGCGGTAGATCCAGGCGCTGAGCTTGCCGTGGTTGCCGCGCAGGTGGCCGTACTCGTGCGCGAGCACCGACAGCAGCCGCCGCCGGTCGAGCATCATCAGGAGCGGCAGCCCGATGCTCAGCGAATTGACCGCGCCGCCGAAGAGCCCGAAGCGCGGCACCTGGCGGATGCTGGCGTTGAAATCGTCGTCGAGGTAGACATGGTGGACCGGCGGCCCCTTGATCTTGCCGCGGATGCGGTCGAGCGCCTCGAACAGCTGGGGCGCGTCCTCGCGCGAGAGCTCCAGGCCGTGCGGCTCGTCGAAGCGCACCCACAGCGCCCGCACGGTGGCCCACAGCAGGCCCAGGCCGAACAGCAGCAGCCAGCCGCGCGAGACGCTGAACCCGCCGTCGCCAAGCGACACGGCGACCCAGACGATCAGCCCCATCGCCAGCCCGAGACAGGCCAGCACCCACAGATAGCCCAGCGCCGCGAACGCCGCCACGCCGCGGCGGTAACGCGCGCTGTCCTCCGCGCTGGCATGCTCGCTCAGCCGGACGAGGTGGACAAAATCAGCGCGATCCATTCCGGTATTTCCGCCGGCCCCGGCATGCCTGCCGGCGGCCCCGACTCCTGACAAAGAAAGAAACGACCCCGTGACCGACGACGACCTGCCGCCCCTGATCGAAACCCCGCCGGGCCGCTACCGCCACTACAAGGGCGGGGAATACGAGGTGCTGGGCACCGTGCGCCACAGCGAGACCCTGGAACCGATGACGCTCTACCGCGCGCTCTACGGCGCCCGGGGCCTGTGGGTACGTCCGGCCGCGATGTTCGGGGAAACCGTGGACATCGATGGCCGGCCGCAGCCGCGCTTCGCGCGGATCGACGGCTGAAGCGGCACGGACCGCTCAGCCGCAGCGGACGTCGGTCACCCGGTTGCGGGCATCGACGTCGAGGTTCAGGCGCCCGCCATCGAGTTCGGTGGTCGCGGCATCGCCGGGCTTGAGCACGCGCACCGTGCCGGCGCCCGCGCGCACCTTGGCGGCGGCTTCGAGCTGCGGCGTGAGCTGCTGGCCCACGGCGAAACGGGCACCGTCGGCTCCGCACTGGAACACCGGGGCGGGCGGCGGCGCCGGCGCGGCGGGCGGCGGCGGGGCCGGAGTGGCACAGCCTGCCATCAGGGCGGCACCGGCGATCGTGGACAGTAGCGATTGGGTTTTCACTGCGACTCCCGAAAACCCGCGAATATAAACAAGTTCTTTACGGATTGTGTCCTGATGTATCCATCAGCCACTGGGCGATGGCGCGTGGATACAACTGGTGCTCCTGCGCGAGCACCCGGCCGGCGAGCGTCGCCGCCGTGTCGTCGGACAGCACCGGCACCACGGCCTGGGCCAGGATCGGGCCATGGTCGAGCTCGGTCGTGACCTGGTGCACCGTGACGCCCGCCACCTTGCAGCCCGCATCGATCGCTCGCTGGTGGGTGTGCAGGCCCGGAAACGCCGGCAGCAGCGAGGGATGGATGTTCACCAGCCGCCCGGCATAGCGCTCGACGAAGCCGGGCGTCAGGATGCGCATGAAGCCCGCGAGCACCACCAGTGCCGGTGCGTGCGCGTCGACCGCCGCGGCGAGCGCCTGGTCGAAGGCTTCGCGGCTCTCGAAATCCTTGTGCGGCACCACCGCGGTCGCGATGCCCTGCGCCCGGGCCAGCGCCAGGCCGCCCGCCTCCGCCTTGTTGCTGACGACGGCGGCGACGCGGGCGCCGAAACGCTCGGCCCAGCGGTCGCGCGCCGCGGCGCGCACGATGGCCTCCATGTTGGAGCCGCCGCCGGAGATCAGGATCACGATGTTCTTCATGGGAGGCGGGATTATCCGTGCCCGCGCACGGCGCCTTTTCCGGCCCCGCCCCTTGCCGCGCAAGGTCCGCGCACCCAGACTTGTCGCCGCGCGGACAGCAATTTGCAGCACGACCGTGCTAAAACTCATGGCTCCGGAGACACGCCGCGTCTGCGGTGCACCGACGATCAACACAGCGAGGCACGCATGGATTTGAGCTTCACGCCCGAAGAACAGCAGTTCCGCGAAGAGATTCGCGCATGGGTCAAAGAAAACCTTCCCAAGGAAATCTCCACCAAGGTCCACAACGCGCTGGAACTCACGCGCGACGATATGCAGACCTGGGCCAAGATCCTCGGCAAAAAGGGCTGGCTGGGCTACGGCTGGCCCAAGGAATTCGGCGGTCCCGGCTGGACCGCCGTGCAGCGCCACCTGTTCGAGGAAGAGACCGCGCTGGCCGGCGCGCCGCGCATCGTGCCCTTCGGCCCGGTGATGGTGGCCCCGGTCATCATGGCCTTCGGCAGCCCCGAGCAGCAGAAGCGCTTCCTGCCCGGCATCGCCAGCGGCGAGGTCTGGTGGAGCCAGGGCTACAGCGAACCGGGCTCGGGCTCCGACCTCGCCTCGCTCAAGACCAAGGCCGAACGCCAGGGCGACAAGTACATCGTCAACGGCCAGAAGACCTGGACCACGCTCGGCCAGTACGGCGACTGGATGTTCAACCTCGTGCGCACCAGCAGCGAGGGCAAGCCCCAGACCGGCATCAGCTTCCTGCTGCTCGACATGAAGTCGCCCGGCGTCACCGTGCGCCCGATCAAGCTGCTCGACGGCGGCCATGAAGTCAACGAGGTGTTCTTCGACAACGTCGAGGTGCCGGCCGAGAACCTGATCGGCGAGGAGAACAAGGGCTGGACCTACGCCAAGCACCTGCTCTCGCACGAGCGCACCAACATCGCCGACGTCAACCGCGCCAAGCGCGAGCTCGAGCGCCTCAAGCGCATCGCGAAGACCGAGGGCGTGTACGACGACGCGCGCTTCCGCGACGAGATCGCCAGGCTCGAGGTCGACATCGTCGCGCTCGAGATGATGGTGCTGCGCGTGCTGTCGGCCGCCACCTCGGGCAAGAACTCGCTCGACGTGGCCGGCCTGCTCAAGATCCGCGGCAGCGAGATCCAGCAGCGCTACAGCGAACTGATGATGCTCGCGGGCGGCCCGTATGCGCTGCCGCTGATCCGCGAAGCCATGGCCGCCGGCTGGCAGGGCAACTTCCCGGGCGGCAACCCGGCGCTCGCGCCGCTGTCGTCGACCTTCTTCAACATGCGCAAGACCACCATCTACGGCGGCTCGAACGAAGTGCAACGCAACATCGTCGCGCAGACGGTGCTGGGCTGAGGAGACAAAGACATGGATTTCAATTTCACCGACGACCAGGAACAACTGCGCGACGCCGTCCGCAAATGGGTCGACAAGGGCTATGACTTCGAGCGCCGCCGCGGCATCGAGGCCAAGGGCGGTTTCTCGCGCGAGGCCTGGGACGAACTGGCCGAGCTCGGCCTCGGCGGCCTCTACATTTCCGAGGATGACGGCGGCCTGGGCATGGGCCCGGTGGCCGGCATGGTCGTGATGGAAGAACTGGGCCGCGGCATCGTGCTCGAGCCCTTCGCGCAGACGCTGATCGCGGGCGCCGTGCTCGGCGGCTACGCGGGCGACGCGCTCAAGAAGGCCTGGCTGCCGCGCATCGCGGGCGGCGAGGCCATCGTGGTGCTGGCCTACCAGGAACGCAAGGCACGCTACCGCCTCGACGTCTGCGACGCCAAGGCCGTGAAGGCCGGCGAGGGCTGGAGCCTGACCGGTGCCAAGAGCCTGGTGGCCATCGGCGACCAGGCCGATGCCTACCTCGTGCCCGCCCAGGCCGACGGCAAGATCGCCCTGTTCCTGGTCGAGCGCAGCGCCAGCGGCGTGGAAGCACGCGGCTACGGCACGCAGGACGGCAGCCGCGCCGCCGAGGTGGTGTTCGACAAGGCCGACGCCACGCTGGTCACGGCCGATGGCCTCGCGGCCCTCGAATACGCGGTCGACGTCGGCATCGCCGCCACCTGCGCCGAAGCGGTGGGCGTGCTCGACAAGACGCTGGACGTGACGGTCGACTACATGAACCAGCGCAAGCAGTTCGGCGTGGTCATCTCGAGCTTCCAGGCGCTGCGCCACCGCGTCGCCGACATGAAGATGCAGCTCGAGCTCGCGCGCTCGATGAGCTACTACGCCACGCTCAAGCTCAACGCCCCCGCGGCCGAGCGGCGCCAGGCGCTGGCGCGCGCCAAGTACCAGCTCGGCGTGTCGATGCGCTTCGTGGGCCAGAACTCGGTGCAGCTGCACGGCGGCATCGGCGTGACCGACGAATACATCGGCAGCCACTACTTCCGCAAGCTCACGCAGCTCGAGATGAGCTTCGGCGACAGCTTCCACCACCTGGGCGAGGTGTCGGCGCGCATGCAGGACACGGCCGGCGTCTTCGCCTGACGCCGCTTTTCTCTTAGCATCCAACGCCCGCCCGCCTTCGCGCCGGCGGGCGTTTTTCATTCGGAACGGCCGCCGCCACGCAACCACAACGACCATGCCATCCCGCCGCACCCTCCTCCTCGGCGCACCGCCGGTCCTCGCCGGGCTGCTCGCCTCTCCCGCCCTCCTGTTGACCGCCTGCGCCAACGCGCCGACCGCCATGCCCTCGCTCGCCGACCGCCCGCCCATCGTCTTCGTGCACGGCAACGGCGACTCGGCCGCGCTGTGGCAGACCACGTTCTGGCGCTTCGAGTCGAACGGCTGGCCGCGCGAGCGGCTGTTCGCCTTCGACCAGCCCCTGCCGCTGGCGCGCGACGACGACGGCGTGGCCCAGGCCGGGCGCAGCTCCACGGCCGAATCGGCCGCCTTCCTCAAGGAACGGGTCGAGCAGGTGCTGCGCGCCACCGGCGCGGCCAGGGTCGTGCTGATCGGCAACTCGCGCGGCGGCAACACCATCCGCAACTACGTGCAGAACGGCGGCGGCGCGGCCATCGTCAGCCACGTGGTGCTCGGCGGCAATCCGGCGCACGGCATCTGGGCCGTGCCGGGCCTGCGCGAGAACAACGAGTTCTCGGGGCTGTCGCCCTTCATGCGGCAGCTCAACGCGCCCAAGGGCCCGAACGGCGACGAGGTGACGCCCGGCGTGAAGTGGCTCACGCTGCGCTCGGACAACAACGACAAGTTCGCCCAGCCCGACGGCCTGTGGGTCGGCTCGCCCGGCAAGCCGACGAACATCGGCTTCGACGGCCCGGCGCTCAAGGGCGCGACCAACATCGTGCTGCCGCGCGTGGACCACCGCGAGACCTCGTTCTCGCCCGCGGCCTTCGCGGCGACCTGGCAGTTCCTCACGGGCGAGGCGCCACGCAGCCTGGAGATCATTCGCGAGGCCAACGTGGTGCTCGACGGCCGCGCGATCGGCGCGGAGAACCAGTCGCTGGCCGGCGCGCAGGTGTTGGTCTACACGGTCGATCCGGCCACGGGCCGGCGGCTCGGCGAGCCCGTGCACCGCAAGACCGTCGGCACCGACGGCCGCTGGGGCCCCTTCGGCGCGCGCCCCGATGCGGCCTACGAATTCGTGCTCGATACCCCGGCCGGCATCACCCACGTCTACCGCAGCCCGTTCCCGCGCGGCAGCAGCCTCGTGAACCTGCGGCTCGACCCGATCGTGGCGGCCGACGGCAGCGCCAACGCCGTTGCCGTCTTCACGCGGCCGCGCGGCTATTTCGACGCGCAGCGCGACACCATGCGCTTCGACGGCCAGAGCCCGCCGGCCGGCGTTCCGCCCAAGAGGGCCGGCGTGTCGAGCTCGCGCCTGCGCGACACGGGCGCCGGGCCGCAGCGCGCGGTCACTGGCGAGTTCAACGGCGAGCGCCTCACGGGGCTCACCTGGCCGGCGGCCCAGCGCCATGTCACGGTGCTGGAACTGACCTACTGAAGAAAAGGCGGCATGCGATGAACGACAGCTCCCCCTTCGTGCTCGAGGCCCGCGACGCCCGCGGCGTGGTCACGCTCACGCTCAACCGCCCGGGCGCGTTCAATGCGCTGTCCGAGGGCATGCTGGGCGCCCTCGAGGACGCCATCGCCGGCATCGCGGCCGACGACACGGTGCGTGCCGTCGTGATCGCGGGCGCCGGCAAGGCCTTCTGCGCCGGCCACGACCTGAAGGAAATGCGCGCCGCGCCCGCGCTCGACTACTACCAGCGCCTGTTCGCGCGCTGCGGCGAGATGATGCTGTCGCTGCAGCGGCTGCCGGTGCCCGTCATCGCGCGCGTGCACGGCATCGCGACCGCCGCGGGCTGCCAGCTGGTGGCGGTGTGCGACCTCGCCGTGGCCTCGGGCGAGGCGCGCTTCGCGGTCAGCGGCGTCAACGTCGGGCTGTTCTGCGCCACGCCGAGCGTCACGCTGTCGCGCAACCTCGGGCGCAAGGAAGCCTTCGAGATGCTCGTCACCGGCGAATTCATCGGCGCCGAGGAGGCGCGCGAGAAGGGCCTGGTCAACCGCGTGGCGCCGCCGGACCAGCTCGATGCCGCGCTCGAGGCGCTGCTGGCCAGCATCGTCGCCAAGCCGCGCACCGCGCTGGCGCTCGGCAAGGCGCTGTTCTACCGGCAGCTCGAAACGGGCATCGCGCCAGCACTGGCGGACGCCAGCCAGACCATGGCCTGCAACATGATGGATGCGAGTGCGCTGGAAGGCGTGCAGGCCTTCATCGAGAAGCGCCCGCCTTCCTGGAAAGCCTGAGCAGCTAGCTGTCGTGCAGCCGCGAACTCTGCGGCAGGTGCGCCATCAGGAACTCCATCTGGTCCGCCAGGATGCGGCGGTTGCGCAGGATGAAGTCCTCCCAGAGGCTGGGCACGTAGGGCGCGTAGAGCAGCGGCATGTTGGCCTGCTCGGGGGTGCGGCTGCTCTTGCGGTGGTTGCAGGGCTTGCAGGCCGTGACCACGTTCATCCAGGTGTCGATGCCGCGCTGCGCGAACGGGATGATGTGCTCGCGGGTCAGCTCGTCTTCGTGGAAGTGGCCGCCGCAGTAGGCGCAGACGTTGCGGTCGCGCGCGAACAGCTTGCTGTTGGTGAGGCCCGGACGCTGGGTGAAGGGGTTGATGCGCGGCACGCCCTTGGTGCCGATGATGCTGTTGACGGCAATCTGCGACTGCTCGCCCGTCATCGCGTTGTGGCCGCCGCGGAACAGGGCCACCTGGCCGCCAGCCTCCCAGCGGACCTCGTCCGCTGCATAGTGGATCACCGCCTGTTCGAGCGAAATCCACGACTGGGGCAGCCCTTGGGCCGACAGCTTCAAGACCTTCACCACACGCCTCCTCGACAGAACGAAAGAAACACGGAGAGACCCGGGACACGGAGCGCGTCGGCGACCTCGCGGATCGGCGCACTGCGTCACAATATACCGGCTTTGTGACAAAACGGCCTGATGAGCCCATTCGGCGGGCGACAGGCGCTATCAAAAAGATATTCACCCATGCAGGTTTTCCGCGGCTTCCGGCACCCGGGCGTGGCTCCGGCCTGCGCCTTGACCATCGGCAATTTCGACGGTGTCCACCGTGGCCACCAGGCCATGCTGGCGCTCCTGCAGACCGAGGCGCGGCAGCGCGGCCTGCCGAGCTGCGTGCTGACCTTCGAGCCCCATCCGCGCGACTATTTCGCCGCGCTCGCGAAAAAGCCCGAGCTGGCCCCGGCGCGCATCGGCACGCTGCGCGACAAGCTCGGCGAGCTGGCCGCCTGCGGTGTCGCGCAGACCGTGGTGCTGCCCTTCGATGCCCGGCTGGCCTCGCAGTCGCCCGAGGAATTCATCCAGAACGTGCTGGTTGACGGCCTGGGCGCGCGCTACGTGCTGGTGGGCGACGACTTCCGCTTCGGCGCCAGGCGCGCGGGCGACTACGCCATGCTCGACGCGGCCGGCGATGCCCGCGGTTTCGACGTCGCGCGCATGAACAGCTACGAGATATCGGACCCCCACGCGCGGCTTCGCCCCGCTGCCCCCCGAGGGGGTGCGCCCGTCTTGGGGCGGCCCGGCGACGGGCACGGCCTGCGCGTGTCGAGCTCGGCCGTGCGCGAGGCGCTGGCCGAAGGCCGCATGGCCGACGCCCAGACCCTGCTGGGCCGGCCCTACGCGATCTCGGGCCACGTGGTGCACGGGCGCAAGCTGGGCCGCGCGCTCGGCGCCTCGGCGCCCGGGCAGGACGACGGCTTCCGCACCCTCAACCTGCGCTTCAAGCACTGGAAACCGGCGGCCAGCGGCATCTTCGTGGTGCTGGTGCATGGCCTGTCCGAGCGGCCGCTGCCCGGCGTCGCCAACCTCGGCGTACGGCCCTCGCTCGACCCGAACGACGTCAATGCCGGCCGGGTCCTGCTCGAGACCCATTGCCTCGAGTGGCCCTCTCACCTGGGCGCCGAAGGGGCCTACGGTAAAATCGTGCGCGTGGAACTGCTGCACAAATTGCACGACGAATTGCGCTACACCAGCCTCGAAGCCCTCACCGCGGGCATCGCGAAGGATGGACGCGACGCGCGTGCCTTCTTTGCATCCACCCACGCAGAAACCCACCGCCAGACCACGCGCGATCGAATTTAGCCCTGCACGCTCCGTGCTGCCGCCCTTCGACAAGCTCAGGGCGAACGGCTTTTCTTCCGCACCGACGCCCTTTGTGCCGTTCGGGCTGAGCCTGTCGAAGCCCACTGTTTCGCACCCCCAACATGTCTGACGCTGCCGCCCCCACCGATTACCGTTCCACGCTGAACCTGCCCGACACCCCCTTCCCGATGCGCGGCGACCTGCCCAAGCGCGAACCGGGCTGGGTCAAGGAATGGAACGACGCCGAGCACGGCACCTACCACCGCCTGCGCCTGGCCCGCCGCGGCGCGCCCAAGTTCATCCTGCACGACGGCCCGCCCTACGCCAACGGCCAGATCCACATGGGCCACGCGGTGAACAAGATCCTGAAGGACATGATCACCAAGGCGCGCCAGCTCGAGGGCTACGACGCGCTCTACGTGCCGGGCTGGGACTGCCACGGTCTGCCGATCGAGAACGCCATCGAGAAGCAGTTCGGCCGCAACCTGAGCCGCGACGAGATGCAGGCCAAGAGCCGCGCCTACGCCACCGAGCAGATCGCGCAGCAGATGGCCGACTTCCAGCGCCTGGGCGTGCTCGGCGAATGGGACCATCCCTACAAGACCATGGACTTCGCCAACGAGGCCGGCGAGCTGCGCGCGTTCAAGCGCGTGATCGAGCGCGGCTTCGTCTACCGCGGCCTGAAGCCGGTCTACTGGTGCTTCGACTGCGGCTCGTCGCTGGCCGAGTTCGAGATCGAATACGCCGACAAGAAGAGCCAGACCATCGACGTGGCCTTCAAGGCGCACGAGCGCGAGAAGGTGCTCGCCGCCTTCGGCCGGCCCGATGCGCTGGGCGACGTCTTCGCCGTCATCTGGACCACCACCGCCTGGACCATCCCGGCCAACCAGGCGATCAACCTCAACCCCGAGCTCGAGTACGCGCTGGTCGACACCGAGCGCGGCCTGCTGATCCTGGCCGCCTCGCTGGTCGAGATGTGCATGACGCGCTATGCGCTCGACGGCAAGGTGATCGCCACCGTCAAGGGCGAGGCGCTCGGCGGGCTCGAGTTCGAGCATCCGCTGTACGACGTCGACGCCGGCTACAAGCGCCTGTCGCCGATCTACCTGGCCGACTACGCCACCGCCACCGACGGCACCGGCCTGGTCCACTCCTCGCCCGCCTACGGCCTGGACGACTTCAACTCCTGCGTCGCCCATGGCCTGGCCTACGACGACATCCTGAACCCGGTGCAGGGCAACGGCAGCTACGCGCCGGACTTCCCGCTGTTCGGCGGCCAGAACATCTGGAAGGCCGTGCCGGCGATCATCGCCGCGCTGCGCGATGCCAACCGCCTGCTGACCACCGAGACCATCAGCCACAGCTACCCGCACTGCTGGCGCCACAAGACGCCGGTGATCTACCGCGCCGCGGCCCAGTGGTTCATCCGCATGGACGAGGGCGAGGGCGTGTTCACCAAGGACAAGGCGCCCAAGACGCTGCGCCAGACCGCGCTCGACGCGATCGAAGAGACCAGCTTCTATCCGGAGAACGGCAAGGCCCGCCTGCACGACATGATCGCCGGCCGGCCCGACTGGTGCATCAGCCGCCAGCGCAGCTGGGGCGTGCCGATCCCGTTCTTCCTGCACAAGGATTCGGGCGAGCTGCATCCGCGCACGATGGAGATCCTCGACCAGGCCGCCGACATCGTCGAGAAGGGCGGGATCGAGGCCTGGAGCCGCGTCACGGTCGAAGAGATCCTCGGCGCCGAGGACGCGCCGAGCTACACCAAGAGCACCGACATCCTCGAGGTGTGGTTCGACTCGGGCTCGACCTTCTATCACGTGCTGCGCGGCACGCACCCCACGGTGCACCACGAGACCGGCCCCGAGGCCGACCTCTACCTCGAAGGCCACGACCAGCATCGCGGCTGGTTCCACTCGTCGCTGCTGCTGGCCTGCGCGCTCGAAGACCGCGCGCCCTACAAGGGCCTGCTCACGCACGGCTTCACCGTCGATGCCAAGGGCATCAAGATGAGCAAGTCGCTCAAGAACGGCATCGATCCGCAGGAGATCAGCAACAAGCTGGGCTCGGAGATCATCCGCCTGTGGGTGGCCGCGAGCGACTACTCGGGCGACATCGCGGGCGACGACAAGATCCTCGCGCGCGTGGTCGACGCCTACCGCCGCATCCGCAACACGCTGCGCTTCCTGCTGGCCAACACCAGCGACTTCGACGTCGCGAAGGACGCGCTGCCCCTGTCGGAGCTGTTCGAGATCGACCGCTACGCGCTCGCGCGCGCCGCGCAGTTCCAGGACGAGATCCTCGCGCACTACAAGGTGTACGAGTTCCACCCGGTGGTCGCCAAGCTGCAGATCTACTGCTCGGAAGACCTCGGCGGCTTCTACCTCGACATCCTGAAAGACCGCCTCTACACCACCGCGCCCGGCTCGCGCGCGCGCCGCAGCGCGCAGACCGCGCTGTGGCACATCGCGCAGGCGATGCTGCGCTGGATGGCGCCGTTCCTGAGCTTCACGGCCGAGGAGGCCTGGAAGATCGTCGGCACCGGCCAGGCCGGCGACTCGATCTTCACCCAGACCTACAGCCGCTTCGACGCACCCGACGAGGCGCTGCTCGCCAAGTGGAGCCGCATCCGCGAGATCCGCGACGCGGTGAACAAGGAGATCGAGACGGTGCGCGCCGAGGGCCAGGTCGGCTCCTCGCTGCAGGCCAACCTGCGCGTGACGGCGCCGGCCGAGGACTTCGCGCTGCTGGGTTCGCTCGGCGAGGACCTGAAGTTCGTCTTCATCGCCTCGGCGATCGAGCTGGCCGCGGGCGAGGCGCTGGCCACGGCGGTCGTGCCGAGCACGGCGCAGAAATGCGAGCGCTGCTGGCACTACCGCGACGACGTGGGTCACGATCCGGCCCATCCGACGATCTGCGGGCGCTGCACCAGCAACCTGTTCGGCGCCGGCGAATCGAGGAGCTTCGCCTGATGGCCGCCACCCGCACCGCTTCGGCCTCGCGCTCGCGCGGCCTGGGTATCTGGCCCTGGCTCGCGCTGGCGCTGATCATCGTGATCATCGACCAGTTCACCAAGACGCTGATCCTCGGCTACTACAAGTACGGCGACTCCACCTACGTCACCAGCTTCTTCAACGTGGGACGCTGGCACAACACGGGCGCGGCCTTCTCCTTCCTAGCCGACCATTCGGGCTGGCAGCGCTGGCTGTTCACCGGCATCGGCGTGGCGGCGGCCGTGTTCATCGTCTGGATGCTGAAGTCGCATGCGGGCCAGAAGCTGTTCTCGTTCGCCATGGCCTGCATCCTGGGCGGTGCCGTCGGCAACGTGGTCGACCGGATGATGCACGGCTACGTGGTGGACTTCCTGAGCTTCCACGCGGGCAACTGGTACTTCCCGGCCTTCAACGCGGCCGACAGCGCGATCACGCTCGGCGCGATCTGCCTGATCGTCGACGAGATCCGAAGGGTGCGGCGCGGCAAGTAGCGGCCACCGTCTTTTTGCTCCCTCGAAGGGCGCGCCGGGATCCCCGGCGCGCCCTTCGCGCATTCGGGCGCACGGGTTTTCATCGATCCCGCGCTGTCATGGCGGGGTCATACTGCCGCGGTCCAATGTAATCGATTACATAGCACCTACCCATGAGCATCCAGGCAGTCGCGGCCAAGGCCGGCGTTTCCGTCGCCACCGTCTCGCGCGTCTTCAATTTCCCCGACAAGGTCAGCGGCGCCACGCGCGACCTGGTCGAGCGCGCGGCACGCGAGCTGAACTACCTGCCGAATGCCAGCGCCCGCACCCTGCGCACCCAGCGCAGCCGCGTGCTCGGCGTGGTGCTGCCCACGCTGCTGAACCCCACCTTCGCCGAATGCCTGCAGGGCATCGCGCAGGCGGCCGTGGCCGGCGGCTACGCGATCATCCCGGTCACCACCGGCTACAAGCTCGACGAGGAGGAGCGCGCGGTCCACATGCTCCTGGCCGGCAATGTCGACGGCCTGATCCTCGTGGTCTCCAACCCCTCGACCTCGAAGGCGCTCGAGCGGCTGCGCGCCCAGCGCGTGCCCTACGTGCTGGCCTACAACCGCCATCCCGCGCATCCCTGCGTCACGGTCGACAACGAGGCCGCCGTCGCCGACGCGGTGGCGCGGCTGGTGCTGCTGGGCCACCGGCGCATCGCGATGGTCAGCGGCACGCTGGCGGCCTCCGACCGCGCGCAGCAGCGCTACCGCGGCTATCAGAAAGGCATGGCCGATGCCGGCCTCAAGCCGCAGCCGCTGGTCGAGGTGCCTTTCGTCGAGAGCGCGGTCGAACGCCTCGCGCGGCTGCTGCAGCTGCGCCACCGGCCCAGCGCGCTGGTCTGCTCGAACGACCTGCTCGCCATCCGCAGCATTCGCGCCGCGCACCGCAGCGGCCTGGCCGTGCCGGCCGACCTCAGCGTGATCGGCTTCGACGGCATCGCGCTCGGCGAGGACCTCACGCCTGCGCTCAGCACCATCGCGCAGCCCAACAGCGACATCGGCCGCCACGGCGTCGAGCTGCTGATCCAGGCCATGGCCGGCGGCGGCGCGCTCGACGCCGACGCCAGCCTGCTGCTGCCCCACGTGTTCCGCGACGGCGAATCGTGCGCCGCCGCGCCCGACGGCGATCCGGGCGACATCGCCTGACGCCCCTTTTCTCCCGACCGCTTCAACCCACCCGCCACAGGAGCTTCTCCCATGTCCTCTCCCTTGCGCCGCATCGCGCGCCTCGGCCTGCTCGCCGCCGCGCTCGTCGGCGGCAGCGCCGCCTTCGCGCAGACCGCCATCTGCTACAACTGCCCGACCGAATGGGCCGACTGGGGCACCCAGCTGAAGGCCATCAAGGCCAGGACCGGCATCACCGTGCCGCCCGACAACAAGAACTCGGGCCAGTCGCTCGCGCAGATGGCGGCCGAGAAGGCCAGCCCGGTGGCCGACGTCACCTACCTCGGCGTGACCTTCGCGGTGCAGGCCGCCAAGGACGGCCTGGTCGAGCCCTACAAGCCGGCCGCCTGGAAGGACATCCCCGACGGCCTCAAGGACCCGGCCGGCAACTGGTTCACCATCCACTCGGGCACGCTGGGCTTCATGGTCAATGTCGACGCGCTCAAGGGCAAGCCGGTCCCCAAGTCGTGGGCCGACCTGCTCAAGCCCGAGTACAAGGGCCTGATCGGCTACCTCGACCCGGCCTCGGCCTTCGTCGGCTATGTCGGCGCGGTCGCGGTCAACGAGGCGCGCGGCGGCACGCTCGACAACTTCAAGCCGGCCATCGACTACTTCAAGGCGCTGCAGAAGAACGAGCCGATCGTGCCCAAGCAGACCTCGTACGCGCGTGTGCTCTCGGGCGAGATCGCGATCCTGCTCGACTACGACTTCAACGCCTACCGCGCCAAGTACAAGGACAAGGCCAACGTCGCCTTCGTGATCCCGAGCGAAGGCACGCTGGCCGTGCCCTACGTAATGAGCCTGGTGGCCAAGGCGCCGCACGCGGCCGACGCCAAGAAGGTGCTGGACTTCACGCTGTCCGACGAGGGCCAGGCGATCTGGGCCAAGGCCTACCTGCGCCCGGTGCGCGCCGGCGCGATGCCCAAGGAGATCGAGGCCCAGTTCCTGCCCGCGAGCGACTACGCGCGCGCCAAGAGCGTGGACTACGGCCGCATGGCCGCGGCGCAGCGCGCCTTCTCCGACGAGTACCTGAAGGAAGTGCGCTGAGCCGCACCGCATGAGATGACGCAGGCCACCGCCACCATGCCCCCGGACGGCGCCGCCGGCGCCTGGACCCCGCGCTGGCGGCTGCTGGCCTGCGCCCTGCCCGCGGCCGCCTTCTTCGCGGCCTTCTGGCTGCTGCCGGTGGTGCGGCTGCTCGCGCTGCCCGCCGACAAGGGCTGGGCCACCTACTTCGCCGTGCTGACCGACGCGCGCTACCTGCAGAGCATGGCCAACACCGTGCTGCTGTCGGCGGCGGTCACGCTGGCCACGCTGGTGCTCGGCGCGGCGGTGGGCATCTACCTCGCGCGCCATGCCTTCCGGGGCCGGCGCGTGCTGCTGTCGCTGCTCACGCTGCCGCTGTCCTTTCCGGGCGTGATCATCGGCTTCTTCGTGATCCTGCTCGGCGGCCGCCAGGGCGTGGTGGCGAGCCTGAGCGATGCCCTCATCGGCGAGCGCATCACCTTCGCTTACGGCCTGCTCGGGCTGTTCCTGGCCTACCTGTATTTCTCGCTGCCGCGCGCCATCGCCACCTACGCGGCCGCGGCCGAGGCCATGAACCTGCAGCTCGAGGAGGCCGCGCGCTCGCTCGGCGCCTCGCGGCTGCGCGTGGCGCGCGACGTGTGGATGCCCGAGCTCGCGCCCACCACCCTGGCCTGCGGCGCGATCCTGTTCGCGACCTCGATGGGCGCCTTCGGCACCGCCTTCACGCTCGCGAGCAAGTTCGAGGTGATCCCGATCACCATCTACAACGAGTTCACCAACTACGCGAACTTCGCGCTCGCGGCCTCGCTGTCGATCGCGCTCGGCCTCGTGACCTGGCTGGTGCTGTTCGCCGCGCGCCGCTTCGGCGCGAACCCCGTCGCACGCTGAGGCCTTCATGCGAACCAACACCCGGCCCCAGGCGCCCTTCCTGCTCGCGATCACGCTGGTCGTGAGCCTGTTCATGATCGCGCCGATGCTGCTGTCGGTGATGGCCGGCCTGGTCAACAACTACAGCACCGGCCTGAAGAGCGGCCTCACCCTGCGCTGGCTCCGCGAGGTGTGGGAGAACTACGGCGGTACCGTCGGCTGGTCGCTCGCGCTGGCCGCGGCCTGCGTCGCCTGCACCGTGCTGCTCGGCGTGCCCTGCGCCTATGCGCTGGCGCGCAGCCGCTCGCGCGCGGCCCATGTCTTCGAGGAACTGCTGACCCTGCCGGTCGCGGTGCCGGGCCTGGCGACCGCGCTCGCACTGATCCTCGCCTACGGCCAGCTCACGGCCTTCCGCCAGAGCTTCGCCTTCATCCTGGTCGGCCACGTCGTGTTCACGCTGCCCTTCATGGTGCGCACCGTGAGCTCGGCCTTCCAGCGCCACGAGCTGCTCGCGCTCGAGGAGGCCGCGCGCACGCTGGGCGCGAGCTTTCGCCAGCGCTTCATGGGCATCCTGGTGCCGGCCGTGTTCCCCGCCATCGTGGCCGGCAGCCTGATGGTGTTCACGCTCTCGGTCGGCGAGTTCAACCTCACCTGGATGCTGCACACCCCGCTCACGCGCACCCTGCCCGTGGGCCTGGCCGACAGCTATGCCTCGATGCGCATCGAGATCGGCTCGGCCTACACGCTGGTCTTCTTCGCCGTCATCCTCCCCGTGCTGTGGGGCCTGCAATACCTCGCCCACCTGATCCAGAAACGCCATGGAACTTGAACGCGTCCCCATCGACATCGCCCGCTGCGCCAAGACCTATGCCGACGGCACGCGCGGCCTGCAGCCCACCGACCTCCAGGTGGAGGCCGGCGAGGTGCTGGCGCTGCTCGGCCCCTCGGGCTGCGGCAAGACCACGCTGCTGCGGCTGATCGCGGGCCTGGAAACGCCCGATGCCGGCAGCCGCATCGCCTTCGGCGGCCAGGACGTGACGCAGCGCCCGGTCGAGCAGCGCGGCGTGGGCATGGTGTTCCAGAGCTACGCGCTGTTCCCGCAGATGACGGTGGCGGCCAACATCGGCTACGGCCTGCGCATCCGCGGCGTGGCGCCGGCCGAGGAGCAGCGCGCCGTCGGCGAGCTGGTCGACCTGGTGCGCCTGGGCGGCCTCGAGAACAAGCGCCCGGCCGAGCTCTCGGGCGGCCAGCGCCAGCGCGTGGCACTCGCGCGCGCGGTGGCGGTGCGCCCGCGCGTGCTGCTGCTCGACGAGCCGCTGGCCGCGCTCGACGCCAAGCTCAAGGAGTCGCTGCGCGACGAGCTCGCCGAGCTGCTGCGGCGGCTGCACATCACCGCCGTGCACGTCACGCACGACCAGCAGGAGGCGCTGGCCATCGCCGACCGGCTCGCCGTGATGCAGGCCGGCCGCATCGTGCAGGTGGGCCGCGGCGAGGACCTCTACCGCGCGCCCGCCCATCCTTTCGTGGCCGAGTTCCTCGGCCGCGTGAACCGGCTCGAGCGCGCGCCCGAGGCGCTGCGCGACGATGTCGTGCGGCTCGGCGGCAGCGCCCTGCCCTGCCCCGGCGCCTGGCGCGACCGCGCGATGCTGCTGGTGCGCCCCGAGGACATCGAGGTCGGCCCCGCGCAACCCGCGCGGCCCGGCTGGGGCACCGCCACGGTCGAGCGCCGCACCTTCCTCGGCGACCGCGTGCAGCTGCAGCTGCGCGTGGCCGACCAGCCACGGATGCTCCTGGCCGACACCGCGCGCGACACGCCTTACGGCATCGGCGATGCCGTCGCCCTTCGCATCCACCCCGACCGATTGATGAGCCCGCAGGACACCCGCGCATGACGACGACCCACGACACCTTCCTGGTCCAGCTCACCGACCTGCACATCCGCGAGCCGGGCCGGCTGGCCTATGGCCGCATCGACACCGCGCCCTACCTCGCGCGCGCGGTGCAGTCGGTGCTCGCGCTGCGGCAGGCGCCCGACGCGGTGGTCATCACCGGCGACCTCACCGACTTCGGCCGCGCCGCCGAGTACGAGCACCTCGCGCGCCTGCTGGCCCCGCTCGAGGCGCGGGGCATCCCCGTCCACCTGATGCCCGGCAACCACGACGACCGCGACCAGCTGCGCCGCAGCTTCCCCGGCCACGCCTACCTCGGCGACGGCGGCGACAGCGACGGCTTCGTGCAGTACGCGTTGAACGTCGGGCCGCTGCGGCTGATCGCGCTCGACACCGTGGTGCCCGGCGCCAGCCATGGCGCGCTGTGCGAGAAGCGGCTGGCCTGGCTCGAGGCCCGGCTCGGCGAGAGCCGGCGCGAGCCGGTGGTGGTCGCGATGCACCATCCGCCGTTCCAGACCCTGATCGGCCACATGGACGAGATCGGCCTGCTCGAGGGCGCCGCGGAACTCGAGGCCCTGATCGCGCGTCATTCCAATGTGGAACGCGTGATCTGCGGCCACCTGCACCGCGCCATCGACGTGCGCTTCGGCGGCACCCTGGCCTCGACCGCGCCCGCGCCCGCGCACCAGGTCTGCCTCGACCTCGCGCCCGACGCGGCCTCGGCCTGGACGCTCGAGCCCCCGGGCTTCCGCGTGCATGCCTGGTCGCCCACGACCGGCCGGCTGGTCACGCACCTCGCGGCCTCCGGGCATTTCGAGGGGCCGTATCCCTTCCACGACAACGGCGCGTTGATCGACTAGGACCCAGGCTGGCCTGCTCCGGCCACATGTGGAGAATGGGGGGTCGACGCAAAACCGAAACAGAACGAAAAGAAAGGATCAAGCCCGACACCCATGAAGCATCTTCTGAACCTGCTGGCGGCCGTCGCCCTGCTGGTGTGGGGCACGCACCTCGTGCGCACCGGCGTTCTTCGCGTGTTCGGCGCCAACCTGCGCAAGATCCTCGTGCAGAGCATGCGCAACCGATTCACGGCCGCCCTCTCGGGCATCGGCGTCACGGCCCTCGTGCAATCGAGCACCGCCACCTCGCTGATGACCTCCTCCTTCGTCGGCCAGGGCCTGATCACCCTGCCCGCGGCGCTGGCGGTGATGCGCGGCGCCGACGTGGGCACGGCGCTGATCTCGGTGCTGTTCTCCGCCGACCTGTCCTGGCTCTCGCCGATGTTCATCTTCGTGGGCGTGGTGCTGTTCATCAGCCGCCCGGCCAGCGTGGCGGGCCGCATCGGCCGCGTCTTCATCGGCCTGGGCCTGATGCTCCTGGCCCTCCAGCTGGTGGTCGAAGCCACCGAGCCGCTGTTCTCCTCGCAGGCGGTGCGCGCGGTGCTGGCCTCGCTCAACAGCGACGTGCTGCTCGAGATCACCATCGGCTCCGTGCTCGCGATCGCCTCGTACTCGAGTCTCGCGGTGGTGCTGCTGGTGGCGACCATGGCCAATTCGAACGTGGTGCCGCTCGACGTCGCGCTCGGCCTGGTGCTCGGCGCCAACCTCGGCAGCGGCCTGCTCGCGGTGCTGACCACCGCCAAGTCGGCGATCCCCGTGCGCCAGGTGACCATCGGCAACCTGCTGTTCAAGGCCCTGGGCGTGGCAGTGGTCGCGCCCTTCGTCGGCCTCTGGCTGCGCTACGTGCAGCCGCAGCTGCCCACGCCCACGCATGGCGTGGTGCTGTTCCACCTGGCCTTCAACATCGTGATCAGCATCGGCTTCATCGGCCTCACGCAGACGGTGGCGAAGCTGGTGACGCGCATGCTGCCCGAGCCCGCGCCCTCGGCGGCTTCGCTGCGGCCGCACCACCTCGATCCCTCGGCGCTGTCGACGCCGACGCTCGCGATCTCCAATGCCGCGCGCGAGGCGCTGCACCAGGCCGACATCGTGGAGACGATGCTGATCGGCGTGCTCGACGTGATCCGCCGCAACGACCTCAAGCTGGCGCAGGAGCTGCGCCAGCTCGACGACACGGTGGACGAGCTCTATTCGGCGATCAAGTACTACATGACGCGCATCTCGCGCGAGGCCCTCGGCGAGGAGGAGAGCCGGCGCTGGACCGACATCATCAGCTTCACGATCAACATGGAGCAGATCGGGGACATCATCGAGCGGGTGATCCAGGACGTGGAGGACAAGAAGATCAAGCCGCAGCGCAACTTCTCGGAAGCGGGGATGGCGGAGATCGTCGAGCTGCACGGGCGGCTGGTGGCGAATCTGCGGCTGTCGATGAGCGTGTTCCTGAACGGGAATGTTCGGGATGCGCAGAAGCTGCTCGAGGAGAAGGCTCGGTTTCGGGATCTGGAGCGGGCTTATGCGACGACGCACCTGGATCGGTTGTCGGATCGGACGACGTTGAGCATCGAGACCAGTTCATTGCATATCGATCTGATCAGCGATTTGAAGCGGATCAATTCGCATATCTGTTCTATTGCTTATCCGATTCTGGAGTCGGCTGGGGCTTTGGCGCCTTCTCGACTGAAGGAGTCTCGGTTGGGGAAGATCGAAGGCTGAATTTCGTATTGAAGCCGTTGGCCGGGTCTCGCCCCGGCGGGCGAGTCACTTTCTCTTGTCTCGCCAAGAGAAAGTAACCAAAGAGAAGGCGACCCCGCTGTCTGTGTCCCTTCGCTTCGCTACGGGCAACCTGCGGTGCTCGGAGAAAGCGGGGGTCCGCAGAACTCGCTCCACTTCGTTGCGCTCAGACAGCTGCGGCCCTGATCCCGCTTTCTCCTGCGCTCCTCGGCACAGCCAGAGGGGACTAGGGTTAACGCGCCGTGGCGCGTCCTTGTGTGGTGAGTGCGCATGCGTAGGCCCTGGACCTTTCACCGAGGCCGAGCGAAGCGACGGCCCGTTGGGTCTTGGTGGCCGAGCGCAGCGATGGCCCGACCCCTCCCCTCTGGCTGCGCCGAGGAGCGCAGCGTTTCGCGGATCAGGGCTCGCAGCTGTTTGAGCGAAGCGAGTTCTGCGAGACCCCGCGAAACGCGAGCACCGCAGGTTGCCCGCAGCTTCGCTGCGGGTCGCAGACAGTGGGGTCGCTTTTTCTTTGGTTACTTTCTTTTGGCGAGACAAAAGAAAGTGACTCGCCCGCCGGGGCGAAATCCCGGCCGACAGCCTCAGCAAAAAGCCACCCCAAATTCAGACCACGACAAACCGATGCGTCCCATCCCGCCCCAACTGCTCGACCAGCCCGAACTCCCAATCCAGATACCCCTGCATAGCCTCCACGGAAGCCGAGGTCCCTTCATAAGGCCTCCGATACCGATCAGTCCTCTCACTACCCAGGCGAGTCTCACCAGCCTCGGAAGGCAGCCCGGCAGAAAACCAGGCCGCATTCCCGCCACGTAGCACGAGCACTTCCACATCCAGCTCCCCACGCGAATCGAGCCACTCCCTCAGATCCGAAGCCGCATACCGAGCCAGCAAACTGCTCCCACAAGTCAGCACATAGCGCCGAGCCAAAGGAATGACGCCAGCCACCGCATCCAAGAGCTGCGCCCGAATCGCAAACCACGCCCCCGGCACATGCCGCTTCACGTAATTCGCACTGGCCGTCACATCGATCACCGCGGTCGATGAAGCATCCCCGTCGAGCAACCGAGCCAGGTCCAGCGGCTCGATCTCTCCAACGGCCCGAGCCACTTCCGGATACACAGCGGCCAGAGCACCGCGTTCGCTCAACGCATCAGCAGCAGGCACAGGCTCCACCACATAGACCTCCCACCCCATCTGTGCCAGCCAGGACGCAGACATCGAAGCCCGCACCCCATCGTCATCCGCCAGCACGATCCGCGCATGCCGCACCGGCACCTGGTGATCCGTCTCCTGCACCAGCTGCCCGCCGGGCGCGCCCGCAAAGCCGGAAAGATGACCCGCCGCGTATTCCTCGGGCGTGCGCACATCGAAGCGATAGACCGTCCGCCCCGCCTCCTCGAGCGCGTCCACGGCATCGGCAGCCACCCACCGCACCCCCGCCTTCTCCGCCACGCGCCGCGCATCGGCACGCGCCTGCGAACGATGCGCCTCGCTCACCGCCTCGGGCGCACGCCGCACCGCCCCATGGTCGAGCACCTGCCCCGCGAGCTTCCACCCGATCGTGCCGTTGCGCAGCGCGGCCACGGGATTGGGAATGCCGGCATTCACCAGCGACTGCGTGCCGATGATGCTGCGCGTGCGCCCCGCGCAATTGACGATCACGCGCGTAGCCGGATCGGGTGCGAGCTCGCGCACGCGCAGCACCAGTTCGGCGCCCGGCACGCTGGTGGCGCCCGGGATGCTCATGGTCTGGTATTCGTCGAAGCGGCGCGCGTCGAGCACGACCACGTTGGCGCGCTCGTCGATCAGCGCCTTCACCTCGGGCGCCGAGAGCGAGGGCGTGTGGCGCTCGTGCTCGACCAGTTCGCCGAACGATTTGCTCGGCACGTTGACGTCGCGGAACAGCTCGCCGCCGGCCGCGCGCCAGCCCTCGAGGCCGCCCTCGAGCAGGTGCACCCGGGTGTAGCCGAGGCCCGCGAGCCGCCGCGCGGCCAGCGGCGCGAGGTCGGTGCCGCGATGCTCGCCGAACAGCACGATCAAGGTGTCGCGGCGCGGGATGCGGCGCCAGGCCTCGATCTCGATGCGCGACAGCGGCAGGTTCGCGGCCCACAGCGGATGGGCCTGGGCGAAGGGGTCTTCCTCGCGCACGTCGAGCAGCGCGATCTCGGCGCCGGGCGTGAGCAGGCGTTCGCGCACGGCGGCGAACGAGAGGACGGGGAAGGCGGAGGTGGCTTGGAGCGTGGCGTCGGTCATGGCGTGGTGGCGGGCGGGACCGCCCGGAGTTCGGCGGACCGGTCCCAGAGATTGGGCAGCAGCGTGTTGGTGTAGCCCGAGACGAAGGGCTTGCGCCCGCCCTCGGCCGGGTAAGTATGCCGCCGCACAGCGCCGATGTTGGCGCCATAGACATGGATGCTGATCGACACGCGGTCCGCATGCGCGTTGTGCACGCGGTGCAGGTCGCCGACGGTGGGCGAGACGGCCTCGACGTCGCCTGCGTCGAGCCGCACCGCATCGCCCACGGGCCGCGCCTGGCCGTCGTCGCCGAAGGCATGGGGCTGGCTGTACTCGGCGCCGCGCAGCATGCCGATCAGGCCCCACACGGTGTGGTCGTGCACCGGCGTGGCCTGGCCCGGTCCCCAGACGAAGCTCACGACCGAGAAGCGCTCGGTGCTGTCGGCATGCAGCAGGAACTGCTGGTAGCGCGCGGGGTCGGGCTGCGCGAAGGCCTCGGGCAGCCAGTCGTCGCGCGCCACCAGCCGGCGCAACAGCGCACCGCCCTCGGCGAGGATGGCGCGCTCGTCGGGCCGGCCGTCGAGCAGGCGGCCGAAATCGACCACGAACTCGCGCAGCGGCGCGATCGATGCGGGAACGGCGGCGCTCACGCCGCGCGCTTCCAGAGCTGGGTGTCGGAGATCGCGCGCACGTCGACGCGCACCGGCAGGATGCCGTCGCGCGCGGAGCGGTCGGCCACGGCCTGCAGCGCCACGATGTCGGCCTCGCTCACCGGCCGCGCGGCCACCGAGGCGCGCGCGGTGATGAGCCGGGCCGATTCGATCGGCAGCCGCGTGAGCTGGCTGTAGGCCTGCGCGTAGGCCTCGGGATTGGCCAGCGCCCAGTCGCCCGCGCGGCCCAGCCGGTCGAGGAACTGCACGATGGCGGCGCGCTTGGCGGGATCGGCCAGCGAAGGTTCGCTGGCGGTGATGAAGCCCAGCGCGGTGTTGATGCCGCGGCCGTCGCGCAGGATGCGCCCGCCCTGCTGCAGCGCGATCGTGTAGTAGGGATCGAAGATGGCCCAGGCGTCGATCTGGCGCGAGGCGAAGGCGGCGGCCGCGTCGGTCGGCAGCACGAACTTCACCGTGACCTCGTCGCGCCGCACGCCGGCTTCTTCGAGGGCGCCATAGAGCTGGTACTGCGAGATGCTGCCGCGCGCCGACGAGACGACCACGGTCTGGCCGCGCAAGTCGGCCACGCTGCGCAGCTTCGAATCGGGCTGCACCACGATGCCGAGCGAGTCGGCCTTGCCGACGCGCGTGGCGACGATCTTCAGCGGCGTCCTGCCGACGGCCGCGGCGAGCACCGGCAGGTCGCCGGCCATCGCGGTGTCGACCGCCGCGCTGCGCTGCGCCTCGAACAGCGGCGCGGCGCCCTGGAAATTGGCCCAGCGGTAGGCGAAGGGCGCGCCCTCGAGTGCCTTCGAGGCCTCGAACAGCGAGCGCAGGCCACCGGCCTGGTCGCCGAGCACCAGCGAAGTCTGCGGCTGGGCCCAGCCGCGCAACGAGGCCGTGGCCGCGATGGAGAGCGCCGCGCCCTGCTGGAGCCAGCGGCGGCGCGATGCCTTGGAAAACAGCAAGTCGGTCATGCGGCGGCTCCCGTCGACAGCAGCGCGCGCTTGCCCGCGCCGACCAGGATCGCGTCGTTCTGCGGCGTGTGGATGCGGCTGCACAGCACGTCGCGGTAATGGCGCTCGAGCGGGTTCTGGCGCGCGAGGCCATGGTTGCCCGTGAGCTGCAGCGCGAGCTCGACGGCACGCACCGCGTTGCCGGTGACGGTGTGCTTGAGCAGCCCGCTGTCGACCGCCGATGGCGTGCGGCCGCCGTCGACGGCCTCGCTGGCCGCGTCGAGCAGCACGCGGCTGCTGCGCAGCAGCGCCTCGATCTCGCCCACCATCTCCTGCACGCGCGGCAGGCTCGAGAGCGGCGCGCCCAGGCTGCCGGGCGCGCGCTGGTTGAGGAAGCCCACGAGCCAGTCGCGCGCCGAACGAGCGACCGCGTCGTACAGGCTGCCGAGCAGCACCACCATCCAGGCCTGCTGCGAGGCCTGGGCGTCGATGTCGGTCTGGCTGCCGGCATCGGGCGCCCAGTCGGCCGGCACGCGCAGGTCCACCGCATGGTCGAGCGGGATCGCGACGTTCTCGAACACCACCTCGTGGCTGCCCGATGCGCGCAGGCCCAGGTGGTCCCAGCTCGCGATCACGCGCACGCCCTCGGCATGGCGCGGCACCAGGAACACGCCGGTGCGCGGCGCGGGTTCGTCGGTGCGGGCCCACACGGCGAGCCAGCCCAGGCCCTCGATGCCGGTGGTGTAGAGCTTGTGGCCGTCGATGCGCCAGCCCTCGCCGTCGCGGCGCGCCACGGTGGCGGGCAGGCCACCGCGCGCGGGCGAACCGAGCGCGGGCTCGACGCGCAGCGCATTGATCAGCGCACCCTGCTCGACCGCGTCGCGCAGCACGCGCTCGCGCAGGTGCGGCGGCCAGCGGCTGTCGCCGCGCGCCAGCCCATGGTGCTGCAGGTAGGTCATGGTGAGGATCAGCGCGGTGGCGGGCTCGCCGCGCGCCACCGCGGCGATCACCTGCCGCGCCGACGCCAACGTGGCGCCGCCGCCGCCAAAGGCGCTCGGCGCGACCAGTCCGATGAGGCCGTGCGAGTGCAGCGCCTCGAAGTTCTGCGCGGGAAAGGCGCCGCTGCGGTCGTGGTCGGCGGCGGTGCTCGCGAAGCGCGCCGTGAGGCTGGCCAGCAGCGCGGCGTCGGGCAGGCCGGATGAATCGCGGGAATTCAGGCCGGCCGCGGGCCGGCGCAGGGGGATGGCGCTCATGGTCCCGGCACGTTAGCGAGCCCCAGTGCGCGCGAAAACGACGCATCGCGCATATCCAAACTCGTTTTTCTGCGTTCGCATCGGCGGCGCGGCTGGTTAGTTTCGCGGTGGTCCCGCCCTTCCCACCATCGCACACACACCATGAGCCAGAACCCCACCGACAACGGCGTCGAATTCATCGGCATGATCCAGGGCCAGAAGGTCTCGGAGATCCATGCCGCCCAGGGCCCGGCGATCGACCGCGACTACGTGCGCGCCTTCGCCCAGGCGCACGAGCAGGCCGGCTTCGACCGCGTGCTGGTTCCGCACCACTCGACCGGCCCCGATGCCACGCTGACCGTGGCCTACGCGGCCTCGGTCACCGAGCGCATCCACTTCATGCTCGCGCACCGCCCGGGCTTCGTGGCGCCCACGCTGGCGGCGCGCCAGTTCGCCTCGCTCGACCAGTTCAGCGGCGGGCGGCTCGCGGTGCACTACATCTCGGGCGGCTCCGACGACGAACAGAAGCGCGACGGCGACTGGCTCGACCACGACCAGCGCTATGCGCGCACCGACGAATACCTCGATGTGCTGCACAAGGTCTGGCAGGCCGACAAGCCCTTCGACCACGAGGGCGCGCACTACCGCGCGCTCAATGCCTTCTCGGAGGTCAAGCCGCTGCAGACGCGCAACGGCCGCCCGCACGTGCCGGTGTATTTCGGCGGCGCCTCGGAAGCCGCGATCCCCGTGGCCGGCAAGTACGCCGACGTCTACGCGCTGTGGGGCGAGTCGCTCGAGCAGGCGCGCGAACTCACGACCCGCGTGCGCGCCGAGGCCGCGAAGCATGGCCGCGGCGTGCGCTTCTCGGTCTCGTTCCGCCCGATCCTGGCCGAGACGGAGGAAAAGGCCTGGGCCCGCGCCGACCACATCCTGGCCGAGACCAAGCGGCTGCGCGTGGTGCAGGGCTACAACCGCGGCGGCCCGCAGCAGAGCGAGGGCGCCAGGCGACTGCTGGCCGCGGCCGGACAAGGCACGCGGCTCGACAAGCGGCTGTGGACCGCGGTCGCGCAGGAGATCGGCGGGCGCTCCAACAGCACCGCGCTGGTCGGCACGCCCGAGCAGGTCGCCGATGCGCTGCTCGACTACTACGACCTCGGCGTGACCACCTTCCTGATCCGCGGCTTCGATCCGCTGGAGGACGCGGCCGACTACGGGCGCGAACTGATCCCGCGCACGCGCGAACTGGTGGCGCAGCGCGCGGCTTCGGTCCGCAAGGCCGCCTGACCACCCTGCCTTCCTCCCTCCCCCGCTGGGGGAGGGCCGGGGTGGGGGCACGCGGCGCATGCCCCCCCCCCCCCCCCCCCCCCCCCCCCGGGGGGGGGGGGGGGGGGGGGGGCCCCCCCCGCGGCGCATCCACCGCCCCACCCCGCCGCCACCACCGCGTGCCCCCATCCCGACCTTCCCCCAGAGGGGGAAGGAGCAGATACCCCAAAGGACATCCCCATGAGCGCCGTTCTTTCCATCGACCGCAACGCCTCGGCCCTGAAGCTCAACCCGGTGCCGACGCAGAAGTACTGGTTCGACCCGATCCCGCCGCGCACCAGCGTGCAGGCCGAGCGCCGCCACCGCCAGGAGCGCCTGGCGGGCGCCTTCCGCCTGTTCGCGCGCTTCGGCTTCGCGCAGGGCCTGGCCGGCCACATCACCGCGCGCGATCCCGAGCTGGCCGACCACTTCTGGGTCAACCCGCTGGGCATCCACTTCTCGCGCATCAAGGTCTCCGACCTGCTGCTGGTCAATGCCAGGGGCGAGACCGTGATCGGCGACCGCCCGCTCAACAAGGCGGCCTTCGCGATCCACGCGGCGATCCACGAGCACAACCCCAAGATCGTCGCGGCCGCCCACACCCACTCGACCTACGGCAAGGCCTGGTCGACCCTGGGCCGCAAGCTCGACACGCTGACGCAGGACAGTTGCGTGTTCCACGACGACGTGGCGCTGTTCGACGACTTCACCGGCATGGTGGTCGACACCAGCGAGGGCGAGCGCATCGCGCGGGCACTGGGCGACAGGAAGGGCGCGATCCTCAAGAACCACGGCATCCTGACCGCGGGCCCGACGGTGGAGGCCGCGGCCTGGTGGTACATCGCGCTCGACAACGCCTGCCACACGCAGCTGCTGGCCGAGGCCGCCGGCACGCCGCAACCGATCGACGAAGCCACGGCGCGCCACACGCACGGCCAGATCGGCGGGCCCGAGGGCGCGATCCATTCCTTCGACAGCCTCTACCAGGGGCTGGTCGAGGCCGAGCCCGAGCTGCTGGACTGACTCCTTCTTTCTCCTGGAACCGCCGATGAACGCATCCCTCTCCCGCCGCCGCCTCCTGCGTGCCGGCGGCGCCGCCGCCGTGGTCGCCTCGGGCGGCCTGATCGCCTCGCAGGCCTTCTCGCAGTCCACGCGCAAGCTGACCTTCGCCTGGAACGCCGCGGCCTTCTGCCTCTCGCCGGTGGTGGTGGCGCAGGAGCGCGGCTACTTCGAACGCAACGGCCTGCAGGTCGAGCTCATCAACTACACCGGCTCGACCGACCAGTTGCTCGAATCGCTGGCCACGGCCAAGGCCGACGCGGCGGTGGGCATGATCCACCGCTGGCTCAAGCCGCTGGAGTCGGGCTTCGACGTGAAGATCGTCGGCAGCTCGCACGGCGGCTGCGTGCGCCTGGTGGGCGCCAGGGCCGCGGGCGCCACCAGCCTCGCGAGCCTCAAGGGCAAGATCATCGGCGTGTCGGACATCACGAGCCCGGGCAAGAACTTCTTCTCGATCCTGCTCGCCAAGAACGGCATCGACGCCGAGCGCGACGTGACCTGGCGCCAGTACCCGGCCGACCTGCTCGACCTCGCGGTGCAGAAGGGCGAGATCCACGCCATCGCCGACGGCGACCCGAACGTCTACCTGATCGAGAAGCGCAACAAGGGTGCGTTCGTCGAGATCGCGAGCAACCTCACGGGCGAGTACAAGGACAAGGTCTGCTGCATCGTCGGCGCGCGCGGCGAACTGGTGCGCAAGGACAAGGCCACCGTGGCCGGGCTGGTGCGCGCCATCGCGCAGGCCTCGGACTACGTGGCCGAGAACCCGAACGAATCGGCCAGGCTGTTCGCCAAGTACTCGCCCAAGGTGCCGGTGGAGGACCTGCGCGCGCTGCTGGGCACGCTCACGCATGCGCACCATCCGCTGGGCCGCAGCCTGCGCGACGAGGTCGCGTTCTACGCGGCCGACTTCCGCAACGTGGGCGTGCTCAAGAAGAGCACCGACCCGGCGCGCTTCGCGGACCACGTGTCGTACGACCCGCTGGCCTGAGGCCCTGCCGCAGATGACGAACCGCATGCCATCCGCCAGCCGCCGCCGCTTCATCGCCCAGGGCGGCGCCGCCGCGACCATCGCCGCCCTGCCCGCCTTCGCGCTGCAGGCCCGCGCCCAGGCGCGTCCGCTGCTCAAGGCCGGCGACCAGAAGGGCGGCCTGCGCGCGCTGCTCGAGGCCGCGGGCGGGCTCGAGGGCCTCTCGTACGACATCCAGTGGTCGGAATTCCCGGCCGCCGCGCCGCTGGCCGAGGCCTTGAACGCGGGCGCCGTCGATTCGGGCCCGATCGGCGATGCGCCGCTGATCTTCGCGCTCGCGGCCGGCACGCGCGTGAAGGCGATCGGCGCCAACCGCTCCGACTCCTACGGCACGGCCGTGCTGGTGCGGCCCGATTCGCCGCTCAAGGGCGCGGCCGAACTCAAGGGCAAGAGCGTGGCCACCAACCGCGGCTCCATCGGCCACTACGTGACGCTCAAGGCCATCGTCGCGGCCGGGCTGAAGCCCGAGGACATCAACCTGCGCTTCCTCGCGCCGGCCGACGCCAAGCTCGCGCTCACGCAGGGCTCGGTCGATGCCTGGGCCACCTGGGAGCCCTACACCGCGCTGGCCGAGACCAGCGGCCATGCACGCGTGCTCGCCAGCGGCCGCGGCCTGCTGCCGGGCCTGAGCTACCTCGCGGCCACCGACGCGGCGATCGCCGCCAAGCGGCCGGTGCTGCAGGACTTCCTGCAGCGCGTGGTGCGCGCGCAGCAATGGTCCTATCGCAACGTCGATGCATTCTCGGCCACGCTCGCGCGCATCATCGGCATCCCGCCCGAGGCCGCCAGGCTGCAGTTCGAGCGGCGCCAGCAGAAGTGGGTGCCGATCGACGCGCAGGTGGTCACCGACCAGCAGGGCACGGCGGACTTCTACCGGCAGGTGGGGCTGATCAAGCAGGGGCTCGATGTGAAGACCACCTTCGATACCGGCTTCGGGATCGGCATCGCAGCCTAGCTAACCGGCATCCACCGCGCGCGCCAACTGCGCCAGCCGCTTCGCCATCGGCTCGAACAGCTCGGCCGAGGTGTTGCCGTAGCCCAGCACCAGCCCGTTGCAGTCCGGCCCGAGCCGGATCGCGGCGGCCGACAGCGGCATCGGCGCCATGCGGTGGCGCCGCGCCTCGGCGGCGATGCGGCGGTCGTCGAAGCGCGCGGGCAGGCGCAGGGTGAGGTGCATGCCGCAGTGACCGCCGTCGATGGTGTGCGGCAGCCTGAAGTGGCGCTCGAGCGCGGCGCGCAAAGCCTGCTGGCGCTCGCGGTACAGGCGCCGCATGCGGCCCAGGTGGCGGCTGAACTGGCCGCTCTCGATGAAGTCGGCCAGCGCGAGCTGCTCGTGGCGATGGCCGCCGCGCAGCATCTCCTCGAGCGGCGCGCGCACGGTGGCCAGCAGGTCCTCGGGCAGCACCAGGAAGCCCAGCCGCAGCGAAGGGAACATGGTCTTGCTGAAGGTGCCCACGTAGAGCACCGGCGCCTGCGGCACCAGCCCCTGCATGGCTGCGATCGGATCGCCGGTGTGGCGGAACTCGCTGTCGTAGTCGTCCTCGATGATCCACGCGCCGTGCGCGCGCGCCTGCGCGATCAGCGCGAGCCGCCGCGCGATGCCGAGCACCACGCCCGAGGGGTACTGGTGCGAGGGCGTGGCATAGACCAGCCGCGGCGTTTGCAGCCGCCAGTCCTCCTCGCTCGCGCGCAGGCCGCCGGCATCGACCGGCATCGGCACGATGCGTAGGTCGCCCGCGTGCATCGCGGACTTGGCGCCGCGGTAGCCGGGGTCCTCGACCCAGGCGGTGTCGCCCGGGTCGGTGAGCAGGCGCACGCACAGCGCGATGGCTTCCTGCGCGCCCTCGGCGATCACCACCTGCTCGGCGGTGCAGCGCACGCCGCGCGCCAGGCCCAGGTGCTGCGCGATGGCGGCGCGCAACGCGGGCTCGCCGAAGGGGTCGCCATAGCCGAGCGCGGCATGGCCGGCACCGCGCAGCGCGCGGTCGAGCGCGCCGCGCCAGGCCGCGATCGGGAAGTGCGACAGCGCGGGCACGCCGGGGCGCAGCGCGAGCTCGGGCTCGGCGCGGCTTCCCATGGGATGGATGCGCGCGAGCCGCCCCGCGGTGGCGGGCACGGCCGGCGTGCGCGGGCCGCGCCGCGGCGGCGCGGGCGCGGCCAGCTCCATCACGCGCGTGCCCTGGCGATCGGGCCGCAGGTAGCCTTCGGCCGCGAGATGCTCGTAGGTGGCCGTGACGGTGTTGCGCGACACGGCGAGTGCCTCGGCCAGCGCGCGCGAGCCGGGCAGCCGCGTGCCGGGTGCGAGGCGGCCGTCGAGGATGGCGCGCTTCAGGCGCTCGTGGAGCTGGCGCTGCATCGAGCCGGCCTCGCGTTCGCGCGCCAGCGGTGCCTCGAGCAGCGCGCGGCGCACGGGGTCGGACAGGGTGACGGAGGGGGCGGCGGCATCGGTCATCGGGCGTTTCTCGTGGCACCATGAAATGCTTCTGACGTGGCACTTTTCGTGGCGCCACGGCGGGCGTACTGTAGCGCCTGTCGTCACCGAAAGAGAGTTCCCCATGCCCGCCTCCCCCACCCCGCTCACCCCGCGCACCAACCAGTTCGGCCAGACCATCGGCGCCGCCCTGCCCGGCTGGTCGCCGCGCCCGAAGCCGCCGCGCACGCCCATCGAAGGCCGACTGTGCCGGCTCGAACCCTTGTCGGCCGAGCGCCACGCGGCCGACCTGCATGCCGCCCACGCGCTGGCACCCGACGGCCGCGACTGGACCTACCTCTCGGTGGAGCGCGCGCCCGACGCCGCGAGCGCGCGTGCCTACGTGGAGCTGCTCGCGCAGAGCGCGGACCCGATGCACTTCGCGGTGATCGACAAGGCCACGGGCCGCGCCGTGGGCAGCCTCGCGCTGATGCGCATCGAGCCCAACCATGGCGTGATGGAGGTCGGCCACGTGACCTTCTCGCCGCTGCTCAAGCGCACGCCGCTGTCGACCGAGGCCCAGTACCTGCTGATGCAGCTGGCCTTCGACGAGCTCGGCTACCGGCGCTACGAATGGAAGTGCGACAACTTCAACGCACCCTCGAAGAAGGCGGCGCAGCGCCTGGGCTTCCAGTTCGAGGGCGTGTTCCGCCAGGCGATCGTCTACAAGGGCCGCACGCGCGACACGGCCTGGTTCTCGATCGTCGACGGCGAATGGCCAGCGCTGCGCGCGGGCTTCGAGCAATGGCTCTCGCCCGCCAACTTCGATGCCGACGGCAGGCAGCGTCGGTCGCTCGAACAGGTGCGCGCAGCCGCGGCCTGACGCGACTCAGGCCGCGGCGGGCGCGGGCAGCTGCTCGCCGAGGAAGGCCAGGAAGGTCTTCACCACATCGGGCAGGGTGCGGCCCGCCAGGGTCTGCAGTTCGACCGCGCGGCCGCGCATGCCGCGCTCGCGGATCTCCGCCGCGTGCAGCTCGCCGCGCCGCACGCGGTCGCGCACCGTGATCTCGCCCGCGATCGTGAGGCCGCCGCCGTGCAGCACGAAGCTGGCCAGCGACTCGAAGCGGTTGCTGGTCAGCACTGGCTCGAACACCAGCCCGCGCTGGCTGCAGCCCACGTCGAACAGCTGGCGCACGGTGTTGTCGGCGCCCGAGAGCGCGATCGGGTACGGATGCATCTGCGCCAGGGTCACGGTGCGCAGCTTCGCGAGCGGATGGTCGGGCCGCATCACGGCGAACACCGAGGCCGGCTGGCGCCGCTCGACGCGGATGCCGTCGACCGCGGCGCGGCTGTAGGTCAGGCCGATGTCGGCCTCGCCGAGCAGCACCGCCTCGGTCACCTCGGCCGGCCGCGCGGCGCGCAGCTGGAACTGGATGCCCGGGTGTTCGGCGCGAAAGTCCGCGATGGCGCGCGGCAGGAACTCGTTGGCGAAACCCGAGGAACAGGCGAGGCGCACCCGCCCGCGCTTTAAGCCCTGCAGCCCGCGGATGTCGGACACCACGCGCTCGGCCTCGAGCGCGCCGTGCAGTGCATGCGCGGCCAGCAGCTCGCCCGCGGGACTCGCGACCATGCCGCGCGGATGGCGCTCGAACAGCGGCACGCCGAGCAGGTCCTCGAGCATCGCCACCTGGCGGCTGATGGCCGAGGGGCTGACGCTGAGCCGCTCGGCCGCGACCGTGAGCGAGCCGCTGCGGGCCACCTCGAGGAAGTAGCGCAGGGCGGTGTCCTGCAGGCGGTGGGCGGTCATGACGGGCTTTCGCTTTGAGGAAAACGCAAAGATATCGCCAAAAAACGGCAATTGTTCAAAAGCGGCGGCCTGCCTAAGCTGCACGGTGGCCGCCCCGGCCAGCCCCTTCCCTCACCCCCACCGAACGATCCGCGCATGCACCTCCCGCTCCTCCACCGCCCCGCGCCCCGCCCACGCACCCTGCTCGCCCTGCTGGCCGCCGCCCTGATCGCCGGCACCGGCCTGGCCCAGGCGGCCGACCTGCCGCAGGCCGAGGCCGAACGCCACGCGCAGGCCAGCTACCGCGAGTACTTCGAGCTGCTCTCGCTGCCCAACGACGCGATCGTTCCCGAAGACATCCGCAAGAACGTGGACTGGCTCGCCAAGGCCTTCGAGAAGCGCGGCTTCGCGACGCGCCAGCTCGACAACGACGGCAAGCCGATGCTCTATGCCGAGCTGCCCGGGCGCGACCCGGCGCGCAAGACCGTGCTGTTCTACATGCACCTCGACGGCCAGCCGGTGATTCCCGCGCAGTGGGCGCAGAAGAGCCCGTGGACGCCGGTGCTCAAGCGCCGCGCGGCCGATGGCGGCTGGGAGGAGATCGATGCCGCGCCGCTGTTCGACGGCCCGGTCGATCCCGAGTGGCGCGTGTTCGGCCGCGCCTCGGCCGACGACAAGGGCCCGATCATGATGATGCTGGCCGCGATCGACGCGCTGAAGGCGGCCGGCGGCACGCCCGCGGTCAACGTCAAGGTGATCCTCGACAGCGAGGAGGAGAAGGGCTCGCCCTCGATCGCCAAGGTGATGCAGGCGCACCGCGAGCTGCTGGCCTGCGACGCCATCGTGATCCACGACGGCCCGATGCACGCCACCAACCGACCCACCCTGGTGTTCGGCAACCGCGGCGCGGCCGAGGCGCGGCTCACGGTCTACGGCGCCAAGGTGCCGCTGCACAGCGGCCACTACGGCAACTACGCGCCCAACCCGGCGCAGCGGCTCGCGACCCTCTTGGCCTCGATGAAGAACGAGCAGGGCCGCGTGACCGTGGCCGGCTACTACGACCGGGTGCGCATCAGCGCGGCCGACCGCCAGGTGATGGCCGCGGTGCCCGACGACGAGACCGCGCTGCGCCGCCGCCTGGGCATCGCGCGCACCGACAAGGTGGGCGCCAACTACCAGGAGGCGATGCAGTACCCCTCGCTCAACGTGCGCGGCATGGCCTCGGCGGCGGTCGGCGACAAGGTCGCGAACATCGTGCCCGACCGCGCGGTGGCCGAGCTCGACCTGCGCACCACGCCCGATTCCGACGCCGCCTACCTGGGCGCGCTGATCGAGAAGCACATCGTCAAGCAGGGCTACCACCTCGTGAAGGGCGCGCCCAGCGACGAGGACCGCGCGCGCTACGACAAGCTCGCGACCTTCAGCTACCAGAGCGAGGGCGCCGACGCGGCCGGCGCGCCGATCGATTCGGCGATCGGGCGCTGGGCCTACAAGTCGCTGACCGACAGCTTCGGCGCCACGCCGGCGCCGGTGCGCATCCGCATGATGGGCGGCACGGTGCCGACCGCGGAGATCGTCAAGGTGCTGCAGGTGCCGTTCGCGATCGTCCCGCTGGTGAATGCCGACAACAACCAGCATGCGGCCAACGAGAACCTGCGGCTGGGCAACTACGTGAGCGGCGTGCGCACCATCTACAGCCTGATGACGCACCCGCTCTGAACGAACGGAGGCTCAGGCGCCCTTGCCGGGCTTCTGCGCCTGCTCGCACTTCACCTGGATCCGCTCGCGCTCGTCGAGCGTGGCGCCGATGCGCACCGCGCTGAGGCAACCGCCCCAGACGCAGCCGGTGTCGGTCGACAGCAGGTCGGGCCGCGACACCCAGCCCAGCGTGGACCAGTGGCCGAAGGCGACCGTGGCTTCGGCCGTGCGGCGACCCGGCACGTCGAACCAGGGCATGTAGCCCGCGGGTGCCTGGGCCGCGTCGTCCTTGGTCTCGAACTCCATCGTGCCGTCGGCGGTGCACAGCCGCAGCCGCGTGAGCGCGTTGACGATCACGCGCAGCCGGTCGCTGCCTTCGAGCGCATCGCTCCAGCGGTCGGGCTGGTTGCCGTACATGGTGGTGAGGAATTCGCCGAGGTCGGGGCCGCGCAGCACCGCCTCGAGCTCGCCCGCGTGGGCACGCACGTCGGCCACGCTCCACTGGGGCAGCACGCCCGCATGCACCATCAGCAGGTCGCGCGCGGCCGCGCCCGAACCGATGCGCCGGTGCAGCGCCATGTGCTGGTGGCGCAGCCAGTCGAGCATCGCCTCGCGGTCGGGCGCGGCCAGCAGCTCGGCCAGCGTGTCCTTGCGGCCGGACTTGCGCACGCCATGCGCCACGCCCAGCAGGTGCAGGTCGTGATTGCCCAGCAGGCTCAGCGCCGCGCCGCCCAGGCGCTGCGCGCGCCGCAGCACCTGGGCCGATTCGGGGCCGCGGTTGACCAGGTCGCCGAGCAGCACCGCGGTGTCGCGGCTGGGAGAGAAAGCGAGCTCGTCGAGGAGCCGGCCGAGCGCGCTGTCGCAGCCCTGGATGTCGCCAATCAAGTAAAGTGCCATCTCCTCATTCTCTCCCCCCGTACATGGATGTCTTCCTGCTGGCCTTGCTGACCACGCTCAACGCGTTGTTCGCAATGTCCGAAATGGCCCTTTCCACCAGCCGCCGCGCGCGCCTCGCGGCATTGGTCGAAACCGGGGATACGGGCGCCGTCGCGGCGCTCAAGCTGATGGAGTCGCCGACCCAGTTCCTCTCGACGGTGCAGATCGGCATCACCTCGATCGGCATGCTGAGCGGCATCGTGGGCGAGGCCGCCTTCGCGGCGCCGCTGGCGGTGTGGATGGAGAGCGTGGGCATGGGCGCGGGCACCGCCAGCGTGGTGTCGACCGCGGTGGTGGTCACCTGCATCACCTTCTTCACGATCATCTTCGGCGAGCTGGTGCCCAAGCGCATCGGCCAGCTCTACCCCGAGCCGGTGGCGCGCTGGGTCTCGCGCCCGATGCGCGGCCTGGCCAAGGGCGCCAAGCCCTTCGTCTGGCTGCTCGCGGGCGCCACCGCCACCGTGCTGAAGCTGCTGCGCATCGACGCCAACGCGGCGCGCTCGGTGACCGAGGAAGAGATTTCCGCCAGCCTCGAGGAAGGCGTGGACGCCGGCGTGATCGAGCAGCACGAGCACCAGATGGTGCGCAACGTGTTCCACCTCGACGACCGGCGCCTGTCCTCGCTGATGATCCCGCGCGCCGACATCGAATGGCTCGAGGCCTCGTTCAGCGTGGCCGAGGCGCTGCAGAAGGTGGCGGCCGCGGGCGCGCTCAACCTGGTGCATTCCTGGTACCCGGTGTGCCGCAACTCGCTCGACGACGTGGTCGGCGTGATCAGCGTGGCGCACCTGCTGCGGCTGGGCCCGGCCCACGTCGGCACGCTGGGCCAGGAGGCCACGGCCGCGGTGTTCGTGCCCGAGACGCTGACCGGCATGGAACTGCTCGAGCAGTTCCGCGCGCGCGCCGGCCGGCTGGTGTTCGTGGTCGACGAATACGGCGTGGTGCAGGGCCTGATGACGCCGCGCGACCTGCTCGAAGCGATCACGGGCGAGTTGCAGCCCGGCATGCAGACCGACGCCTGGGCTCACGAGCGGCCCGACGGCATCTGGGAGCTCGACGGCCTGATGCCGGTGTCGGAGCTGCGCGCGCGCCTGGGCATCCGCGAGCTGCCCGACGAGGAGCGCGGCCTCTACAACACGGTGGCCGGCCTGCTGATGGCGGTGTCGGGCCACCTGCCCTCGGTGGGCGAGCACATCGACTGCGCCGGCTGGTGCTTCGAGGTGACCGCGCTCGAAGGCCGGCGCATCGACCGCGTGCGCGCCTCGCGCGATCCCTCGGTGCCGTCCGGCGGCGACGACTGACGCGAGCGGAGCGCCGATGCTGTCGCTGCTCGCGCTCGCTTGCCCCCAATGCTCCGCGCCGCTGCCGCGCGCGGCGCGCTGGCGCACCGTCAACTGCAGCTACTGCGGCGCCACCATCTCGCGCGGCGAGGAAACGGTCGAGCGCGAGAGCTTCCGCGCCGCGTTGCAACGCGCCAATGCACGGGGCGCCGACGGCGCGCGCCTGCTGCGCTGGCGCGGCGCGCGCTACCGCGTGCTGGCGCCGCTGGCCACCGGCGAGCACAGCGAGGTGCTGCTGGCCGAACGGCTCGGCGCCCTGCCCGAGCGCGTGACCTTCAAGCTGGCGCGCGGCCGGGAGGGCGCCGAGGCGCTGGCGCGCGAGCATGCCGCGTTGCAGGCCCTGCAGTCGCTCGCCATGCCCGGCGCCGCCTATTTCACGCGCCGGCTGCCGCAGCCCGTGGGCCTGGGCGCGACCGGCGCCGACGACGGATCGGAAGACGGCCGCCAGGCGCTGGTGCTGCGCCATCCGACCGGCTACTGGGGCAGCCTGCTCGACGTGCAGCGCGCCAACCCGCAGGGCATCGATGCGCCCCATGCGGTCTGGCTCTGGCGCCGCATGCTCGAGGTGCTGGCCTTCGTGCACGACGCGGGCTGGACGCACGGCGACCTCTCGCCCGCCCATGCGCTGGTGCATCCGCGCGACCATGGCGTGCTGCTGATCGGCTGGTCGCGCGCGCGGCACGACACGGCACGCGCCGCGGACGACCTCGCGCAGAGCGCCTGGGCGGTGCGTGCCGTGCTGCATGGCCACGAAGGCCTCGGCGAACCGGGCACCGGCGCCGCGCCCGCACCGCTGGCCGCGCTGCTGCGCCGCTGCAGCGAGGACCCCGGCGAATGCCGCCGCCTCGGCGCGCGCGGCATCGAGCAGGCGCTGTCGGCGGCCGCGCGCGAGGCCTTCGGCGCGCCGCGCTTCATTCCCTTCGATCCCGCGCCGCACGACGGCTGACGGTCCTTTCTTCTTCTCTCTTCACGACGAGGAACATCCATGGGTTACGGAAACTATTCGCACGCCGCGCACGCGGCCCTGGTCGCGGACCGCGCCACCAAGTCGGGCGCCGAGGTCTTCACCCAGACCGCCACCCATCCGCTGATGGACCCGCGCGGCCTCAAGGTGCGCGAGGCGCGCGACAACGCCGACCATCCGAATTCGCTGGGCATCGTGTTCGCGCTCGACGTCACGGGCTCCATGGGCGACATCCCGCAGACGCTGGCGCGCCGCGAGCTGCCGACCTTCATGAAGCTCTTGACCGACTGCGGCGTGGCCGACCCGCAGCTGATGTTCATGGCGATCGGCGACGCCACCTCCGACCGCGCGCCGCTGCAGGTGGGCCAGTTCGAATCCACCGCCAACCTGATGGACCAGTGGCTCACCTGGAGCTACCTCGAGGGCGGCGGCGGCGGCACCGGCGAGGAGAGCTACGAGCTGGCCTTCTACGTGATCGCGCAGCACACCGACATGGACTGCTGGGTCAAGCGCAAGAAGCGCGGCTACCTGTTCGTGACCGGCGACGAGCTGCCCTACCCCGCCGTCTCGCGCCACCAGATCGAGGGCCTGGTCGGCGAGAAGCTCGACGAGGACATCCCGATCGAGGAGGCCATCGCGGCCGCGGCCGAGACCTGCCACCTGTTCTTCCTGATCCCCGACGCGCAGCGCCGCCGCCGCTGCGAGCCGCGCTGGCGCGAACTGCTCGGCGACCACGTGATCTGCATGGACTCGCCCGACGACGCCTGCGCGGTGGCCGCGGGCATCGTCGCGCTGACCGAGAAGGCCGTGCCCAGCCTCGACGAGCTCGGCCGCGTGATGGCCGCGACCGGCAGCGTCGACAAGGCGCGCATCAACGGCGTGCTGCATGCGCTCGACGGCTATGCGGCGCTGCTCGATCCGAACAAGCCGCGCCACGCGCCGCCGAGCGCCGCCGCGTCGGCACCGCGCTCGTCGTGGTGGAAGCGCCTGTTCGGCTGACCTCTTCGCGCGCGTCGTGAGCACCGGCGCCACGCGCTATCTCTCGCTGCTGGGCCTGGGCTTCGGCGACTGCGGCAAGGGGCTCTACACCGACCACTTCTGCGCCGCGCTGCGCACCCACACCGTGGTGCGCTTCAACGGCGGCGCGCAGGCCGGCCACAACGTGGTGCTGGCCGACGGGCGCCATCACACCTTCTCGCAGTTCGGCGCCGGCAGCTTCCAGCCCGGCGTGGTCACGCTGCTCGCGAGCCCGGTGGTGCTGCATCCCACGGCGCTGCTCGTCGAGGCCGCCGTGCTGCGCGACAAGGGCGTGCCCGACGCGCTCGCGCGCCTGCGTATCGACGCGCGCTGCCGCGTGACCACGCCCTTCCACCAGGCCGCGGGCCGGCTGCGCGAATGGGCGCGCGGCGAGGCGGCCCATGGCAGCTGCGGCGTGGGCGTGGGCGAGACCGTGCGCCAGGCGCTGGCCGCGCCCGACCTCGCGCTGCGCTATGGCGACCTGCTGCGGCCGGCGCTCGCATTCGAGAAGCTCGAGGCGCTGCGCCTCGTGTTGCTGCGCGAATTCGCGCCACGGCCCGATCCCGATTGGCAGCGCGAACAGACGCTGCTGGCCGATGCCAGCCTGTCGCAGCGCTGGCTCGCGGCCGTCGAACCCTGCCTGCGCGCCACGCCGCCCTCGGGCGTCGATGCGGTCGCCGAGCAACTGGCGCGGCCCGGTGCCGTGGTGTTCGAGGGCGCGCAGGGCGTGCTGCTCGACGAATGGCGCGGCTTCCATCCGCACACGAGCTGGAGCACGGTCTCGACCGCCGCGGTGGAGACCGTGCTGTGCGACGCCGGCCTGGGCACGCCGCCCGTGCGGCACCTGGGCGTGCTACGCAGCTACCTCACGCGCCACGGCGCCGGACCGCTGCCCACGCACGATCCCGCGCTCGCCGCGCGGCTGCCCGAGCCGCACAACGCCGACGCCGGTTGGCAGGGCGCGTTCCGCCGCGGGCATCCCGATGCCGTGCTGCTGCGCTATGCGATCGCCGCGGCCGGCACGCTCGACGGCCTGGTCGCGAGCCATCTCGATGCGATCGGACGCGCGGGCCTGCGCTGGTGCGAGGGCTACCGCGATACGGATGGGGAAACCATCGCGCAGCTCGCGCTGGGCCCCGAGGCGGACCTCGATCATCAACTGCGCCTGACGCGCCTGCTGGAGCGCGCGCAACCGGTCTATGCGGAGGCCGGCATCGCGAGCGAGCGCGACTGGCTCGAACGCGTGGAAGCCGCCAGTGGCCTGCGCGTGCGATGGGGTTCCCACGGCCCCACGCGCGACACCCTCGAGGCGCTGCGGCCATGAGCACGACCGACGACACCCGCTTCTGGGACCGCGGCGCGCGCAAATACGCGCGCGGTGCGGTCGCGGACCCGGCCGGTTACGAGCGCACGCTGGACCGCACGCGCGGCCTGCTGCGGCCGGACCATGGCGTGCTCGAACTGGGCTGCGGCACCGGCAGCACCGCGCTGCGGCTCGCCGGTGGCGTGCGGCGCTATCTCGCCACCGACATCTCCACCGAGATGATCGCGATCGCGCAGGAGAAGCTGGCCGCCCAACCCGTTGCGGCCCTCGCGCTGCGCACCGCGACCGTGGACGAACTCGCGACCGGCACCGAACGCTTCGACGCGGTGCTGGGCTTCAACTACCTGCACCTGGTGCGCGACCTGCCAGGCACGCTGCGCGGCATCCATGCGCTGCTGGCAAGCGATGGCCTGTTCGTGTCCAAGACACCCTGCCTCGGCGACATGCCGGTGCCGTTGCGCCTGCTCCTGCTGCCCGCGATCCGCGTGGCCCGCGCGCTCGGCAAGGCGCCGCACGTGTCGGTGTTCGACACGTCGCAACTGAGCCGGCGGATCGAGGCGGCGGGCTTCGAGATCCTCGCCACCGAGCGCCATGGCTCGAAGCGCGGCGATCCGCGCGCCTTCATCGTGGCGCGCAGGCGATAGGGCCGTCAACGCCCATCGGCCGAAACGGCGGCCGCACGAGGCCGGACAAATCCCTATCGCGCCCGCGCGCGCGATGCCTACCATGCGGCACCGGGCCGATGCCCCGCACCGCTGGGAGACACCATGACGATTTCGACGCCGCGGCATCGCGCCCGCGGCTGGCTGTTGGCGCTCGCTTGCGCCGCGCTCGGCACGGGCGTGGCGCCTGCCCACGCGCAGGCGCTGCAGCTCAAGTGGGGCCATGTCTACGAGGCCTCGAGCATCTTCCACCAGCAGGCCGAGCTCGCGGCGCGCAAGATCGCCGAGCAGTCCGAGGGAAAGATCAGGATCGAGGTGGTGCCCGCCTCGAAGCTCGGGCAGGAGGGCGACTACCCGCTGATGCTGGCCAACGACTCGGTGCAGATCGCCTATGTCACGGCCGCCACGCTGGCCGAGGGCTATGCGCCGCTGCGCCTGGGCAGCTATCCCTTCGCCTTCAAGGACCTCGACCACGTGCGCAAGTACCTCGCAAGCCCCCTGCTGGGCCAGCTCATGAAGGGCTACGACGCGCGCAGCGGCAACCACCTCGTGGCCTCGGTCTACTACGGCGCGCGCCAGGTCACGTCGAACCGGCCGCTCGCGCGGCCCGAGGATTTCCGCGACCTGCGGCTGCACGTGCCCGATGCCTCGGCCTACCAGCTGTTCGCCACCGCGCTCGATGCCAGGCCCGTGACCCTGCCCTACGTCGGCCTGTATGACGCGCTGAAGAAGAACGAGGTCGAGGCGCAGGAATATCCGCTGAGCACGGTGAAGGCCAAGAAGCTCTACGAGGTGCAGAAGTACGTGCAGCTCACGGCCCACGTCTACGACACGCTGGGCATCGTGATCGGCAAGGCCGCCTGGGCCAGGCTCTCGGCGCCGCAGCAGGCCATGGTCGAGAAGGTGCTGGTCGACGGCGCCAAATGGACCAACGTGGGCGTGATCGCGGGCGAGCTGGAAGACGAGCAGTTCCTGCGCGGCAAGGGCATGACGGTGTCGCAGGTCAACCGGCAGCCCTTTCTCGAGCGCATCGCGCGGCGCTCCACGCCCGAGCAACTGGGCGCGCGGCCCGGCGACTGGGCGAAGCTGCAGGCGCTCGCCAACTGATCGCTCGCGCCTGTTGGCGAACCGGCCGCGCTGCTGCACACTGGCAAGCGGCATGCGCCCTGACCGCATTGCCGGGAGCACACCGTGGAATTCCTCCTGGACCCCAATGTCTGGATCGCCTTCGCGATGCTGACCGCCCTCGAGATCGTCCTGGGCATCGACAACATCATCTTCATCTCGATCCTGGTCGGCCGGCTGCCGCCCGATCAGCGCGACAAGGCGCGCCGGCTCGGGCTGGGCTTCGCGATGGTCTCGCGGCTGTTGCTGCTGTTCTCGCTGAGCTGGGTGATGGGCCTCACGGCCGACCTGTTCCACGTCTTCGGCCAGGGCATCAGCGGGCGCGACATCGTGCTGCTGCTGGGCGGCCTGTTCCTGCTCTACAAGGCCTCGCACGAGATCTTCCTCGAGGTCGAGGCCGGCGAGGAACACGGCCCCGATGCCGCGGAGGACGGGGGCGCGCGCAAGGCCGCGTTCTGGGGCGTGATCGGCCAGATCGCCATCATCGACATCGTGTTCTCGCTCGACTCGGTGATCACCGCCGTCGGCATGGTCGACCAGATCGCCGTGATGGTGGCCGCGGTGGTCGCCTCGGTCGGCGTGATGCTGGTGGCCGCCAAACCTATCGGCGACTTCGTCGACAAGCATCCCTCGGTCAAGGTGCTGGCGCTGGCCTTCCTCGTGATGGTGGGCATGGTGCTCACGGCCGAGGCCTTCGACAAGCACGTGCCCAAGGGCTACATCTACGCGGCGATGGCCTTCTCGCTCGCGGTCGAGGCGCTGAACATCCGCGCGCGCGGCAAGCGCACCGCGGCGCGGGCGCTGAAGGCACGGGCCGAGGCGGGCAAGGCGCCCTGACCGGAACGACTCACTAACGCATCTCTGTGGCATTATCCGGCCGCCATTCCAACGACGACCGACGAGATTCCACATGATCCGCAAGAACCCGCGCGGCGACCTGCCGCAGATCCATCCAAGCGCCTTCGTCGACCCGACCGCGATCCTCTGCGGCCTGGTCGTGGTGGAGGAGAACGTGTTCATCGGCCCCTATGCCGTGATCCGCGCCGACGAGACCGATGCGAACGGCCACATAGCCCCCATCGTCATCGGCGCGCACTCGAACATCCAGGACGGCGTGGTGATCCATTCCAAGTCGGGTGCGCCGGTCACGATCGGCGAGCGCACCTCGATCGCGCACCGCGCCATCGTCCACGGGCCCTGCCGGGTGGGCCAGGGCGTGTTCATCGGCTTCAACAGCGTGCTGTTCAACTGCGCGGTCGGCGACGGCAGCGTGGTGCGCTACAACGCGGTGGTCGACGGCTGCGAGCTGCCGCCGAACTTCTACGTGCGCTCCACCGAGCGCATCGGCCCCGAGACCGCCCTGGACGGACGGCCGACCGTCTCGGTGGATGCGAGCGAGTTCTCGGAGGACGTGGTGCGCACCAACAACGCGCTGGTGCAGGGCTACAAGAACATCCAGAACGAGTTCTAGGCTAGGGCCTGTTCACACTATGCAAGGGGTCGCGAAGCTCGCCAAAGCCCGCCCATCAAGGCGCGCGACGACGCGTGTGCGTGCGCACACGCTAGGAGGGCAACGCCGAGGGGCGGGCTTTGGCGAGCTTCCCTCCGGGTTGCCCCGCAAAGGGGCCGTCTGCGGCGTTGCCCGCGCTTGCAAGGCATCAGCCTTGCTGCGCGCGGGCGCCTTGCATCCAGCCCCTTTGCGGGGCAA
>JAESFO010000343.1_pt1 | contig 61686 bp, 55 predicted proteins | sample 9269421 | NCBI WGS metagenome assembly JAESFO01 (sample SAMN14502839, study PRJNA617101) | algae metagenome | isolation source: Nostoc desertorum CM1-VF14 and co-occurring heterotrophs from rocky... | place: USA: Clark Mountains, San Bernardino, California | collected 2000-06-05 | reverse complement strand
GAGTCGGGCGTGCTGCCCGTGCCCGAGCAGAAGATCGTGCGCAAGTGGCGCCTGCAGCCCGGCAAGATGTTCCTGATCGACCTCGAGCAGGGCCGCATGATCGACGACGAGGAGGTCAAGGCCACCCTCGCCAACAGCAAGCCCTACAAGCAGTGGATCGAGAACCTGCGCATCAAGCTCGACAGCGTCGAGGCCGAGCCGGCCGGCACCGTCAGCGCACCGCTCTCGCAGGTGCCGCTGCTCGACCGCCAGCAGGCCTTCGGCTACACCCAGGAAGACATCAAGTTCCTGATGAGCCCGATGGCGCAGGCCGGCGAAGAGGGCATCGGCTCGATGGGCAACGACAGCCCGCTGGCCGTGCTCTCGAGCAAGAACAAGCCGCTCTACAACTACTTCAAGCAGTTGTTCGCGCAAGTGACCAACCCGCCGATCGACCCGATCCGCGAGGCGATCGTGATGTCGCTGGTGTCGTTCATCGGCCCCAAGCCGAACCTGCTCGACATCAACCAGGTCAACCCGCCGATGCGGCTCGAAGTGAGCCAGCCGATCCTCGACTTCGGCGACATGGCCAAGCTGCGCGACATCGGCACCTACACGCAGGGCAAGTTCAAGAGCTACGTGCTCGACATCACCTATCCGCTCGACTGGGGCTATGAAGGCGTCGAGGCCAAGCTGGCCTCGCTGTGCGCCGAGGCGGTGGACGCGATCAAGGGCGGCCACAACATCCTGATCGTGAGCGACCGCGGCGTCGGCCCGACGCAGGTGGCGATTCCCGCGGCGCTGGCACTGTCGGCCGTGCACCAGTACCTCGTGCGCGAGGGCCTGCGCACCACGGCGGGCCTGGTCGTGGAGACCGGTTCGGCGCGCGAGGTGCACCACTTCGCCGTGCTGGCGGGCTACGGCGCCGAAGCCGTGCACCCCTACCTGGCGATGGAGACGCTGGCAGCGATGCACGCCGACCTGCCGGGCGACCTGAGCGCCGAGAAGGCGGTCTACAACTACGTCAAGGCCATCGGCAAGGGCCTGTCGAAGATCATGTCGAAGATGGGTGTCAGCACCTACATGAGCTACTGCGGCGCGCAGCTGTTCGAGGCCATCGGCCTCAACAGCGACACGGTCGGCAAGTACTTCACGGGCACCGCGAGCCGCGTCGAGGGCATCGGCGTGTTCGAGATCGCCGAGGAAGCGATCCGCATGCACAAGGCCGCGTTCGGCGACGATCCCGTGCTCTCGAACATGCTCGATGCGGGCGGCGAATACGCCTGGCGCACGCGCGGCGAGGAGCACATGTGGACGCCCGACGCGATCGCCAAGCTGCAGCACAGCACGCGCGCCAACAACTGGAACACCTACAAGGAATACGCGCAGCTCATCAACGACCAGAACCGCCGCCATCTCACGCTGCGCGGGCTGTTCGAGTTCAAGATCGATCCCGCCAAGGCGATTCCCGTCGACGAAGTGGAGCCCGCATCCGAGATCGTGAAGCGCTTCGCCACGGGCGCCATGTCGCTCGGCTCGATCAGCACCGAGGCGCACTCCGTGCTGGCCGTGGCCATGAACCGCATCGGCGGCAAGAGCAACACGGGCGAGGGCGGTGAAGACCCCGCGCGCTACCGCAACGAGCTCAAGGGCATCCCGATCAAGCAGGGCGACACGCTCAAGAGCATCGTGGGCGCCGAGAACGTCGAGGTCGATCTGCCGCTCAACGACGGCGACTCGCTGCGCTCGCGCATCAAGCAGGTGGCCTCGGGCCGCTTCGGCGTCACGGCCGAGTACCTGCATTCGGCCGACCAGATCCAGATCAAGATGGCGCAGGGCGCCAAGCCGGGCGAGGGCGGCCAGCTGCCGGGCGGCAAGGTCACCGAGTACATCGGCAAGCAGCGCTATGCCGTGCCGGGCGTGGGCCTCATCTCGCCGCCGCCGCACCACGACATCTACTCGATCGAAGACCTCGCGCAGCTGATCCACGACCTGAAGAACGCCGCGCCGCATGCCAGCATCAGCGTCAAGCTGGTGAGCGAGATCGGCGTCGGCACCATCGCCGCGGGCGTGGCCAAGTGCAAGAGCGACCACGTGGTGATCGCGGGCCATGACGGCGGCACGGGCGCCTCGCCCTGGTCGTCGATCAAGCACGCGGGCAGCCCGTGGGAGATCGGCCTGGCCGAGACGCAGCAGACGCTGGTGCTCAACCGCCTGCGCAGCCGCATCCGCGTGCAGGCCGACGGCCAGATGAAGACCGGCCGCGACGTCGCCATCGGCGCGCTGCTGGGCGCCGACGAGTTCGGCTTCGCCACCGCGCCGCTGGTGGTCGAGGGCTGCATCATGATGCGCAAGTGCCACCTGAACACCTGCCCGGTGGGCGTGGCCACGCAGGACCCGGTGCTGCGCAAGAAGTTCTCGGGCAAGCCCGAGCACGTCGTCAACTACTTCTTCTTCGTGGCCGACGAAGTGCGCCAGATCATGGCCCAGCTCGGCATCCGCAAGTTCGACGACATGATCGGCCGCGCCGACCTGCTCGACATGCGCCGCGGCATCGAGCACTGGAAGGCCTCGGGCCTGGACTTCAGCCGCCTGTTCGCGCTGCCGAACGTGCCGGCCGAGGTGCCGCGCTACCACGTCGAGAGCCAGGAGCACGGCCTCGAGCGTGCGCTCGACGTCAGGCTCATCGAGAAGTCGCGCCCCGCCATCGAGCGCGGCGAGAAGGTGCAGTTCATCGAGGTGGCGCGCAACGTCAACCGTTCGGTCGGTGCCATGCTCTCGGGTGCGCTGACCAAGGTGCATCCGCAGGGCCTGCCCGACGATTCGATCCGCATCCAGCTCGAAGGCACGGGCGGGCAGTCGTTCGGCGCCTTCCTGGCGCGCGGCATCACGCTCTACCTGATCGGCGATGCCAACGACTACACCGGCAAGGGCCTTTCGGGCGGCCGCGTGGTGGTGCGCCCGAGCCTCGACTTCCGGGGCGAGGCGGTGCGCAACACCATCGTCGGCAACACCGCGCTGTATGGCGCCACCACCGGCGAGGCCTACCTCTGCGGCGTGGCCGGCGAACGCTTCGCGGTGCGCCTGTCGGGTGCCACCGCGGTGGTCGAAGGCACGGGCGACCATGGCTGCGAATACATGACCGGCGGCACCGTGGCCGTGCTCGGCAAGACGGGCCGCAACTTCGCGGCCGGCATGAGCGGCGGCGTGGCCTTCGTCTACGACGAGGACGGCCAGTTCGCCTCGCGCTGCAACATGGCGATGGTCTCGCTCGAGAAGGTGCTGACCACCACCGAGCAGACCGCGAGCGTGCACCGCAAGATCTGGCACGGCGGCGAGACCGACGAAGCGCAGCTGCGCAAGCTGCTGGAGGACCACCATCGCTGGACCGGCAGCAAGCGCGCGCGCGAGCTGCTCGACGACTGGGCCGTGGCGCGCACCCGGTTCGTGAAGGTGTTCCCGAACGAATACAAGCGCGCGCTCGCCGAACTGCACGACCGCAAGGTCGAGCTCACGAGCACCGGCAACAACGCGCACGTCGGCCTCGAGCCGCATGCGATTGCCGCTTCCAAGACCGCGCCGGCGGCTGCCTGAATCCCCGGGTGAACGCAGAAGACACAAAGAAGGAACATCACGATGGGAAAGATCACCGGCTTCCTGGAGCATGAACGCATCGAGGAGGGCTACCGCCCGGTCGAGGAGCGCCTGAAGCACTACAAGGAATTCGTCATCGGCCTGGACACCGAGCAGGCCAAGGTGCAGGGCGCACGCTGCATGGACTGCGGCACGCCGTTCTGCAACAGCGGCTGCCCGGTCAACAACATCATTCCGGACTTCAACGACCTGGTGTACCGCAACGACTGGCAGAACGCCTTCGCGGTGCTCGACTCGACCAACAACTTCCCCGAGTTCACCGGCCGCATCTGCCCCGCACCGTGCGAGGCGGCCTGCGTGCTCAACGTGAACGACGACCCGGTGGGCATCAAATCGCTCGAGCACGCGATCATCGACCGCGCCTGGGACGAAGGCTGGGTCGCGCCGCGCGTGGCCAAGCACAAGACCGGCAAGAAGGTCGCGGTGGTGGGCGCCGGCCCGGCCGGCATGGCCGCGGCGCAGCAGCTCGCGCGCGCCGGCCACGACGTGACGCTGTTCGAGAAGAACGACCGCATCGGCGGCCTGCTGCGCTACGGCATCCCCGACTTCAAGATGGAGAAGTCGCACATCGACCGCCGCGTCGAGCAGATGAAGGCCGAAGGCGTGGTCTTCCGCACCGGCGTGGTCGTCGGTGCCGCGAAGGACCCGCTCGGCAAGGGCTCCAAGGTGACCAACCTCGCCAAGGAAACCGTCACGCCCGAGCAGCTGCAGAAGGAGTTCGACGCCGTGCTGCTCACCGGCGGCGCCGAGCAGTCGCGCGACCTGCCCGTGCCGGGGCGCGAGCTCGACGGCATCCATTTCGCGATGGAGTTCCTGCCGCAGCAGAACCGCGTCAATGCCGGCGACAAGCTCAAGGGCCAGCTGCGCGCCGACGGCAAGCACGTCATCGTGATCGGCGGCGGCGACACCGGCTCCGACTGCGTGGGCACCAGCAACCGCCACGGCGCGGTGAGCGTCACGCAGTTCGAGTTGATGCCCCAGCCGCCGGAGGAAGAGAACCGCCCGCTGACCTGGCCCTACTGGCCGATCAAGCTGCGCACCAGCTCGAGCCACGAGGAAGGCTGCGAGCGCGAGTTCGCGATCTCGACCAAGGAGTTCATCGGCGATGGAAAAGATGGAAAGTCCGGCAAGGTCACCGGCCTGAAGACCGTCCGCGTCGAATGGAAGGACGGCAAGATGCAGGAAGTCGCGGGCAGCGAGCAGGTGCTCAAGGCCGACCTCGTGCTGCTCGCCATGGGCTTCGTGAGCCCGGTGGCGGCGGTGCTCGATGCCTTCGGCGTCGAGAAGGATGCGCGCGGCAACGCCCGGGCCAGCGTCGATTTCGTCGGCGGCTATGCCACGAACGTGCCCAAGGTGTTCGCGGCCGGCGACATCCGCCGCGGACAATCCCTGGTAGTCTGGGCGATCCGCGAAGGCCGGCAGGCCGCGCGCTCGGTGGACGAATTCCTCATGGGATTCAGCGACCTTCCGCGCTGAGATTTTTGTTTCAATTTGGCGGGGCCTGCCGCGCTCCCGCTATCATTCGCGGAAACCGCATGCCGGGATGCCCGAAAGGGTGCCCGGCTTTTTTATTGAGATGGACCCTGCCACACCACCGACCCACCCCTTCGTAGAGTTCCGCGATGTCACGTTCGGCTACGGCGCGCGCGCGATTCTCGGCGGCGTGTCGTTCTCCGTGCCGCGTGGCAAGGTCACGGCGCTGATGGGCGCTTCGGGCGGCGGCAAGACGACCGTGCTGCGGCTCGTCGGCGGCCAGCAGCGGGCGCAGCGCGGAGAGGTGTTGTTCGATGGGCACGATGTGGGCCGCTTCGATGCCGCGGCGCTGTACACGGCACGGCGCCGCATGGGCATGCTGTTCCAGTTCGGTGCGCTCTTCACGGACATGAGCGTGTTCGACAACGTGGCCTTCCCGCTGCGCGAGCACACGCAGCTGCCCGAGCCGCTGGTGCGCGACATCGTGCTCATGAAGCTCGACGCGGTCGGCCTGCGCGGCGCGCGCGACCTGATGCCGAGCGAAATCTCGGGCGGCATGGCCCGGCGCGTGGCGCTGGCCCGCGCGATCGCACTCGATCCCGACCTCGTCATGTACGACGAGCCCTTTGCCGGCCTCGACCCGATCTCGCTGGGCACGGCGGCGCGGCTGATCCGGCGGCTCAACGACACGCTCGGACTCACGAGCATCGTGGTGTCGCACGATCTCGAGGAAACCTTCCGCATCGCCGACCACGTGATCGTCCTGGCCAACGGCCGCATCGCCGCGCAGGGCGCGCCCGACGACGTGCGCCGGAGCGAGGACCCGCTGGTGCACCAGTTCGTCAATGCGCTGCCCGAAGGGCCGGTGCACTTTCATTACCCCGGCGCCGGCATCGAGGAAGACTTCGATCCGCAGGGAGGCCGCGCATGAGCTGGTGGAATCCCGCCGACGTCGGCTTCGCGGTGCGCAGCAAGCTCGCCGGCCTGGGCTACGGCGCCAAGCTGTTCGTCCGCCTGGTGCTGCAGGGCGCTCAGAGCCTGCGGCGCTTCGGCCTGGTGCGCGACGAGATCCATTTCCTCGGCAACTATTCGCTGGCGATCATCGCGGTGTCCGGGCTCTTCGTCGGCTTCGTGCTCGGGCTGCAGATGTACTACGCGCTGCAGCGCTACGGCTCGTCCGAGGCGCTCGGCCTGCTGGTGGCGCTGAGCCTGGTGCGCGAGCTGGGCCCGGTCGTGGCGGCGCTGCTCTTCACCGGGCGTGCCGGCACCTCGCTGACCGCCGAGATCGGCCTCATGAAGGCCGGCGAGCAGCTCAGCGCGATGGAAATGATGGCCGTCGACCCGGTGCGGCGCATCCTGGCGCCGCGCTTCTGGGCCGGCGTCATCACGATGCCGCTGCTGGCGGCGGTGTTCAGCGCCGTGGGCATCATGGGCGGCTACGTGGTCGGCGTGCTGATGCTCGGCGTGGATCCCGGTGCTTTCTGGGGCCAGATGCAGGGCGGCGTCGACGTGTGGCGCGACGTCGGCAACGGCGTGATCAAGAGCATCGTCTTCGGCTTCACCGTGACCTTCATCGCGCTGCTGCAGGGCTACGAGGCGCAGCCCACGCCCGAAGGCGTGTCGCGCGCCACCACGCGCACCGTGGTGATGGCGTCGCTGTCGGTGCTGGGGCTCGACTTCCTGCTCACCGCCATGATGTTCAGTATTTGAAGGCGCCCCGGCTCCTTCGTTCTAAAGAGTGAGTGCAAACCATGCAACGTTCCAACAATGACCTCTGGGTCGGCCTGTTCGTCCTGATCGGCGGCGCGGCGCTGCTGTTCCTCGCGCTGCAGTCGGCCAACCTGCTGAGCCTGAACTTCCAGCAGACCTACAACGTGGTCGCCCGCTTCCAGAACATCGGTGGCCTCAAGCCGCAGACGGCGGTCAAGAGTGCCGGCGTGGTGGTCGGCCGTGTCGAATCCATCACGTTCAACGACAAGACATTTCAGGCCGACGTCACGTTGGCTTTGCAAAAACGTTACAGTTTTCCCAAGGACAGCTCGCTCAAGATCCTGACCAGTGGCTTGCTCGGCGAGCAGTACATCGGCATCGAGGCGGGCGCCGAGGAGAAGAACCTGCAGGCCGGCGACACGATCACCTCCACCCAGTCGGCCGTGGTGCTCGAAAACCTGATCAGCCAATTCCTCTATAGCAAGGCGGCCGAAGGAAGCTCTTCGACGCCGGGAACAGCCAACAAGAAATGAAACCAACGAGCACTTTCATGCCGTTCGCTGCCCACAAGGCGGCGCGCGGCACGCGTTGGGCGGCCGCGCTGGCCGCCCTGGCCCTGGCTGCGGGATGCGCGAGCGGCCCCCAGGCGCATCCGGGCGATCCGTTCGAGCCGATGAACCGCGGCATCACGCGCTTCAACGACGTGGTGGACGACGCCGTGCTCGTGCCTGCGGCCACCGCGTACGAACGCGTGCTGCCGTCGATGGTGCGCACCGGCGTGGGCAACTTCTTCAGCAATGTCGGCGACATCTGGAGCTTCGCCAACAGCGTGGCGCAGCTCAAGCTGCGCAACAGCGCCGAAACCTTCATGCGGCTCAACGTGAACACCTTCTTCGGGCTCGGCGGGTTGCTCGACGTGGCTTCCGAAGCCGGCATCTACCGCCACGAGGAAGATTTCGGCCAGACGTTGGGCCGCTGGGGCGTGGGGCCCGGCCCGTACGTGGTGCTGCCGGTGTTGGGCCCGTCGACGGTGCGGGACACCGCTGCCCTGCCGGTGAACAGCGCCGGCAGCGTGATCGGCAACATGCACGACGTGGCATGGCGCAACTCGCTCACGGTGCTGCAGGCGGTCGACACGCGCGCCCGGTACCTGCGTGCGGGGCGGCTGCTGAACGACGCCGCGCTCGACAAATACACCTTCACGCGCGACGCCTACCTGCAGCATCGGCGCAGCGACGTCTACGATGGCAATCCGCCGGACGACGGCGATGAGGGCGGGAGGTAGATCGGGGCAGAAGCAGAGCTGATCACCGCCGGATGCATGCGGTTCTGCTTGCATCCGGTTTCAAGGCTTCACCTGCGCTTCAGGGAACCCGGTCGGCTGGGCGCCTGTCGAACACGTTCTTTCCAGCAGGCGCGCAGCATCGGTTGCGCGGCCTGACGGAGTTTCAACTTGAAGGGATTTCCATGAACAACAAGATCTTGCAACGCCGCGGCTTCGGCCAAATCGTCCTCGCCAGCGCCCTGCTCGTGGGTGCCGCCACCGCCTTCGTGCGCCCTGCGCATGCGGCCGACGAGGCGCCCGACGCGCTCGTCAAGCGGCTGTCGACCGACGTGCTCGAGACCATCAAGGCCGACACGTCCATCAAGGCGGGCGACATCAACAAGATCATGGTGCTGGTCGACAGCAAGATCATGCCCAACGTCAACTTCCAGCGCATGACGGCTTCCGCCGTCGGCCCGGCCTGGCGCCAGGCCACGCCGGAGCAGCAGAAGCGCCTGCAGGAAGAATTCAAGGCCCTGCTGGTGCGCACCTACGCGGGCGCGCTCGACCAGGTGAGCGACCAGACCGTCACGGTGCGTCCGTTCCGCGGTTCGCCCGACGACAAGGAGGTGCTGGTGCGCACCGAGGTCAAGGGCCGCGGCGACCCGGTCCAGCTCGACTACCGCCTCGAGAAGACGCCGGGGCAGGGCGGCGGCTGGAAGGTCTACAACCTCAATGTGCTGGGTGTCTGGCTGGTCGACACCTACCGCACGCAGTTCGCGCAAGAGATCAACGCCCGCGGCATCGACGGCCTGATTGCAGCGCTCGCGGCGCGCAACAAGGGCAACAGCGGCCGGAGCTGACGCCATGCTGGTGCTGCCCTCGAAGCTCACGCACGACGACGCCCCCGCCTGCATGCGCATGCTGCAGCAGGGGCTGGCGGGGCAGACCGACACCTCGACCGTGGTCGACGCCAGCGCGCTCGCGCAGTTCGACTCCTCGGCGCTTGCGGTGTTGCTCGAATGCCGGCGCGAATCGAGCGCCATCGGCCGCGGCTTCGCGGTCAAGGGGCTGCCGCCCCGGCTGCGCGAGCTGGCTGCGCTGTACGGCGTCGCGAGCCTGCTGCCGGCGGCGCCCTGAGCCGCCTTCGGGGCCGCCGCATCGGCCGGCGCGGGCGCGGGACATCGGACGCTCGTCCAGCGGGCAACCTGGCGCACCCGTAAAATCGCCGGCTCCCATGCCCGCGATCTCATTCCAATCGGTCTCCAAGACCTATCCCCCCTCCAGGCAACAGCGGGCCCAAGGCAAGCAGGGGCTGCGCGCCGTCGACGACGTCAGCTTCCAGATCGAGGAGGGCGAGTTCTTCGGCCTGCTCGGTCCCAACGGCGCCGGCAAAACCACCTTGATCAGCATGCTCGCGGGCCTGTCGCGCCCCACGGCCGGCGCGATCAGCGTGCACGGCTTCGATGTGCAGCGCGACTACGCCGAGGCGCGGCGCCAGCTCGGCATCGTGCCGCAGGAGCTGGTGTTCGACCCGTTCTTCAACGTGCGGGAGTCGCTGCGCATCCAGTCGGGCTACTTCGGCATCAAGAACAACGAAGCCTGGATCGACGAACTGCTGCAAAGCCTGGGCTTGGCCGACAAGGCCACCGCGAACATGCGCCAGCTTTCGGGCGGCATGAAACGCCGCGTGCTGGTGGCGCAGGCGCTGGTGCACAAGCCGCCGGTCATCGTGCTCGACGAGCCCACGGCCGGCGTCGACGTCGAACTGCGCCAGACGCTCTGGCAGTTCGTGGCCCGGCTCAACAAGCAGGGCAGCACCGTGCTGCTCACCACCCATTACCTCGAAGAGGCCGAAGCGCTGTGCAACCGCATCGCGATGCTCAAGCTCGGCCGCGTGATCGCACTCGACCGCACCAGCGCGCTGCTCAGCGCCGCCGCGAGCAATGTGCTGCGCTTCAAGACCGACGCCATGCTGCCGTGGTCCATCGCCCAGCATGCGCGCATCACCGGCCGCATCGTGCAGTTGCCCGCGCAGAATGCGCATGAAGTCGAACAGTTGCTGGCCGCGATCCGCGAAGCCGGTGTCGTGGTGGAAGACGTGGAAATGCGCAAGGCCGACCTGGAAGACGTGTTCATCGATTTGATGGCGGGTGAGCAAACGCCGCTGGAGGTGTCGAGATGAGTCCGGTGGCGCGTCGTGGAGCACGGCGATGATCGCGGTCACTGGCTGGCGTGCGCTCCTGTACAAGGAGACGCTGCGTTTCTGGAAGGTCGGTTTCCAGACGGTCGGGGCGCCCGTGCTCACCGCGCTGCTGTATCTCATGGTGTTCGGCCATGTGCTCGAAGGGCGGGTGACGGTCTACGGCACGGTGCCCTATACGGCCTTCCTGGTGCCGGGCCTCGTGATGATGAGCGTGCTGCAGAACGCGTTCGCCAACAGTTCTTCGTCGATCATCCAGAGCAAGATCATGGGCAACCTGGTGTTCGTGCTGCTCACGCCGCTGTCGCACTGGGGCTGGTTCTTCGCCTATGTGGGCTCGTCGGTGGTGCGCGGGCTGGCCGTGGGACTCGGGGTCTTCGTGGTCACCATGTTCTTTGCGATGCCGAGCTTCGAGGCGCCGCTCTGGATTTTGGTGTTCGCGCTGCTGGGCTCCGCGATGCTCGGCACGCTCGGGCTCATCGCCGGGCTCTGGGCCGAGAAGTTCGACCAGATGGCCGTGTTCCAGAACTTTCTGATCATGCCCATGACCTTTCTTTCGGGCGTGTTCTATTCGATCGGCTCGCTGCCGCCGTTCTGGCAGAAAGTGAGCCATCTGAACCCGTTCTTCTACATGATCGACGGCTTCCGCTATGGCTTCTTCGGCGTGAGCGACGCCTCGCCCTGGCTCAGCCTGGGCATCGTGGGCGCGGCGTGGCTCGTGATCAGCGCCATTGCCGTTCACCTGCTGCGCATCGGTTACAAAATTCGGGGCTGAAAATGCGGACCACCGGACGCAGAGGACGCGAAGGTTTCGCGAAGAGCGCAAAAGAAAACCGAAAGACTTTTCTTGGGTCTTCCTTTCGCGTCCTCTGCGAAACCTTCGCGTCCTCTGCGTCCGGAAGTCCGCTTTCGTACCGCGCCAAAATGCATGCCGAACACCTCCCATGACCGCTGAAGAACTCCAAGCCATCATCCAGTCCCATCTCCCCTGCGAGCACATCACGCTCGAAGGCGACGGCCGGCACTGGTATGCCACCATCGTCTCGGCCGAATTCGAGGGCAAGCGCGCGATCCAGCGCCATCAGCGGGTCTACGCCACCCTCGGTGCGAAAATGCACACCGACGAGGTGCATGCGCTCTCGATGAAGACCTACACGCCGGCCGAATGGGCGGCGATCGACAAATAAGCAAGCAAGCAACGGCCGCCGAGCGGCCCCTAATCGCTGGATTCCTGATGGACAAGCTTCTGATTCGCGGCGGGCGCCAGCTTCGCGGCGAGGTACTCATTTCCGGCGCCAAGAACGCTGCGCTGCCCGAACTGTGCGCGGCGCTCTTGACCGACCAGCCCGTGGTGCTGCACAACGTGCCGCGGCTGCAGGACGTGTCGACCATGCTCAAGCTGGTGCGCAACATGGGCGTGGCGGCCGAGCGCGACGACAGCGGCACCGTGCGGCTCGATGCCGGCGACCTCGTCGACCCCGAGGCCCCCTATGAACTGGTCAAGACCATGCGCGCCTCGGTGCTGGCGCTGGGCCCGCTGCTCGCGCGCTTCGGTCATGCCAAGGTCTCGCTGCCGGGCGGCTGCGCCATCGGCTCGCGGCCGGTCGACCAGCACATCAAGGGCCTGCAGGCGATGGGCGCCGAGATCGCGGTCGAGCACGGCTACATGCTCGCGCGCCTGCCAGCCGGGCGCACGCGGCTGAAGGGGGCCCGCATCCTGACCGACATGGTCACGGTGACGGGCACCGAGAACTTTCTCATGGCCGCCGCGCTGGCCGAAGGCGAGACCCTGCTCGAGAACGCAGCACAAGAGCCCGAGATCGTCGACCTGGCCGAGATGCTGATCCGCATGGGCGCGAAGATCGAAGGCCACGGCACCAGCCACATCCGCATCCAGGGCGTCGAGAAGCTGCACGGCTGCGAACACGCGGTGGTGGCCGACCGCATCGAGGCCGGCACCTTCCTGTGCGCCGTGGCCGCGACGGGCGGCGATGTGTTCCTGCGTCATGCGCGTGCCGACCACCTCGACGCGGTGATCGACAAGCTGCGTGATGCCGGCTGCACGGTCGCTGCGGAAGAGGGCGGCGTGCGCATCCGCTCCAGCGCGCCGGCCGGCGGCCACCTCAAGGCGCAAAGCTTCAGCACCACCGAATACCCGGGCTTCCCGACCGACATGCAGGCGCAGTTCATGGCGCTCAATGTGATCGCGCAGGGCGCGTCGATGGTCACCGAGACGATCTTCGAGAACCGCTTCATGCACGTGAACGAGATGGTGCGCCTGGGCGCGCGCATCCACGTCGAGGGCAAGGTGGCGATGGTCGAGGGCGTGCCGCAGCTCTCCGGCGCCACCGTGATGGCCACCGACCTGCGCGCCTCGGCAAGCCTGGTCATTGCCGGGCTGGTGGCCGACGGCGAGACGCTGGTCGACCGCATCTACCACCTCGACCGGGGCTACGACCGCATGGAAGCCAAGCTGCGCGGCCTGGGCGCCGACATCGAACGACTGACTGGAGCCGCCGCCGCATGATCACCCTCGCATCACAGGAGTCGCAATCGTGATCACGCTTGCTCTGTCCAAAGGCCGCATCTTCGAAGAGACCCTGCCGCTGCTGGCCGCGGCCGGCATCGAGGTCACCGAGGACCCCGACAAGTCCCGCAAGCTGATCCTCGGCACCACCCGGCCCGACGTGCGCGTGGTGCTGGTGCGCGCCTCCGACGTGCCCACCTACGTGCAGTACGGCGGCGCCGACCTCGGCGTGACCGGGCTCGACGTGCTGCTCGAGCACGGCAACCAGGGCCTGTACCAGCCGCTCGACCTGCGCATTGCGGCCTGTCGCCTGAGCGTGGCGGTGCGTGCCGACTACGACTACGCCTCGGCCGTGCGCCAGGGTTCGCGTCTGAAGGTCGCGACCAAGTACGTGGGCCTTGCGCGCGAGTTCTTCGCGAGCAAGGGCGTGCACGTCGACCTGATCAAGCTCTACGGCAGCATGGAGCTCGCGCCGCTCACCGGCCTGGCCGACGCCATCGTCGACCTGGTCTCGACCGGCAACACGCTCAAGGCCAACCAGCTGGTCGAGGTCGAGCGCATCATGGACATCAGCGCGCGCCTCGTGGTCAACCAGGCCGCGCTCAAGCTCAAGCGCGAGCCGATCCGCCGCATCATCGACGCCTTCGCGTCGGCCATTCCCTCTGCCTGACCTTTTCCGACCCATGACTCCGAAAGCAGCCCCCGCCCGACTGTCCACCGCCTCGGCCGGCTTCGATGCCGAATTCAAGGCGCGGCTGCATTGGTCCGCGGACGCCGATGCGGCCATCGAGAAGGTCGTGGCCGACATCTTGGCCGACGTGCAGCAGCGCGGCGACGAGGCGGTGCTCGAATACACGCGGCGCTTCGACCGGCTCGATGCGACGACGCTTTCGGAACTGGAGCTCACGCAGGCCGAACTCAAGGCGGCCTTCGAGTCGCTGCCCGCGGCGCAGCGCGAGGCGCTTGAGGCCGCCGCGCGGCGCGTGCGCAGCTACCACGAGGCGCAGAAAAAAGCCTCGGGCGAAAGCTGGAGCTACCGCGATGCCGACGGCTCGCTGCTCGGCCAGAAGGTCACCCCGCTCGACCGCGTGGGGATCTATGTGCCAGGCGGCAAGGCCGCCTACCCGTCGAGCGTGCTGATGAACGCCATCCCCGCGCACGTCGCGGGCGTGGGCGAAATCGTCATGGTCGTGCCAACGCCCGGGGGAGAGAAGAATCAGCTCGTGCTCGCTGCCGCCTACGTGGCCGGCGTGACGCGCGCCTTCACCCTCGGCGGCGCCCAGGCCGTGGCCGCGCTGGCCTACGGCACCGCCACCATTCCCGCCGTCGACAAGATCACCGGCCCCGGCAACGCCTACGTGGCCGCCGCCAAGCGCCGCGTGTTCGGCACCGTGGGCATCGACATGATCGCGGGCCCGAGCGAGATCCTGGTGCTCGCCGACGGCAGCACGCCGCCCGACTGGGTGGCGATGGACCTGTTCAGCCAGGCCGAGCACGACGAGCTCGCGCAGAGCATCCTGCTCTGCCCCGACGCGGCCTACATCGATCGCGTGCAGGCCGAGATCGACCGGCTGCTGCCGACGATGCCGCGCGCCGAGATCATTGCGGCCTCGCTCAACGGCCGCGGCGCGCTGATCCACACCCGGAGCATGGAAGAAGCCTGCGAGATCAGCAACCGCATCGCGCCCGAGCACCTCGAGGTCAGCAGCAGCGAGCCGCAGCGCTGGGAGCCGCTGTTGCGCCATGCGGGCGCGATCTTCCTCGGCGCGTTCACGAGCGAAAGCCTCGGCGACTACTGCGCCGGCCCCAACCACGTGCTGCCCACCAGCGGCACGGCGCGTTTCTCAAGCCCGCTCGGCGTCTACGACTTCCAGAAGCGCTCGAGCCTGATCGAGGTCAGCGAGGCGGGCGCGCAGGTGCTCGGCCCGATCGCGGTCACGCTGGCGGAAGGCGAGGGTCTTCAGGCGCACGCCGAAGCAGCACGGCTGCGGCTGCACAACGCCTGAGCGCGGCCGGTTGCGCCAGGAGCAGGCACGCACGATGGCCGCCATACGCCGTTTTCATCGTCCGCGCATGGCGGCCGTGCTGCTGTCGCTGCTCGCGGCCGCGGGCGTCGCGCAGGCCATGAGCATCCGCGAACTGCGCACGCTCGAAGCCGCCGAGAAGGATGGCAAGGCCTATGCGAGCTACTACCTCGTCGGCGTGCTCGAAGGCCTGCGCGAAGGCGCCGACGCAGCGCAGCGCAACGGCCAGAAGCCGCTGTTCTGCATCGAAGGCCGCCGGCTCGAACCTTCGATGGCGCGCTCCCTCTACCAGAGCGAGCTGAGCCGCAACGCCGACAGCTACGAAGCCGACATGCCGGTCCAGCTGGTCATGGCCGGCGCCCTCCAAAACAGCTACCGCTGCACCCGATGACTTCTTCTCCCTCGACATCCGCTTCTCCTTCGATCGACCGCATCCGTTCCGACATCCAGTCGATGCATGCCTATGCGGTGCAGGACGCGCGCGGGCTGGTCAAGCTCGACGCGATGGAGAACCCGTACGGCCTGCCTGCAGCGCTGCAGGCCGAGCTCGGCGCGCGGCTCGGCGCGCTGGCGCTCAACCGTTACCCGGGCGAGCGCGGCGCGGACCTGCAGCGCGCGCTGGCCGCGCATGCCAGGATGCCCGAAGGCTTCGGCCTGATGCTCGGCAACGGCTCGGACGAACTCATCTCGCTCCTGGCCATCGCCTGCGACAAGCCCGGGGCCGCGGTGCTCGCGCCGGTGCCGGGCTTCGTGATGTACGCCATGAGCGCGCAGCTGCAGGGCCTGCGCTTCGTGGGCGTGCCGCTCACGGCCGATTTCGAGCTCGACGAGGCCGCGATGCTCGCCGCCATCGCGCGCGAAAAGCCCGCCATCGTCTACCTCGCCTATCCGAACAACCCCACCGCCAACCTCTGGGACGACGCGGCGATCGAGAAGATCGTCGAAGCCCAGGGCGCCCAGGGCGGGCTGGTGGTCATCGACGAGGCCTACCAGCCCTTCGCGGCCCGCAGCTACATCGACCGCATCGCGCGCCACGGCCATGTGCTCCTGATGCGCACGCTCAGCAAGTTCGGCCTCGCGGGCATCCGGCTCGGCTACCTCATGGGGCCGGCCGCGCTGGTCGCCGAGATCGACAAGGTGCGCCCGCCTTACAACATCAGCGTGCTCAACTGCGAGTGCGCGCTGTTCGCGCTCGAGCACGCCGAGGTGTTCGAGGCCCAGGCGCGGCAGATCCGCGACGAGCGCCACCGGCTCATGATGGGCCTCGGCCGGCTGCCGGGCGTCAAGACCTGGCCCAGTGACGCCAACATGATCCTGGTGCGCGTGCCCGACGCCGCGAAGACCTTCGACGGCATGAGGAGCCGCGGGGTTCTGGTCAAGAACGTTTCTAAAATGCACGAACTGCTCGCAAACTGTCTGCGCCTGACCGTCGGCACCGCCGACGAGAATGCCCGCATGCTCGCGGCCCTCGAAGAATCACTATGACCACCCCACAGCTTGCCGACAGCGGCACCGCCGCGCGTACCGCCTCGGTCACGCGCAACACCGCCGAGACGAAGATCACCGCGAGCGTCAACCTCGACGGCACCGGGAAGGCCAAGCTCTCGACCGGCATCGGCTTTTTCGACCACATGCTCGACCAGATCGCGCGCCACGGGCTGATCGATCTCGAGATCGACTGCCAGGGCGACCTGCACATCGACGGCCACCACACCGTCGAAGACGTGGGCATCACGCTCGGCCAGGCCGTGGCCAAGGCCGTCGGCGACAAGAAGGGCATCCGCCGCTACGGCCATGCCTACGTGCCGCTCGACGAGGCGCTGAGCCGCGTGGTGATCGATTTCTCGGGCCGCCCAGGCCTCGAGATGCACGTGCCGTTCACCAGCGGCATGATCGGCACCTTCGACAGCCAGCTGACCTATGAATTCTTCCAGGGCTTCGTGAACCACGCCTTCGTCACGCTGCACATCGACAACCTCAAGGGCGTGAATGCGCACCACCAGTGCGAGACCGTGTTCAAGGCCTTCGCACGTGCGCTGCGCAGCGCACTCGAACTCGATCCGCGCTCGGCCGGCATGATTCCGTCGACCAAGGGCTCGCTCTGAACCAGGCGCCCGCTGAAGCTATGAAATCTGTAGCAGCAAATACCGTCGCCGTGGTCGACTACGGCATGGGCAACCTGCACTCGGTGTCGCAGGCCGTGCGCCATGCGGCCGACCTCGCGGGCGTGGAGGTGTTCGTCACTTCCGATCCCGAGGTGGTGCGTAGCGCCACGCGCGTGGTGCTGCCGGGGCAGGGCGCCATGCCAGACTGCATGCGCGAGCTGCGCGAGTCGGGGCTGATGGAGTCGGTGCTCGAAGCGGCGGCCAGCAAGCCGCTCTTCGGCGTCTGCGTCGGCATGCAGATGCTGTTGTCGCGCAGCGACGAAGGCCCGACCGAGGGGCTCGGCCTGATTCCGGGCGAGGTCGTCAAGTTTGATCTCGCCGGGCGGACGCAGCCGGACGGCAGCCGCTTCAAGGTGCCGCAGATGGGCTGGAACCAGGTGCGCCAGGCGCATGCGCACGCCATGTGGGCGGGCGTGCCGGACCTGAGCTACTTCTATTTCGTCCACAGCTTCTATGCCCGGCCGGCGGACGCGCGGCACAGCGTGGGCGAGTCGGATTACGGGGCATGCTTTACCGCCGCCATCGCACGCGATAATATTTTTGCCACCCAGTTCCACCCCGAGAAGAGTGCGGACCACGGGTTGCAGCTCTATCGAAACTTCCTTCACTGGAATCCCTGACCACCGTTCCACGCCTGGGCTTCGCCTTCCAAAAGCCCGTTCTTCGCCCTCTCGCGCCACTTTCATGCTCCTCATCCCAGCGATCGACCTCAAAGACGGCCACTGCGTTCGCCTCAAGCAAGGCGACATGGACCAGTCCACCATCTTCAGCGAAGACCCGGCCGCCATGGCGCGCAAGTGGGTCGATGCCGGCGCGCGGCGGCTGCACCTGGTCGACCTGAACGGCGCCTTCGCCGGCAAACCGCAGAACCATGCGGCCATCAAGGCGATCCTGCGTGAAGTGGGCGACGACATCCCGGTGCAGCTCGGCGGCGGCATCCGCGACCTCGACACCATCGAGCGCTACATCGACGACGGCCTGCGCTACGTGATCATCGGCACCGCCGCCGTCAAGAACCCCGGCTTCCTGAAGGACGCCTGCGTGGCCTTCGGCGGCCACATCATCGTGGGGCTCGATGCCAAGGACGGCAAGGTCGCCACCGACGGCTGGAGCAAGCTCACGGGCCACGAGGTGGCCGACCTCGGCAAGAAGTTCGAGGACTACGGCGTCGAGTCGATCATCTACACCGACATCGGCCGCGACGGCATGCTTTCGGGCATCAACATCGAAGCCACCGTCAAGCTCGCACAGGCCCTCACGATCCCGGTGATCGCCTCGGGCGGCCTCTCGAACATGGGCGACATCGACAAGCTCTGCGAGGTCGAGCCCGAGGGCGTCGAAGGCGTGATCTGCGGGCGGGCGATCTATTCGGGCGACCTCGACTTCGCGGCCGCGCAGGCGCGGGCGGACGAACTCGCGGGGGCCTGAGCGGCTGTAGTTCGAAGCGGACTTCCGGACGCAGAGGACGCGAAGGTTTCGCGAAGGACGCGAAAGGACAACCGAAAAGGTTTCTTTCGCCGTGCTTTCCGCGCTTGCCATTGCCAACTACCGGTCGCTGCGCGCGCTCACGGTGCCGCTCGCGCAGCTCACCGTGGTCACGGGGCCGAACGGCAGCGGCAAGTCGAGTGTCTACCGCGCGATGCGCCTGCTGGCCGAGATCGCGAGCGGCGGGGTGATCCGCTCGCTGGTGCGCGAGGGCGGGCTTTCTTCCACGCTCTGGGCCGGGCCCGAGCGCTTCTCGGCCGCCATGCTGCGCGGAGAGCAGCCGGTGCAGGGCACCATCCGTAGCGAGCCGGTGAATCTGCGGCTCGGCTTCGCGGGCGCGGCCAGCGCTGATTTCGGCTATGCGATCGACATCGGGCTGCCGATCCCGCGCGATGGGAGCCGCTTCAACCGCGATCCGCAGATCAAGCACGAGGCGATCTGGAGCGGCCCGCTGCTGCGACCGGCGACGCAACTGGTCGACCGCAAGGGCGCTTCGCTGAGGCTGCGCGCGGCGGGTGGTGGCTGGACGCCGGTGGGCCGGCCGATCGCGCACTTCGCCAGCATGATGACCGAGTTCGCCGATCCGCAGGCCGCGCCCGAGATGCTCTCGCTGCGCGAGCAGATGCGTTCCTGGCGCTTCTACGACCACTTTCGCTCCGATGCGGGCGCGCCCGCGCGCCAGCCCCAGCTCGGTACCTACACGCCCGTGCTCGCCGACGACGGCGCCGACCTGGCCGCGGCGCTGCAGACCATCCGCGAGATCGGCGACGGCGAGGCGCTCGACCGCGCGGTGGACGATGCCTTCCCGGGCGCGCGGCTCGAGGTGCGCACCGCCGATGACCGCTTCGAGACGCTGATGCACCAGCACGGCCTGCTGCGGCCGCTCACGGCCGCCGAGCTCTCCGACGGCACGCTGCGCTACCTGCTGTGGATCGCGGCGCTGCTCACGCCGCGGCCGCCCGCGCTGCTGGTGCTCAACGAACCCGAGACCAGCCTGCACCCCGACCTCTTGCCCGCGCTCGGCCGGCTCGTCGTACATGCCGCGCGCACGGCGCAGGTCATCGTGGTGTCGCATGCCGCGCGGCTCATCGCGGCGCTCGAGGATGCGGCGGCGGACGGCGTCGCACTGCAGCCGGTGGTGCTCGAGAAGCGGCTCGGCGAAACCCGCATCGCCAATCTCGACATGAGCGAAATCCCGCGGTGGGCCTGGCCGGCGCGCTGACCGACACAGGCCGCTGCCTACAATTCCCCGCATGGATATCAGCCCGATCGAGTTTCATGGCCAGCCCGCGCTGCGCGCCACGGGTTCCGACGGCAGCCTGCTGACGGTGTCGCTGCACGGGGCGCAACCGCTGTCGTGGGTCACCGCCGACGGCGTGGAGCGCCTCTACCTGAGCCCCCGCGCGGTGTTCGACGGCAAGGCCGCGATCCGCGGCGGCGTGCCCCTCTGCTGCCCGCAGTTCAACCAGCGCGGCAGGCTGCCCAAGCACGGCTTCATGCGGAACCTGCCCTGGGAGGACCGCGGCATCGATGCCGGCTCGGGCGAGTGGCTCCTTCGCCTCGGCGATAGCGACGCCACGCGCAGCCTTTGGCCCCATCCCTTCGAGGCGCGCCTGCACCTGGCGATGGCGCCGGGGCGGCTGCGCATCGCGCTGTCCATGCGCAACACCGGCGGTGCACCGCTGAGCTTTGCCGCGGCGCTGCACACCTACCTGCGCGTCGACGACATTGCCGAGGTGCGGCTCGAGGGCCTGCAGGGTGCGAACCGCTGGGATTCGCTGCGCGACGATCGCCACGTCGAGATGGCACCGGCGCTGCGCTTCGATGCCGAGTTCGACAGTGTCTACGCCGCGCCCGCGCAGCCGCTGCGGCTCGTGCAGCCCGGCGGCACGCTCGAGATCTCCCAAAGCGCGAGCTGCAGCGAAACCGTGGTCTGGAACCCGGGTGCCGCGCTCAGTGCGAAACTCGCCGACATGCCAGACGACGGCTTTCGCCACATGCTCTGCGTCGAAGCCGCCCGCATCGACGAGCAGGTGCTGCTGATGCCCGGTGCCGAATGGCAAGGCTGGCAGCAGCTGCGCGTTCTCTGACTTTTTCTTTGCCACCGACCATGCTCGCCAAACGCATCATTCCCTGTCTCGACGTCACCGGCGGCCGCGTCGTGAAGGGCGTCAATTTTCTCGAACTGCGCGATGCGGGCGATCCGGTCGAGATTGCCGCGCGCTACAACGCGCAGGGCGCCGACGAGCTCACCTTTCTCGACATCACCGCCACCAGCGACGGCCGCGACCTGATCCTGCCGATGATCGAGGCCGTCGCCTCGCAGGTGTTCATACCGCTCACCGTGGGCGGCGGCGTGCGCACGGTCGAGGACGTGCGGCGGCTGCTCAATGCCGGCGCCGACAAGACCAGTTTCAATTCGGCCGCCATCGCCAATCCGCAGGTGATCGAAGAGGCCTCGCAGAAATACGGCGCCCAATGCATCGTGGTGGCCATCGACGCCAAGCGCCGCAGCGCCGAGGAAGCAGCCACCCGCGGGCCGGGCTGGGACGTGTACAGCCACGGCGGGCGCAAGAACACCGGGCTCGATGCCGTGGCATGGGCCGCCGAGATGGCGCGCCGCGGCGCGGGCGAGATCCTCTTGACCAGCATGGACCGCGACGGCACCAAGAGCGGCTTCGACCTCGCGCTCACGCGCGCGGTGAGCGACGCGGTCGACGTGCCGGTCATCGCCTCGGGCGGCGTGGGCAGCCTCGACGACCTCGCCGACGGCATCCAGACCGGCGGTGCCGATGCGGTGCTGGCCGCGAGCATCTTCCATTACGGCCAGCACACGGTCGGCGAGGCCAAGGCGCGCATGGCCGCCCGGGGCATTCCGGTGCGCACATGAGCGCCCAACGCACCGCGCCGACGTGCGCCACGGCTGTTGCTCCTTCCCCCTTTGGGGGAAGGCTGGGCTGGGGGCTGGCAGAGCGCCCGATGGGTACGCTGCGTGCCCCCATCCCAGCCCTCCCCCGGGAGGGAAGGGAGCAACGCGCGCAATCAGCGGAAAAGCCATGAGCGCAGCGCCAAGGGTGCACCAGCGAGTGCCGCCCGGGGTGGGACAATACGCGCCATGAATTGGCTCGACGAAGTGAAGTGGGACGCGAACGGCCTGGTGCCTGTGATCGCGCAGGAACAGGGCAGCAACGACGTCCTGATGTTCGCGTGGATGAACCGTGAGGCGCTCGCGAAGACCGCCGAACTCGGCCGCGCCGTGTATTTCAGCCGCTCGCGCGGCAAGCTCTGGTTCAAGGGCGAGGAATCGGGCCATGTGCAGACCGTGCACGAGATCCGCATCGACTGCGACAACGACGTGGTGCTGCTCAAGGTGACCCAGCTCGGGCACGAGCCCGGCATCGCCTGCCACACCGGGCGCCACAGCTGCTTCTTCAGCAAGTACGAGAACGGTCGCTGGACCGTGACCGAGCCGGTCTTGAAAGACCCGGAGTCGATCTACAAATGAGCGCCACAGTGAACAACAACACCTCGGACGCCCTTGCACGCCTGGCCGCAGTCATCGAGAGCCGACTGCCCGCACGCGGCGGCGACCCCGAGAAGAGCTACGTCGCGCGCCTGCTGCACCGCGGCCCCGATGCCTTCCTCAAGAAGATCGGCGAGGAAGCCACCGAGGTCGTGATGGCCGCAAAAGACGCCGACCACGGTGGCGATCGCACAAAAATAGTGAACGAAGTGGCCGACCTTTGGTTCCACACCATGGTGGCGCTGGCGCACTACGGCGCGTCGCCCGCCGAGGTCATCGCGGAGCTCGAGCGGCGCGAAGGCACCAGCGGCATCGAGGAAAAAGCCCTGCGCAAGGCCCAGGCGCGCGAGGCATCCAACGATTGAAAGGACACAACGCATGGCCAACGAGATCGTGAACGTGGAACCCGACGAATCCCTCAAGACCTGGGGCTGGGTGAGCTACATCCTGCACCTGATCGTGGCGGTGGCCGCCGTGCTGCCCGGCGCCCAGGCCTCCATCGCGCTGCTGCTGGTGGCGCTGCTGATCGATTTCATCAAGCGCGACAACGCGGCCGGCACCTGGCAGGCCTCGCACTTCAGCTGGCGCATCCGCTCGGTGCTCTGGGCCGGCCTGCTGTACATCCTGACCTCTTGGCTCTGGCTGCTGCTGCTGGTGCCGGGCTGGATCGCCTGGAGCCTGATCTCGCTGTGGTTCCTGTACCGGATCGTCAAGGGGATGATCCGAATGAACGCCAACCGCCCCATGGAACCCAAAGATGTCATCTGATCCGAACTGCGTCTTCTGCAAGATCATCGAAGGCAAGATCCCGTCGCGCAAGGTCTACGAGGACGAAGAACTGTTCGCCTTCCACGACATCGCGCCGTGGGCGCCGGTGCATTTCATGGTGGTGCCCAAGCGGCACATCGCGTCGATGGCTCAGCTCACCGGGGACGACGCCGCGCTGATGGGCCGCATCATGACCCTCGCACCCAAGCTGGCGCTCGAGCAGGGCTGCAGGCCCTACCCGGAGGGCGGCTTCCGCGTGGTGGTCAATACCGGGGCCGAGGGCGGGCAGGAAGTACACCATCTCCACGTCCATGTCATGGGCGGTCCGCGGCCCTGGTTGCGCGGCTGAGCGATAAGCCAAACTGTCACACTTCCCCCGACTAAAATCGGACACATTCTTAGGAGTCTTCCATGGGTTCTTTTTCCATCTGGCACTGGCTGATCGTGCTGCTCGTCGTGGTCATGATCTTCGGCACCAAGAAGCTGCGGAACATGGGTTCGGACCTTGGCGGCGCCGTCAAGGGCTTCAAGGACGGCATGAAGGATGGCGGCGCCAGCGATGCCTCCACGGCCGCACCCGCCCCGACCGCGCAAGTGACCGGCCAGCCGGCCAACAGCGACAAGTCGGCCATCGACGTCGAAGCACGTCAGAAGTCCTGAGCGCCGTCCCCAAGTGCTCGACCTCGGCATTGAAAAGCTGGCGCTGGTCGGCGTCGTGGCGCTGATCGTCATCGGGCCCGAAAAGCTGCCGCGCGTGGCGCGCACCGTCGGCACGCTGCTCGGCAAGGCGCAGCGCTACGTGAACGACGTGAAGGCCGAGGTCAACCGGTCGATGGAGCTCGACGAGCTCCGCAAGATGAAGACCACGGTCGAGGACGCGGCGCGCGACGTCGAGCACAGCATCCACTCCGGCGCGAGCGACCTCGAGAAACAGCTGTCGGGCTCCTCGGGCGAAACGCTCTCGGCACTGGCCGAGCCCGAGCCGTCGGTGCCCGAATACAGGCACCCGCGCAAGAACTGGCGCCTGAAACAGGGCGCCACGCCGCAGTGGTACAAGGCCCGCAATGGTGTGCGCACCAAGGCGTTGTCCGGGGCGGCGCGCGTGGCCCGTTACCGTCCCCGCAAGATCAACTAGCGGCTTTCAGGCCATCGCAGCGTTCCTCGTGCGCCGAACGCCGGCCGGAGCCACGTTTTCTCCGCTCTTTCTTCCTCCCCCATGGCCGATTCCGACAACAAGAACAAAGACGCTGAAGACGAGTTGGCGGGCACCGAGCAGCCCTTCGTGCAGCACCTGGTCGAACTGCGCGACCGGCTGCTCTACTGCGTCTACGGCCTGGCGATCGCCGGCGCATTGCTCGCCATCTGGCCGGGCCCGGGCGGCCTGATCGACCTGATCGCCATGCCGATCCGCGCCCACATGCCGCCGGATGCCAAGCTCATCGCGATCGGCGTGTTCTCGCCGTTCTTCGTGCCGCTCAAGGTGCTGATGATGACGGCGGTGCTGCTCACGCTGCCCTGGCTCATGTACCAGGCCTGGATGTTCATCGCGCCCGGGCTCTACAGCCACGAGAAGCGCTTCGCGCTGCCGCTGATCTTCTTCGGCAGCCTGCTGGCCTATGGAGGCATCGCGTTCGTGCAGTTCTTCGTGCTCGACAAGATGTTCGGCTTCATCCAGAACTTCACGCCCGACGCGGTGGCGGCCACGCCCGACATCTCTTCGTACGTCGAGGCCATCCTGTCGCTCTACATCGCCTTCGGCGTGGCGTTCCAGGTGCCGATCGTGGTGATGCTGCTGGTGCGCTTCGAGATGGTCACGATCGAGAAGCTGCGCTCGTTCCGCGGCTACTTCATCGTCATGGCCTTCGTCATCGCCGCGGTGCTCACGCCGCCCGACGTGATCTCGCAGCTCGCGCTGGCGGTGCCGATGTGCCTGCTCTACGAGGTGGGCATCATCGGCGCGCGCTATTTCGCGCAGGGCAACAAGAAGCCCGACGAGGAAAGCGCCGACTCCTCGGCCTGACCGAAGCCCTGGTCTTCAGCCACTCACTCGGGCTGGTTCGGCATCTGGCGGATCGGCGTTCTCGGGCGCAGGCCCGGCGTCACGTCGAGTTCCATCTTGTCGGTGCCGCGCTGCAGCGCGAAGCGTGCGGTGGTACCCGGCTTGAGCCCGGCCACCGCGGTCAGCAGGGCCTGCACGCTGTCGGTGCGCTTCTCGCCGACCGAGGTGATCACGTCGCCCGGACGGATGCCGGCCTTGGCGGCCGGGCCGTTCTGCAGCACGCCGGTGATGATCACGCCCGAGTCGGCCTTGACGCCGAAGGTCTCTGCCAGTTCGGGCGAGAGTTCGTTGGGTTCGACGCCGATCCATCCGCGGCGCACCTGGCCGTCCTTCACGATGCCCTCGAGCACGATCTTCGCCATCGACACCGGAATCGCGAAGCCGATGCCCATGCTGCCGCCCGAGCGCGAATAGATGGCCGTGTTGACGCCCTGCAGGTTGCCGTTCACGTCGATCAGCGCACCGCCCGAATTGCCGGGATTGATGGCCGCATCGGTCTGGATGAAGTTCTCGAAGTTGTTGATGCCTAGCTGGTTGCGCCCGAGCGCCGAGACGATGCCGCTGGTGACGGTCTGGCCGACGCCGAAGGGGTTGCCGATAGCCAGCACCTGGTCGCCCACCTGGAGTTCGTCGGAGTTGCCGAGCACGATCGCGGGCAGGTTGTCGAGTTCGATCTTGAGCACCGCGAGGTCGGTGTCCGGGTCGGTGCCGATGACCTTGGCGCGTGCATGACGGCTGTCGTTGAGCGTGATCTCGATCTCGTCGGCGCCTTCGACCACGTGGTTGTTGGTCAGGATGTAGCCGTCGGAACTCACGATCACGCCGCTGCCCAGCCCGACCTGCGGCTGGTCCGCTTGGTCGCCGAAGAAGAAGCGGAACCATGGGTCGTTGCTGCGCGGATGGCGTGGCGCGGCCTTGCTGGTGTTGATGCTCACCACGGCCGGCGACGCTTTCTTGGCGGCCGCGCTGAGGCTGCCCGGCGCTGGCGTGGACGGGGCGCCGGCCGGCGCCTCGACGATCGACACCACGCCACCCAGGGAGGTCGTGCGGCGGTTGAGCCACTCGGGCTTGAGCGTCGCGACGACGAAGTAGGCCGCGAGCAGGACGGTCACGGCTTGGGCAAAGAGCAGCCAGGTGCGTTTCATGAAAGCTTCGAAGAGAAAGACGGTAAATGCGCGCCACCCGCTGGCGGCGCAAGGGGTCAATTCTCCCTCAACGTCAACCCTGCTGGAAATTGCACATGTTCGGCCGGAATTCGATCGCCGCGGTATCGGCTGCGGCCACTGGATGGCTTACGGCGTATGCTGCCGCGGCGGGTCTTGCGTGCTCAAAGAAGCATCAAGACGCAACATCATTACCAAATTGCTTTCTAAAAGCTCCTTTTTCACATGAAACGCCTTCTGCTCGCCGCGGCTGCGTCCGCTGCCCTGCTGGGTCTCGCCGGCTGCAACACACCACCCCCGTCTTCCAGTGCGCCGGTCCCGGCAGCTTCCTCGGCGAGCCCCGGCGCGGGCCGCGACGCACAGGGCTGCATCCCTTCCGCAGGCTATGCCTGGTGCGCCCGGACCAACCGGTGTGAACGCCCCTGGGAACTCGCGGGCAAGAACCGCCTGCCGAACACTACGCAGGCGTTCGAGGCCTTCTGCCGCAGCCCGGCGGCCGGCAGGTAGCCCGACCGCCTTTCCCTGACGGTGCGCAGGCGCGGCGGGGGCGCGACAATGGCGCGATGAGCACCACACGCAACGAACTGCTGCACGCCTTCGACCTGCTGCTCGCGCCGTCGCGCTTCAAGGACTACGGACCCAACGGCCTGCAGGTCGAGGGCCGCACCGTGGTGCGCAAGATCGTCTCGGGCGTCACCGCGAGCCGTGCGCTCATCGAGGCCGCCATCCGGGTCGAGGCCGACGCCATCTTCGTGCACCACGGGCTGTTCTGGCGCGGCCAGGACGGCCGCGTGACCGGCTGGATGAAGCAGCGCCTGAGCCTGCTCCTGGGCGACGACGTCAACCTGTTCGCCTACCACCTGCCGCTCGATGCGCATCCGGAGCTCGGCAACAACGCCCAGCTCGGGCTGCAGCTCGGGCTGCTGGCCCATCCGGGCTCGGAAGGGCGCTTCGGCGATCAGGAGCTCGGCTTCCTCGGCGTGCCCGGGAACGGGGAGTCGTTCACGAGCAGCAAGGCGCTCGCGGCGCACGTCGAAAAGGTACTGGCGCGCCCCGTCACGCTGCTGGACACGGCCGAGCGCCCGATCCGCAACATCGCCTGGTGCACAGGCGGCGCCCAGGGCTATTTCGAGGCCGCCATCGCGGCCGGCGCCGATGCCTTCATCACGGGGGAAATCTCCGAGCCGCAGGCCCACTACGCGCGCGAGACGGGCGTGGCCTTCCTGGCCTGCGGCCACCATGCGACCGAGCGCTTCGGCGCGCCGGCGGTGGCGGGCCACGTGGCGGCGCAGCTCGGGCTCAAGCACGAATTCATCGACATCGACAACCCGGCATGAGCGGCCCGAGCTCGACCACCCCACCGCCGCTCGCGATCACGCTCGGTGATCCCGCAGGCATCGGGCCCGAGATCATCGTCAAAGCCTTCCAGTCGGCGCCCGAGGCGGCGCGCGGCGCTTTCGTGGCCGGCGACGTCGGCACCGTGCGCCGCGCCGCGCAGGCGCTTGCGCGGCCGGGCCAGCCGGGCTGGCCGGTGGCGCAGATCGAGCGCATCGCCGAGGCCGCCAGCGTGCCGCCCGGCTGCATCCCCGTGCTGCAGGCGGTGGCGCCGCCCGCGCAGCCGATCGCGCTCGGCCGCATCAGCGCCGAGGCCGGCCGCATCGCGGGCGAGTGCGTCGTCTGGGCCGCGCGCGCGGCGCTGCGCGCGGAGGTCGCGGCGATCGTCACGGCGCCCCTCCACAAGGAGGCCCTTGCGGCGGCCGGCTTCGCGTACCCGGGCCACACCGAACTGCTGCAGGCCGAGGCGGCGGCGCATGCGGGGCTCGCCGTCGAGGGCATGCCGGTGCGCATGATGCTTGCCAACGACGAACTGCGCACGGTGCTCGTGAGCATTCACGTGTCACTGCGCGATGCGATCACGGCCGTGAGCTTCGGCGGGGTGCTCGAGACGCTGCGCATCACGCACCGCGCGCTGCTGCGCATCCTCGGACGGACGCCGCGCATCGGCGTGGCCGGCCTCAATCCGCATGCGGGCGAGGGCGGGTTGTTCGGTTCCGAAGAGCGCGAAGTGATTGCGCCGGCCATTGCGGCCGCGCGTGCTGAAGGCATCGACGCCGACGGCCCGCACGCGCCCGACACGGTCTTCATGCGCGCGCGCACCAGGGCCGGCGTGCCCGACAGCGGCGAGTTCGACGTGGTGGTGGCGATGTACCACGACCAGGGGCTGATCCCGGTCAAGTACCTCGGCGTGGAGAAGGGCGTGAACGTGACGCTGGGCCTGCCGCTCGTGCGCACCAGTCCCGACCACGGCACGGCCTTCGACATTGCGGGCTCGGGGCGGGCCGATGCGTCGAGCCTCGTCGAGGCGCTGCGCATGGCGCGCCGGCTCGCAACGGCGCGCTGAACTTGCGGCTCAGGGCCGCTTGAGGCTGTCGCGGATCTCGCGCAGCAGCGCGATGTCCTCGGGCGGGGCCACTGGCGCGGCAGGCGTCTCGGCCTGGGTTTTGCGCAGCCTGTTGATCTGCTTGACCATCATGAAGATGATGAACGCGAGGATCAGGAAGTTGACCAGGATGGTGATGAAGTTGCCATAGGCCAGCACCGGCACGCCTGCCTTCTTGAGGTCCGCGAGGTTGTTCGCCACGCCGGCGGGCACCGTGCCGAGCACCACGAAGAGGTTCGAGAAATCGAGCTTGCCGAACACCAGTCCGGCCACCGGCATGATCACGTCGTTCACCAGCGAATCGACGATCTTCCCGAAGGCCGCGCCGATGATCACGCCCACGGCGAGATCCACCACGTTGCCCTTGACGGCAAATTCCCTGAATTCACTGAAGATGCTCATGATGTCGTTACCCTCTGCGTTCTTTGGTGTTGAATGGGCCGCCAGTATGCCCGCTTGCGTTCGGGATGCGCCAGGCTGAGCTTTCGGGCGGCGCCCGAGTGTAGTTCGAAAGCGTTGCAGGCCAATGAAGGGTGCGCCTATTGGGTGCCGCAATTCGCTGCCGTGCACCAATACGGGCAATAGCTTCTCTATTTGATGAATAATTTCTGGCTAATTGTCACGACCTTCGGTGACAGTGGTTTCCTGCTGCCGGCTGCATTCTGGATTGCAGTCTGGCTCGCGAGCAATCCCGACACGCGGACCGCAGCGCTGCATTGGGTGTTGCTATTCGGCGGTTGCGGATTGGTGGTGATGATCTCCAAGCTGGCTTTTCTCGGCTGGGGCGTTGGCAGCGCCCGTCTCGATTTCACCGGATTCAGCGGCCACACCGCGCTCGCAACGGGTCTCTGGCCGGTCATTTTCTGGCTCGCGGCACAGCGCGCTTCGCCAGTGGTGCGCTTCGCGGCCGTGGCGGCCGGATGCGCCTGGGCGGTCGCGGTGGGTACCTCGCGGCTGGCCCTCGAGGCGCATTCCACCGCAGAAGTCGTAACCGGAACCTTCCTCGGGCTGACGGCGAGCCTCGGTTTTCTTTGGCTGCATCGAGCCCGCCCGATCCCGGCGCCGGCGTCGCGCTGGCTGGCTGCGGGGCTGGCCGTGCCGCTGGTGTTCTTCCTCGTGGGGCGCCCCGCACCGACACAGGGCATGCTGGAAGCGGTGGCCACCTGGATGGCGGGCATCGAGCGCCCCTACACGCGCCTGGACCTGCGCCAACTGCGCCCGCCGCCACGCAAGCGCACGTAACGGAAAACATCTGCTTACAAAAGAGCAAACCTTTTCAACGGATTGCGGCGCTGGCTGCTTCGTGGTTCGGATGCGACAAATGGCAATGTCAAGCCGTTAATTGATAGTTCACATTTCGGGCCGGGCATTCGACCCTTTTGCTGGCCGATTACGGCCCCTTCTTCCAATGAAGAAGGGGCTTTTGTTATTGAGGTAGCCGATGACCCCAGGCCGTGGCGGGGTATTCCGCAGTTGGAAACAAGTTTTTCATCTATTCAACGGAAAACCACCGTTGAGCGGCGGGCGACAATTCGGCCCGGCCTGCCTGCTGACGCGGCGCAGGTTTGCTTTGACGAACCGTGGACATAAAGGCGAGGCCCAATTGCCGATTGGGCTCGGGCCTTGCATGGGCATCGCGGTTGTTAAAACCAATTTGTGCAATGGGGATCAATTTGACACGCTTCGTGTACCCGAAGGGGTGGGGTATTGCCCTAATGGGCGCGTTATTGCTGCTGCAGGGCTGCGCGCCGGGTTTCGGTTCGCTGGGCGCCTACGAAGCCGACCAGGCCCTGCCGCCCGAATTCCAGTACCTGCCGGCCGACGGCGCGCCGGACGGGGTCATCACGTCGATTTCGCCCGCGCTCATCCGCACGATGGCCGAGGCGGAGCCGACTTCGGTCCCGCCGGACGTGAAGCGGCTCTTCGGGGAGGCCCCGGCGTACACCATCGGGCCCGGCGACGTGGTCGGGATCATCGTCTACGACCACCCGGAACTGCTGCCGAACGCCGGCGCGGTGATCACCCAGCAAGCCGACCCGACGGGCATCAGCGTGGCGCCCGGGTTCATCGTCGGCGCGACGGGGCAGATCAGCTTCCCGTACATCGGCCGCGTGAAGCTCCAGGGGCTCACCGAGATCGAAGCCTCCGACCTGATCGCGAGCCGCATCTCCGAGTACATCAAGTCGCCGCAGGTGACGGTGCGCATCCAGTCGTTCCGGAGCCGCCGCGCCTTCGTGGAAGGCGAGGTGCGCAACCCGGGGCTGCAGATCTTCACCGACGTGCCGATGACGCTGGCCGAAGCGCTGAGCCGGGCCGGCGGCATCACCGCCAACGGCGACCGGTCATTCGTGACGCTCACGCGCGGCGACAGCACCACGCAGATCGACCTGCAGCGGCTGCAGACGCTCGGTGCCGACGCCAGCAGGATCCCGCTGCGAAACGGCGACGTGGTCCAGGTTCGGCACCGCGACGAAAGCAAGGTGTTCGTGATGGGCGAGATCGCGCGGCCTTCGGCGCTGGTCATGCACAACGGGCGGCTCAGCCTCAACGAGGCGCTCGGCGAGGCCGGCGGTCCGAACCTGACCTCGGCCAACACGGGCCAGATCTACGTCATCCGCAACAACGCACGCGGCCTGCCGGCGATCTTCCACCTGAATGCCAGGAACCCCGCGGCGCTGGCGCTGGCCGAGCGCTTCCCGCTGCAGCCCAAGGACGTGGTCTACATCGATTCCGTGCCGCTCGTGACCTGGAACCGGCTTGCGAGCCTGATCCTCCCGGCCGCGCAGGTGATCAACGCAGGCGACGAAGTCTGGAGCCGCCACCGATGAAATCCGTCCTCACGGTCTGCATCGGCAACATCTGCCGCAGCCCCATGGCCGAGGGGCTGCTGGCGGCAGGGCTGCCGCACCTGCGGGTGATGTCCGCGGGCACCGGCGCGCTGGTCGGGCGCGCCGCCGATCCGCTCGCGCAGCAGCTCATGCAGGCGCGCGGCATCGACATCTCGGGCCATGTGGCACAGCAGGTCAACCAGCTGCTGTGCCGGCAGGCCGACCTGATCCTGGTGATGGACATGGACCAGCGGCGCCATCTCGAATCGGCCTATCCGTTCGTGCGCGGCAAGGTGTTCCGCATCGCCGAGGCCGCCAAGCAGGACGTGCCCGACCCCTATCGCGAGGACGAGGCGGCCTTCGTGCATGCGCTCTCGCTCATCGACGTGGGCGCCAGGACCTGGATCGACCGCATTCTGAAAATTACAAAACCCGAGCAGCAACCGACATGAACGCACCGCAGCAAGCCGTCCTGCCGATGCCACCGCTGGAAGAGGAGAGCGAGGGCATCAACCTGGTCGAGTACCTGGACATCCTGATCGACAACCGCTGGCTCATCGCAGGCGTCGTGGCGGTCGCGCTGTTCCTCGGTGCGGCCTACGCGCTCTTCGGCAAGCCGGTGTACGAGTCCAACCTTGCCGTGCAGGTGGAGGACTCGGGCAATTCGGCCGGCAGTTTCCTCGGCGATGCGGCCTCGTCGCTGCTGAGCGTCAAGACGCCGGCCGCCGGCGAGATCGAGATCATCCGTTCGCGCGCGATCCTGGGCCAGGCGGTGGAGAACACCAAGCTCTACATCAGCGCGCGGCCGCGCTATGCGCCCGTGGTGGGCAGCTGGCTCGCGCGGCGCGCGGGCGAGCTCTCGGAGCCCGGCTTCATGGGCCTCTCGGGCTACGTGAGCGGCACCGAGCAGATCGTGGTGCCGCAGTTCGACGTGCCGGCGAACCTCGAGGAGAAACCCTTCACGCTGACCGTCAAGGCGAACAACCAGTACGAACTGAGCCATCCCGACATGGCCACGCCGCTGGCGGGTGCGATCGGCACGCCGCTGCTGGCCGAGCTTGGCGCCGGGCGGCTGCGCCTCCTGGTGCGCAGCGTAAGCGCCAAGCCGGGGGCGCAGTTCGAGCTGGTCCGCTTCTCGAAGCAGAAGACGCTGCTCGCGCTGCAGGACAGCCTCAAGGTGGCCGAGAAGGGCAAGCAGTCGGGCGTGCTCGACGTCAGCTGGAAGAACCCCGATCCCGAGAAGCTCACGCAGGTGCTCAACGAGATCGGCCGGCTCTACGTTCGCCAGAACATCGAGCGCAAGGCCGCCGAGGCCGAGAAGACGCTGGGCTTTCTCGACACCGCGCTGCCGCAGTTCAAGAAGCAGCTCGAGCAGTCCGAAGACCTCTACAACCGCTACCGCAACGAGAACGGCACCGTGAGCCTGGACGACGAGGCGAAGAACGCGCTGTCGCAGACCGTCGAGCTCCAGGCCAAGCTGCTCGAGGCGCAACAGAAGCGGCGCGAACTCTCGGCGCGCTTCACCGACAAGCACCCCACGCTGCAGACGCTCGACAACCAGATCGCCGCCTGGAAGGGCGAGATCGCGGGCGTCGACGCGCGCATCCGCAAGATGCCGCTGCTGCAGCAGAACACCGTGCAGATGCAGCGCGACATCAAGGTCAACACCGACCTCTACGTGTCGCTGCTCAACAGCTCGCTGCAGATGCGCCTCGCCAAGGAAGGCAAGGTGGGCAACGTGCGGCTGCTGGACGAAGCGATCGTTCCCGAGCAGCCCGTCTGGCCCAAGCGCTCGCTGATCTTCGCGGTGGCCCTGCTGCTGGGGCTCGGCGCCGGCGTGGCCGCGGCCATCGGGCGCAACGCACTGTTTGGCGGCATCCGCAACCCGAGCGAGATCGAACTGCACACCGGGCTCAGCGTCTACAGCAGCATTCCGCTGAGCGGCGCCCAGCGCGTGATCGACAAGAGCATCGAGAACAAGGCGCCCGGCATGCACGTGCTGGCGCTGCAGCAACCCGAAGACCCCGCGATCGAAAGCCTGCGCAGCCTGCGCACGGCGCTGCAGTTCACCATGCTCGAGGCGGCCAACAACCGGCTGCTCATCTCCGGTGCGACGCCGGGCGTCGGCAAGACCTTCGTTTCGGTCAATTTCGCGGCCATCACCGCCGCCTCCGGCAAGAAGGTGCTGCTGATCGATGCGGACCTGCGCAAGGGACGCGTGAACCAGTTCTTCTCGATGCCGCGGTCCTCGGGCCTGTCCGAGTTGATCGCCGGCACCATCACCCAGGACCAGGCGCTTCGCACATCGGTCCAGCCGAACCTCGACGTCATCACGACGGGTGTGCTGCCGCCCAACCCGGCGGAATTGCTACTGAGCGAATCTTTCTCGCAGATTCTGCAAAAGCTCTCGCCGGGCTACGACCTCGTCATCGTCGACACGGCCCCCGTGCTGGTGGCGGCGGACACCGCCTCCGTGGCGCCGCTGGCCGGCTCGCTGCTGCTCGTGGCGCGGGCTGAAAAGACCCAATTGGGCGAATTGAATGAAAGCATCCGCAGGCTGGCCCATGCCGGATGCACCGCTAATGGCGTGATTTTGAATGCCATGGACTTAACTCGCCGGCACGCCGGAAGCAGCAGCTACAAATATGGCGGTTACCGATACACACACTATAAATATAAAAACAACAGGGATACCACCTAGTCTTGCGCTCAGTTTCAGGGAAAATTTGCCAAGAATGTGAGATTTATCACTGCGCGCACTAAATCGGTGCAAGCGATCAATTGCTAATAACAAAGCACTCGGGTCAATTGCGTATTCATTTCGTATTACGCGTCGAAATCGCTTCGCCCGCGCACTGATTTTTTTGCGCCGCAACCTTCAGAGGTTCCGCAGCCCGGCCGACAAGGCGGGCCGCCGGCCTCCCTATGCCACAGGACCCGCAAGGGGCAAGCACGCGCTTGTAAGACGAAAGGTGCTCTGCAATGAGAGTTCTTCAGCTGGAAATTCGTTCGTTCCTCGAATGGGAAATTGGAGCATCCGTATGACCAATTTTCGTTCGGAGGAATCGATGGCGCCCCCGGGCGACGAAGCCTTCGGGGGCATTGCGGACGATGAATGGATGGGCGTGCGCCATTCGCCGCTGCTGCGCGCCGGCAAACGCGCGGTGGACATTGCCGCGGCACTTTTCTTCTTCTGCGCCTTCGGCTGGCTGTTTGCCGTTCTGGCGGTCGGCGTGCTCATCACGTCCGGCGCGCCGGTTCTCTATTCGCAACCGCGTTACGGACGCGGCGGGCGGATATTCAAGTTCTACAAATTCCGCTCGATGCTGCCGAATTCGGCGCAGATCCTCGAAGAGCATTTGGAGAACGACGCCGTGGCGCGCCAGCAATGGGCCGAATACCAGAAGCTCGAGAACGACCCGCGCATCACGCCGTTCGGCAAGTTCATCCGCAAGACCAGCCTGGACGAACTGCCGCAGTTCTGGAACGTGCTGGTGGGCGACATGAGCCTGGTCGGCCCGCGCCCCTGCATGCTCGACCAGAAGAGCCTGTATGGCTCGGACTGGTCGTTCTATTGCGCCGTTCGCCCGGGCATCACGGGGCTCTGGCAGGTCAGCGGGCGCAACCAGCTGAGCTACAAGGCGCGCGTCGCGCTCGACGTCGCGTACGTCGAGACGCTCTCGGTCGGCCGCGACATCGGCATCTTCATCCGGACCATCTGGGTTGTCGCCGTCGGCCACGGTTCACGGTGATGGACGCCCCAGGAGAAATGAAATGAAGAAGATCCTGATCTGCGCCGTGCCTTTCAGCGACAACCTCGGCGACGGCGTGATCGCCGCCTCGCTCGCGCACATCGTGGGGCTCAAGTACCCGCAGGCGCGCGTCGAATTCCTGGACATTGCCGGGCGGCAGGGGTTTGCGGAAGAGAACCTGCGCGGCGGCGGGGCCTTTCGCGTGTTCGCGAAATTGCCGTCGCTGCTGCGGTCGCTGATCGTCTTCCTGTATTGCCTCAAGGGCTACCTGTCCTCGTGGCGCAGGAACTGGCAGGCGGCGATCGACGATGCCGACGTGGTGGTGATCGGCGGCGGGCAGCTTTTCTGCGACGTGGCGCTCAACTTTCCGGCCAAGCTGTTCTTCCTGAGCCGGCTGCTGCGCGGCAAGAAGGTGGTGGTCGCGAGCGTGGGCGTCACAGCCAAATGGTCGTTCTGGGGCCAATTCCTGGTCAAGCGCTTCCTGGACAACGCGCGGCCGGTGTTCTATGCCACGCGCGACCAGGAGTCGGCCGACAACCTGCACACGTATTTCAAAGTCCCGCGGCCGCAGATCCGGGTCGTGCCCGATCCGGCATTGATCTGCGCCGACGCGTTCCCCGATGAACTGTCGCCCCAGAAGAGCTGGGACGTCGGCATCTGCGTGAGCAGCCTCGATGCGCTGGTGATGAATTCGGAATACGGCGATGCCAACTCGACGCCGTCGGCGCGGTTCTTCTCGAGCCTCGCCGAGACATTGCGCACGCAAGGCCTGCGCGTGCTCTATTTCACCAACGGCGCGGCCGAGGACAACCGGGTCCTCGAAGAGATCGTGTCGGCCGCCGCCGAGCCGAAGCCCGATTTCGTGGTGCCGCGGCATCCCGACGAGCTGGTGTCGCTGATCAGCACCTGCGCCTGCGTCGTGGCCCATCGGCTGCACGCCAACATCGTGGCCTATGGCCTGCACATTCCTTCGGTCGGTATGAACTGGGACAAGAAGGTGGCGTCGTTCTTCGAGTTGACCGGGCGCGAGCGCCACCTGTTCGACCTGTCGCCCGAGGTCGAGAAGCTCGGCTCGTCGGTGCTGGACCTGCTCGGCGAGCAGCGCCCGGACCGGCAGCGCCTCGATGCGCTGCGCAGCCAGGTCGTGGCCGGCATCCATGCGCTGGTCTGAGTGAGCAGGCCGACATGAAGATATTGCACGTCGCAGAGACGCTCAAGGGCGGGCTCGAGACCTACCTGCGGATGGTTTCGGGCTTCCAGCAGAATTCGCCCGCGATCACCCAGGCCAAGTTCGTGCTGCCTGCGCCGGTCGAGTGGCTGAGCCCGGCAGACACGCACGTGGTTCCCGCAGCGCGCAGCCCGCTGGTGCTCGCCGGCTACGCGGCCCGGATCCGCAGGATCATCCGTGCGGAACGCCCCACGGTGCTCCATCTCCACAGCTCGATCGCCGGCGGCATCGTGCGCGCCATGGCGCTGGCGGGCCAGGTGCCGGCCGAAACGCGAATCGTCTATTGCTCGCACGGCTGGGCCTTCGACCAGCTCGGTCCGTCGTACAAGAAGGCGGTCTACCGCTGGATCGAATGGCTGCTCTCGCACTGGAGCGACGCGATCATCTGCATCAGCGACCATGAACTGCGGCTGGCCGAGAAATTCGGCATCAAGCGCTGCACCTGCATTCCGAACGGCATCGCGGCCTCGCCGGCAATGGCAGCCATCGAGGCCGCGCCCCGGCCCGTGACGTCCGAAAGGAAGATCCTGTTCGTCGGGCGGCTGGACAAGCAGAAGGGCATCGACGCGCTGCTCGATGCCTACCTGCGGGTGCGGCCGAACTTCAGGCTGGTGGTGGTCGGCGAAGCCGTCCGCAACGACCTCCCGCTGGCCAAGCCCAACGAAGTCGACTTCAAGGGCTGGCTCGAGAAGGAGGCGCTCGACGAGGCCTACCGTTCCTGCGAGGCGATCATCGTGCCCTCGCGCTGGGAGGGCTTCGGCCTGGTGGCGGTCGAGGCCATGGCGCGCGGCAAGCCGGTGTTCGCCTCCGCCGTGGGCGGGCTGGTCGACATCGTCGAGGACCATCGCAGCGGACGGCTGTTCGCGCTCGAGCGCATCGACGACATGCTGCGCGAGATCGACCGCCTTCCCTCGGACGAGCTGGCGCGCATGGGCCGTGCCGGGCGCGCGCTGTTCGAGCAGAAATACACCGCCGACCGCATGAATGCCGCGATCGTCGACCTGTACAAGGAGTCGGTGCTTTGACGAGGATCCTCGCTTCCCTCTTGGGCCCGGGCGGGCTGCGGCGCGCGGCCGCATCGCTGTGCGCGGCGGCGGCACTGGCTGGCTTCGGCGCCGCGGCCCAGGCGCGCGGCATCGCGGAACTGGCATCGGCGTACCCGGTGGCGCTCAGCGTGCAGATCGATCCCGCGGACATCTCGGACGACGACCTGCGCGAGATCAAGGCCTCGGGCTTCGAGTTCGTGCGCTTCGGCGCGCGGCCCCCGCTCAAGAGCGTGAATCCGTCGTCCATCGACTATGCGAGCCTGATCCGCCGCGTGAAGGCCGCGCGCCTGCAGGCGATCGTCACGCTGTTCGGCGGGCGCGAGATCTGGGGCCATGTGCCGGCGGACCTGCGCGGCGGCCAGCGCGAGAAGTTGTTCGCGGAGTTCGCGCGCGGCTTCATGGAAGCGCATGCCGCCGACGTGGCCGTGTGGGAGCTCTGGAACGAGCCCGACCACAAGACCTTTCTCAATCCATCGCTGCATGCCGATTTCGGTGCCGCGACCGCGGCGTTCTGCAGCAGCATCGCGCAACTGAAGACACCACCGAAGATCGTCATGGGCTTCGGCTTCGCGAAGCTGCCTTTCCATGCGGGCCAGGTGCCTGCGCCGCTCGAGAACGCCTTCGTCTCGGCCGCGCAGTCGAACTGCCTGACGGACATCTCGATCCATCCGTACCGCTCAGTGCCCGAGACCGCCATCACCGACTACGCGAGGCTGCGCACGCAGCTCGACCAGCGGCAGCTGAACCAGGTCGGCATCGTGGCCTCGGAATGGGGCTATGCCTCGTACCTGCCGGTGCGCGACCGCAACGGCCAAGCCTCGCTGATCTTTCGCGAATACCTCACCAACGTGGCGGCCGGCATCAAGCTGCTGAACCTCTATGCCTGGAAGGACAGGGGCACGTCCGCCATCGCGCGGGAAGACAACTTCGGCCTCAAGTCGAAGAGCGGCGAGAAGAAGGAGGCGTTCGGGAGCCTCACCGAATTTCTGCGCATCGTGCGCGACGCGAAGAAGGTCTCCTACCAGGAGGACGCGGGAGTGCACAAGCTGGTGCTGAGCCGCGGGACCTCGCTGCTGCACGTGGTGTGGACCGAGCGCGCCGAAAAGAACGTGGTCGTGGCGGCCGGGAAGGGCAAGAAATGCACGCGCGTCGAGTTCTTCCCACAGGTGCGCCGCGGCAGCTGCGGTGCGCCGGGCGAGGGCGGCTTCGCGGCCAGGGCGAGCGCACAGCCGGTCCTGTTGTCGATCTCGGAATGAACGTCGCGGGCATTCGAAAGCGCCTGGGCCCGGTCTACGCGATTGCCGATCAGTGCATCTACAGTGCGAGCCAGCTGCTGCTGAGCTTCGCGCTCGCGCGCGCGCTGTCGCCCGCCGACTTCGGCATCGCCTCGGCCTTTCTCGCGATCGTCAGCTTCCAGTACATCCTGCACACGGCCGTGGTGCACGAGCCGATCCTGATCAGGCGCTACTACGCGAACCGGTCGGCCGCATGGTGGAGCTGGGCGCTCGTGCTGGGCATCTCGGTGGCGGGGTTTCTCGCGTGGCAGTTCGCGCGTTTTCCCGGCCCGCTGGCCTGGGCCGGCATCGCGCTGATCGCGGGCTACGAGGTGTTCTGGATCGCACGCAGCATGCTGCTCGTGGGGCGGCGTTTTCTCGCACTCTGCGCGTCGGGCCTGCTGGTGTGCGCCGGCTACGTGGCGGTGCTGATCGGCCTGAAGCCCGCCACATGGGCCGAGGCGCTGCTGTGGATCGCCATCGTCCAGTTGCCGTTCGCACTGCTGATCGCCGGCAACTTCGGGCGCGTGATCGCGCCGCTGCCGGCCGCGGCCGATGCGCAGCCGCTGACGATCGGCGAGGCCACGAGCTATGGCTGGAAGGCCGGCCTCTCGCAGTGGATGAGCTGGATCATGACGGGCGGCGCGATCCTGCTGCTCGGCTCGTCGGCGGATGCCGCGCAGGGCGGCCTGCTGAAGATCTACATCACCTTCCTGCTGCCGATGCAGTACGTGCTGCTGGCGCTGGGCTACTACATCCTGCCGCGGCTCGCGGCCGGCTGGAAAACGGAGGCGCGCAAGGAGGTGCACCGTCTCTTCGCCAAGTTCGTGCTGTTCGGCTTTCTCGTGGCGGCCGTCGGCGGCGTCGTGCTCGGCCTGCTCGGCCCGCATCTGGTGGTGCTGGCCTTCGGCCCGAACTACGCCGGCATGGATTTCTCGCCGTTCTTCTATGCCCCGGCCGTGTTCGGCCTCACGATGTGCCTGCGCACCGGATTCAGGGCGGCCGGACGGCCCGGCGCGCTGCTGTGGTGCTCGATCTTCGGTGCGCTCGTCTTTGCGGCCTGCATGCTCGCAACCAAGCCGCCGATCTCCTACATCCAGACCATCCATGCCATGACCGTCGGCTTCGCCTGCATGGCGGCGGCCATGATCGCGTGGCTGTTCTTCATCATGCGCGCCGGCGCCGCGGCGCCGGCGCGCTGAACTAACGCCGCTCGAAGTTCAGGATGTTGTCGCCCGCGCGCGGCTTGCCCGTGCCCGGTGCGCGGAACTTGTACGCACTCGGGTCGCGCGCGGAGGTCATCTCGTACAGCGGATGGATCCGGCCCAGCCGCGCACCGCCGTCGCGCACCAGCGGCGCCCAGGCGAAGTTGGCGGTGAACTTGCTCGTGCGCGGCAGCAGCGCGTCGAACGGGATCGACAGGTAGATGCCCTTGTCGAAGCTGCCTTCGCCGAATTGCCGCGCCGAGACGTTGGTCTTGGTCGCATAGGCGCCGAGCACCACGCCGTTGTCGAAGCGGCGGCTGATGTCGATCGTCACGCCGCGGTCGCCCGCCAGGTACTGGCCCGCGCTGACCTTCGCGAGCACGCCGTTCCAGCCCGTGTCCCAGTAGACCGTGGCATGGCCGGTGTTGACCTTGTAGTCGCGCAGCCCGAAGTCCTGCTCGAAGTCGCGCTGGCGCACGTGGTTGAAGTCGACGCCGAAGGCGAGCTTGCTGCGCCAGGGGCGGTAGAGCCACTCGCCGCCGACGCCCGCGAACATCGTCTCGAGCGCGCCGCCATACACGCTGTAGTACTGGTTGTCGCTGAGCCGGCCCACGTGCGTGAGCTGGAACACCGGCATCGTCAGCCGGCGCGAGGTCACGTATTCGCGCTGGAAGGTCCGCACGCGCGGCAGGTTGCTGGGCGCGGTGTAGGTGAACTTGTCGAAGTTGTCGACCAGGCGCAGGTTGAGCGCGCCGTTGACCCAGGTGCTCGGCGTGAAGCGGTACTCGGCCACCGCCTGCACGCCGATCTGGTAGAGCACGAAGGCGTTCGGTCCGCCGAGGATCTGGCCCAGGCTGGGCGTGAGCCCGATGGTGAACTTGGGCGTCTGGCGCTCCCATGCGGGCAGGCGCTTGCTGCTGTCGCTCGGGCCGCCGCTGTCGCCATCGGCCGCCGCGCCGTGGGCGGCCACCACCGGAACGATCACGCCGGGGTCGGCGCCGATCGGCGCGGGCGCGTAGTCGCGCTGGCTCGCGGCGCGCTGCTGGGCCGGCGTCTGCGCCTGGTAATGCGCATTCACCCATTCGTCGCGGTCGACCACCTGCGCATGCATCGGCAGGCCGCGTTCCGAGTAGTGCAGCACGAAGTTCCGCACCGAGCCCGGCGCGTCACGGTGCAGCACCGCAATGATCTGCTCGACGCGTGCACTGCGGTAGACGGTGGCGCTTTCGGTGATCCAGACGTGCAGCATCTGTCCCTGCGGCGCGATGCGCTGCACGGTCCAGTCGGTGCGGCGCTCGATCTCCGCTGCCGTGGCCGCCCAGCCCTGGAAGGCCGTGGGCGGGGTGGGCGAGAACCTGGGTGCGGGCGGGTCGGCCGTCTTGGGCACCTGCATCGTCGCGAGGTTGGTCTGCAGCGTCAGGCCCAGCATCAGCTTGTCGCCGCGCTCGAAGCCGGCCGAGAAGGTCACGCCCGGCGCATAGCGGTACTCGAGCCCGATGTTCACCGGCGAGCGCTGCCGCTGGTGGTTGTCGAGCGGCTCGTTCTGGTAATCATTGCCTTCGTACTCGAGCTTCAGCGTCAGCGGCTCCCAGGGCGTGCGCCACTGCACGCCACCGAACAGCGCGGCCGGCCCGCGAAAGAGCCGGCTGAAGTTGGCGCCGCCCCAGGTCGTCTGGCTCACGCGGGTCTTGAAGCGGCTGTCGAGCAGGCCGAGCGGATTGCTGATGGTGTCGGCATTCCCCATGTAGCCCCAGCCGATGCCGAGGCTGAAGTCGAACTCGCCGTAGCGCTTGCTCGCGACGAGGTACTCGGACGAGAACAGGCCGGTGCCGCCGATGTCGCGAAAACCGAGCGCCACTTCGGGCAGGTAGGCCGACTCCTTCCACAGCCGCGCCTTCAGGTCGATGCTCTTGTCCTTGTAGCCCTGGTTGCTCAGGCCGATGCCGTAGATCCGGTTGCTGACCGAGGTGTAGCGAAAGCCGGCCTCGAGCCAGTCGAGCGGCTGGAACATCACGTTGAGCCGGGTGTAGGGGGACACATGCGAGATCGATGTCCGCATGTCGCCCGCCTGGCCCATGCGGGCGGTCGGCGTCTGCAGCAGGCCGGTCTCGCCCCAGTCGTTGCCGCTGGTCTGCAGCGCACGGTATTGCGGGGCAGGCTCGGCGAGGACGGAGATCGCGGTCGATGGCGGCGCGTCCGCGGCGTTGTCCGATGGCGGCGCGACGGCCGGCGCCTGCGCCACGGCGGCTTCCTGCGGCGACGGCCCTTGCGTGGCCAGCAGCTTGATGATGCCCTCGGAAATGCGTTCCAGGTCCTCCATGCCGCGGGGCGCGGACCAGATCCAGGCACCCGGTGCGGGCTCGTCCGACGGATGCGCATTCCACGCCGCCACGCCCACGCGCGCCGTGCGGCCGTCGGGCTGGGCCACCCAGGCCCAGTCGTGGCGGCCCTCGGCGTCGCAGGCGGCCACGTAGTCCCAGGCCTTGCGGCCGGCCTCGTGCGCCACGTGGCACAGCCGGCCATCGGGCTGCAGCACCGCCACGGTCCGCAGCGCGGGTGGCGGCGCCACCAGCTGCTGGCCGGCCGCCAGCACCGGGTCCTGGTCGGGATGCACTTCGAGCCACCGCGGGTCGACCACGCCGAGCGCGACGCGCCCGGTGACAGGCAGGCCCTGCAGCCACGTGATCAGTTGCTGGTGCTGCGCCTGTTCGGCCTTCGGTGCGCGGCGGCGCGAGGCTTCTAGCCGCACCAGCAGCGTGTTCTTGAGGAACTGCTGCGCCAGCCGCTCCTGGGGAACGCGCCAGGCCAGTCCGGGCGACACCGCGGCGGGCGGCTGTCGCAGCAGCCAGGCGCTCAGGCGTTCGCCGGGCCGGATGTCCGCGTCGCTCGCGGGCGAGGCGTTGTCGGCCGGCGCATCGGCCGGCACCTGGGCGTTGGCGGCGCAGCTTGCCGCCAACGCGCAGGCGGCCATCGCAGCGCGAAGGGGGCGGGGGTCTCCGGCCAGGCCACGCAGAAGCGGACGGCTCATGAACCAGCGCTCGCCGCTGCGACGGGGGCTGGAGAAGGAGGCGTCCACTGCTCGAAGCTCATACACAGGTCATTGGAAATACATTGCTCGGAATAGACGACGCGCGGCGCACCGCCGGTCGTCAGCACGCCGAAGCGCGCGGGCGGGAGCGAGGCGCTGGCCGGCCGCGAGGTGCTGCGCTCCTCGTACCAACGCAGCGACGCGGCGGGTCGGCCCGCCAGCGTCGATTGCGCGGGCGCCGCTGTCGGCGCGAGCACCACCTCGTCGCGGATGCCGAAGCGGTAGCCGGGCATCATGTCGCGCTCGCGCACGTAGGTTTTCGCGCCGGTGTCGCCGGGCCATGCGGGGAGATTCGAGAAACGCACCGCGCGCCAGTCGGTCGACAGCCCGCTCGTGCCCACGAGACGTCCGTCGAGCAGCCGCAGCACTTCGCCGCTGCCGCTGTACCAGACCTCGACCGCGCCTTCGGGACGCTGGTCGATATAGCCCAGCGCCATGAAAACCGTTTGCGCGCCGGTCGTGACGCGCAAATAGCGGTAATTCGGATTGAAGGTGGGTTCGGGAGCGGCGGACTGGCCGCCATAGAGATGCCGTGCCGTGGCCAGCATGGCCGAGGAACCGGAAGAGCAGCCGCCAATGCCCAAAAGAAATGCTGCCAAAAGACAGCATCCGATCCATCGCGCAGCCGGGCCGGCGAACGGAACCTTGGTTGGCGAATGCCCTCCCGCGGGGAGGGCCGGCACGCTCAGTTGGTGCCGGTCGTGCCCGTGCCCGTGCCGGTGCCGCCGGTACCACCCGTACCGCTGCCGCCACCGCTGTTGCCGCCATTGCCGCTGGCAATGGCCGCCGCGAGGCCGACGCTCGCGGCCACGCCGCCGGCCTGGGCTGCGGTGAGCTGGCCGAACGCGGAGCTGGAGGCGCCGGAGCCGCCCCCCGGCTGGGGCGCCGGCGTCGCGACCGAGGCCGGTGCGGGCGGCGGGGTCTGCGTCTGGGCGAACGCCGAGGAGAGGCCCAGCACGGCGACGGCGGCCGCGAAAACCAATGGCTTAATTGTCATGGCGAAATATCCTCTCTTAAGCAATTAACAGTTGAGAGAAGACTATCAGTTGGCGAAGTGTGCCGCAACTAATTTACCTTTTATGGCGTTTGTGGGTGCAAATGGCTGTGTCGAAATGTCTTTGAAATAAATGGCTAATTCATTGTTCTTAATTGGCGCTTCCGCATGCCCCGCGCGCCTGCCTTCGCGCCGGCGCTGCCGTGCCCGTTGAATATGCGCTCCGCAGCCCGCTACAATCGCGGGTTGACCCTGCTCCAGCGAAGAAGACTTAGAGGATCCCCATGAGTGACATGACCTCCGGCTCCCCCCGGATCGACACAAGCAAGCGGACGTGGTTGATCGCATCCAGCTGTGCCGGCGTAGCGGGAGGCGTGGCAACCGCGATTCCCTTTGTAAGCACATTCCAGCCCTCCGAGAAGGCCAAGGCCGCGGGCGCTGCCGTCGAGGTCGACATCGGCGGCCTCCAGGTCGGCGAGAAGATCACCGTCGAATGGCGCGGCAAGCCGGTCTGGATCCTCAAGCGTTCGCCCGAGCAGGTGGCCGAGTTGCCCAAGCTCGACGGCCAGCTGGCGGATCCGCAGTCCAAGCGCTATCCCGACGAATACACCCCCGCCTACGCCCAGAACGCGCACCGCTCGATCAAGCCCGAGGTGCTGGTGGTGGTGGGTATCTGCACGCACCTCGGCTGCTCGCCGGTCGACCGCCTGCAGGCCGGCCCGCAGCCTTCGCTGCCGAACGACTGGGAAGGCGGCTTCCTGTGCCCCTGCCACGGTTCCACGTTCGATCTCGCCGGCCGTGTCTTCAAGAACAAGCCCGCGCCCGACAACCTGCCTGTGCCGCCGCACATGTACCTGTCGGACACCAAGCTCCTGATCGGTGAAGATTCCAAGAAGGCCTGAGGCAGAAGAAGAACATGGCTGAATTCCGCGAAATCTCCCCCAACGCGCCCGCAGGCGAGAAGCTCCTCAACTGGGTCGACAACCGCTTCCCCCTCACGAAGCTCTGGAACGACCAGTGGGGCAAGTACTACGCACCGAAGAACTTCAACTTCTGGTACATCTTCGGCTCGCTCGCGATGCTGGTGCTCGTCATCCAGATCGTGACCGGCATCTTCCTGGTGATGCACTACAAGCCCGACGCGAACCTCGCCTTCGCCTCGGTCGAGTACATCATGCGCGACGTGCCCTGGGGCTGGCTGATCCGCTACATCCACTCGACGGGCGCCTCGGCGTTCTTCGTCGTGGTGTACCTGCACATGTTCCGCGGCCTCATGTACGGCAGCTACCGCAAGCCGCGCGAGCTGATCTGGGTGTTCGGCTGCGCGATCTTCCTGTGCCTCATGGCCGAGGCCTTCATGGGCTACCTGCTGCCCTGGGGCCAGATGTCGTACTGGGGCGCCCAGGTGATCGTCAACCTGTTTGCCGCCATTCCGTTCATCGGCCCCGACCTCGCGCTCCTGATCCGCGGCGACTACGTGGTGAGCGACGCCACGCTCAACCGCTTCTTCAGCTTCCACGTGATCGCGGTGCCGCTGGTGCTGCTCGGCCTCGTGGTGGCGCACCTGATCGCGCTGCATGAAGTGGGTTCCAACAACCCCGACGGCATCGAGATCAAGGCCACGCGCGGCCCCGACGGCCATCCGCTCGACGGCATCCCGTCGCATCCGTACTACACGGTGCACGACATCTTCGGCGTGGTGGTGTTCCTCACGATCTTCTCGGCCGTGATCTTCTTCGCGCCCGAAGCCGGTGGGTACTTCCTCGAGTACAACAACTTCATCCCGGCCGATTCGCTCAAGACGCCGAACCACATCGCACCGGTCTGGTACTTCACGCCGTTCTATTCGATGCTGCGTGCGACCACCGACGACATGGTCAACGTGTTTGCGCTGATCATCGGCGCCGCCGCGATCCTGAACTTCGTCAAGGGCAAGTCGGGTATGGGCCTGAAGATCGCGGCCGTCGTCGTGGCCGCCGTGGCGATCTTCCTGCTCAAGGCCTTCGACGCCAAGTTCTGGGGCGTGGTCGTGATGGGCGGCTCGGTCATCATCCTGTTCTTCCTGCCCTGGCTCGACAAGAGCGAGGTCAAGTCGATCCGCTATCGCCCGAGCTGGCACAAGTACGTGTACGCCGTCTTCGTGTTCTTCTTCCTGATCCTCGGCTATCTGGGTATCCAGGCGCCCGGCGTCTGGGGCAACCTGGTCATCGGCTCGTTCGCGCTCGACATCGCGCAGACCGTCTCGCAGATCGGCACGCTGTTCTACTTCGGCTTCTTCCTGCTCATGCCCTGGTGGAGCAGCAAGGGCGAGTTCAAGCCCGTGCCCGACCGCGTGACCTTCGCCGCCCATTGAGAAGCCCAAGAGAGCTCGAGAGAAACACGATGAAGAAAAGCATTTCTGGCTGGATCGCGGTTGTGGGTCTGGCGCTGGGCCTGACCTTTTCCGCGAACGCTTCGGCCGCCGAGGGCGGCATCGCGTGGGACAAGGCACCCAACAAGACCACCGACGTCGCTTCGCTGCAAAACGGCGCCAAGCTGTTCGTCAACTACTGCCTCAACTGCCACTCGGCCGCCTTCATGCGCTACAACCGCCTGCAGGACATCGGCATCAGCGAACAGCAGATCAAGGACAACCTTCTCTTCACCACCGAGAAGGTCGGCGAGACGATGAAGGCCAACTTCGATCCGCGCCAGGCCAAGGAATGGTTCGGCACCACGCCGCCCGACCTGACGCTGGTGGCACGTTCGCGCGCCGGCCATGGCGGCACCGGTGCCGACTATCTGTACACCTACCTGCGCACCTACTACCGCGACGACACCAAGGCCACGGGCTGGAACAACCTGGCGTTCCCGAGCGTGGCCATGCCGAACCCGCTGTGGGAACTGCAGGGCGAGCGCCGCCCGGTCTACACCAAGGTGATGCAGCACGGCCACGAAGCCGAAGTCTTCAAGGGCTGGGAGCAGGTCACGCCCGGCACCATGACGCCGCTGCAGTTCGACAATGCCGTGGGCGACCTCGTGGGCTATCTCCAGTGGATGGCCGAGCCGGCGCAGAACACCCGCATCCGCATCGGCGTGTGGGTGCTGCTGTTCCTCGTCATGTCGTTGGTCTTCGTGTGGCGACTGAACGCCTCGTACTGGAAAGACGTCAAGTAGTTCCGTCCACGCCGATCGGGCGCCTCGCGCATCCGGTCCCACAGAGTGGGTTGCAAACGCGACCCACTCTTTTTGATTTTTAGGAGTCTCTCGCCATGATGGTCTTGTATTCAGGAACGACCTGCCCCTTTTCCCACCGCTGCCGTTTCGTGTTGTTCGAAAAGGGCATGGACTTCGAGATCCGCGACGTCGACCTCTACAACAAGCCCGAAGACATCGGTGTGATGAACCCGTACGGCCAGGTGCCGATCCTGGTCGAGCGCGACCTGATCCTGTACGAGTCGAACATCATCAACGAGTACATCGACGAGCGCTTCCCGCATCCGCAGCTGATGCCCGGCGACCCGGTCGACCGCGCGCGCGTGCGGCTGTTCCTGCTCAATTTCGAGAAGGAGCTGTTCGTGCATGTGGCCGCGCTCGAGAACCGCACGGCCAAGGGCAACGAGAAGGCCCTCGAGAAAGCGCGCTCGCACATTCGCGATCGCCTCACGCAGCTGGCGCCGGTGTTCCTCAAGAACAAGTACATGCTGGGCGACAACTTCTCGATGCTCGACGTGGCGATCGCGCCGCTGCTCTGGCGCCTGGACTACTACGGCATCGACCTCAGCAAGAACGCGGCGCCGCTCTTGAAGTACGCCGAGCGGATCTTCTCCCGCCCTGCTTACATCGAAGCGCTCACCCCGTCCGAAAAGGTCATGCGGAAGTAACTAGGCTCTCCCCCAGGCTTCGCGCACTTCGTGTGATTGCACTGCAGTAGAAATTCCATGATCAACGCGCTCGAGTCATCCTCCACCCGCCCGTACCTGATTCGGGCGCTCTATGAATGGTGCACCGACAACGGCTTCACGCCCTATGTCGCGGTGCAGGTGGACGACACCGTGCAGGTGCCGCGCGAATACGTGAAGAACGGCGAGATCGTGCTCAACGTGAGCTTCGATGCGACCAGTTCGCTCAAGCTGGGCAACGAGTTCATCGAGTTCAAGGCCCGTTTCGCGGGCACAGCGCGCGAGATCGTCGTACCCGTGGGCCGCGTGATCGCCATCTATGCACGCGAGAACGGGCAGGGCATGGCTTTCCCGCCGGCCGTGCCGCTCGGCACGCAAGATGGCCAGGCCGGCGGAGAGCCAATGTCGCCGCCGGCGCCAGCGCGCATGCCGCTGCGGGACGCGATGCGCGGCGCAGAGGGCGATGCCAACAAGATCGTCCACCTTGTCCCCGGCGAAGAGGTCGACGACGCGCCTGGCGCCGGCAACGGCCTTGGCGACGACGACGCACCCGACGAGCCGCCGCGGCCGCCCGCCGGCGGCAGCCGTCCGTCGCTCAAGCGAATCAAATAGAAAAAAGAGAAGCTGCGCGCGCAGACCACAGCGGTCCGCACGCCTTCGGTAGAATTCAGCCAGCATCCATGCCGCTTTAGCTCAATTGGTAGAGCACCCGCCTTGTAAGCGGAAGGTCGTCAGTTCGATTCCGACAAGCGGCACCATCTTTGAAGCCCGGTAGCGCCCCACAAGGCGCGCCGGGCTTTTTCTTTTGCTGCGCTGTATTGCCAAAAAAACACGCGATTCGAAAAGCGTTCCCCTGCGCCTGATTCCAAAAAAATCCCTTGCACGCGACCCCACCGCCGTGCCTGGGCCGCGCACGCCGATGAACCGGCGCTGCTCTAAAAACAGGCGCCCGTGGCGGCCTATGCTTTGGTCGTATTGACTGGGTACATACCCCATGGTAACGAACATGAAGTATCGCGGCCGTGACCCCCGGTTTTGCGTGATTTAAGTCACGCCCGGACAAGCCGCGCGGGTTGCACGTGTGGGGAGGGGTCAAACATGATGTCCCTCATGTGACGGCAAATGGCGATTTCCATTTGGTTTTGCCGCCATCAGGACGGGAAATGGCGACCGTCGCCTCGATCGAATAACGCGCCAGCCAAATGCAATGGACTGAATCAACAAAAGAATTCCAGCCGCTGCACCACAAGGGGGTCCAATGACAATTAAAAGCAAATACCATGGCCGGCAGCGTAAAAGCACAAAGCTTTGCGCTCGCGGCAGCATTTATCTGTCCGTGCTGGTGCTCGCCGGCTGCGCGGTACAGCCCAAGCCGATCGAGCCATGGGAGAACCGGGCACGCGCGGCCGACCTGATCGAGCGGGCGACGTACGGGCAGGAACCGATCACCGGCCCGGTGGATTTGTACGAAGCCATGGCGCGCGCCATCAAGTACAACCTCGACGCCCGGGTCGAAACGATGAACCTGGCGCTGAGCCAGCGCGAGCTCGATCTGCAGCGGCACGACATGCTGCCGAAGTTCGTGGCCTCGCTCGACTATGCAGGGCGCGACAGCGACGCCGGCGGCATCAGCCGCTCGTTGCTGACCGGGCGCACTTCGCTCGAGCCGTCGACCTCGTCCGACCGCGAGGTGCTCAACAGCAGCCTCGCGCTGAGCTGGGACGTGCTGGATTTCGGACTTTCCTATGTGCGGGCACAGCAGGCCGGCGATCAGGTCCAGATTGCCGAGGAGCGCAAGCGCAAAGTGATCAATCGCCTGATCGAGGACGTCCGAACGGCCTACTGGCGCGCCGTCAGCGCCGAACGGCTGATGGGGCGGATCGAGGAGCTTCAACGCAGCACCCAGGCGGCGCTGGAACTGGCCGAACGGCAGGAGAAGGTCGGCCTGACTTCGCCGCTGGCGCCGCTGAGTTTCCAGCGCGAGCTGCTCGGCATCCGGCGCGATGCGCAGGCCCTGGCGCGCGAGCTGGGGGTCGCCAAGCAGCAGTTGGCCGCCCTGATGAATCTGCCGCCGCACACCACGTACAGCGTCGCATTGCCGGACGAGCCGATCGCATGGCGGCCGCTGCGGATCGCGGGTGTCGACACCGGCGATCACGCTGCGATGCTGCGCATCGCGATCGAGAACCGCCCCGAGCTGCGCGAGGTGACCTACCAGCTGCGCAGCAACGACAAGGAGGAGACGGTCGCCTACCTGCGCACCTTGCCGAGCCTGCGGCTTCTTCTCGGGGCCGACCACAGCGACAACAGCTTTCTCCACAACAGCAACTGGATGGGTTGGGGCGCACGGGCGAGCTGGAATCTGTTGAGCGTGTTCCGGCTTCCCACGGAGAAGCAGAAGATCAAGGCGCAGGGCCAACTGCTCGACCAGCGCCAGCTGGCGCTCACGACGGCGGTCGCCGTGCAGCTGGAGGTGGCGCAGGCGCGCTATGCGCTGCGCCTGGACGAGCTCGACACGGCGCGGCGCTTCCACCACGTCCAGTCCAGGATCGAATCGCAGATCGAAGCGGGATTCAAGGCAGAGAAGCTGAGCCGGCAGTCGCTGATCCGGGAGCAGATGAACACGCTGGTGGCGAAGATGCGCCGCGACATGGCGCTGGCCGACCTGGAAAACGCCTATGCCAATGTCTTCGCGTCGCTCGGCATCGATCCGATCACGCATGACATGCGCGCGAGCGAGCCTGTGGCGGTGTTGAGCCAGAAGATCCGCCGCATGTGGGCGCGCCGCCTCGACGCGGCGGCCATGTCTTCCGAGCCGGCGGTCGCGCTGATGTATGCCGAAACCAAGGGGAACTGACATGCGCCGCTTCATGTACCAGCACAAGGGGGCGGCTGCCGCGCTGGCGTTGGCCGTGGCCGCATCGTGGACCATGGCTCAGCCGGCCGATGCACTCCAAGCCGACAACGCGCGCGGCGTGCTGCGTGCCGAACGCGAAGCCGTGCTGGCTTCCAGTGTGTCCGAGCGGATCGTGCGGCTGCCGTTTCGCGAGGGCGACCGGTTCGCCCGCGGCCAGACACTCGTGGCCTTCGATTGCGCGCGGCTGTCCGCGGAATTGCGCGCGGCCGACGCCGGCCGCGCCGCGGAGGCGCGCAACGCGCAGGTTCAGGCCGAACTGCTCGCCATGCAGGCGGCGGGGCGCGCCGACGCCGAGATCGCCGTCTTCAAGGAGAAGGAGCGGGCGGCGCAGGTCGATACCATCCGCGCCCGCATGAGCGGATGCCGAGTCGTGGCGCCGTTCTCCGGCAAGGTGGTCGAGACCATGGCGCGCCTGCACGAGACGCCGCCGCCCAACGAGAAGCTGCTGCGCATCGTCAGCGACGGTCCGCTCGAACTCCATATGGTGGTGCCGTCGAAGTGGCTGCGCTGGCTGCGTTCCGGCTCGACCATGGACTTCAAGGTCGACGAAACCGGCGACCTGCTCCAGGCCAGGGTCGAACGCATCTCTGCCGCTGTGGATGCGGTGAGCCAGACGGTGAAGGTGGTCGCCTCGGTGTCGCGTTCGCCTGCGGGCGTGCTGCCGGGCATGAGCGGCCGGGTCGTGCTCGACAGCCAGAACGCGTCCGGCAGCGAGAACGCCGGCTCCGGGAGCACGGTGATGGATGGACTCTCGATGGCTTCGTACCCGTCGCGTGGCCGGCGTGCAAGGTGAACCCATGGCCCACTCGGCTCCTTTGACTTCGCTGAACGCCGATGCGGCAACCCCCGACCGGCCCGATGCCACACGGACGGAGGGGCGGCCCACGGTCACCCGCCTGCACGGGCGGCGCCAGGCAGCCCATGCCGCACCGCCTGCGTCCGCCACACGCGCAAAACCGGAACCGGGGCAGGGCACGGCAGGGGCGCACCTGATCCGCATCGAGGGTGAGCTTCGCGGCTGCGCCTCGCAGGACGCGCTTTGGCATCATCTGGCCAACGAGCCGGTGGCGCTGCTGCCTTTCGGGCAGGCGATGGTGTTCAGGTCCGGCGCCCCCACCACGGCGGCCGCACCGCGGGCCGGCAAGTCGCGCGGCGCAGCCCGGCCAGACCGCTGGAGGGCGCTCGCGGTCTCCGGCCTGGCGGCCGTCAACCGCGACGCGCCGACCACGCGCTGGTACGAAAACATCGCTGCGCAGGCCAGCCAGCATGCCGCCGGCGCCAACGCGGTCGATGTGTTCGAGCTGCCCATGCACGCCGATCCGGCCGACCCCTGCACGCGCGAAGCGGCGTTGCGCCATTTGATGTGGGTGCCGGTGACCGACGATGGGCAACCCGCGCGCTTCGGTTGGCTGCTCGCGCGTGACCAACCGTGGGAGTCGGTGCACGAAAAGCTCGCGCTGCGTCTGGCGGCCGCTTATGCCCATGGCTACCGCGCCCTCGAGGGACGCGCACGGCCGGTGCCAGCCTCGCGCCGGTACCGTTTCGCCTGGCTGATCGCGGCATCGGGCGTGCTTGCTGCCTTGCTGTTCGTGCAGGTGCCGCTCACCACGCTGGCCCCGGTCGAGGTCACGCCACAGCAGCCCTTCGTGGTGGCGGCGCCGATGGCCGGCGTGGTCGAACGCATCCTGGTGGCGCCCGGCGCGCGCGTGCGTGAAGGCACACCGCTGGTGCAACTGACCGACACCAGCCTGCGCAGCGATGTCGACGTGGCCAGCCAAAGGCTCGCGGTGGCGCAGGCGAAGATGCTGCGCTTCCAGCAGGCTGCCGTGGACGACGTCGGGGCCAAACGGGAACTGGCCATCGCCCGCAGTGAAGCCAGCGTGGCGCGTGCCGAGCGCGACTATGCCGAAGCCCTGTTCGGAAAATCAGTGATCCGTGCGCGCAAGGCCGGCGTTGCGCTCTACGGCGATCCGCGCGACTGGGTTGGCCGTCCGGTCGCCGTGGGCGAGGCGATCATGCGCGTGGCCGACCCGCAGCGGGTGGAGTACCGCATCAAGGTGCCGGTGGCCGATGCCGTGAGTCTGCGTTCTCAGGCGCGCGTGAAGGTGTTCCTGGATGCCGCGCCGCTCGCCCCGCTCGAGGCGAGCGTGGTGCAGGCTGCCTACAAGGCCGAAGCCGATGCCGCGGGTGTGTCCAGCTACGCCGTGATTGCCCGGCCGAAGGACGAAGCCGACTCGACGCCCGCGCGCCTGGGCTTGCGCGGCACCGCCCGCGTTTACGGCGAACCTGTCTCGCTGCTGTATTACCTGCTGCGCCGCCCGCTGACGGCCGCGCGGCAATGGACGGGGCTGTGAGGCGATGGCGCAAACGCTTGGCTTCCATCCCGCTGCGGCCGCTTCGGCGTCCGACCTCGATGCCCGTGCGCTGCCCGCGCTGCGCCAGGACCTGCGCCTGATCGAGGGCGGCGCCAGCGGCCACGGCACCGAAGGCGCCGCGCAGTGGCGCATCCACGATCCGCTCGCACAGCGCTTCTACCGCGTAGGCCGCGAAGTGGTGGAGATGCTCGCACATTGGGGCGAAGGCAGCGTGGGCGCCTTGCGCGCCGCCCTGCGCCGAGATGGCCGCGAGACGCCCAGCGACGACAGGATCATTTCGCTGCTGGAGTTTCTGCAGCGTCACGAACTGCTTCGCCCGGTGCCGCAGGAGACCTTTGCGCGCGTGCGCCAGCAGACCGCAGCGTCGCGCCGATCGCTGGGCAGCCGGCTGCTGCACGGCTACCTGTTCTTCAAGGTACCGCTCGCGCGGCCCGATGCGTTCCTGCGGCGCACCTTGCCCTGGGTGGCGATGTTCTTTGCGCCGGCGTTGTGGTGGACGGCCGCGTTGCTCGCGCTGGCGGGCCTCTATCTGGTGTCGCGCCAATGGGAAGGCTTTCTCGCCACCTTTCCGGACATGCTGTCGGTGAGCGGTATCGCGGCCTTCGGCCTGAGCCTGGTGCTGGTGAAAACGCTGCATGAACTCGGCCACGGCTATACGGCCGCACGCATGGGCGCGCGCGTCAGCACCATGGGCGTGGCCTTCGTGGTGATGGCGCCGATCCTCTACACCGACACCACAGATGCCTGGCGTCTGCCGCACAGGCGCCAGCGCGTGCTGATCGACGCTGCCGGCATGCTGGTCGAGTTGCTGGTGGCCGTGCTTGCCACGCTGGCCTGGGTTTTCCTTCCACCCGGCGCATTGCGCCACGCTGCGTTCGCACTGGCGACCACCGGCTGGGTGCTGAGCCTGGCCATCAACCTCAATCCATTGATGCGCTTCGACGGGTACTACCTGTTCAGCGACCTGATCGGCTTCCCCAACCTGCAGGAGCGTGCCTTCGCAATGGGGCGCTGGTGGCTGCGCGAACTGCTCTTCGGGTTTGGCGATACGCAACCCGAGCCCGCGCGCCCACGGCGAAAGGCTTTTCTCGTCGGCTTCGCCTATGCGACCTGGCTCTACCGCTTCTTCCTCTTCCTGGGCATTGCGCTGCTGGTGTATCACTGGTTCTTCAAGCTGCTGGGGATCTTTCTCTTCGCGGTAGAGATCGGCTGGTTTGTCGTGCTGCCGGTCTGGCGCGAGATCAAGGTGTGGTTCGCCCGGCGCCGTGAAGTCGGTGTGCGTGCGCGTGTCACCGCGTCGCTGCTGCTGACCCTGGCGGCGATGCTGCTGGTGCCGCTGCCCTATACGGTGCGGATTCCCGCCGTGTTGACCGCTGCGCGGCAGGCCCCGGTCTTCGCGCCCAGGCCTGCGCGCCTCGAGATCGTTCACGTGCGCCCGCGTGAGCCCGTGCGCGCCGGCCAGGTGCTGATCGAGCTGGCCGCACCCGAGCTCGATCAGGCCTTGCGCACCGCGCGCGAGCGACGTGCCTTGCTGCGCGAGCGGCTCGCGCGGCGCAGCGCCGATGCGCGCGACCTGTCCGAAAGCACGGTGCTGGCGCACGAACTTCAACTGGAGGGGGAGCGCATCGAAGGGCTGCAGCGCGAACGTGCGCGGCTGCGCTTGCGCGCGCCCCTCGATGGCGTGGTGGCCGAACTCGCGGCGGAGCTTTCGCCGGGCCGCTGGCTCGACGACAAGACGCGGCTCGCCGTGATCGCCGCGCCGGGTGAGCTCGAAGCGCGCGGCTATGTCGACGCGAGCGACCTGCGCCGCATCGCCGAGGGCGACAGGGGACACTTCGTCGAAGAACTCCGCCTGCAGCCCGCGCGCGAACTGCAACTGACGCGGATCGCCGATGCGGCCAGCGAGCGGATCGAGAACTGGCTGCTCGCCTCGACCCACAACGGTCCTGTGCCTGCGCGCGAACAGGATGGCCACACGATCCCCGAGCACGCGGTGTTCGAAGTGACGGCCGCGGTGGCCAGCGATCCGTCCGGCCGCCTTCCCACGACCGAGCTGCGGGGCGAGATGCAGCTCCGGGGAAGTCCCGAAAGCCTGGGTGCGCGCATGTTCAGCCGCATCGCCCACGTCCTGATCCGCGAGGCCGGTGCATGAGCGCCGCGCCAAGGGTGCACCTGTGAGCGGTGACAACGTCGCTCCGTGCCCCGCAATGAAACCCATCAACGCCCACCAGAGGTACCAGAGATGAAGTCCATTCTTTCCCGTTCCGGCCCGAGAACGCACGCTGCAGCACCTGCCGTCGAACTTCCCATCCAGATGCTCGAGCCGCGTGTGCTGCTCGACGCCGCGGCGGCGCAGACCTTGCAGGAAGCGGTTCAGCTGTCCGAAGCGGCGCCCGCCATCGATCCCTGGGGACACGACGAGCTCGCTGCCGCGCTGGACGTTCTCGACCACATGGATGCGCCGCAGCCTGGGGCCGCACCCAGCCTCTACTTCGTCGACCGGAGCATTCCCGAAGCCGATCAGCTCGCGGCCAGCCTGCCCCCGGGCGCGCAAGTGCACTTCATCGCGCCCGGCACCGACGGCGTGGCCTACATGGCGCGGATTCTGCAAGCGCACCGTGGCGTGCAGGCCGTGCACATCCTCGGGCACGGCGATGCGGGTGCACTGCGGCTCGGGTCGGCGAGCCTGACGCTGCAGAGCATGCAGGGCGAGTACCGCGACGAACTGGAGGCGATCGGGCGCGCGCTCTCGGCCGACGCCGACATCCTGCTGTATGGCTGCGATTTCGGCGCCGGTGCCATGGGTGCATTGGCCGTTGAAACGCTGGCCGGCCTGACCGGCGCCGACGTGGCCGCCTCAAACGACCGCACCGGCACCGAACGGCTTGGTGGCGACTGGACACTGGAGGTCGAAGCCGGCGAGATCGAGGCCGCGCCGGTTTCCGCGCCGCAATGGGACCACCTGATGGCGCCGCCGCTGCTCAACACGAACCGCAATCTCGTGACGAACGGTTCGTTCGAAAGTGCCACCGTCGGCTGGACGCAGCAAACCGGCAGCGCAGCCGAAAGGAACAACTCGCCGATCTACGGCATCTCCGTCCCGGCGGACGGTCGGCACGTGATCGAAGTCGAAGGCGACCTCGGTACACGCTTCGTCCATCAGTCCCTCAGCGGGCTGGTCCCGGGCCAGACCTACACGCTGACCTGGTACGGCCACACCCGCCTCGGCTATGCCACCGGCAATGACCTCGGCCAGGCTGTGGTGACCAGCGGTGCAACCCAGATCGCCGCACTCGACTTCACCACCGCACGCACCGGATGGCAGCGCTTCTCGATGGATTTCACCGCGCCGTCGGACGGCGTGGTCACCATCTTTTTCCTGTCGCGCGGAAACACCGGCACGGGCTCCGGGTCGGGCGACAGCGATGGGCTCGGTCTGATCATCGACGCCGTGCGCATCGATGGCGCCGGCCACACCGCAACCTACGTCGAAAACGCCGCGGGCGCGCCAGTGGTGTCTGCCGACACGACCCTGATCGATCTCGACAGCCCCACACTGAACTCGCTGCGTGTTCGCATCGCCAACGCGCAGGCGGGCGACCTGTTGGGCGTCAGCGGCAGCCTGCCCGCCGGCATGAGCGCCAGCTACAACCCGGCCACCGCCACGCTCACGCTCAGCGGCGCCAATGGCAGCACGGCAGACTATCTCGCCGCCCTGAGGCAGGTGCGATACAGCTCGACGTCGGACCAGCCGTCCGATGTCAACCGCATGTTCGAGCTGGTCGCAAACGACGGCAGCGCCGATTCGAACACCGCCACCACAGCGGTAGTCGTCGTGCCGCAGAACGATGCGCCGGTGCTCAGCACCGCCCCCAACCTCACCTACACAGCGCAGGAGGATGCACCGGCGCCGGTGAACGGTACGGCGGTCGGCGTGCCGGTTTCCAACTATACGGTCGGTGTCAGTGATGCCGACGCCGACCCCAAGAAGGGCATCGCGATCACTGGCAACGCGCCGAGCCACGGCGTCTGGTGGTACACCATCAACGGTGGCGCCACCTGGCAGCAGGTCGGCACCGTCTCCACCGGCAACGCGCTGCTTCTGGCCGACAACGCGCAAACCCGGCTTTACTTCCAGTCGACGACCGCCGACTACAACGGATCGGGCGGCACCAGCGCATTGACGCTGCGCGCCTGGGACCAGACCTCGGGTACGGCCGGCACCAAGGTGCCGACGTCGAGCAATGGCGGCACCACGGCATTCTCGAGCGCGACCGACACGGTGGCCGTCACCGTCGCGCCCGTCAACGATGCGCCAGGGTTGCTCGAACTCGCACGTGCCCTCAACGACCTGAACGAGGACAACAGCAGCAACTCTGCATTCGGGCCGCCTGCCGGCGCCGTGGGGCAAGGCGTTAACGAGGGCACTTTCTACATCGACAACGCGGCCTGGGTCACGGAGAACAGCTACGAAAGCAGCGGCGCGCTCCGGGGCATTGCCATCGTCGGCGCGAATTCCGCACATGGCACGCTCTGGTACACGATCGACAACGGAGCGAACTGGATACCTTTGCCCGATGTCTCGCCGAATCAGGCGCTGTTGCTCTCCGCGACCAGCGCCTCGCGCGTCTATTTCCAACCGGTGGCGGACTACAACGGCACCATCGACGATCTGCTGACGATCCGCGGCTGGGACAGAACCCAAGGCACCAATGGCAGCCTTTTCGATGTGGCCGCCAACGGCACCGGCGGTACGACCGCGTTCTCGGCCACCACCGACACGGTGAGCCAGCGAATCTTTGCCGTGGCGGACATCGATCCGGACACCGCCAATACGCCTGAAGACACGGCGGTGGTGGTGGACGTGCTGGCCGACGACAGCTTCGAGGATTCGAACGCCAGCATCACCGAAGTCGACGGCCAGGCGATCGCCCTGAACCAAACGGTCCCGGTAACCAATGGCAGCGTGACCCTGATAGAGCAGGGCGGGCGGCAGCAGCTTCGGTTCGACCCCAACGCCGACGAGTCGGGCAGCTTCGTCTTCAGCTATACGGTCAGTTCGGGCGGCGTCTCCGAGACCTCTACCGTTTCGGTCTCCGTTGCGGCGGTGCAGGACGCGCCGCGAATCGACCTCGATGGCGCGGTGGCCGGCACCGGCCACGTCGCCGACTACGATCTTGGCAATCTGTCGATCGGCAACATGGTGTCGGTCACCGATCCCGAGAACAACAATCTCTCGTCCATGACGATTTCGATCAGCGGCGGCAGTGCCGGGGACGAGCTCGTGGGCCCCGGGTATTTGCCCGACATCAACGCCAGCTACGACCCGGCCACGCGCACCCTCACGCTTTCCGGGACCGCCGCCTTGTCCTCCTACCAGAATGCCTTGAGCCTGGTCCGCTTCAGGACCAGCTCGGACGTGCCCGGAGTTCGCAGCGTGACGGTGAACGCGGTCTCCGTCGCGGCGCCCACCGCGTCGAACACGGCGACGGCCACCATCACCGTGCTCGACACCGATGGCGACGGGAAGGCCAACGTCGCGGACATCGACGATGACAACGACGGCATCGTGGACGGCAACGAGATGAACGGCGCACCACCGCCCGCCGCGGTGTACGACCTGACGGTCGGATCGTCCGGGGGCGAACTGCCGAGCGACACGCATTTGTCGAGAGGTTTCAGGATCACGACCGTCGATCCTGAAACGTTCGCGCTGGAGTTCGACAGCTTCCCTGTCGCGGCCGTGACCGACTCGACCCTGGGCGAAGACAACTACATGGTGTTTCGCAGTGGCACCTACGCCTATCGGTTCACTCTCGAATCCGAGGCCGGGTTCTTCACCGCCGATTCGGTGACCATCCGCGGCGATTCGAATGCTGTCGGCAGCGTGACCCTCGTCGCGCTGGACATCGACGGCAATGAGATCTTTCGCGGCTCGCGGCCTGACGGCCAGGTCTATGTCGTCGACACGTCGATGACCACCGATGGCGCGGCGATCCATGAGTTGATCGTGTGGAACCCCGAGTTCACCACGGCGTTCGACAGCTTCGGATTCACCGGGCCTTCGGGCGTCGACAGCGACAGCGACGGCGATGGCGCGATCGACCGGCTGGACATCGACAGCGACAACGACGGCATCACGGACAACGTCGAGGCGCAGGCGACCGGCCTTCACAACGTGCCGAGTGGACAGGGTGCGGCGATGACCGATGTCGACAACGACGGCCTGGACGACACCTATGACGCCGATACGACAAGCAGGAGCGCCTCGGCAAGCCAAGGGCATCGCGCCCGTCGACACCGACGGTGACGGCCAACGCGACTACCTTGACGCCGACAGCGATAACGACGGCACTGGCGACATCGCCGAGCGCGGAAGCGGCCCCGCCACGATCGCCTCGATGGCCGATACCGACGGCGACGGCTTGCTGGACGACTTCGAGGGCACGAACGCCAGCGACGGTTTCGACGTCGACGACGAGAACCTGACCGGCACCGCATTCAACCTCGCCGACACCGATGGCGACACCGCGGCCGATGGTTCCAACGCGGCCGCGCCCATCACCGACTTCGACTATCGCGACAACGCCTTCAGGCCGACGATCGACCTCGACGCGGACGACTCTTCCAGCGCGCTGGAGGCCGACTACGTCACCTCCTACACGGAAGGCGACGCCGGCGTCGCGGTGGTCGACGCCGACGTCGCCATCGCGGACCCCGACAGCGCCGACATGGCTGGCGCTTCGGTCAGCCTGACGAACCCGCAAGCTGGGGACATGCTGCGCGTCAACGGATCGAATGCGGCTTCGGGAACACTCGCGAGCGGTATCTCCTGGACCCGCACGGCCGCATCGGTGGCCTTCAGCGGCGCTTTCAGCAGGGCCGACTACCAGGCTGCGCTGCGCCTGGTGAGCTTCGTGAGTACCAGCACCGCACCGGCCGCCGGGGTGAGGAACATCGCGGTGAGCGTCAACGACGGCTCCAGCAGCTCGAATGTTGCAACCACGAGGATCACGGTCGTGTCGGTCAATGACGCTCCCGCGGGCAGCGACAGGACCGTGGTGCTGGACGAAGACACGACCTACCACTTCGCGGCCAGCGATTTCGGCTTCAACGATCCCGACGACACGCCTGCGAACATGCTGCAGTCGGTGATCATCGACACGCTTCCCACGAATGGCGTGCTGGCGCTCGGCAACACGGCCGTGACGTCAGGCCAGGTGATCGACGCCAGCCAGATCAACCAGCTGACGTGGACGCCCGCCGCCGAGCAGAACGGTGCCGGCCTGGCCTCGTTCACGTTCAGGGTGCGTGACGACGGCGGCACCGCGAATGGCGGCGCGGACACCGATGCGACCGCGAACACCATCACCTTCGATGTCACGCCGGTCAATGACGTGCCCGAGCCGACGGACCCGAGCGTGCCGGGCCAGACCTTCGACCCCGCCACGGGCAACCATGCGGTACAGACGCAGGAGGATGCGGTCTTCAACGGCCGGGTGAGCGCGCGGGACGACGATGGCGACACCCTGACCTACACCCTGGGCACGGCACCCAGCCATGGCGCGGTGACCATCGACTCTTCGACGGGCGACTATGCCTACACGCCGGCGGGGGACTACCACGGCAGCGACAGCTTCGTGGTGACCATTTCCGACGGGCAGGGCGGCACGACATCGTCGACGGTGAGCGTGACGGTGCAACCCGTGACCGACATCGCGAACGACGCGGCGACCACCGATGAGGACACGTCGGTCAACATCGACGTGCTGGCCAATGACAGCTTCGAGGGCAGCACCCCGGCGGTCACCGCCATCAACGGCACCGCGGCGAGCGTCGGCACCCCCATCGCGGTGCCCAATGGCAGCGTGACGCTGCTGGCCGACGGCACGCTCGACTTCGCGCCGGCTGCGAATTTCCACGGGCTCGCCAGCTTCAGCTACACCGTGAGTTCCGGCGGCGTCACCGAAACGGCCAGCGTGAACGTGAACGTCACCCCGCTGAACGACACACCGGTGCCCGTGGCCCCGTCGCCGTCGCCGAGCGGTCAGACCTTCGATCCCGAGAGCGGCCACTACGCAGCCAACACCGCCGAAGACACCCCGTTCGAGGGCCGGGTCGCGGCCGAGGACGTGGACGGCGACACGCTGACCTACAGCCTCACCACGGCGCCCAGCCACGGCACGGTCACGCTCGATGCTGCCACCGGCGCCTACACCTACACCCCGACAGCCGACTACCACGGCACGGACAGCTTCGAGGTGACCGCGAGCGACGGCAACGGCGGCAGCGTCAGCTCCACGGTGGACATGACCGTCACGTCGGTGGTGGACATCGCCGACGACACGAAGACCACCGACGAAGACACGCCGATCGGCATCGACGTGCTCGCCAACGACAGCTTCGAAGGCAGCGGCCGCGCGGTCACGCAGATCGACGGCATCGACATCGCGAGCGGCAGCAGCGTGGCCGTGACGAACGGCACCGTCACCCTGAACGCCGACGGCACGCTGAGCTTCGCGCCGGCGGGGGACTACCACGGCGCCACCAGCTTCACCTACACCGTGAGCTCGGGCGGGGTGAGCGAGGCGGCGACCGTGAACGTCACCGTCCAGCCGCTCGACGACATGCCCACCAACACCGTTCCCGGTGCGCAGAGCA
>JAESFO010000144.1_pt1 | contig 61858 bp, 65 predicted proteins | sample 9269421 | NCBI WGS metagenome assembly JAESFO01 (sample SAMN14502839, study PRJNA617101) | algae metagenome | isolation source: Nostoc desertorum CM1-VF14 and co-occurring heterotrophs from rocky... | place: USA: Clark Mountains, San Bernardino, California | collected 2000-06-05 | reverse complement strand
CGAGGATCTCCAGCCAATCGGTGCCTTCGCCGATCTTCACTTCGGCGCCCGAACGGTCGCACTGCACGTCGACTTCCATCGACGGCTCGGTGAACGGGAAGAAGCTCGGCCGGAACCTGAGCGTCACGTTGTCGACCTCGAAGAACGCCTTGAGGAACTCCTCCAGCACCCAGCGCAACTGGCCGATATGGCTGGACTTGTCGATGACGAGGCCCTCGACCTGGTGGAACATCGGCGTGTGCGTCTGGTCGGAATCGTGCCGATAGGTGCGGCCGGGCATCACCACGCGGATCGGCGGATCGATCGCCGGTGTCAGATAGGGCGCTGCCGGCTTCTCGTTGCCCTTGAGCATGGTGCGGATCTGCACCGGCGAGGTGTGGGTGCGGAGCACACGCTTCACCCCATCCGGCGACGGCGCCATGAAGAAGGTGTCATGCATCTCGCGCGCCGGGTGTCCCTCGGGAAAGTTGAGCGCGGTGAAATTGTACCAGTCGGTTTCGATATCGGGCCCTTCGGCGATCGAGAACCCCATGTCGGAGAAGATCGCGGTGATCTCGTCGATCACCTGGCTCACCGGGTGGATGCGGCCTTCGGCGGTGGGCGAGGGGCGGACCGGCAGGGTGACGTCGACCCGTTCGGCAGCGAGCCGCGCATCGAGCGCCGCCTTGCTCAGTTCGGTGGCGCGGGCTTCGATCAGCGCCGTCACTTCGGTCTTCAAACCGTTGATGGCGGCGCCGGCGGCTTTTCGCTCTTCCGGTGCGATGCCGCCCAGCGTCGCGAGCAGGGCCGAGACTGAACCCTTCTTGCCGAGCGCCGCGACGCGCACGGCTTCGATGGCGCCTTCGTCGCCGGCGGCGGCGACGGCAGCGCCGATTTCGGCGCGAAGGGTGGCGATCTGAGCGTCGAGAGACATGTGTTGTTCCATTTGTCGTTCGCTTCGTTGCCGCTCACACCGCTGTCATGCCGGCGAAGGCCCGTATCCATCTTGAGATCTCAGGATGGCCCCGGCCTTCGCCGGGGTGACATCGTGTTCTGGGCGGCGTTGGGACCAAAAACAAAAGCCCCGCGCCATCCCCGGTTTCGGGGCGGCGCAAGGCTTAGCTTAGGGCCTCAGAAAAGGCGAGGGTGGTCTTGCCGACTACGCTTACGCGGAAACGCGCTGGTGCGTGGTGGTCTCGAGCTTCTCGAGATACCCCAGGGCCTTCTTGGCCTGGGCAACCAGCACGGCGAACGCTGCGGGCTCGGTGATCGCGAGATCGGAGAGCACCTTGCGGTCGACGGCAATCTCGGCCTTGCTGAGGCCGTCGATAAATCGACCGTAGGTCAGGCCGTGGTCGCGCACTGCGGCGTTGATGCGCTGGATCCAGAGCGCGCGGAAGTTGCGCTTCTTGACCCGGCGATCGCGGTACGCGTACTGGCCGGCCTTGTCGACGGCGGCCTTGGCGGTGCGGATGGTGTTCTTGCGGCGACCGTAAAAACCGGAAGCGGCCTTCAGAACCTTCTTGTGACGGGCGTGGGCGGTAACGCCTCTTTTAACGCGTGACATCTATCGGCGCTCCTTAACGGTTATACGGCATGTACCACTTGACCAGACTCTCATCGCCCTTCTTGAGGATCTTGGTCCCCCGATGGGAGCGGATGTAGTCGGCGTCGTGGCTAAGGAGACGGTGCCGCTTGCCCGCGACGCCGGCCTTGACGCGGCCGGTCGCGGTCATCTTGAAGCGCTTCTTGGCGCCCGATTTAGTCTTCATCTTTGGCATTTTGCTGTCCTGGTTAGAGGCGGCTCATCAGAGCCCGCATTCGGGATCGCCACGGCATGCCTTTTGGCCGGGCGGCCCGTCGAGAAGGCGGGTGTATAGGGGGAAAGCAGGGCGGGCGCAAGGGGGCGCGGCCACCGCTGTCATCGGCGCGTAATATCGTTCTGCCCTGATCCCGGCAAGCGCCCCGCTGAGGGCGCAATTCCGGGAAGCGTTCAATGACTGATCTGTTTGCGCCGAGGCCGGCGAGCCGACCGCTGTTCAGGGTCAGCAAGGCGCAGTTGCGTGGCGCTATCTGGCTCCTGGCGCTGGCGGTGTTTGTGCTGTTGCCCAAGCCGTTTGCCGATGTTGCACCGGCGGCGGCCCGGGTGGTGGCGGAGCGTTAGGCTCAATGCACCACTGCGATTGCCCAGCGAAGGCTGGGACCCAACTACCCACGGGCGCGGGCTGAGAAATGGGTCCCAACCAACTCCTCTGGTGCAGTCCAGTCGTGAAAGGCGCTAGCCGCGGTTGGCGGCGGCGAGTTCGCTGAGCCCGTCGATAAGGTGCGCAGCTTCGGTCTTTGAAAGGCTCGCCAGCGCCTGCCGGTCGGCCCGCGCCGCGGCGGCCGCCGCATCCGGCAGCACGCTCTTGGCCTTGGGGCTGAGATAGAGCCCCTGCGCCCGGCCCTTGCCGATCGAGGCCTTCTCGATCCAGCCATCGGCTTCGAGGCCGCTGAGGGTGCGGGCGACACCCGGCTGTTCGAGCTCGAGCCGGGTCACCAGCTCGGCCTGCGTCAGCCCTTCGCGCTCGGCAATCTCGCTCAGCGCGGTGAACTGCGCCGGATGCAACCCGAACGGCTCCAGCGCCTCACGCAGATGGTTGGCCAGTCGTCGCGCCAGCTGGCTGGCGACGTGGAACAGGGTTTCCTTGTGGTCGAACACGGCCCCCTCCCTCAGAGGTGAAGGGCCATCATAGCGTGTTGTGACTTAAGGGGAGATTGCTGGGTGCTGACTGATAGAGACGGCCCCCTCCCGGCCTCCCCCATGAAGGGGGAGGTGAAGAGTCGGGGCTCGGTCTTCGATTGTGCCCAATGCACCGGCGAGGCACCTCCCCCCTTGTGGGGGAGGATGGGAGGGGCCGTCTGCTGCGGTTATCCGCTACCGCACGATCTCCGACCAAGGCCGGCCGCTGCGCGCCGCCTCCGCGGCGAGTGCAATGGAGCGCTTCTGCGCCGCGGTCAGCTCGTCGGAGACGATGTTCGCGGCGTTCGCCGGGTCGAGCATGGCGCGCGGCACCAAGAGGCGCTCGAAGAAACCGAGCGCCGCCCAGACATTGTCGGCCAGTGTGTCGGCCGGTCGGCGGCGCAGCGCCGCCTGTGTTGCCAGTTCGAGGTAGTACGATGGGAAATCCAGCCCGTTCTGGTCGCGCCAGAGCTTCAGGATCCGCACCTCGTCCTGCCAGCCCGCCCCGTGACTGTCGAGCACGTGCTGATGCAGGTTCGTGGTAATGGCGATGCTGCGGCGGGCCGAGTAGATCTCGTGGATGTCCGAGATCATCGACAGGCGCTTTACCGGCAGCAGGTCCACCACCATGTTGCCCAGGTTCAGCGCCAGCGTGACATCGCGCCGGACCGGGGCGAGGCCGAGCCGCCGGAATGCCCCGTACATCGACTCGTAGATCTCGGTGATGCGGTGCTCCGACTGGGCGTGGATCCACACCACATAGTCGATGCTGACGCCGCTGCGATTGGCCATCCCCTTTTCGAAGCCGCCGCCGGGGGTGACGTCGACGATGTGGCGGCTGCCCCAGGCATGGCACAGCGCCGCGATCTTGCCTTCGACGCGCGTCAATTCGGCCATCGCCTCACGCGTGACCGTCTCGCGATCGAGGATATCCCGAAGGTATTCGGACGCCGACACGGTACTGAATGCCACCTGCATGACCGCATTTTACGATAATGCCGCGGATCCGGCCAGTATTCCCGGCGAGCGCATGTCGCAGTGGTTAGCGAGAACAGTTAATCGCGGAGCGAGAACAGTATTGGCTCACGCCTCGCTGTCCTTGAGGCCGCCGGCGATAGCGTCCATGAAGGCACTCAAGCGGCGTGGAACCAGCCGGCGCGACGGATAGACCAGGTGGATCGGCAGCGTCATGCGCTGCCAGTGCGGCAGCACCTCGAGCAGCCGGCCATTGCTGAGCGGTTCGGCGACCAGGTCGACCGGCAGATAGACGATCCCCGCACCTTCCAGCGCCGCTGCCAGCTGTGCCTCGCCATTGTCGATCTGCAGCCCGCCTTCCACCTCGGCGATCACCGAAGTGCCGCCCGGTCCGACGAACGGCCAGCGGTTGCGCGGGCTCATATTGAGGTTGAGGATGCAGCGATGCTCGCGCAACGCCTCGGGCGTCGCCGGCAGCCCGAACTGGCTCGCATAACCGGGCGAGGCGACGCAGCGGAATCGGTAGGTGCCGATGCGGCGCGCGATCATCGTCGAGGCCTGCAACTCCCCGACCCGGACCGCCACGTCGTACCCCTCGGCAATGAGATCGGCCCGGCGGTCGTTGAGGCTGAGCTCCACCGTCACCGCCGGATTGTCCTCGCAAAACCGCGCGACGATCCCGGCCAACCGGTGGATGCCGAGTGTCGCGGGGCCGGTGGCGCGGATCCGGCCCGAGAGCTTTCCGGGCTCGGTGCGGGTGAGGTCTTCGAGCTCGGCCACCGCCTCGAGCACTGCCTCGGCCTGCGCAAAGAAGCTCTCCCCCAGCTCGGTCAGCCGCTGCGCCCGCGTCGTGCGCTCGATCAGCCGGGCCCCGTGGTCCTCTTCCAGCGCCTGGATGCGGCGGCCGACCATGGCCGGCGAGATGCCGAGCCGCCGCGCCGCCCCGGCAAAGCTGCCGGATTTGACCGCCGCCACGAAGGTTTCGAGGTTGGTCAACTCGGCCATTCGATACTCCAGTGCAACAGTGAAGCGCGATTGGCGGCAATTCTATACCTCCATGCTGGCGCGTAGATAGGGGTCATCGCAATCCTGAGGATGGAGCTTTCCAAAATGACCACCACCGCAATTCTCGGCCTCGGCAATATGGGCAAGGGTCTCGCCAAGCGTCTCGCCGGCAAGACCGAGCTGGTGCTCGGCGCTTCCAACCCGGCCGCAGCCGCCGAGTTCGCCTCCTCGGTCGGCGCCACCGTGACCGACTACCAGAACGCCGTGCTCGCCGCCGATATCGTCGTTTTGGCCTTGCCCTATGGCGCCGCCCTCGAGCTCGCCGGCAAGCTGCCGCTGAGTGGCAAGATCGTCGTCGACATCACCAACCCGCTGAAGGCGGATTTCTCCGGCCTCACCATCGGCCACACCACGTCGGCGGCTGAGCAACTGCAGGCGGCGGCGCCCTCTGCCAAGGTGGTGAAGGGCTACAACACCATCTTCGCCAGCCTGTTCGACACGCCGGTCAGCGCTACCCGGAATGTCCCGGTGTTCCTCGCCGGCAATGACGTCGCTGCGCTCGAAGCTGTCGCCGAACTAGTCAGGGCCTCTGGGTTTGCGGTCGAAAATGTCGGCGGCCTCGACGGTGCCCGCTTGATCGAGCCGGTGGGCATGCTGAACATCCGCTTCGGCTACGGCCTCGGCCAGGGCACCGCCATCGCCCCGACCTGGCTGAAGCTGGCGGCGTAAGCCACCACTCTCTCGAGATCGAAAAAAAGCAGGGCGCCGCTTGGCGCCCTGCTTGCATTCGTCATCGCAATCGGTGCGTAACGCTGCCAATGTCTCGGATCAGCCTGGAGCATCCAATGTCGAACCCCATCCTGTCCTCCCGGCTGCTGCTGGTGGCCGCTGGTCTTTGCGGTGCACTGGGCGTCGCCGCGGCGGCGCGCGCCAGTCATGCCGGCGACGACAATCTCGGCATCGCCGCGAACTTCCTGCTGCTGCATGCCCCGGTGCTGATCGGTTTGAGCCTCCTGGCGGCGAGCCGGGTCGCAGCAGCGGCAGGCGTCGTGCTGCTGGTCGGACTGGTGCTGTTCGCCGGCGATCTCGCGGCGCGCTCACTGCTCGGCGGGCCGCTGTTCCCCATGGCTGCGCCACTGGGCGGGGGCGGGCTGATCGTCGGCTGGCTGCTGGTGGCGCTGGCTGGGGTGGTGAGGCGGGGGCGCGCTGACTGAGAGAGACGGCCCCCTCCCGGCCTCCCCCATAAAGGGGGAGGTGCAGAGTCGAGGCCCTGTCCTCGATCGTGCCATACGCTCCGGCGCGGCACCTCCCCCTTTATGGGGGAGGATGGGAGGGGGCCGTCTGCTTCGGTTCCATCCCCGAAGACTCAATCCCCAAAAAACAAAGGGCGACCCTCAGGCCGCCCTCGTTCAACTCAAACTGCTGTCGCCCTTACTTCGGCGCCAGCACCATCACCATCTGGCGGCCTTCGGAGCGCGGCGAGGATTCGACCTTCGCCTTTGCCTCGAGCTCGGCCTGCACCTTGACCAGCAATTGCATGCCCAGTTCCTGGTGCGCCATCTCGCGACCGCGGAAGCGCATGGTGACCTTCACCCGGTCGCCGTCCTCGAGAAAGCGGTGCACCGCCTTCATCTTGGTCTCGTAATCATGCGTATCGATGTTCGGACGCAGCTGGATTTCCTTGACCTCGATCACCTTCTGCTTCTTGCGCGCTTCGGCGGCCTTCTTCTGGGCAGCATATTTGAAGCGGCCCAGATCGAGCATCTTGGCAACGGGGGGAACTGAGTTCGGGGAAATGATGACGAGATCGAGTCCCTGCTCCTGCGCCTCGGACAACGCCTCGCGCGTCCGCACGACGCCACGGTTGGCGCCTTCGGCATCAATCAGCTGGACATCGGGGGAGGAGATATCTTCGTTAGATTGCGGCCCATCTTTCTGGGGCGCGACGGGTCTCATGGGACGACGAATGGGAGGCGATCCTTCGATTGTTACCGGAGCGGCGGGATATCGCGGCTAAAATCGTGCTGCGTCGGCCATAAGTCAACACCGGAACAGACAAGAAACAGCAGCAAGGCGCGGTTTGATGACAAACTGTTGCCGCGAAGGCTAACGCGGGGCAAAAGGCCGGGCACGGAAAATGGAGTCGGCCAGCATGGAGCCCGAGGTTGAATACCTGGAAGTGGGCGAGGGCAGCCAAGCGCGCCGCATCGCCATGCTGCGGCGGTCCGGCAAGTCCCCCGGCATTTTCTGGCTCAACGGCTACCGTTCCGATATGGGCGGCACCAAAGCTTCGGCGCTCGATGCGTTCGGCGCCGAGCAGGGCCTTGCCGTCACCCGCCTCGATCACTCCGGCAACGGCCTCTCGGGCGGCGACTTCCTCGATGGCACGGTGAGCCGCTGGCTTGAGGAATCGCTCGCGGTATTCGCCACCACCTCGGGGCCGCAGGTGATCGTCGGCTCTTCGCTCGGCGGCTGGCTGGCGCTGCTGATGGCGCGCCAACTGCGCCGGCAAGGGCAGGGCGACCGTGTGAAAGCGCTGGTGCTGATCGCTCCGGCGGTCGATGCGACCGCCGAGCTGATGACCAAGCGGATGAGCAAAGCGCAGCTGGCGGCGCTCAAACGCGACGGCGTGGTGCAACGGCCCTCGCAATATTCCGACGAGCCTTATCCCTATACGGCCAGGCTGATCGAGGACGGCAACCAGCATCATCTGATGTTCGGCCGCGGCATCGACGTCGGCGCACCGGTGACGATCCTGCAGGGCGGCAAGGATCCCGATGTGCCGCGCGAGCACGCCATGCGGCTGGTGCAGCACCTGCTCACCGACCCGGTGACCTTCACCCTGATCCCCGATGGCGACCATCGGCTGAGCCGCCCCGAGGACCTCGAACTGCTGAAGGCTGCGGTGGCCCGCGAGATCACCGCGCCGCCCGAGCAGCTGACACTGGCGCTTTAGGTGCTGAACGGCTGAGCCGGCGCGGGCTGCCCCCCCACCCCTGTCCCCTCCCCGCCAGGGAGGGCGACCAAATCACTGGCATCACAGCCTGCGTCTCCCTCCCCCTTGCGGGGAGGGATCAAGGGTGGGGGTCCACAGCCTCCGGCTAACCTGGTTCACCCAAACCGCAGCGCCGTCTTCTGCTGCCCACCCGCGTCAAAGTTGCCCGGCTCGAGCCAGCGCTCGAACCCGGCCTTCCTCACCGGCCATTCGCTGTCGAGCATCGAAAACCAGGCGGTGTCGCGGTTCTCGCCTTTCGCGATCATGTGCTGGCGGAACAGCCCCTCGTAAGTGAAGCCGAAGCGCTTCGCGGCGCGTTTGCTCGGCTCGTTCCGATCGTTGCACTTCCACTCAAAGCGGCGATAGCCGAGGTCTTCGAAGATGTGCCGGGCGAACAGGTAGAGCGCCTCGGTGGCGCGCGGCGTGCGGGCAATGGCCGGACCCCAGTAGATCGAGCCGATCTCGATAACGCCGTGCTCAGGCACGATGCGCATCAGCGCCTGCCGGCCACCGGCCTTGCCCGTCGATTTGTCGATCACGGCGAAGAGCATCGGGTCGGCCTTGCCGAGGACGCTTTGGATGAACGCCTCGGTGTCGGCCTCAGTCCTGGGCGCATAGTCGCCGAGATAGGCAAAACGAACGTCGCCATCAGGCACGTTCGAGGCTTCGAACAGGTCCGGTGCGTGCGCCAGGCTCAGTGGCTCGAGCCGCACATAGCGACCCTCAAGCACCACGCGCTGCGGCGGGGTGGCGGGTTTTGGACTGCTCATTGCCGGCCTTTCCAGATGGCGTCGAGACCTTCGCGATAGGTCGGATAGAGCAGGCCGACGCCCAGCGTCGCCAGCACCTTCTTCGACGAAACGCGCTTGTTGTCCGAGTAGAAGCTCCGCGCCATCGGCGTCATCTCAGCGGTCTCGAACGGCACCTCGGCCGGCGGCGCGATCCCCATGACATGGGCGGCGTAGGTGACGAGATCCTGCGGCGGCGCCGGTTCGGTATCGGCGAGGTTGTAGGTGCCCTCGAGATCGCTCAGCGCAGCGCGCGCCGTGATCCGGCCGATATCGGCGACATGGATGCGGTTGAACACCTGGTTCGGCTTGACGATGCGGCGCGCCGTACCCTCGCGCAGCTTGTCGAAGGCCGAGCGGCCGGGGCCGTAAATGCCGGCCAGCCGCACGATGAACAGCGGCACGCCGCGCTCCCTGGCGTAGTCGCGCCACGCCTCTTCGGCCTCGACCCGCTGCTTGGAGCGGATGTTCAGCGGCCGGGTCGGCGCCTCCTCGTCGATCCATTCACCGCCGAAATCGCCATACACCCCGACGGTGGAGAAATAGCCGATCCACTCGAGGTTCGGCGCCGCATCGAGATCGGCACGATGCAGGTTCAGCGCCGGATCGCCGCGCTCGTCGGGCGGGATCGAGAGGATGACATGCGTCGCTGCCCTGAGGTCTTCGCTGAGCGTCGTGCCCGCCACTTCGCCATCGAACACGTGGATCCGGTACGCCGAATCGGCCTCCGATTCCGCGGCTTCGGCGCTGCGGGTCGTGCCGGCGACGGGTATCTGGGGGTCGGCCAGCAGGTGCAGGGCGCGGGCAGTGGCGCGCGATGAGTAACCCATGCCGAAGAAGAACAGGCGCATTTCCAATAGAACTCTAGTTCGCACGCGCCGGCTGGACGGCCGCGCTCCACTCTGCCTGGACGCTGATGTCGCCTTCATCGGGCAAAAACGCAAGCGCCAGTGCATCCGCGCGCGCTTTCGTCACAAGCCGCCGGACCGCCCACACCGCCGCACCGCGGATCAGTGGCTCAGGGTCGGCAAGCCGCGCTTCGGCCAATGGCACCAGCGCCGCGTCGCCCGAATTGCCGGCAGCGATCAGCACGTTCCGCAGAAACCGCGCATGGCCGATCCGCTTGATCGGCGAGCCGGCGAACAGTGCCCGGAAGCCCCGATCGTCGAGTTGCAGCAACTCACGCAGCGCCGGCGCCTTCAGCTCGTCCCGCGCCTTGAGCTTCATCTCGTGCGTCTCCGAGGCGAACTTGTTCCACGGGCAGACGGCGAGGCAATCGTCGCAGCCATAGACGCGGTTGCCCATCGGAGCGCGGAACTCCAGCGGGATCGGCCCGGGATGCTCGATATTGAGATAGCTGAGGCAGCGTCGCGCATCGAGCTGGAACGGCGCCGGGAAGGCGTTGGTGGGGCAGATATCGAGGCAGCGCCGGCAATTGCCGCAGCTCTCGGCATGCGGTTCACCGGCCGGCAGTTCGGCCGAGGTGAAGATGGCGCCGAGGAACAGCCAGGAGCCATGTGTGCGGCTGACCAGCACGGTGTGCTTGCCCTGCCAGCCGATGCCGGCGGCCTCGCCGAGCGGCTTTTCCATCACCGGGGCGGTATCGACGAACACCTTCACTTCGGCACCAGTGCGGCGGCTCAGCAGCCCCGCCAGCTCCTTGAGCTTGCCCTTGATGATGTCGTGGTAGTCGCGGTTGCGGGCGTAGACCGAAATATTGCCGAGCGAACGCTGCTCGAGGTCGGCCATCGGGTCACTGTCGGGGCCGTAATTCATCCCCAGCATCAGCACCGAGCGCGCTTCGGGCCACAGCGCCTCGGGCGCCCCGCGCCGCTCGGCGGTTTCGGCTATCCATGCCATCTCGCCGTGCCAGTCACGGGCCAGCGCCGTGTCGAGTTTTTGCGGCAGGTCCGGCCGCGCATCGGCCCTTGCCACGCCGAACGCATCGAAGCCGAGGGCTTTGGCGCGGTGCCTGAGTTCAGCGATGAGGGCGATCTGGTCTCGCGCTGCTGTCACAGGGTCATCCCCGCCAAATTGGGGATCTCCGTTTGCGGTGCCCTAAGGAATACCGAGGTTCCCGCCTTCGCGGGACTGACACCGTGCCACAAGGCTAGCACAGGGAACGGACTAGAAGTCCAAGTCCGCATAACCCGCTGCTGCTGGCATCCCGGCCACCCGGTCGTTCAGCAACGTGCGAAAGGCCGGCCGCGATTTGATGCGGGCGTACCATTGGCGGGTTTCGGGCGAAGTATCCCACTGCACGTCGCCCAGGTAGTCGAGGCTCGAGAGGTGCGCGGCGAGCGCAAAGTCGGCGAGCGTCATGGTATCGCCGGCAATCCAGTGCCGGGTGGCAAACAGCCAGTTGAAATAGTGCAGGTGCTCGGCAAGGTTGGCCTTGGCGACACGCAGCACACCTGGCTCCGGCGTCATGCCGCGCTGGTCGCGCTTGACGATCTTTTCCTCGAGCACATAGCGGGTCACTTCGTCATTGAGTTTGACCAGCACCCATTCGAGCAGCCGCCACATCTCGTTGCGCAGCACCGTATGCGAAGGGAACAGCCCGGCGACCGCCGCCGGTACATAGCGGTCCTCGATCGCGTGGATCACCGCCAGCGTTCCCACCACCGGTGGCTCGCCGTCTTCGGCGAGGATCGGCACCGTCGCTGCCGGGTTGACCTCGAGCAGCGCGGGCTCGCGCCGCCAGGGCTTGATGTCTTCGAGGTCGATGCCGACGCCATATTCGGCGAACATCAGCCGGGCGAGGCGGGAGGAGGGGTCGAGCCTGTGCTGGAGCAACCGTGGCATGCGGTGAAACGATCCTTGCCGATCCTTGGCGGGCCCGGGCAAATCGCGCTAGATGCCACGCTTGCCGCCCTTCCGGTGGGATGAGTTAGGGGATCAGATGAACGCCGATCAAGGTCTTTTTGTGCCGCTGATCCTAGGGATTATCGAGGGCCTTACCGAATTCCTACCGGTCTCCTCGACCGCCCATATCCTGCTTGCGGGACACTTCCTCGGCTTCAACAGTCCGGGCCGGGTGTTCGAGGTGCTGATCCAGCTCGGCGCCATCCTCGCTATTCTCGTGGTGTATTTCCAGCGCCTGCTCGGCATCGCCAAGGATGCAATCGCGCGGAAACCCGGGGCTCTGCGCTTCATCCTGGGGGTTATCCTCGCCTCGTTCCCGGCGGCCATCGCCGGCGTGCTGCTGCACGATTTCATCAAGACGGTGATCTACGAGACGCCGGTGGTGTTCTGCGTCTCGCTGATCGTCGGCGGCATCATCCTGCTCTATGTCGACCAGCTGAAGCTCACGCCGAAGTACACAGATATCTACAACTACCCGCCGCTGCTCTGCCTCTATATCGGGCTGTTCCAGGTGCTGGCGCTGATCCCTGGCGTGTCGCGCTCCGGTTCGACCATCGTCGGGGCGCTGCTGCTCGGCACCGACAAGCGCTCGGCCGCCGAGTTCACCTTCTTCATCGCCATGCCGATCATGGGCGGGGCGTTCCTCTACGATCTCTACAAGAGCCGCGATTTCATCACCGCCGAGCTCGGCGCCGCCGTGATCATCGGCTTCGCCGCCGCCTTCGTCACCGCCTTCTTCGTGGTGCGGTACCTGCTCGACTACATCTCGCGCCACGGCTTCGCGATCTTCGCCTACTGGCGCATCTTCGTCGGCGCCATCGGGCTGTGGGGGATATTGCTGTTCGGGTGAGGGGGGACACAAGGGCCACTGCTGCCACCCCAAACTCGGTGTCATCCCAGCGAAAGCTGGGACCCAACCCGCCACTTGCGCCGACTGATAGATGGGTCCCAGCTTTCGCTGGGATGACAACCGGTGGGGAGGTGGGATCAAGCCCTCCAGTAATCCCTACCCCGCCATCGCCGCCTTGAACGCCCGGACCACGGCCGGGTCGGTGCGCCGCCGGGTCTCCGCCGCAAAACCCAGCCGCACTGCCGGAGCGCTGCTCGCCGGCCCTGCCGAGGCGCAGGAACTGTGCACTTCGTCGACCGGCACGGCCGCTAGCAGCGCGCCGACATTGGCGGGCGTCAGCCCTGACCCCGCCATGATCTTGATGCGGCCGCGGGCGGTGGCGAGCGCCGTCGCGATATTGTCGACCCCATCGAGCGCCACATGTACGCCACCCGAGGTAAGGATGCGCTCGAACTTCAGCGAGATCGCCGCTTCGGTCGCCTCGGCGAAATCCGGCACCAGGTCGATGGCGCGGTGCAGCGTCGCGCCGAGTCCTTCGGCCTGCTGCATAAGCCGACCCAGCACTTTGAGATCGAGCTCGCCATTGGGCCGCGACGCCCCCAGCACCACCCCGGCCAGGCCCGCGCCTCGGATGGCGTCGATATCGCCGAGCATGGCATCGAGGTCGGCATCGTCAGCGACGAAGTCGCCGCTGCGCGGCCGGACCATGGCGTAAACCGGAATCGGCGCGGCCGCGGCAAGTTGCATCAGCCCGGCCGATGGGGTGAGCCCGCCCAGCTCGAGCCCCGAGCAAAGCTCGATCCGGTCGCCGCCGCCGGCAATGGCGGCCTTGAGGCTTTGCGGATCGGCGACACAGACTTCGAGCAGGCGGTTGGTCACGCGGCGTTCTCCGTAAAGCCGAGGATGGCGGCCCCGACGAGGCCGGGCTCTAGCGTGAGTCGCGAGGGCACCACCAGCGGCAGGCTGAGCCGCCGCAGGATGCGCTTGCGCACTTCAGCATCGAGCAGCGCAACGAACTCCGCCACCTTGCCGAGCCCGCCGCCGACCGGGACGATGCTGGCGCCGACCACATTGAGCACCAATGCCAGCGGCCCGGCGAGCAGGTCGATCTGCACGTCTATGGTGCGCGCCGCCTCGGCGTCCCCGGCCTGCCACGCCTCGACAATGGCGGTGCTGGGGAGTTCGATGCCGAAGAGGTGCTTGTGCAGCCGTTCCATGCCGCGCGCCGCGCCGACCGTGTCGACGCAGCCGGCCTGGCCGCAGCCGCAGGGGAAGCGCGGAATGGCGATGGGTGGGTTGCCGGCCGACGTCGCGGCGACCGGGCCGTGCCCCCACTCGCCGGCAAAGCCGCCGGCACCGTTGACGATATGCCCGTCGACGACGATACCGCCGCCCACCCCGGTGCCGAGAATGGCCCCGAAGACGATGCGGTGCCCGCGTCCGGCGCCTTCGACCGCTTCGGCCAGCGCGAAGCAGTCGGCGTCGTTGGCGACGAACACCGGCCGGCCGAGCGCCGCTGCGAGTTCGGGGCCGAGGCGTCGGCCATCGGCGCAGGGGATGTTGGCGACGGTGATGCTGTCGGTAGCCGGATCGACCACCCCGGTGATCGAGATGGCGATTGGCGTGCCTGCCGGCGCACCGGCGGCGTCGGCGACGCCGCGGATCGCACCGACAAAAGCCGCAAAGTCGTCGAGTGGCGTCGGCACCCGGCCCAGTGGCGTCAGCTCGGAGGGGCTTCTGGCCAGCGCCGCCTTGATCCCGGAACCGCCAATATCGAAGCAGATAATCATCACTGTTGAGTGCTTTCTAACGAGCAGGCATCTACCTTCGTCGAACGCGGCCGACTCGGGCCGCGCGAAAGGTGCGATGGCGGATAATGGTTGAACAGGCCCGGCAGCAGGCGACCCCTACGATCGACGATGTCGCGGCCCTCGCCGGTGTTTCCCGCGCCGTCGCCTCCCGTGCGCTCTCGTCCGAAAAGCGTCCGGTCTCGGCCGAAAAGCGCGAGCGGGTGCTGCAGGCGGCAGCCGAGCTCGGTTATCGCGTCAACCTTTTGGCGCAGAGCCTCACCACCAAGACCGTCAACCTGATCGCCGTGGTGGTCAACCACATCCACGACCTTTCCGATCTCGACCTGTTCGATCGGCTGCTGGCTGAAACCCAGGCCATCGGCAAGCAGGTGATCCTCATCCGCGTCGGCTCGGTCGACAAGGTCGAGGAGTTCCTGCGCCAGGGCGTCGCCTACCATGTCGATGCGGCGCTGGTATTCTCCGATTTCGCCGATGCCGAGACGGTGCGCAAGATGTTCCGCTCCGATCTGGTGGTGATGCTCAACGGCCGCCACGACCGGCTGTCGCCGACGGTGATCCCCGACGAGGCGATGGGCATCCATCAGGCCGTCGCCGATGCGGCGCAGCACGGCGTCAAGACCGCCGCTCTGGTCACCGGCCGTGCCTCCTCGCTGGTCGAACAGGCGCGTATCGCGTCCTATCTCAGCGCGTTCAACCAACATGGCATCGAACTCGTCCAGACCGTCCAGGGCGATTATTCCTATCAGAGTGGGCACGCCGCGGCGCCCGCGGTGGTCGGCTTCGATTGCCCCGATGCGGTGTTCTGCACGTCCGACGCTATGGCCATGGGCATCCTCGACGTCTGCCGCGAGGATTTTCCGGGCAACCGCCCGACCCGTTTCCGGCTCTATGGCTTCGACAACCTGTCTCTGACCGATTTCGATGCCTACCCGATCTCGTCCATCGGCTACGACAAGGCTGATTACGTGCGCCACATGGTGCGCTTCCTCGCCGACCCCACGGCATTCACCCCCGGCCAGCCGCCGGTGCTGATCCCGACGCGGTTCGTGCCGCGGAAGACGAGTTAGGCTTGCAGTAGACCTCCATCCTCGCCTCATACTCGATGTCATCCCTGCGAAGCAGGGATCCAAGCTTCCACCTGCGCGGGCTGTGAGTTGGGTCCCAGCTTTCGCTGGGATGACATCGGTGCTGGGGAAACATCGGTTGCCCAACCGTCACACCTAGATACCGATGAAGGTAGTGGAGGCGGCGGCTGCCACCACCACCCCCACAAACGGGTCCGGGCCGTCTTGGGGGACGGCCCGGCAGTCGGCTGGAGGCGGCGGCAAAGGGAGAAGGACGCCGCCCTTGCCGGTTCTTACCAGAGCGCGATCAGCTCAGGCGGGTTGGCGGTCTCGCCCCACCACTTCTTGTAGTTCGCCGCGTAGGCGCCCGACTGGATGTAATCGGACACGAACATGTCGAGCCAGCGCACGAACTCCGGATCGCCCTTGGCGACGGCAATGCCGATCGGATCGTTCGAGTAGAGACCCGCCAGGGTCACGAGGCTCGGGTTCTTGGTGGCGAGGTAGTCGAGCAGCGACGAGTCTTCGATCGCCGCGTCGACGCGCTTCTGCTGCAGCTGCAGCACGCCATCGGGCGCAAACTGATCGACATAGACCAGCTCGGCGGTCGGCACGGCGTTCTTGATGAACGTCTCGCCGGTGGTGCCGCGACCGACGACGATCTTCTTGCCGGCAAGGCCGGCGAGATCGGTGATGCCGGAGTCGGCCTGGACGATGACGCGGAGGCCGGCACGGTTGTAGGGAATCGTGAAGTTCACCGACTTGGCGCGCTCGAGCGTCGCCGAGGTGTTGGCGACGACGATATCGAGCTGGCCCGAGACCAGCATCGAGATGCGGGCGTCACCCGACACGTCGGTGAATTCCACCGGCACGCCGAGCTTGGCGGCGATCATGTTGGCGACGTCGACGTCATAGCCGACCGGGTTGTTCTGGTCGTCGCGGAAGCCGATCGGCTCGCCGCCGAGCGACACGCCGATGCGCACCACGTTGCGGCCGCGGATGTCGTCGAGCATGCCGGCAAAGGCCGGGACGGCCGTGGTGGCGACGAGCGCCAGCGCGGCAATTGCAGTCAGGATACGCTTCATGGGTTGTTCCTCTCCTTGATCAGATAGTCTTCGCTGCGCGGAGTTCTGCTTCCGGCATCGAGTCGTCCCAGAGCCAGTAGCGGATCTCGCCCTGGCACCTGAAATTGAACACCTCATGGTTGCCCTTGGCGTCGACGGCGTGGATCACCACCCCGCCAAGGAACCCCTCGGTGAGTTCGTTGAGTTCGTCGACCGCGAGCTTCACCGCATCGCTGAGCGAGTAGCCGAGCTTCATGGCGAGAACGATGGTGCGGCTGGTGGCGCAGCGCATCGTCATCTCGCCGGTATGGGTGCAGGCGGCCGCGCCATAGCGGCTGTCGGCATAAAAGCCGGCGCCGGGGATCGGGCTGTCGCCCAGCCGGCCCGGATATTTCCAGGCCCAGCCCGAGGTCGAGGTCGCGGCATGGATGCCGCGCGAGGGGTCGGCGCTGAGATAGACCGTGGTATCGCGCACCCGCTCCGGGTCGGTGATGGTCTTGAGGAGCGGCGCCAGTGGCGTATTCGGGAAGGCCGCCTTCTGCTCCGCAGTCATTTCCTTCTCGAGCCGCTCCCACCAGACGCGTTTGCTATCCTCGAGCAGCACGTCGTCGACCGAGAAACCGGTTTCAGTGGCGAAGCGGCGGGCCCCGTCGCCGGTCAGCATCACGTGCGGCAACTGCTTCATCACCTCATGGGCGAGGCGCGCCACCGGGATGGTGTCGGGTACGGCGCCCACCGAGCCGACCGCCCGGGTGGTGCCGTCCATCACCGCGGCATCGCATTCCATCACGCCCAGCATATTGGGCCAGCCGCCATGGCCGACGCTGCGCACCTTGGTCTCGGCCTCGACCTTCGAGATCCCGGCGACCATCGCCGTCAGGCTGTCGCTGCCCGAACGCAGCATGTCGACGGTCGTCGGGATGCCGGGCCAGCCTTCCGCATTGGCGATGAACAACATGGTGGTCAGTCTTTCCGCATCTTGGAGAGAAACTGCGCGACGCGCGGCTGTGCGAGGCCGCCATCGGCTGCAAAGAACTTGTCGGTGGGCAGGTCGACCAGCAGCACGCCCTTCTCGAGAAAGACGATGCGGTTGGAGATCTGCCGCGCGAACTCGATCTCGTGCGTCACGAACACCATGGTAGTGCCGTCCCTGGCGAGCTTGGCGAGGATATCGAGCACTTCCGAAGTCATTTCCGGGTCGAGCGCGCTGGTCACTTCGTCGAGCAGCAGATAGCGCGGCTTCATCGCCAGCGCCCGGCAGATGCCGACGCGCTGCCGCTGCCCGCCCGAGAGCTGCGCCGGATAGGCATCGGCGCGATCGCCCAGGCCCACCTGCGCGAGGAGCGCGCGGCCTTCTGTCTCGGCTTCCGCCTTGGGGCGCTTCAGCACCTCGATCGGCGCCAGCGTGATATTCTGCAGCGCCGTCATGTGCGGGTAGAGGTTGAACAGCTGGAACACCGTGCCGGAGCGCTTGCGCGCCTCGGCCAGCTCCTTGGGCTTGCTCACATCGAAATCGTCGACGGTGATCTTGCCGGCATTGAGCTGTTCGAGCCCGTTGATGCAGCGGATCAGCGTCGATTTGCCCGAGCCGGACGACCCCAGGATCGATACCACCTCACCGGGGTTCACCGTCAGGTTCACCCCGTCGAGGACGGTGACCGGGCCAAAGGCCTTCTTGACGTTTTCGACTTTCAGCATGCTTCAGAGGCCCCGGAAGGCGCTGTGCGCCCGCAGACGTTTTTCGGCCCAGGCGCCCAGCGAGGCGACCGCCTTGGCGGCGAGGTAGTAGAGGATGCCGACCGCCGTCCACACGATGAACGGCTTCAGCGTCCGCAAGTTGAGCGTGGCGCCGATCTTGGCGAGGTCGAGCACGCCGATGACCGAGATCAGCGAGGTGACCTGCAGCTGGTTGACCAGGAGCGCTGTCAGCGGCCCGATCGAGAACGCCGCGGCCTGCGGCGCGATCACGTGGCGCAGCACCTGCCAGCGGCTGAGCCCGAACACCCGTGCCGCCTCGACCTGGTCCCGGCCGATCGATTCGATCGACGACACCGCGATGACGTAGACGAATGCCGCCGTATTGGCCGAGAGCGTCACGATCGCCGCCTGCACCGGCGTCACGTTGACGTGGAAGAACGCCGGAAAGCCGAAGAACACCAGGAACAGCTGCACCAGCACCGGCGAGTTTTTCAGGATCTCGGAGACGAAGGTGACGACCTGCATCAGCACGGGGATGCGGTAGAACCGCACCACGCCCCACAGCACGCCGACCACCAGCCCGATCAGCGAGGTGATGAGGAACAGCCCCACAGTGACCCCGAGGCCCTGCAGCAGCAGCACGATGTCGTAAGGGGTGAACTCGGCGAAACGCATCAGCTCACCTGTTCCTGGAGATCGCGGTTGAGGCGGCGGTGCAAGAGGGTGATGCCGAGCGACACCAGGTAGGTCAGCGCCGCATAGACCACCAGCAGCACCACATAGACTTCGAACGGCCGGAAGGTGTCGGAGGCGACGATCTTGGCCTGCCCGGTCAATTCGTTGAGCGTGATGGTCGACAGGATCGACGAGGTGAGGATCATGTTGATCAGCACCGAGCCGAGCGGCCGCACCGAGGTGCGCAGCGCAATCGGCAAGACGATGCGGGTGAAGGTGACGCGCTTCGATAGCCCGCTGACCTCGGCTGCTTCGAGGATGCCGTTATCGATGGCGAGGATGCCGGCGCGGATCGCATCGGACGCATAGGCGCCGCCGGCGATCGACAGCGCCACCACCCCGGTGGTGAAGGCGTCGATATAGATGCCGATCTCGGGCAGGCCGTAATAGAAGAAGAACAGCTGCACGATGAACGGGATATTGCGGAACAGGTCGACATAGAGGAAGGCCAGCCGGCTGATCCACTTGCTCGACGAGGTGCGCGCGATGGCGACCAGCATGCCGAGGATGACGCTGCCGATGAGCGCCAGGGCGCAGGCTTCGAGCGTCAATAGCGCCCCCTCGGCCAGAAAGCCGAGATGCGGAATGAGAATGGTGAGATCGAGCCGCACGTGCCCTCCCGCCGAGTGAAACCGGTTTCACTTTATGTGACAGTTTGGCAATGTCAAGCAGCCTCTCAGACCTATTCGGCGCTTGATGGGGCGTGCGCAATCGCACACACGTCGCCGTGATCGGCATTGGCTGCCAAGTGTGACTGCATTGCACTCGACAAGTGGCCACGCTTTTTGCTGGTAGACACCCTGATATTGCCACTCTTGTTGCGAGACCTGTTTTGACCACCCGTCGTCTGTTCCTTATCGGGGGCGCCGCCCTGGCGCTCAGCGCCTGTTCCTCCACCGGCAAGCGCAACCTCAGCGCCAGCCGAGCGAATGTGATTCAGGTCGATGAGCCCTGGGCCAGCTACTACTCGATGAAGACCAACGAGCCGTTCCCGGTTCCGGGTATCGACATCCGCAAGATCCCGCAGCAGTTCTGGCGCCAGGAAGTCGATTATGCCGGCCGCGAAAAGCCCGGCACCATCGTCGTCAACACCTCCGAGCGCTTCCTCTACCTGGTGCAGTCGGGTGGCCGCGCCATGCGCTATGGCGTCGGCGTCGGGCGCGAGGAGGGGCTCAATTTCCGCGGCTCGGCGGTGATCGCCCGCAAGGCCGAATGGCCGCGCTGGACCCCCACCGCCAACATGATCAAGACCCAGCCGGAAAAATACGGTCCGGTTGCCGCCGGGCTCGAGCCCGGCCTCAAGAACCCGCTCGGCCCGCGCGCGCTCTATCTCTACCGCAACGGCAAGGACACGCATTTCCGCCTGCACGGCACGCTCGAGCCCTACACCATCGGCCAGTCGGTCTCCTCGGGCTGCATCCGCCTGATCAACCAGGACATCATCGATCTCTACAGCCGCGTCCCCACCGGCACCCGGGTGATCGTCACCGGCTGATCGGTTATCCTCCTCTCGACACGCCGCGTTGGGCCTGGTGAGAGTGGCGCCGAGTAAGCGAACCGACGCTGTGCCAGTCCCCCAAACTCGGTGTCATCCCAGCGAAAGCTGGGACCCAACTATCAACGGGTGCTGGCGGTGAGATGGGTCCCTGCTTTCGCAGGGATGACGCCGGTGGGTGGAGCATCTGAAGTGCCCCACCTACCCTTCCGGGCAGGCCCTCGCACGCCGGGGTGACAAATGCCGTTCGGCTCAGCATTATGGCCCTCCCGGAATCAGCGGTGGGGATGTCCGTGGCATCAAAGGCCAATATCGATGCCTGGTTCGAGCGCATCGGCTTTGCCGGCTCGATCGCTCCTTCGCTGGAGACGCTGAGCCAGTTGCATCAGATGCATCCGGCAGCGATTCCTTACGAGAACCTCGATCCGCTGATCGGCGCGCCGGTTCGGCTCGACCTCGCCAACCTGCAGCAGAAGCTGCTGTTCGATCGCCGCGGCGGCTATTGCTTCGAGCACAACCTGTTGTTCAAGGCGATGCTCGAGGAACTCGATTTCGAGGTGAAGATGCATGGCGCCCGCGTGCTGTGGGGCCTCGCCGAGGGGGAGGAACCGCCGCTGCGCCATCTGGTGCTGACTGTCGAGGTCGCCGGCATCACCTATCTTGCCGATGTCGGTTTCGGCGGCCAGACCGCAACGGCGCCGTTGCGGCTGCGCGCCGACACACCCCAGGCCACCCCGCTCGATACCTATCGTCTGCTCGAAACCGATGGCACCTGGCAGGTGGAGATCGAGATCGAGGGCGCCTGGCACCCGCTCTACAGCTTCGAGCGCACCGAGCGCAGCATGGACGAACTGGCCAAGCTGAACGATGAGGCCGATTCCTCGCCGTTCTTCACCCAGAACCTGCTCGTCGCCCGGATCGAAAAGACCCGGCGCGTCGCGCTGCTCAATAGAAAGCTCAACATCCACACCGTCGGTGCGCCGAGCGAAGGGCGGTTGATCAACTCGGTCGCCGAGTTGCGCGAACTGCTCACCGGTACTTTCGGGCTGCAACTCCCCAATGACGAGCGGCTGGAGCCAGCGCTGCAGAAAATCATCGATCGCGAGCCCGACTGATGGCGCCGGTCTATGTCGACCCCGCCAAGGTGCTCGAATTCAGGGACGAGCAGGCCTTCTACGATTGGTTGAGCCAGCACCACGACAGCGAACAGTGGGACGAGGTGTGGATCAAGATCCACAAGGTCGGCTCCGGCTTGCCTTCGATCACCGCGAAGGAAGCGATCGATGTCATCCTCTGCTGGGGCTGGATCGATGCCGTCCGCAAGGGGTTTGACGACAAGAGCTTCCTGCAGCGCTACACCCGGCGCGGCCGGAAGAGCATCTGGAGCAAGATCAACGTCGACAACGTCGCCCGGCTGGTCAAATCCGGCAGGATGACCGAGCACGGCATGAAGCATGTCGAGGCCGCCAAGGCCGATGGCCGCTGGGATCGCGCCTACGGCGCCGGCAAGGACCTGAAGATCCCCGACGATTTCCAGGCCGCGATCGATGCGGAACCCGCGGCCAGGGAAATGCTCGGCAAGCTCACCGAGCAGAACCGTTTCGCGCTCGCCTTCCGCGTCCATAACCTCAAGACTGAGGCTGGCCGCCAAAAGAAGATCGAGAGCTTCGTGGAAATGCTGAAGCGCGGCGAGACCATCTATCCGCAGGGAAAGCAGAAGTGACCCGCAATCCTTGCAGTCGGGAAGCCCTCCCCCTCGCGGGGAGGGTGGCGCAGCCAGGAGCAGAGCGACTTGGCGGAGCTGGGGTGGGGGGCGAAGCACGCTCCCCATCTGTGGCGCCCCCCACCCTTGATCCCTCCCCGCAAGGGGGAGGGAGTCGACTGCCCAGTCCGGTGTTCGAATGACCGTCTGGGTGGCGTTCCTGCGCGCCGTCAATGTCGGCAAGCGCCAGATGAAGATGGCTGAATTGAAGGCGCTCTGCGCCGAACTCGGCTATACCGGCATCAAGACCATCCTCGCCAGCGGCAATGTCCGCTTCGAGTGCCCGCACGACCCGAAGGCCGAACTGGAAGCGGCGATCGAAAAACGCTGGGGCTGGTTTTCCGAGGCAGTGATGCGCTCCGGCGTCGAGATCGAGGCGATGCTGGCGGCAAAGCCTTTCGCCGGGTATCCCGACGAGGGCAACTTCCATCGCTACGTGATGCTGTTCGACAGGCCGCTGCCCAGGGGCGCGAGCTATACTGGCATCCCCGACGACTATGACGTTGTGCGGGTCGAGGCGCGAGAAATCTACCTCGTCGGCTATCGCCAACCCGACGGTCGGCACGGGCCGGGGCTGGACAAGTTCGACCGGCAGTTGGACAAGGGCGCGGTCGCTACGATGCGCAACTGGAACACCATCCCCAAGGTCCTCAATTGATCACTGTCCTCGGCTCCACCAATCTCGATCTGATCGGCACCGTCAGCCGCATCCCGAAGCCCGGCGAGACCGTACCGGGGCACCAGTTCTCGATGGCCGCCGGCGGCAAGGGCGCCAACCAGGCGCTGGCCGCCCGCCGCGCCGGCGCCGAGGTCCGCATGTTCGCCGCTGCCGGCACCGACAGCTTTGCCGATGAGGCGTTGAAACTGCTGCGTGCCGACGGCGTCGATCTCAGCCATGTGCGCATCGTCGAAGGGGCCACCGGCATCGCCATGATCTTCGTCGACGAGGCCGGCGAGAACGTCATCGCCATCCTCCCCGGTGCCAACGGCACCATGGGCCAGGCTGACGCCGACGCGGCGCTCAAAGGGCTCGGCATCGGCTCGGTGCTGATGCTGCAGCAGGAGATCCCGCAGGCCGCGACCGAACGGGCGCTGGAGCTGGCCAAGGCCCAGGGCGTCATCTCGATCCTCAACACCGCGCCATTCCTCAAGACCACCAAAGCGGTGGCCGAGCGGGCCTCGATCGTCATCGCCAACGAAACCGAGTTTGAACTGCTGACCGGCGCCGGCGTCGACAGGCTCGATGCGGCGATGACCGATTGGGCGAAATCGCAGAACCAGACGGTGATCGTCACCCTCGGCCCCGACGGGGCGCGCGCCGCGACGCCCACCGGCAGCTTTGCCGTCCCCGCCATGAAGGTCGATCCGGTGGACACGGTCGGCGCCGGCGACACTTTCTGCGGCTACCTCGCCGCCGGCCTCGATGGCGGCCTGGATCTCGAAGCAGCCATGCGCCGCGCCGCGGTGGCGGCGAGCCTCGCCGTGCTGAAGCCCGGCGCGCAGCCGGCGGTGCCGTATCTGAGGGACGTCGAGGCGGCGCTGCGCTGAACTGCCCCTCAGCCGCCCTTCGGGCACCCTCTCCCTCAAGGGGAGAGGGGCGATGCGGCGCGATCTCGCCCCAACTTTCCCTCTCCCCTTGAGGGAGAGGGTGGCGCGAAGCGCCGGGTGAGGGGCAGTTCAATGAGTCGAACTCAGTCCAGCTTCATCCGCGCCTCATACGCCCTCAGCATCGGTTCGAGGTGATCCTCGAACAGCACCCCCGGCTTCTCTTGCAGCGCCATCGGATAGGCGGCCTCCGCGGCCAGTGACAAGCCGAGAAATGCGATCAGCCCCTCCGCCGCGCCGGCTGCGGCGAAACGGTAGGCCCCGGTTTCGAGCCGTCCGAGCAGGGCCTTTTTCGAGGCGATCATCTTCTCGGTGAAGCCCACGCCATTGCTCATCGAGGTCGAGACCTTGAGATAATCGTGCTGCGGCGTGCCCAGATGGTGGACGCCGCCGGCGGTGCGCCACAACTGCATCAACAGTTCGAGGTCGGTCATGTTGGTGAGTTCGAGATCGTAGCGCGCGTCGCAGCGCCGCCGATCCCAGACGATCATCGAATCCATCGACAGGTTGACGAACTTGTAGGCGCCCGGCTGCAGCACCCGGTCCTTGCCGTCGCCAACGAAACGAAGGTGGCTGTAGCCATCGTCCATCACGTCGAGGGCCGATGACACGATCGGCTGGTCGGCCAGCGCCGCGACCGCCAGTTCGAGCTTTCGCGGCTTCATCCGGTCGTCGGCATCGAGGATCGCCACATAGGGGGTGTTGATCCGGTCGAGCGCCAGGTTGCGGGCTCGCGATGCCCCGGCGCCGACCCGGCCCGTACTGAGGAAATGGAAACGCGGATCGACGAGGCCGGCGCGGCCCAGCAACTCGTCATAATCCTCGCCGTCATCGGTGACGACCCAGGCTTCCCAGTCGGCGTGGGTCTGCGCGAACACGCTGCGGACCGCCTCCTTGATGAAGCCTTCGGCCTTGTAGGCCGGGATCACCACCGCCACCGTGCTGTCGGTCAAAGTCCTGCTCCCCGCCGCGCGGCGGTCTTGATTGGGAAGGGTCCCAGACCCATATCACGCGCATGGAACGGCGCCACTGAAACTCGGGCCGCTCCACACCGTTGCTTGGAACAAGGACGATACGGATGTCGCGCGTCTCCATGTTTTCGGCGCCCTTCCTGCTCGGCTTCGATGCGTTCGAGGAACGTATCGATCGGTTGAGCAAAGCCGCCGACGGCTACCCGCCCTACAATATCGAGCGCTCGCTCGATGCCGAGGGCGCGGAGACCTTTCTGATTTCCATCGCCGTCGCGGGGTTCGCAGAGGCCGACCTCGAGGTGACTGTGGAAGACAACCAGCTGCTGGTCCGCGGCCGACAGAAAGACGACGCCAGCCGAAACTACCTGCATCGCGGCATCGCCGCGCGGCAGTTCCAGCGAAACTTCCTCCTCGCCGACGGCATGGTGGTCAAGGACGCAATGTTACGGAACGGCATGCTGATGATCGCAGTTGTTCGTCCGAGAGCCGAAAAGATCGCCCGCCGTATCGAGATCCGTTCTGCCTAGAAAGGGGAACATGAAGTGCAAGAGAATAGAGAACAGCAGATCGACAATCCCCTGCGGAACCTGACGCCGGCCCAGTTCATGGCGCTCGGCGGCAATGCAGTGGTTTACGTCAAGCACGTCAAGGGCGCGGACATGGGTCCGATCCTGCCCGACAGCGAATTCCACGAAGACTCCGACTTCCACATCGTGGTCTCGGCCGACGGCTCGCCGTTGATGGTCGGAGACAGCGAGGAAGCCGTCGCCGAATGGCTGAGCGACAAGTCCTTCGGCATTGTCACGCTGCACTAACGCCCTGGGGCACTCAAGCTTGCCCAACCCACGGTGTCACCCCGGCGAAGGCCGGGGCCCATCCTGAGATGCCGCGGTGGGCCGAGGTGCATGGTCGTGCGCGCTGTCGAGATCAGGCGCGATGTGTGCCGAGAGACGCGGGCGAGCAGGGACAAATCGAGAGCCCTCAGGATGGCCCCCGGCCTTCGCCGGGGTGACATCGAGGATGAAGAGCGGTCCGAACTCAGTCCCACAGAACGCTGATGGCCCTCTCCCGGACGGGAGAAGGCCCTCAACAATCACAATAGTCTGAGGTCACGCCGCCCGCGTGGCTTCCAGCGGCTGCGTCAGGATGCCGTAGAGTTCGTCGGCATCGCCCGAGCGGCGCAGTCGCGCCACCACGGAATCGGTTCTCAGGATCCGTGCCACCCGGGCCAGCGCTTTGAGGTGGTCGGCGCCCGCGCCCATCGGCGCGAGCAGCAGCATCACCAGGTCGACCGGCTGGTCGTCCACTGCTTCGAACTCCACCGGCGTATCGAGCTTGGCGAACAACGCCGTCACCCCGTTCAGCCCGGCGAACTTGCCGTGCGGGATGGCAATGCCGTTGCCCAGCCCGGTGGAGCCCAGCTGTTCACGATCGTTCACGGCTTCAAAGATGGTCGCAGCGTCCTGTCCGGTGATCTTTGCAGCCTGCTCGGCCAGCCTGTGCAACACGTCCAGTTTGGTCTTGCTCTCCGAGCAAACAATCACCGAGTCCTCCGAGAGGATGTCAGCCAATTCCATCAAGAATTTCCCATCGTGGATGCGGAAAGTGCAAGCTTTTCCGGAGCCCTAGTTCGGCTTGAGGGCCGGATCGATCCAGCCAATATTGCCGTCGGCGCGGCGGTAGACCACATTTAGGCCACCATGTCCAGCATGCCGGAATACGACCACTTCCGCCTGGGTCAAATCAAGCTGCATCACCGCTTCGCCCACAGACATCTGCCTTAGGCTCGAGGTGGCCTCGGCAATGACCGGCGGCGAGTAGTCCTCCAGGAGCTCGTCATCCTCGCCGGGAGCGGCGAGCACATAGGACGGTGCTTCCTCGGCGGCGCCATTGGCACCACGCCGATGCGCCTTGAGCTTGCGGTTATAGCGGCGCAGCCGTTTCTCGATCGTGTCGGCCATGCCCTGATAGGCAGAGAGCGCATCCCCGCCATAGGAGCTCGATTGCAGCACGGCGCCGGAATCGAGATGCACCATGCACTGGGCGTTGAACCCCGAGCCCTCGGGCTCGAGCGTCAGATGGCCGGTATAGTTGCCGTCGAAATACTTCTTCACCACCGTGTCGAAATGGCCCTGCGCCTTGATCCGCAGCGCATCGCCGACATCCATGTTTTTTCCTGAGACGCGCAGTGTCATGGAGGTCCTTCTTTCTCATTAGTGTAGCCGGCCGGAATGGCCGCCACCAAGAGATGTGGTCACCCCGGTGAGGGGAGTCTAGTCCGCCCCTCCCCGGGGAGCAATGCGCGGATCGGCATTGGGTTCACATGCGAGGTGTCGACAGGCACCGTGCCGAAGCGCTATCGTCCCGCCGCGACCAAAGCGCGCTTCTGGCGCCGCCGGATCACCGAGGACGGGATGTTCATCCCTTCGCGGTATTTCGCCACAGTGCGGCGCGCCACTTCGATCCCCCGCTCCTTTTGCAGCATTTCGGCAATGGTATCGTCCGAGAGGATGTCGGCCGGCTGCTCGGCGTCGATGATCTGCTTGATCCGATGGCGCACCGCCTCGGCCGAGTGGTCGCCTTCGCCGGTCGATGAGCCGAGCGCCGTGGTGAAGAAATACTTCATCTCGAACAGCCCGCGTGGTGTCGACACGTACTTGTTCGAGGTGACGCGGCTGACCGTCGACTCGTGCATTTCGATGGCGTCCGCCACCGCCTTCAGCGTCATCGGTTTGAGATGCGTGATGCCGTGCACCAGGAAGCCATCCTGCTGCTTCACGATTTCGGCAGTGACCTTGAGGATGGTCTGCGCCCGCTGGTCGAGGCTCTTGGCCAGCCAGTTGGCGGTGGCGAGGCAATCGGTGAGAAAGCTCTTCTCCGTGGTGCCGCGGGTCTTCTTGGTCACCGAGGCATAATAGGTGCGGTTGACCAGCACGCGCGGCAGCACGTCGGCATTGAGCTCGATCTGCCACTCGCCGCCGGGTCCCGGTCGCACGAACACGTCCGGCACCACCGATTCCACCGGCCCTGCCTCGAAGGCGCGACCGGGGCGGGGGTCGAGCTGGCGCAACTCGGCCAGCATGTCGAGCAGATCCTCGCGATCGGCGCCCACGGCGCGGCCGAGGGCCGTCAGGTCGTGCTGGGCGATCAGCTCGAGATTATCGAGCAGGCGCAGCATCAGCGGGTCGAGCCGGTCTTTCTCCCTCAGCTGCAGCGCCAGGCACTCGCGCACGTCGCGGGCGAACACCCCGACGGGATCGCAGCCCTGCAGTTTCAACAGTACCGCCTCGATGGTTGCGACGGGGGCCCCGAGCTGCTCGGCTACGGTGTCGAGCTCGACGGCGAGGTAGCCGGCCTCGCTGAGACTGTCGATCAGGAACTGCGCGATCAGCCGTTCCGCCGGATCGGCGGTGATCAGCCCCGCCTGCGCGGCGAGGTGATCGCTCAGCGTCGGTCGCGCCGCGACGAACTGGTCGATATCGGCGGCCTCGCCATCACCGCCGCTCCGCTCGTTCCACTGCGTCGAGTCGGTCAGCCGTTCCGGCGCCGACTGGTCGGGGAAGACGTTCTCGACCTCGGTGTCATAGCCATTGGCGATCGAGTCGGCCGATTGGATGCGATCGGAAAAGTCGACCGTGTCCTCGGCAGCGTTCAGTTCTGCCGGACGCTCCGGCGCTTCCGCCGCCTCGTCGGCCGGCTCTGCCCCGTCCTCGCGTTCGAGCAGCGGATTGCGCAGCAGCTCGGCCTCGACGAAGCTGTTGAGCTCGAGGTGGCTGAGTTGCAGCAGCCGGATCGACTGCATCAATTGCGGCGTGAGCGTCAGGCCCTGGCTCTGACGAACCTCAAGCCGTGGCGACAAGGCCATGCGCGCGTTTCCCCTAAGGCAACCGAATGAGGCTTCCCGGCGCCATCCATGCATGATTGACGCCGCTAGGGCAAGAATGGCGGGCAAGAACCGTGCCAAGAGTGGTTAAGCGCATTTCCCGCGCCACCGGTTGTATCCGAGCCGGCGGTAGTCGATGGTGAGCCATAAGGAGAGTCCGGTGCCACTCAAGATCGTCAGACGGCTGCTGCCGGATTGGGGCACGACCTATGGACCGCCAGGCGAGGGCCCATTTCCGGCTGTCCTGCTGCTCCATGGCTCGGAAGGCCCGTGGTCGGGATGGAGCCACCGCAACGCCGCGATCCTCGCCGCTCATGGCTTCCTCGCCTTTCCCTTCGGCTACTCGAAGGGTGGCAATGCCTGGAACGCCGGCAACATCATCGACGTGTCGCTCGATCGCACCGTCGCGGCAATGGCGGCTCTGCGCGCCTTCGCCCCTGCCGGGTCGGGGCTTGGGCTCTATGGTGTCTCGCGCGGTGCCGAGCACGCCCTGTTGCTTGGCTCGCTGATGGCACGTGACGGGGACCCGGGCATGCCCGACGCCATCGCTGCCCATAGCCCACCCGATGTGATCTGCGGCAGCTTCGATAGCTGCTCGTGGCGCGACGCTGGTGATCCCGGCTGGCAGTCGTGGGATCCGGGCCATCGCGCCTGGAGCTGGAAGGGCTCGTCGGATGAGCTGCTGCCGACCACGCCGATCGAGATCGAGCGCTACGCCGGCCCGCTCTTCCTCAGTCATGGCACTGCCGACCGGGTGTGGTCGGTGGAGATGACGCGGCGGCTGGCCGAACGCCTGCATCGGCACGGCCGCCGCCCGGAAGTGCATTTCTATGAGGACCAGGATCACCTGCCGGGAAGTGACGCCGAGAACGAACACCACGAGCACCTGATCGGCTTCTTCGAGCGAAACCTCGGCTGACCCGTCAAACCTCGAACGTATCGCCCAGGTATACCCGTCGTGCCTCGGGGTCGGCGGCGATCACTTCAGGTTTGCCCTGGATCATCACGTGCCCTTCGTGGATCACGTAGGCACGGTCGACCAGCGACAGCGTCTCGCGCACCGAATGGTCGGTGATCAAGACGCCGATGCCACGGCGGGTGAGGTGCTTGACCAGCATCTTCACTTCGCTGACCGCGATCGGATCGACGCCGGCAAACGGCTCGTCAAGCAGCATGAACAGCGGGTCGGTCGCGACGGCCCGGGCGATCTCGACGCGTCGCCGCTCGCCACCCGACAGCGCCAGCGCATTGGATTTGGCAATATGGGCGATGCCGAATTCGGCCAGCAGCTCGCCGACCCGCACCCGTCGCTCGGCCTTTTTCGGCACATGCCCCTCGAGCACCGCAAGGATATTGCCCTCGACGCTGAGACCGCGAAAGATCGAGCTTTCCTGCGGCAGGTAGCCGATGCCCAGCCGCCCGCGCTGGAACAGCGGCAGGTTGGTGATCGGCCGCCCGTCGACGAGGATCTTGCCCTTGTCCGGCTTCACCAGCCCCATGATCATGGTGAAGACCGTGGTCTTGCCGGCGCCGTTCGGTCCGAGCAGGCCCACCGCCTCGCCGCGCCGCACCGCGAGGCTGACATTCTCGACCACCGTGCGCTTGCCGAAGCTCTTGTTGAGCCCGTGCGCCACCAGCCAGCCGGTCTGGTCGACCGCCGCCGTGGCTTTGCCTGTCGCCGCTTCGTTCATTGCGGGGTGAAGACGCCGGTTACCCGGCCTCCTTCATTGCCCTTGAATACCGAGCTGTTGGTCTTGAGGTTGATGGTCAGATCCGGCCCGTTCAGCTTGCCCTGCGCGTTGACCACCGTGACATTGCCGCTGAGCCTGAGGATCAGGGTGTCCGGATCGAACGTCGCCTTGGCGCCCGTCGCATCCTGGCTGTCGGTCTTGATCCGTACGTTGCCGGTGGCCGTGAGGCTGTCGATGTCGCTCTGCCCGCCGCTGCCATAGATCACCACTACCTTGTCGGCCCACAGTTTGAGCCCGGTGCGGGTGATCACCACATTGCCGCTGAAGGTGGCATTATTGTTGTTCTGGTCGATGGTGAAGTCGTCGGCCGAAACGTTCACCGGCTCGGCCGCAATGGCCGGCGCCGCCACCAGCGCCATGACACTGAACACCAAGGGGACGAGCAGCTTCATTCGGTTTCCCCCGGGGTCGAGTTCAGCGTCACCTTGGCGTTCTTGAACGTGTAGATGCCGGTTTCGCGATCATAGGTCATACCGTCCGAGACGACTCGCGAGCCGCTCGGCATGGTGATGTCCACATGGCCGTTGGCTACCATCTTCCAGTCCATCAGGTCGGCGAACACGCCTTCCAGCGTGCCGTCGAGTCCTTCGGAACTGGTGACATGGGCGGTACCCGGCACATGGAGCAACTGGTCATTGGTCTGGAACTGCGCCTCCACCGCTTCGGCCTGCATCGCCGCGCCCTCCGGCGGCGTCATGGTGAACACCGCGTCCTCCATGTCGATCAGGTCGTTCTGCGTCGGCGCCACCTTGGCTGCCCGCGCCGACAGCGCGTAGAGCGTGCCGTCATCGCCGGTGGAGGTGAGGCGCGGCGTTTCCACCACCAGTTTGTCGCGATCGATCCGGATGTTGGAATAGCCGAAGCGCTGGCCGAGATTGTCGACGACGATCATCGCCAGCAGCACCGCGAACACCAGCACCCCACCCGCCGGCACCAACCAGCGCAACAGGCCGACCAGCCGGTTGCGACGATTGAGTCGTGCGTAGAGCGCGGCGCGATCGTCGATCGGGGCGGCGAACGTCGCCATCAGCTATGCGCGAAGATGTCGGTCTCGTCCCAGCCCATCAGGTCGAGGTCGATCCGGTGCTTGAGGAACTCGAAGCAGGCCTGCGCCAGCTCGGTCCGGCCTTCGCGCCTGAGCATGCGATCGAGATGGCGCTTCAGGTCGTGCAGGTAGAGGACGTCCGAGGCGGCGTAGTCGAGCTGCGCCTCCGAGATCTTCTCGGCGCCCCAGTCCGAACTCTGCTGCTGCTTGGACATGTCGATGTTGAGCAGCTCGCGCGCCAGGTCCTTGAGCCCATGCCGGTCGGTATAGGTGCGCACCAGCTTGCTGGCGATCTTGGTACAGTAGACCGGACCGGTGACGATACCGAAGCGGTGCTTCAGCACCGCCATGTCGAAACGCGCATAGTGGAAGATCTTGGTGACCGCGGGGTCGCCGAGGAGCTTGGTGAGGTTCGGCGCTTCCTTCAGGTCCTGCGGGATCTGCACCACGTCGGCGCTGCCGTCACCGGGGGAGAGCTGTACGACGCAAAGCCGGTCGCGCCGCGGATCGAGACCCATGGTCTCGGTGTCGATCGCCACCTCACGGCCATAGCGCGAGAGGTCGGGCAGGTCGCCCCGGTGCAGTCTGATCGTCATGTCGAAATCCTGGTTCGGCGATTTGGGCTGTGATGCCATAGCATAAAGGCGTTGGAAAGACCGGCCGGCATCGTTACAAAACCGGGGGCTGCAGGCCACGCGGCTCCCGGCGGGTGGATTTCTTTATGACTTTGAACACGGTCCGCGACGGGCTGAGCGGACTGCCGCGTCGCTGGAAGCAAGCCATCCTGATCGGCTTCGACACCCTCGCGCTGCTTGGTGTGCTGTGGTTGAGCTTTGCTGTCCGGTTGGGCGGCAACTTTACCCCGACCATGTCGCACATCGCCCTGATGCTGCTGGCGCCGGTCGTCGCCATCCCGGTCTTCATCCGGCTCGGGCTCTATCGCGCCGTGATCCGCTACCTGCCGGAGCGGGCGCTGTGGACCATCATCCAGGCGATGATCCTCGCGACGCTCCTCTGGGTATTCGCGCTGTTTCTCGCCGAGGCGACACGGCTGGCGATCTTCCCGCGCACCGTGCCGCTGTTCTACTTCATCTTCGGCACCGTGGTGGTTGCCGGCTCGCGCTTCCTCGCCAAGGCATTGCTCTGGCTGCCTGAACGGACTGTCGGCCATGGCGGCGGCGTAGTGATCTATGGTGCCGGGTCGGCCGGTACCCAGCTCGCCGAGGCGCTGCGGGCACATCGCGCCAGCTACGTCGTCGCCTTTATCGATGACGACCAGGGCCTGTGGGGGCGCGATGTCGCCGGTATCCGCGTCGACCCGCCGAACAAACTCGGCGAACTGATCAGGAATCGGGGCGTCGGCGAAGTGATCCTCTCGATCCCCTCTGCCGACGCCACGCGCCGCGCCCAGATCGTCACCGAACTCAGCCATCACCCCATCAAGATCCGCGCGCTGCCGGCGATCGCCGACCTCGTCTCGGGCAAATATCTGATCAGCCAGCTGCGCGAGATCGATATCGACGATCTGCTGGGGCGCTCGGCCGTGCCGGCCAATGACGAGCTGATGGACGACATCCTCTCGGGAAGGGTGATCCTCGTCACCGGTGCCGGCGGCTCGATCGGCTCCGAGCTCACCCGGCTGATTGTCCTGCGCCGCCCCAAAAAGCTGGTGCTGCTCGAGGCGAACGAGTTCGCGCTCTATGAGATCGATCGGCACCTGCGCACGCTGGCGCAGGTCGAAATCGTCCCGGTGCTCGGCTCGATCGCCGATTCCCCGCTGGTTCGCCGCACGCTGCGGGACCAGGGCGTCGAGGTGATCTTCCACGCTGCGGCGCACAAGCATGTGCCGCTGGTTGAAGCCAACGCGCTCGAGGGTGTGCGCAACAACGTCGTGGGAACCCGCACCCTGGTCGAGGCGGCGGTCGCCGCGGGAGTCGAGCGCTTCGTCCTGATCTCCTCCGACAAGGCGGTGCGGCCCTCGAGCGTCATGGGCGCGACCAAGCGTTGGGCCGAACTGATCGTCCGCCACTACGGCAAGGGCAGCGGCCTGCGCTATTGCTCGGTGCGTTTCGGCAACGTACTTGGCTCCAATGGCTCGGTGGTGCCGCTGTTCCGCGAGCAGATCGCTGCCGGCGGTCCGGTCACTCTCACCGACAGCCGCATGACCCGCTATTTCATGTCGATTCACGAGGCGGCCGAACTGATCGTGCAGGCCGGCGCCATGGCCGAAGGCGGCGACATCTTCCTGCTCGAGATGGGCGAGCCGGTGAAGATCCGCGACCTCGCTGAAAACATGATTCGGCTGGCCGGCCTGTCGGTCAAATCCGACGACAATCCCAAGGGCGATATTGCCATCAAGGAAACCGGTGCCCGCCCGGGCGAGAAGCTGACCGAAGAGCTGTTCTTCGATCCGGCCAACGCCCTGCGCACCACGCAGCCCAAGATCCTCCGCTCGCCCCCCGGCGCCCGCCAGACCGACGACCTGCAGCCGGCCCTTGCGGCACTCGGTGCCGCACTCGAGGCCGAGGACGAGGCCGAGCTGCGCCGCGTGCTGTTCGACTACGTGAAGGTCTGACCGGCCGTGCTGATCGCGCAGCTTTCCGACCCACACCTGTGCGCTCCCGGCACGCTCTATCAGGGGCTGGTCGATTCCAACGCCATGTTCGAGGCGGCCATCCGGCGTCTCGGCGCGCTCGTTCCCGCGCCCGACCTGGTGCTGCTCACCGGCGACTTGACCGAACACGCGGCGCCGGCTGAATACCGGCTGGCGCGGCAGCTGTTGGCCGGCATCCGTCAGCCGGTGCTGGCCATTCCCGGTAACCACGATGAACGCGAGGCGTTCCGCGCCGCTTTCGGCGATCTTGGCTACCTGCCGGCCAGCGGCCCGCTGCATTTCGCTGCCGGCAGCATCGGTCCGGTCCGGGTCATCGGGCTCGATATCAGCGTGCCGGGCCAGCATCACGGCGATTTCGACGAGGGCGCTGCCGCGTGGCTGGAGGCGACACTCGCTGCCGAGCCCGAGCGGCCGACGCTCATCATGCTGCATCAGCCGCCCATTGAAACCGGCATCGGCTTCATCGATGCCTATCGCTGCTTCCACGGTGACCGGCTGGCGGCGATCGTCGCGCGCTACCCGGCGGTGGAGCGCGTGCTCTGCGGCCACGTCCATCGCCACATCTCACGTCGCTTCGGCGGCAGCTTGCTGCTCACCGCCCCGAGCACCACGACGGCCATCGCCCTGCGACTTGCTCCAGATGCCGAGCCGGCCTCCTTCGTCGAGCCGCCGGCCTTGCTGCTGCATCAGTACAGCGGCACCGGCCTCGTCACCCACTACCTGCCGATCAACCCCGGCACCGGCCCATTGCCGTTCTTCTGAGCGCCACTTGAGCGGCAGCTGACTGCGCCATTCATCAGGCATTCAAGCGCGGCTGATCACTTATTGCTGATCAGCGTGGACGGTGGGCTTGGGGCTCCGCCGGCACCCGCATTCGGCTCCAAGCCCCTGTGACTCCTAGGGAGAATTGCCATGAAACGAATTGCACTCGCCGGCTTTGTATTGCTTGGCCTGGTCGCCGGCGCTGCCGCCCAGACACCGCCTCCGGCGGTAGTCACCTTTGCCACGATCGCCGACATGCCGACGCTGAAGGATACCTCCAAGCAGGATCATTTCGCCGTCACGCTTTCCGACGCGCAGGTGGTGACCAACCTCACCGTCGACTGCACCGCCGGCCGTACCGAACTGCTGATCGTGCGTAGCGACAAGGCCTGCGCCATTGGTGGCAACGGCTCGATCATCAACCCGTCCAACAAGCAGGCGCTGCCGCGCACCCAGTATCTGGGCCAGTACACCGTCACTGCCGACGGCAGCACCGACGCCCGGACGCTGTCGATCAACTACCTCGCCGTCGGCAAGGTGGCGCCGGACACCAAGCAGTTTGCCGGCTCGCTGAACTTGAAGCCTGAACTCTCCTCGAGCGGCGCCGCCGGGCTTACCCAGTCGGTGCTCAAGAAGATCACCGGCGACAGTTCCGGTCCGATCAACAGCGCCGTCGACACCGTCGATCTCAACCGGCTGTTCATCCCCTCGGCCGGCCTGCCGTCCGATAAGGGCTGCACCTGGTCGGGCAACATGGTCTTCGCCTACCAGACCTATTCCTGGTTCATGTCGCTGTCGGCCGATTGCGGCGGCAAGGTCTACGAGCTGAAGGGCAACATGCCGTTCACCGACACCGCCGGCGTCGAAGGCCAGACCCAGTACGACCTGACCCTGACGCTGCCGTCGACGGAGCTGGTGGGTGACGACGCGCTGTTTGCCACCACCGATGAGAACGCCGACCTGTTCGCTTCGGTCGACGGCATCACCGGCTCGATCATCATGAAGAACTCCAACAACGTCACCGTCACCGTCGACGGCGAAAAGATCACCACTCCGATGAAGGTAGAGGCGTCCGGCAGCCTGACCGGCACCAACGTGCCGCTCGACGTGGTGCGCTCGTTCAGCACCCTGATCGGCATCCTGCCCTCGACCTTCTTCGGCGCCTGAGCCAGGATCGGTCGCAGCCATCAAGCCCCGCGCTAACCGCGCGGGGCGTTCTTTTGTTTACCTCGGCCAGCGTTGAGGGCACCCCGAATCTCCCCCCAATCCCGGTGTCACCCCGGCGAAGGCTGGGGCCCATCCTGAGCGCTTTCGGGTGGCGCACGGCGCACCGATGCCTCTCGGCATGGTTGGGCGTAATCGAGGACTAGTGCTCCCCGCCAGAACCGGCAGGCGCTCAGGCCTGCTCCGGTGCTTCGTCGCCGGCCCGGATCGGCTTCACCTGCTCGAGATCGTGCCCGCGGAACTGTGCGATGCGCAGCCGGAAATTGTAGCCGATGCGTTCGGCCCGTTCGACGAACAATGCCGCAACGTCTGGCGGGCAGAGCTCCTCCGCCGTCTCCCGAAACAGCTTCAGCCAGCGCGCGAAATGCCGGTCGGAAAGCTCCGGGATGGCGATGTGCTTGGGCATCGGGCGGCCGTAATAGCGGCCGCTGCCGAGCAGCATCGAACTCCAGAAGTCGGCGATGGTCTTGAGATGCGCCGGCCAGTCGGCTTCCGGGATCACCCGGTTGAACACCGGCCCGATCACCTCGTCGCGCCGCGCCTTGCCGTAGAAGCTCTCGACCACGGCAGTCACCATGGCCTCGTCGAGGTCGGCCGGAATCAGCCGGCCGGTGGGGTGGAGGCGAGGGCCTTCTGGAACAGTCACGTGATGGCCTTTCGGAAGCCGCCGGCGCACCTAAGCGCCGGCGGTACATAGCTTTCAGGAAAAGTCGCAGGCCTTTCCGGTTCGAAAGCGCGTCAATCGAGCATGTAGGTTGGTCAGGCGACCTTTGCGAGCGCCTGCTCGACGTCGGCGATGATGTCGTCGATGTGCTCGATGCCGACCGAGATGCGCACCAGGTCTTCCGAGACGCCGGCCTTCGCCAGTTCCTCCGGCCCGAGCTGGCGGTGCGTGGTCGAGGCCGGGTGGCAGGCCAGCGACTTTGCATCGCCGATATTCACCAGCCTGAGGATCATCTGCAGCGCATCGATGAACTGCGAACCGGCTGCGGCGCCGCCCTTGATGCCGAAGCTGATGATGCCCGAGGCCTTGCCCTTGGTGATCTTTTTCGCCGTCGCATGGTACTTGCTGTCCGGCAGCTGGGCGTAGTTCACCCAGTTGATCTTGGGGTGCTGCTTCAGCCAGGCCGCCAGCTTTTCGGCATTCTCGCAATGCCGCTCCATCCTGAGACCGAGCGTTTCGAGACCCATGAGGAACAGGAAGGCGTTGTGCGGCGACAGGGCCGCGCCGGTATTGCGCAGCGGCACCACGCGGCAGCGCCCGATATAGGCCGCCGGCCCCAGCGCCTCGGTATAGACCACGCCATGGTAGGACGGGTCGGGCTCGTTGAGGATCGGGAAGCGCTCCTTGTTGGCCTTCCAGTCGAACTTGCCGGAATCGACGATGATGCCGCCGATCGAATTGCCGTGCCCGCCGATATACTTGGTCAGCGCGTGGACCACGATATCGGCGCCGAATTCGAACGGCTTGCACAGGTAGGGCGTCGCCACCGTGTTGTCGACGATCACCGGCACGCCGTGGCGATGCGCGATCTCGCTGAGCCGCTGGATGTCGACGACATTGCCGGCCGGGTTGCCGATCGATTCGCAGAACACCGCCTTGGTGTTCTTGTCGATGAGCTTCTCGATCCCCTCGAAATCGCCCTGGTCGGCCATCCGCACCTCGATGCCCTGGCGCGGGAACGAGTGCATGAACAGGTTATAGGTGCCGCCATAGAGCTGGCTGATCGAGACGATGTTGTCGCCGACCCCCGCAATCGCCTGGATCGAATAGGTGATGGCCGCCATGCCCGAAGCGACGCAAAGGCCGGCAATGCCGCCTTCCATCTCGGCGACGCGCTGCTCGAGCACCGCCGTCGTCGGGTTCATGATGCGGGTATAGATATTGCCGGGGACCGCGAGGTTGAACAGGTCCGCGCCGTGCTGGGTGTTGTCGAAGGTGTACGAGGTGGTCTGGTAGATCGGGACCGCCGCCGCCTTGGTGGTTTCCTCCGCCTTGTAGCCATGATGGAGCGCGATGGATTCGAGCTTCACTTCTTGTCCTTTCAAGCAATGAACCGCTGGGCGAGCCAGCGGACCGGTATCCGTATCATGACCCGGGTGGGGGAGGGACCCCGTCCGAACGGATGGGCATTGCGTATCCGGAGCGCTTTCAGGAAAAGTTGCAGCCTTTTCCGGTTCGAAAGCGCGACAATCATCGACCGGGACTCATTCAGAAAAATCGCTCTGGCCTGGTGTAGTCTGACCCCACCGCACCGGCTGCGAGGCAAGGCCGCGCAACTACCCCCCATTATCTCTTGAGGTCGACATGCAGATCCGAACTGAACGTCCGGCAGACGACGCGGCGATCGATGAGTTGACCCGCGTTGCATTCGAGCCGATGCCGTTCAGCAGTGGCACCGAAGCCCCGATCATCCGGGCGCTGCGCACCGCCGGCGACCTGACCCTGTCGCTGGTGGCCGAGGAGGAGGGCACGATCGTCGGTCACATCGCCTTTTCGCCGGTCACCATCGGTGGGGTGCATGGCGGCTGGTTCGGGCTTGGGCCGATTGCCGTGCGCGCCGATCGGCAACGCCAGGGCATCGGCAAGGCGCTGATCGCGCGCGGGTTGGAGCTGCTGCGCCAACGAGGCGCTGCCGGTGTGGCGCTGATCGGCAACCCCGATATCTATGGCCGCGTCGGCTTCGAGAGCGATGGTCTGTTGGCCTATGGCGATCTCGATCGCCGCTACGTGCAGCGGCTGGTGCTGTCCGGCCCGCCGCCGCAGGGCGAACTGAGATTTGCGCCCGGCTTCGAGGTGTGACCTCCGTAACGGGAACTTGTCACCGGCAGCGCCCCAAACGCGATGTCATCCCGGCGGAGGCCGGGACCCGTCCTGAGGTGTGACGGCTCTTGCACGAGCCCCTCACCATCTCGGGATGGGCCCCGGACTGCGCCGGGGTGACACCGTGGGTGGGGGAATATCTGTGACAGAGCCTCTCATTCAACTTGGCGCGCGTGAGCTTCGCTCGGATTGATCCAGCGCCGTTTGACCATCCAACCATGTTATTATAGTAACATACTCTGCGCCGATGCGGTGCGGAGGGGCGGTTGCGCGCAAGGCGCGACCGAGCAGGGGTTGACGATCGAGGCGCACAGAGCGGGGCGGATGGCACGGCTTCTGCCGCACCATCCGGTCTTGCCGTCAGATCTTGTTGGCGGCCTTCAGCTCGGCGTCGAGCTTGGCCTGGTAGGCCCGCTTCATTTCTTCGTCGGCCTTGGCGCTCACTCCGAAATAGACGAAGCCCAGGGCGCGCCGCGACCGGGTCGGCGAGCGGTTGGGGCTCGCCCAGTGCACCGTCTTGCAGTCGTGCATCAGCAGCATTCCGGCAGGGCCAGGCTGCGCCACCGTGTTGGCGACGTCATGCTCGGTGCCGAAATCGGTGATCCCCTGCGAGAAGCCGAGAATCTCGGAGCGCCCATGCGGGCGCCAGCCTTCGAAGGCATGCGAGCCGCGCACATATTGCAGGCACCCATTCTCGTCGTCGACCGGCTCCAGCGCCAGCCAGCCGGTGATCGCCTTGGGCGGCGCGATCTTGAAATAATAGCCATCCTGGTGCGGCGGCGTCTGCTTGCCGATCCCCGGCGGCTTGTTGAAATACTCCATGTTCTGGGCTACCGCCTCCTCACCCAGCACCGTCTCGGCCAACTCCTTGATCACCCCGTCGCTGAGCAGCGCCTTGAAGTAGCTGTCGTATTTTTCGAGGTACATCATCTGCTTGACCGTCGAGCGGTTGGCCTTGTCCTCGTAGTAGACCTCGGTCTCCGACATCTGCGGCACGCATTCGACGAGGAACCGGTCGAGCTCGCGGTTGATCTCGGCCATGCGGGCCGCGTCGAACAGCGGCCGGAACGCGACATAGCCATCCCGGTCGAAGTCTTGTTTCAGCTTGTCATGCGGCAGGTTCATCGCAGCACTCATTCGGCTCTCCTCCATCTGCGGATATCGCGGCGTCGAGGCATGAAAGGCCAACGCCGCCGGCCCGTCACCGCCGCGGAACGGCAGCCCGTTAGGAAATCCGATTGCCGCCGCCAACCACTACTGGCGAGGCGTCATGTCCTGTGACACCGCTGAGCTCGAGCTGCGCGACCACCGTTTTGGTCGGATCAACCGCCGCATGCCGATCGGACCCGTGCAATGGCCGTTCCACGATCTGTTCTGGGTGCACGAGGGGCGCGTTGCCATCAGCTTTCCCGAGCTTGGCGCAAAACTCCGGCTGGTGGCGCCGGCGGGTGTGCTGATCCTGCCGCGCACCCAGTTCCAGGGCGCCACGCTCGGCGCCTTCGCCACCGCTTCGATCTGCCACTTCACCATGGCCGGGGAGAGTACGGGGCCGGGCTATGTCCTGCCCAACCCGGACGAAGCGCTGCACCTGCAGAACCTCATCCGCCTCGCCATGCACCTCGCTCGCCGCAACCGCCCCGACGACCTGCCGCGCCGCAAGCGCCTGCTGCTGAGCCTGCTCGACGGGTTCGACCTCACCGGCGCTCCCGGCACGCCGACTGCCGACGAGGACCGGCTGACCATTGCCTGGACCCAGGCCGGGCAGAACCTCCATCGCATGCGCACCCTTGCCGATGTGGCGGGTTTGCTCGGCGTTTCCGAGAGCGCGCTGCGCGCCATGCACCGCAAGGCGCGGCACACCTCGGCAGGCGAGCACCTCAGGGAGCTGCGCCTCACCCGCGCCGAGGAGCTGCTGGTATCGACCGACAAGTCGCTGGCCGCCATCGCCGCCGAAGTCGGCTACGGCCATGCCGCGACCCTCGCCGCCGCCTTCCGCAAGCGGCGCGGCAAGACCCCCGGCCAGTACCGCCACTGGTCCAACCCTTTCGCCTGACCGGAGCTTTCGATGCAGCGTCTTGAAGAGATCACCATCTACGCCAACCCCGACCCGCTGCTGCTCAGCCGCCAGGCGACCTTCCCCGGCATCGTGCAGCTGGCCTCGGACGAACTGGTTGCCATCTTCACCATCGGCCAGGCCTTCGACGCCGCCGATGCCCGCGCCCATGTCAGTCGCAGCTCCGACGATGGCCGCACCTGGTCCCCTCCGGTGCGCCTCACCGACCACGAAGTGCGCCCTGAGGAATCCGAGAGCTTCAAGCCGCTGCTACTGGCCGATGGTTCGCTCCTTGCCACCGGCTACGTCTTCGTCCGCCCGACCCCGCTCACTCCCGTCGTCGACCCAGACACCTTCAAGCTGCTGACCCTGCGCAACAAGACCAGCACTTCGACCGATGGCGGCCGCAGCTGGAGCATCCCGGCCTATTTCGACATCGAGGGCCAGCCGCTCGAGCTTTCCGGCCCCGCCATCCAGCTCGCCTCGGGCCGTATCATCGCCGCCACCGCGCCGTTTCATCTCGGCAAGGACGGGCATGCCGGCTGGATCATTGCCAGCGATGACAATGGCCGAAGCTGGCGCAAGCTCTCCGAGTTCTACCGTTCGCCGGCTGGCAACGTCTCCACCTGGGAGAGCCGCATCGCTGACCTCGGCGGCGGCCGCGTCGCGGTGATCTTCTGGGCATATGACAATGCCGCCGGCGCCAACCTCAACAACCACGTGGTCGTCTCGAGCGATGGCGGCGAGACCTTTGCATCGCCGATCGACACCGGCATTCGCGGCCAGGCCTCGAACCTCATGTCGCTCGGCGGTGGCAGGGCCCTCACCATCCACGCGCACCGCGAGGCGCCGGTTGGGCTGATCGTCCGCCGCGTCGATCTCAACCACGGCTTCAAGGTCGAGGAGGAGCTGAACCTCTTCAACGACGCGACGATGGGCAGCGACTCTGCCGACATCAAGAAGCAGTTCGGCAGCCTGAAATTCGGCCAGCCCTCCTTGCTGCGCTTGCAGAACGGGGAAATCTACGCCGCCTGCTGGAGTTTCGAGCAGAGCCAGTATGTGATCAAGGGCTATCGGATCGCGCTCTGATCGAGTCTTTCTGAACCGGAGGAACTGGTTGGGCTCGACGGTTGACCAACCCACCGGCTGTCATCCCAGCGAAAGCTGGGACCCAACTCGCAGCTGGCGCAAGCGGTGAAATGGGTCCCAGCTTTCGCTGGGATGACATCGCAGGTGGGGCGATCACAGTGGCTCAACTCATCCGGTGAAGCGATCCAGAGCGAGGTCGCGAACGGGGCGAGTCGACGGGAGGACGAGTATCGTGTCGCGGGCAGAAGGCGTCGGCGTTGCCGAGTACGAGGAGCAGTCGGATTTCGACAAGATCCGGCGCATTCCCTATCTCTACGCCTTCAACATCATCACCGCCGCGGCGCTGCTCTGCACCGTCACCTCGCCCTTGGCCCTGTTCGCTGCCGAGCTTGGGGTGCCCAAGGACCGTATCGGGCTGATCGGCGGCATCATGCCGTTCGTCCAGGTCATCGCGGTGGTGTTCCTGCCCATCGTCATGGCCTTCGGCCACCGCCGGGTGGCCGGCTACGCCTCGCTCACCCGCTATCTCTGCCTGTCGCTGATTCTCGTGGCGCCGATGTTCCAGGGCAACCCGGACATGGTGTTCTGGGTGCTGTTCGCGGCAATGCTCGGTTTTTCGATCTTCCGCACCCTCGCCGAAACCGCGATCTGGCCGTGGTCGCAGGAATATATGCCGAGCTTCATCCGCGGTCGGCTGACCGGCGGCATTGCCGTCGCCTACCTGCCGGTGGCGCTGGTCGGCTCGGTGCTGGTGCAGCTCTGGCTCGATGGCCAGCACGGCATCGAGCGCTTCTTTCCGGTCTTCGCTGTCGGGCTCATTCTCGGCGTCATCGCCGCATCGACCCTGTTCGGACTCGGCGGCGGCAAGCCGCGCCCCGGCTCGGCCCGCGGTTTCGACTCGATCCGCGCCATGCGCGATCCGCTGCGCGATGGCAACTTCCTGCTCTACCTCGTTTCCTCGGGCACGCAGTTCCTCGTCTACACCGTCATCAACCTGTTCATCCTCTTGTTCTTCCGCGAGCGGCTGGGCATCTCCTCGGGCCAGATCGTCCTGATGGCGGCCTTCATCCCGGTCGGCGCCGCGGTGGGCAGCGTCGCCTCGGGCTGGTTCGTCGATCGCTATGGCACCCGGGCCATCCGCATCACCCTGCAGGCGCTGCAGGTGGCGATGCTGATCGCGGTGATGTTCGTCACCAGGGAAACGCCGGGCACCATCTTCGTCGTCGGGGCGATCTTCTTCGTCTTCGGCATGCTGTTCCAGAGCGCCATCTCGGTGGGCGGCATCTACATGCTCAACTACGTGCCGCCGGCGAAAAAGGAGAGCTACATGACGCTCGCCTATATGACCGACGGCCTGATCGGCGGCGGCGCTGCCTTCCTCGCCGGCTGGCTGCTCGAACTGCTCGCCGAAAACACGATCGTCGTCTCCGGCGTGACACTGGGCAATTTCGAGACGCTGTTCGCGCTCAGCGCCTTGATGGTGGTGCTCTCTGCCATCACCTTCGCCATGCTGAAGGAAGAAGGCGCCACCGGGGTGCGCGATTTTCTCGGCCAGTTCGGTCGCGGCCGGCCGTTCAGCGCCCTCTGGGGCATCCACCGCTATGGCGCGCTCACCTCCGAGGAACGCCGTCGCGACCTCGCCTATGGCTTCGGCAAGACCCGCAGTGCGCTGGTCAAGGAAGAGCTGATTGCGGCGCTGAGCGACCCGAGCTTCGACGTCCGGCATGAGGCCATCCAGTCGCTCGGCCACCTGCCGCCGAGCCCGGCGGTGGTGCGGGCGCTCGAGTCGATGCTGGCCTATGACGGGCTGGTCGAACTGCAATATGCGGCGCTCAATTCGCTCGGCCGCATCAAGGCCTCGCAAAGCGGCGACGCCATCGCCCGCTTCCTCGATAGCCCCAACCCGCTGCTGCGCGCCCGTGCGGCTCGCACCCTCGGCGATATCCGCGATACGAAACACCTGCCGCGCATCCGCCGGCTGCTGGCCGACGATCCCGAAATCGATACCCGGCTGGCCGCGGTCTCGGCGCTGGGAAAGTTCCGTGACAGCCAGAGTGTGGATGGGCTGCTGCAGGTCTATCGCGAACTGGCCGGCGATGCCCAGAGCATGGTGGGCGAGCCGCGCAGCAAGGTGGTGCTGCTGGCCCTCGCCAAGATCCTCGACTGGGAAGAGAGCTTTTCGCGTGAGTGGCGGCATGAGGAAAAGGTGCTGGGCTATCGGCTGCCCGGCCTGTTCAGCCGCCTCAGCGACAGCCTCCGCAAGCGCTCCAACGAGGAGCACTCCCGCCTCATGCTGCAGGCCGCCGCAGCCCTGAGCTCGGGCAGCACCGGCACCGCCTTCCGTGCCCTGCAGGACCTCCGCCCCTATATCGCGCGCAGCGGCCACCCCGAAGCCGGTATCGTGCTCAAACTGATGGACGGCACCCGCGACATCGAACAACCGCACCGGGCGTTGTTGATCCTCCTGGCGCTGGCGATGCGCCCGGTATTGGCGGGATAAGAAAGCCTCCGAGACTGGCAGTCGGCGCCCCCTCGCCCCTGAGGGGAGAGGGTAGTGCAGCTAGGACCGCAAGGTCCGTAGCGTAACTAGGGTGAGGGGTTAAGTCTCTCAGCGAGCGCGCGTTGCACCGCTTCACCCCTCAACCGGCGCTACGAGCCACCTTCTCCCCTGAGGGGAGAAGGGAAGGGGTGCTCACACCCTCAGCTTTGCCCACCGCACATCCAGCGCCCGGGCCTCGCCCGCATAATACACCACCAGCACATCCCCATCCGGCAGCGCCGTCGCGGACGGCAGCCCGAAGCTCCACACATCCATGCTGGCCAGCATGTCGCCGGTATCGCTGATCGCGGCCTGCGCCCTGGCATGCGCATACACCTCGACATCGCTCTCGGCCGCGAACGGCGCGTCGATGCTCGCCGCAACGCGCGCCCGGATCGACTGCGAGCCGAACCGATCGACCCATGCCAGCACCACGCGTCCGTCGGGCAGCACTGCCGGCCGCGCCGCCTGGTCGGCAAAGCCGAGGTTCTCGGGCGCGCTCCAGCTCATTCCCCCGTCGGCGCTGATCCGGCGGTGGATGTTGAGGTAGCTGGCCGTCTCCGTGTCGTAGGTCCAGGCGAACGAGCCGATCCGGCCATCCGGCGCCACCGCGCAACGGAGGTCCCAGTTGAAGATCCGGCCGCCCGGGTCCTCGGCCACCGTCAACGGGCCAGTCCAGCTCTGCCCCTCGTCGGCCGAGTGGAAGAACACCGCCCGCTGCAGCCACTTCGAAGCGTCGAGATAGCTCTTGTTGGTCTCGATGCTCATCGCCAACCGTCCGTCGTCCAGCCGCATCACCGGGCTGGTGAGGCTGGCCGGGCCGATCTCTTCGGGCATCGGCACCTCGCGCCAGCCGCTCCAGCTCGCGCCATTGTCCTCCGAGTTGGCGAGCAGGATCACCATCGGCAGGCAGCCCTCGGTCTCGGCGTTGAACAAGGGCTTGCCGGGATAGGTCGTGCGATCGACCCACATCGCCGCGGCCAGCAGCCGATCGGGGCCGAGTTCGGTGACGTAGCAGAGCTTGAGTGTGCCGCGGGTACCGCGAACGTGGGGGGGCTCGAACGGATAGCTCGGCGCCGACCAGCTGAGGCCGTTATCGGTGGAGCGATAGAACGTGATGCGCTCTTTGGGCGAGTCCTTCTCGTTGCCGGCCCTGAGCGTTGCCAGCAGTGAGCCGTCCGCCAGCGCGGTGACCGAGGGAAAGGTCAGGTTGGCACGCGCCGTTCCGGGCTCTGCCTTTCCCAATGTTCCTGATGCGACGATCTGCATTGGCCTCTCCCCCCCTGAGCGTTCACGATTGGGTGGCACCGGGCGACCTGACCCACTCACGGGTCATTCCCGCGAAAACGGGAACCTCTGTTTTCTGGCCTGCGACACCATCCCAAACGGAGTTCCCCGCTTTCGCGGGGATGACACCGCGGGTGGTGCAATTCGCCAGTGCCCCCTGAAGCCGCTGCGCCAACCCGCCTATGCGGCGCGTCTGAACAGCGTCTCGCCGCCCACCACCGTCGCCTCGATCTCCAGTGTCTTTGGGTCGAGCACCGCGAAGTCGGCCAGCTTGCCGACCTCGATCGAGCCGATATCCTTCTCCATCCCCAGCACCCTTGATGGCACGAGGCTCGTGGCATGGGCGGTGCGAACGAGGTCGGCGCCGACCATCGTCACGTAGTTGCGCATCGCCTCATCCGGGGTCAGCGACGAGCCGCAGAGCCCGCCATTGCGATCGACCACGGCCTTGCCGCGCGCGCTCCGCACCCACTGGCCGGGATAGAACTCGAACTCCATGTCCTCGGCACCGGCATATTTGTTGGCATCGGTCTCGAGGAACACCCGGTCGGGCGGCAGCTGTGCGAGGATCTTCATCAGCTTGGGCGACACGTGGATGCCGTCGCAGATCAGCCCGAGCGCCAGGTTGGGCTCCGCCAGCAGCGCATCGGTGAGCGACAGCACGTGCAGCCCCATATTGCCGGGCTCGGGCTGGCGCATCACGTTGTACATGTGGGTCACCGCATCGATGCCCCAGGAAACATAGCGTGCCACGTCGTCCGGCACCGCCTGGCTGTGGCCGAGATGAATGCTCACCCCATCGGCCTTCAGCCGCTTGATGAAGGCTTCGGCGCCGGGCAGTTCCGGCGCCAGCGTCACCGCCTTCAGCCGGCCGTTGCTGGCGGCGAGCATCCGCTCGGCCAGTTCGACGCTCGGCTTTTGCAGGTTGCGCGGGTTGTGGGCGCCCGGTGAGGCGAAGACCGGGCCTTCGCTGTGAATGCCGATGGCGCGCGCCCCGGTGGCTCTCTCCGTCTCGGCCGCAAGGCGCGTAAGCGTCGATTCCATGTCCTCGGGCGGCAGGCAGCTGATCGAGGGCAGGAACCCGGTCACGCCACGCGATAGCAGCAGCGTCGAGTTGTCGGCGACGCAGCCGGGCAAGGTGTCGTTGTAGAGGTAGACGTCCATGCCGTGCTGGAGGAGGTCGATAATGCCGGGAAACAGCAGCTTCCCGCTGGCCTCGACATCCTGCCAATCCGTGCCGGTGGCGGCGTCCCGGCTGACGATGCCGGTGAACCGGCCATTCTCGATTAACAGATCCTGCCCGATTTCTCCGCCCGGGGTCACCAGCGTGGCGTTACGCCATCTTTGCTTCACTTGCAGAATCCATGCTCGTAGTATATTGTCATGATAACCACCTAACATGCGAATTCAAGGGGAAACATGGCGCCTTCAAGCGCCTCTCTGATCGGCAGGGCAGGCGCGGTGCTATATGTCGCCGAAGGAATCTTCGGCAATCCACCTGTCACGGGAAGTCCTGGCTTGAGTATCGATCTGTCGCCACGCCATTTGCAGCTCAGGGATATGCTGTTCCGGCGCTGGAAAACCAACGGGCTGAAAGCCGGTGACAAGATCGAGTCGCAGAACGAGATCGTAAAGTTCTGCGAATTCTCGCTGATCACTGTGATCAAGACGCTGAAGGATCTCGAAGCCGAGGGCATCATCCGGCGCCAGGTGGGCAAGGGCTCCTTCCTCGTCGAAACCCCGTGGACCGAAGCGCATCACCGCATCGGCTTCTTCTATAACCGCGACATCGTCGGCGGCGGCATCTTCAACAACGAGTTCTACACCAAGCTGGTGGTGGCGCTGGAAAAGGCCGTGGTCTCCGATGGCCACGAGTTCATCCTCGGCAGCTTCACCCACAAGTCGATGCCGACCCATGTCTGGGATGCGCTCGATGTGGTGGTGCTGGCCGGCATTACGCCCGAGACCGAGACCGACAGGCTGCCCGAGACTTCGGCGCAGGTGGCGATCATCGACCTCGTCATCGAGGAGCTGCCCTACCACGCCTACCGCATCGATTTCGAACCGGCCTTCATGGAGATGTTCCGGCTCAACGACGGCAAGAAGTTGAAGTACCTCTACCTCAACACCACCATCAATTCGAGCGAGCAGGCCTCGCGCCTCGCCAGCATCCGACGCGCCCATGCCTCGACCAGGACCGAGCAGGACCTGCGTGTCATCTCGGTGAACCAGGAAACCGGCCAGAGCGACACCGCCGAGCTCGAAGCGGTGCTGAAGAGCTACCAGCCCGACATCGTCTGCGGCTACATGCACCACAGTTGGGTGCCGGTGATAGCCGCCAAGGCGACCAAGCCCACCAAGGCCTACCGCTACTCGCTCGACAATGACGGCCCGAGCTTCAACGTCGATTCCGCCGCCTGGATGCAGCAGGTGCTGGCCGATATCTACGCCAACCTCGAAGACAGGAAGCCCGGCAAACAGGTGCTGAGCATGCCGGCGACGTTTCATCCTTAGGGGTGTTCCTGAAGGGCCGGTGGCTGTGGACCCCCACCCCGGCGATTCAGTAGCCCCGCCAGCCTACCCCAACGCCTTATCAAACGCCGCCATCGACTCGTCGGCATAGTTCGCCAGCGCGATCACGTCGGCGCCGACCGACAAGAGGTTATACCCCATGTCGACATACTCGCCGATCAGGTCGCGGTTGGTCACCGTCGCGGCGATCTTGCCGTATTTCCGCGCCACCTCGGCGACGCGCTTGCGCACCGCCTTGATCTCGTCGTGCTGGATCTCACCCGGGATACCGCTCGCCACCGAATAGTCGCCGGGGCCGAAGAACAGGCAATCCACCCCGTCCATCTCGGCGATCGCCTCGAGATGCTCCATCGCTTCGGGATCCTCGATCTGATAGCAGGCGAAACGCTCTTCGTTGGCGGTCTTCAGGTAATCGAGGAAGCCGACGCGGGTGAACTGCGCGTCGCTATTGCCGCCATCGACGGCGCGCTTGCCGAGCGGCGCGAACTTGGTGATGTCGCGCACCTTGCGCGCGTCCTCGGCGTTCATGATGTGCGGCACGATCAGGCCGGTCGCATCCATCTCGTAACCGCGGATGTAATCGCTGTAGCTGCCGCGCGACACCCGCAGCAGGGTGTCGACGTCATAGAGCTTGGCGGCGCGGATCTGGTGCTCCACCTGCTCCCAGGTGGCCGAAGTGTGCTCCATGCACAGCCACAGTGCGTCCGGCTGCGCCGCGGCAAAGATCTCGGCGATCTTGGCATCGGCAATATTGAGCTTCAGCACCCGGGCCACCTTGCCCTCGCGGATGGTGCGCAGCACACGGCTCGGCCGCATGCGGAAGCGCGTCGGGGGCGTCGCGGCGTAAGGCTGCGTCTGGGACAAGGTGATCTCCTCCGGAGGGGTTATTTGGCGGTGTAGCCGCCATCGATGGGGATATTGGTGCCGGTGACATAGGCCGAGGCGTCCGAGGCGAGAAAGACGATGACGCCCTTGAGGTCGGTATCGTTCGCCATGCGACCCAATTGGGTGCGGGCGCTGTAGGCTTTGACGAACGGCGCCGGCTGGTTGTTGAAGAAGCCGCCCGGCGACAGGCAGTTCACCCGCACATTGTCGGCACCGAGAATGCTCGCGGCCCAGCGGGTGAAGTTGAGCATGCCGCCCTTTTCGTAGTGATAGATCGGCGACGGGTTGGGCGTCATGTCGGTGCCCTCGTAGTTCGCCATCTCGACCCCGACCATGCCCATCATCGAGCCGATATTGATGATCGAACCGGATTTCTGCGCCCGCATGTTGCGGCCGAACAGCTCGGTGATCTTGAACAGCGCCGATGCGTTGACGCGGAGGCTTTTGTCGAAGGCGTCGAGATCGTGCGCCCAGCCATCGAGCGCCGAGCGGGTCACCGCGTTGTTGACCAGCACGTCGCAGCGGCCGGCCCGGGCGATCACCTCGCGATGCAGCGCCTCGATGGACTCGTCGGAGGAAAGGTCGAGCGACAGCGCCGTCATGTCGAAGCCGCGCGCCCGCTCTTCGGCTGCGACCGCTTCGAGCTTGCTGACATCGCGTGCCGCGATGAAGGTTCTGGCGCCCGCCTCGGCCAGCGCCGCGACGATCTGCCGGCCATAAAGCCCGGCGCCGCCGGTGACCACGGCGACCTTGCCCTTGAGCGAGAAGCTTTCGAGTACCTGCATGTTCAGTCCATCTCGCTGAGGAAAACGCGGCGGCCGCCCTGTTCGCGGCTTTCGATGCCGGCGATCACCAGTTGCATCAGTTCGCGCGTTTCTTCCCACGGCACCGGCGGCTTGCCGGTGCGCAGGTAATCGACGAAGCCGACGAGCTGGGTGCGGAACGCGTGATAGGTGTCGGTGAACTTGAGCTGCAGCCCGGCGGCGGTGCCGGCCAGCGTCACCATGCCGAAGCCGCCGCCCATGTCCTTGGTCACCTGCAGCAGCACGTCGATGCCGTCGCGGTGGCGCAGGTGGACGATATTGGAATTGGCATCGCCGATATTCTGCACCGAGACGTAACCCGGCCCGGTGATCGGATAGACCGTCTCCAGCGCGTGGATGCCGTAGGCCTCCCACGACTTGGCCATGGTGGCGCTGACATGGCGCAACTGCCCGAGCGCGTGCGTGGCGCGGTGATAGGGCGCATACTCCTTGGCAAAGCGCATCGCCGACGAACTGATCAGCGGCTTGCCCTCGGCCACCCATTTCGAGAAGGTCGCGAGATCGAGCCGGTTGTCGCAGAGCGGTTTGTCGATGAACACCGGAATGCCGGCCTCGATGAACGGCCGGGCGCGCTCGACATGCTCGAACCCCTTGTCGGTGGCGACCAGCACCGCGTCGACCTCGCCGATCACGTCCTCGGCCCGCGCTGCGATGTTGGGAATGTGCGCCACCGCGGCGACCTGCAATGCGTCGGCGGGGTCGTCGGTCCACACGTGGGTGACCTTGGCCCCGGAAATACCGAGCGAGCCCACCGGTTGCTTGGCAATGTAGTCCTTGATCACCGGGTATGGGCAGGCCGCGAGCGCCTTGGCGTCGTAGCTGCCGTTGATGATGATGCTCCAGGAATAGGGGTGCCCGTTTCCTTCCACCATGCCCAGCATGGCGAGACGGATTTCATCCCGGGTGATCGGCAGAACGTTCATCGATAATCTTTCCTACCAGGCGGTCCAGCCGCCATCGACATTGAGGCAGTGGCCGGTGATGTAGCTCGCCGCGTCACTCAAGAGGAACGCCGTCGGCCCCGCCATCTCGTCCTGCCGGCCGATCCGGCCCAGCATGGTCTGGCGCGTGAGGTTCTGCATGAACTCGGCGTTGTCCTGCGTCGCCTGGTGCGGGTAGGGGCCGGGCGCCACCGCGTTGACGCGGATGCCGGCGGGGCCGAAATGCCCGGCCATGTAGCGCACCATCTGGATCATCCCGGCTTTGCCGGCGCCGTACTCAATCGGGTTGGGCGCCATGTCGCCCGGGTAGTTCGCCGGGTTGGGCGCCACCACGCCATACATCGAGGCATAAAGCACCATCGCGCCACCGGGCCCCATGTGCCTGGCTGCCTCGCGGGCAAGGAGGAAACTGCCGGTGAGGTTCAGCCGGTTGGTGCGGTCGAAATCCGCCGCGGTGAGTTCCTCGAAGCGCTTGCCGGTCGAGCCGAAGGTGGCGTTCACCACGCCATCGAGCTTGCCGAATGCCTTGGCAGCGCCGCGCACCGCCGCAAGGATCGAGTCTTCGTCGCCGATATCGAGCGGTAGCGCCAGCACCCCGCCGCCGAGCGCCTTGAGTTCGGCTTCAGCCGCGGCGAGCCGCTCCGGATTGATGTCGGCCAGCACCACATTGGCGCCCTGCTGGGCCAGGAGCTTACTCACCGGCAGCGCCAGGTAGCCCGCGCCACCCGCCATCAGCACGGTCTTGCCGTTGAAATTGAACATCAGAGACTCACGATCCGCTTTTCGAGCCAGGATTGCTTGGCGGCGAGCGCCACCCTCAGGTTGTCGCGCGCGTCGTCGAGAGTGGCGAGCCAGCAGGGCTTGCCCTCGATCGCATCGAGCATGGCGTCGGCCTGCATGCGGAAGCGCGCCTGGTGTGCTTCGGTCGGCACCAGCCCGGCCATGAAGTCGCGCTCGTCCTGCCACTTGCCGCTGTCATCATCGGCGAATTTCAGCGTCGAGTGTTCCAGCATCAGGTTGCCCTTGGTGCCGATGAACTCGAAGCGCGCGATGTTGGGCTTCTGGAACTGGTTGATGGTGACATTGGCCATCGCCCCGCTTTCGAAGCGGATGGAAACGAGGCAGGTGTCTTCGGTGTCGGTGCCCTCGAGCACCAGCCGGTCGAACAGGCAACTGACATCGGTGGGCTTGCCCATCAGCCAGATCAGCATGTCGAACAAGTGGCTCGCCGCATCGAGAATGGCGCCGCCGCCCATCTCGGGGCGCGCATAATAGGTGCGCTGGAAATCCGGTCGGTATTTCGGGAATTCCTGTGACGAGTTGAGGTAGGCGAGCCGCAGCCTGCCGATCTTGCCCTCGAGAATCTGCTGGCGCAGCGTCACCACTTCATCGGCCACGCGCCGGACATAGCCGACCCGGGCCACGAGGTTCTTGGCCCTGACCAGCGCCAGCGCGTCATCGACCTCGTCCATGGTGACCGACAGCGGCTTTTCGACGAGGAAGTTGAGCCCCGCCTCGGCGCAGCGCTTGATCAGCGCCACGTGATAGTTCGCCGGCGCACAGATCACTGCGAGGTCGAAGCTTCTGAGGTCGGCTTCGCCGATATCGGTATAGGTCTCGCTGATGCCGAACAGCTGCTTGGCTTCGTCGCGGCGCCCGGCATCGGGTTCAACGATGGCGAGCTGGGCCCGGCCGGTCAGGCTGTAGCCCTTGAGATGACGCCGGCCGATGCCGCCGCTCCCCACGATAAGCACTCGCTTCACCGACAACACCCCTCAACCAAGTATGTTGTTATGCTAACGGCATATTTGTTGCTGTCAATCGGACCCGCGCGTCTCCTGCTGGGCAAAAAGTCGAAAGCCGTTGACGCTGCACCATGATCCGGCATGCCGCTGTTCCGCCAGGCGAACCGCAGTCGATTCACCGTTCTACTCGTTTGACTCCAGTAAGGCATGTTATCATGCTAATGGCATATCTGTCCGATCAATGCAGGGGATGCATTCGAATGGCTACCAAACCAAAGGTTCTCGTCACCGGCGCCAGCGGCCTGATCGGCGGGTTGGCGATCCGCGACCTCTCCGACAAATATGAGTTCAGCGGCCTCAGTCGCCGCGTCGTGCCTGGTATCGTCCATACCCAGGCGGAGATCGCCGACCTCTCGGCCATCCGCAAGGCTTCGGAGGGCATGGACATGGTGCTGCACCTCGCCGCCGAAACCCAGGAGTATGACGACTGGGACAAGGTGATGTGGAACACCATCGGCGGCACCCTCAACATGTTCCGCGCCGCAGAGGAGGCGGGGGTGAAGCGGGTGGTGTTCATGAGCACCGGCAGCACCATGTGCGGCTATGAATGGTACGAAGGCTCGCCCTACGGCAAGCTTGCCGCCAATCAGCTGCAGGCCCTGCCGCCGGGCGAGAAGCTGCTCGACTACCGCGATCCGCCGCGCCCCGACAGCTTCTACGGCGTCGGCAAGCTGTTCGGCGAAAATACCGGCCGGCTGTTCTCCGATCGCTACGGCATGTCGGTGATCTGCATCCGGCTCGGCGCCGTGCTGCCATCCGACCAGCCCGAACTGATCCGCCACTACCCCGGCTACCTCTCGCAGGCCGACGCCGTGCAGATGGTCGACAAGTGCCTCGACGCGCCCGACAGCGTCCGCTTCGACATCTTTGACGCCATCTCCGAGAACCAGCGCCGCTGGCGCGACACCTCGCACGCCAAACAGCTCATCGGCTGGCGCCCGACCGGCTCGGCAGACAAGTACGACATCGGCAAGCTGAGCGCTTAGCTGAGCACCCGGCCTCTCCGCGATCCTCCCCCGCCTGGCGGGGGAGGGGGGGCCAGCGAAGCTGGTGGAGGGGGCGGCCGGAGGTCCAAACCCGCTCTGAAGCCTGGGTAGGCACGAGCCGTGCCGACCCATCACAGCAGGGTCGGCTCGATCACAGTCTGGGCAGCCGACGGTGCACTGGGTCCCGACTTTTGTCGGGATGACGGCCGGTGCGTTGGATCTCATCCAGCCCGAATGCAACCGAGCCCGCCCCACCGATCTCCCACAAATCTGCCTCTTGTTTCGCCTGACGGACCTATTTGCCTAACCCGTGCCCGTCGCTTGACCACCCCAAACTGATATGTTGTTATGTTAATGACATATGCAGGCCACCAGGGGGAATTTGGTGACTCAGCGGGACGAGATCGTCGATCATCTGCGCGCCGGCCGCGCTCCGCTTGCTGCGCCTTCAGCCATTTCTTCGCGCCCGTTGCGGCCCTTCTCCACGCGGCGCTATTCGCAGTTTGGTCGACCAAAACAGAATTATTTGACACCATATGACAATTTATGGTTGCCTGTGGGGAGGGAAGAGGGAACCGCATGCATGGCAACGGAAGCTGCCGACATCGCCAAGGCGCTGGCTGAGGAAATCCATTCGGGCGTGATCCGGGCTGGCGAAATGATCGCCTCGGAACGCGACCTGTGCGAGCGTTTCAAAGTCGGCCGCACCGTGGTGCGCGAGGCCATCACCATGCTCGAGGGCATGAAGCTGATCGAGCAGCGCAAGGGCTTCCGGCCCCGGGTCGTCACGCCGACATTGGCCCAGGCCATGGCCGGCGCAGCCGAAGCGGCGCGTTTCTTCTTTCGCGGCAGCGAGGGCAACGCCCATCTCGAGCAGGCCCGCTTCTTTCTCGAAATGAGCCTCGTCCGCTATGCCGCGCAATACGCGACGCAGGCGCAATTGGGCAAGATGCTGGCCGCCATCGATGATTGCGAGCGCGCCATCAGCAGCTATCCTCAGTTCCGCGAGGCGGACCTGCGCTTCCACCGCGCCATCGCCGAAGTTCCGGGCAACCCGATTTTCGTCGCCTTGCACGACGCCTTCGTCGATCGGCTGATGCGCCGCCGCGAAGCGCCTCGGGACGTCGTCACCCACAACCAGCGCAGCAACAGCGAGCATCGCGCCATCGTCACCGCCCTCGTCGCCCGCGACGAAGCCGAGGCAGTGCGGGTGCTGACCGTTCACCTGTCGCGCAACTACGCCACCTACATGCGCCAGGCCCTGGGCACTGAGCAGCTTGTCGCTACCGAACCACGTGCGGCCGTTTCCCCCTCGGAGGGATGAGGGGAAGGCCGGCGCCGTCGGGGTCCACGAGCCGTGGATCACTATCCGTGAATCAAACAGGGAACCCATTCACATGAAGAAATTGCTGGCCCTTGGCATGGCGCTGCTCATGTCGACCACCGCGATCGGCACCGCAACCGCCCAAGCCATCAACGAGAACCCGCTTTCGGACCCGCGCGTCCGCCAGGCGATCGCCTATGCGATCGACATGGACACCATCATCGAGACGATCTTCGAGGGCAAGGCGGTGCGCGCCGTCGGCCTGTTGCCGGATGGCCCGAACAAGCCCGACGATCTCAACCGCTACGATTTCGACCCCGACAAGGCCCGCGCCCTGCTCGCCGAGGCCGGCTGGAACGCCGACCAGGAACTCGATGTCGTCTATTACTATGCCGACCAGCAGACTGCCGACCTGATGGCTGCGATGCAGGCCTACCTGGCCGATGTCGGCATGAAGATGAATTACCGCATCCTCGAGGGGGATGTCGGTGCCCAGATCTCGGTGCCGCCGGCCGATCCGGTGAACGGCCCGTCCACCTTCAAGTGGGACATCCTCTATGGCGCCCGCGCCGCGCTGGCCCTGCAGGAATACTTCAACCGCTTCGGCTACGGCCTGATGCCGACCATTCCCAACGTTCCGGAGATGAACGAGCTGGTCAAGAAGGTCAACGGCAGCACCGACCCGGCCGTCCAGCGCGAGGGGTATTTCGCGATGGAGCACATCATCAACGACAAGGCCTACATCATTCCGCTCTACTACCAGCAGCTGTTCTCCTACGACAGCGATCGGCTCGATCGGCATGGCGCGCCCTATGGCAACGAGCAGTACAACTACAATTGGGGCGTCGAGAACTGGACGGTCACGCCTGATGCCGACGGCAAGTCGGTGCTCTACACCAATGCCGGCCCGGCGCAGTTCTTCGAAGTGCCGTGGCAGAACCTCGGCATCTGGGTGCACAACAAGTTCGCCTTCGACACCATTCTCGAAGCGGACGGGGCCCTGACGCCGATCGGCGGCGAGATGGCCGAAACCTACTCGGTGAGCGAGGACGGCTTGACCTTCACCTTCACCCTCAAGGATGGCCTGACCTGGCACGATGGCGAGCCGATCACGGCTGCCGATGTGGTGTTCTCGATCGGTGCAGCGCTCAAGTTCCCCATCACCAATCCGGTGCTGGCCGCGACGCTGAAGAAGATCGAAGGCGCCGAAGACTTCGTCGCCGGGACTGCCGACGCTGTCAGCGGCATTACCACCGAGGGCAACACGGTGACGCTGAAATTCGCCAGCATCGATCCCAACGTGCTGTTGAGCTTCAGCCAGTTCGCGCCGCTGCCGGCCAAGTATTTCGAAGGCGTAGATCCCTTGAACCTGCAGCAGGCGCCGTTCTGGCAGAAGCCGATCGGCTCCGGTCCGTTCAAGATCGAAGAGGTGGTGATGAACGACTACACCACGCTGGTGCCGTTCGAGGGCTACCACAAGGGTACCGCCAAGATCGAACAGATCATCGCCCGTCCGTCCGGCGACAATGACGGCAACCTCCTCGTCAACGCCACCGCGGGCAAGGCCGACTTCGGCTACACCAAGGTGGCCAGCGACGTCCCGGCCCTCGAAGCGCTCGACTTCATGAATGTCCACGCGGTCGACATTCCCTACACGCGCATGATCTGGATCAACCAGTTCCCCAAGCCGGCGAACTGACGCCATCAGGGGGCCCGGCGTCCCGGGCCCCCTCCCGTTTCCTTAGCCAAGGCCGGCGACACGCATGCTGACCTACATCATCAGACGCATCCTGATCCTGATCCCGATGGCCTTCGCCATCTGCTTCCTCGTCTATCTCGGGCTCGAGCTGACGCCGGGGGATGCCGTCTCCTACATGATCAATCCGGACGCGCTGGGCAGCATGAATCCCGAGCAGCTCGAGGCGCTGCGCCAGTCGCTGGGCCTTGGCCAGCCGTTCCATGTCCGCTTCTGGGTCTGGTTCACCAACCTGCTGCAGGGCAATTTCGGCTACTCGACCACCGGTGGCGTGCCGATCTCGTCGATCATCGCCACCCGCCTCCCCGCAACGCTGGAACTTGCCGGCGTCGCCCTCGTCATCTCGACGGTGCTCGGCAGCCTGCTCGGGGTGTTCAGCGCCCTCAAGCGGGGCACCGTCACCGACAGCGCCCTGACCGTCATCGGCATGCTCGGGGTGTCGATCCCCGAGTTCTTCTTCGGCCTCGTCGCCATCCTGGTGTTCGGGCTGAACCTCGGCTGGCTGCCGGTCGGTGGTCGCTCGATGCCCGGCGACATAACTTTCCTCGATCGCCTGCCGCACCTGGTGATGCCGTCGCTGGTGCTGTCGATCATGCTGACGGCCGGCGTCATGCGCTATGCGCGCTCCTCGATGCTCGACGCCCTGAGCCGCGACTTCATCAAGACTGCCCGCTCCAAGGGCCTGCCGGAATGGCGTGTCAATGCCCTGCACGGCTTCCGCGTGGCGCTCACCCCGGTGGTTGTGCTGATCGGCTTCCGCCTGCCGGTGCTGATCGGCGGCTCGGTGATCATCGAGCAGGTCTTCCAATGGCCGGGTATCGGCAACGAGTTCATCTCGGCGGTGCGCTCGCAGGATTATCCGGTCGTCATGAGCATCGCGCTCCTGACCGTCATGGCCGTCCTGCTCGCCAGCCTCATCGTCGATGTGCTGACCGCGCTGATCGATCCGCGCGTCCGCCTGGGGGCATGACCATGACCGAGACCACCCACGAGGCGCGGCCGCGCACCCGCAGGGACGCGCAGTTCGACCGCATCCGCGCGCAGGAGGAAGCCGGCCGGCTGAACCACCCCTCCGGCAGCCGGCTGCTGCGCAAGTTCCTCAACAACCGGCTGGCGCTGATCGGGCTGATCCTGTTCACCGTCATCGTCGTCACCGCGGTTTTCGCGCCGTTCCTGACCCCGTGGGATCCCAACAAGATCAACCTGCGCGCCATGCTGCAGCCGCCTTCGTGGGAGCACTGGTTCGGCACCGACCGGACCGGACGCGATCTGTTTGCCCGCGTCCTCTATGGCGGGCGCATCTCCATCCTCGTGGGCCTCGGCAGCGCCGTGCTCGCCGCCATCGTCGGCGTGCTGATCGGTGTCTACACCGGCTATGTCGGCGGCTGGCTCGACGCGATCGCCATGCGCGTCTCCGAGATCTTCATGTCGTTTCCGCAGATCATCCTGGTGCTGCTGCTGGTATCGATCCTCGGCCAGTCGCTGGTGAACCTCATGCTGATCTTCGTGCTGACCGGCTGGGGCGGCATCTACCGCATGGCCCGCGCCCGGATGCTCAGCCTGCGCGAGGAAGAATACGTGCTGGCGCTGCGCAGTTTCGGCCTTGGCCGGGCGCTCATCGCCTACAAGCACATGCTGCCCAACGCGCTCGGCCCGATCATGGTCAACGTCACGCTCTCCACTGCCGCGTTCATCCTGCAGGAGGCCGGGCTGAGCTTCCTCGGCCTCGGCGTGCCGCTCTCCATCCCCACCTGGGGCAACATCCTGAACGTCGCCCAGGACCTGCGCGTGCTGCAGAACAACTGGTGGATCTGGCTGCCGGTGGGCGCCACCATCTCGCTGTTCGTCCTGAGCGTGAACTTCATTGGCGACGGCCTGCGCGACGCCACCGACCCGACGCAGCAGGGATAGGCCCCATGACCATGACACAACCTATCGGCAGCCCGGTATCGAGCGGCGACGTCGCGCTCAGCGTGCGCAACCTCAAGACCTTCTTTTACACCAACAAGCGCTGCAACAAGGCCGTGAACGGCGTCTCGTTCGAGATCAAAAAGGGCAAGACCCTCTGCATCGTCGGCGAAAGTGGTTGCGGTAAGTCGGTTACGGCCTCGGCGATCATGCAGCTGTTGCCGACGCTGTCGCGCATCGAGGACGGCGAGATCGTCTATTACTCGGAGCGCGGCGACATCAGGCTCGATACGCTCGAGCGCAACGGCAAGGCCATGCGTTCGATCCGCGGCTCGGAGATCGCCATGATCTTCCAGGATCCGATGACGGCGCTGAATCCAGTGTTCACCATCGGCTTCCAGATCGTCGAGAACCTCCGCTACCACACCGCGCTGCGCGGCCGGCAGCTCAGGGACAAGGCCATCGACCTGCTGCGCTCGATGGGCATTCCGGCGCCGGAGCGGCGGGTCGAACAGTTCCCGCACCAGTTCTCGGGCGGCATGCGCCAGCGCGCCATGATCGCCATGGCCATGGCCTGCAACCCGAAAATCCTGATCGCCGACGAGCCGACCACAGCGCTCGATGTCACCATCCAGGCGCAGATTTTCGAGCTGATGGCGACGCTGCAGCGCGAGCACGGCACCGCCATCATGCTCATCACCCACGACATGGGCGTGGTGGCCGAACTCGCAGACGATGTCGCCGTCATGTACATGGGCAATATCGTCGAAGCCGGCACGGTCGACGAGGTGCTGCGCCGCCCCAGCCACCCCTATACCCGGGCATTGCTCGATTCCGTGCCGGTGCTGGGCCGCGGCAAGAACCAGGATATCCGCGCCATTCCCGGCTCGACCCCGGATCCGTTCGACCGGCCCGGCGGCTGCCAGTTCGCCGATCGCTGCGCCTACCGGCTCGAGGCCTGCGACGCCGCGCTGCCCGCCGAAACCCACCTGTCCCCCACGCATCGCGTGCGGTGCGTGCGCCATGAGGAGTTCGCCAATGGCGTCCGTAGCTGACCCCGCACCGGGCGCCGGCCCGGTTACCGCCCTTGAGCCGGATGCCGGTGAGGTGATCCTGAAACTCCGGGGCGTCAAGGCGCATTTTCCGGTCAAGGCCGGGGTGCTGCGCCGTACCGTGGCGCAGGTGAAGGCGGTCGACGGCGTCGATCTCGACGTCTATCGCGGCGAAGTGCTCGGCCTCGTCGGTGAGAGCGGCTGCGGCAAGACCACGCTAGGCAAGACCATCCTGCAGCTGGTGCGCGCCACCGAGGGCGAGATCACCTATTCGGGCGCCGAGGCGACGGCCGATCTCACCCGGCTCAGCGACAGCCAGCTCCACCCCTATCGCAAGCGCCTGCAGATCGTCTTCCAGGATCCGCATTCCTCGCTCAATCCGGCCTTCACCATTTTCGGCTCGCTCGAGGATCCGCTGATCAAATACGGGGTGAAGACCCGCGAGGAGCGCCGCAAGATCATCGGCGACCTGCTCGAGGCGGTGAACATGCGGCGCGAGTACATGGATCGCTACCCGCACGAATTCTCCGGCGGCCAGCGCCAGCGCATCGGCATTGCCCGGGCGCTCAGCATCAGCCCGGAGCTGATCGTCTGCGACGAGGCGGTGAGCGCTCTCGATGTCTCGATCCGCGCCCAGGTGCTGGAGCTGCTGATGCGGCTGAAGCGCGAGCGCAACCTCACCTATATCTTCATCACCCACGACCTCAGCGTCACCGAGTTCATCTGCGATCGCGTCGCGGTCATGTACCTGGGCAAGATCGTCGAGCTCTGCCGCTCCGAGGATCTGTTTGCGCGCAAGCTCCACCCCTACACCCAGGCCTTGCTCTCGGCCATCCCGGTTGCCGACCTCGATCGCAAGAGCAATCGCGTGGTGCTCGAGGGCGACGTGCCGAGCCCGGTCAACCCACCGTCCGGCTGCCCGTTCCACCCGCGCTGCCGCTTCCGCCAGGATGTCTGCAAGACCACGGTCCCGCCGCTGAAGCGCTACGCCATCGACGGCCGTGACGATCACTACGCCGCCTGCCACCTCATCGACGCTCAAGAAGCCGCGGCCTGATCGCCCGGCGCCAGCCCCCAACGGAGCCCCAAATGCCCGCCTTCGACATCAAATCCATCACCGGCGTCCTTCCGGCGATGGTGACCCCGTTCGACGAGCAGGAGAAGCTCGACGAGAAGCGCCTGCGCGCCGTCGTCAACTTCCTCATCGAGCGCCAGGTCGAGGGGCTCTACATCACCGGCTCGACTGGCGAGTCCTTCCTGATGTCCCCGGAGGAACGCAAGCGCGTCGTCGAAGTGACGATGGAGGAGAACCGCGGTCGCGTCCCGGTGATCGCCCATATCGGCGCCATCAGCACCTTCCACTCGATCGATCTGGCGCAGCACGCCGAACGGGCCGGCGTCGACGCCATTTCGTCGGTGCCGCCGATCTACTGGGGCTTTTCCGCCGACCAGATCCACGGCTACTACGCCGACATCACCCGCTCCACCAGACTGCCGATGATCGCCTACAACGTGCCGATGGCGGCGCTCGGCTTCGACATGATCAAGCGGCTTTCCACCATCGATGGCGTTGCCGGGGTCAAGTACACCGCCACCACGCATCACGACATCATCCGCATCAAGGAGGAGATCGGGCAGGATTTCATCGTCTATTCGGGCGCCGACGAGATGGCGATGTCGGGCCTGAGCTTCGGCGCCGACGGCATTATCGGCTCGTTCTACAATTCGATGCCCGAGATCTGGATGGCGCTGCGCGACGCGGTGGCGGCGGGCAACCTTGCCGAGGCCAAACGCTTGCAGGAGATCGGCAACGCGGTGATCTTCTTCTCGCTCGGCCACGGCGGCATCCCCACCATCAAGCGCGCCATGGCCTGGATGGGGTGCGACGCCGGCTATGGCCGGAAGCCGCTCGGCGGCTATATCGACCAGGCGGCAGAGGAAAAGCTGAAGGCCGGGTTCCGTGCGCTGCGCGACGAGCGTCAGCTCAAGGGCGTCGCCTTCCTCGACGCGCTCTGAGAAAAAGGCCGGTCTGCGCACCAGCCTCTCCGTAATCCTCCCCCGCGTGGCGGGGGAGGGGGACCAGCGAAGCTGGTGGAGGGGGCGGCCAAACTCGCCGTGTTCGCTTCTCCCCTCAGGGGAGAAGGTGGCGCGTAGCGCCGGATGAGGGGTGAAGCCTCTCCATGCGCTCTCTTTGCGCCGCTGAACCCCTCACCCGAGTTTCGCTACGGACCTTGCGGTCCTAGCTCCACTACCCTCTCCCCTCAGGGCTACGACATGCACACATCGTTGTTGAAGAGAGGGTTTCGGTCTGATTCCCTGGCCTTTGCATAGGAGGGCGGGATGGAGTTGGGACTGGGCCATTTCGGGGATTCGCGCCTCGAAAAAGGGGG
>JAESFO010000340.1_pt1 | contig 62262 bp, 50 predicted proteins | sample 9269421 | NCBI WGS metagenome assembly JAESFO01 (sample SAMN14502839, study PRJNA617101) | algae metagenome | isolation source: Nostoc desertorum CM1-VF14 and co-occurring heterotrophs from rocky... | place: USA: Clark Mountains, San Bernardino, California | collected 2000-06-05 | reverse complement strand
GCTGGACTGACAAACTCTGATCCAAGTATTACATGGTATCACCGCTATCAGATCCACAAACACCTTGAAACCTTACACAGTAAGGTATTAATTCCTCTTACCTTCAAAAATGAGCGAACGTACAGTATTGAAACAAAGGGGCGGGGCGCGTGCTTAGTTATTTGCTAAGGGAACTCCAAAAAATAAATATATCCAAATTTCTGGATTTCACTACGAATTTCCCTCCCCCTGCTCCCTGCTCCCCGCTCCCTGCTCCCTGCCCCCATAACGATGGTATATTTTTTTATTTGGAAGTCTCTAACTCCCTAACCTCAAGTAATTCCCGCTTTACAAGCAGTATCCCTAATTCTTTGCGTTGGCCTTTTGAGTCAATAAACGCAAACCGAGCCTGCGCTGCATATTGGCAGGGGTGACTGTAGCGCATTTGCACCCCACGAAACTCGTACAGCTTTCCTTTGATGAGTTTTTTTGGCTCAATCATTTATAGCTCCTTCCTTTTGTTGAGTGATTTGTTTTACCTCATCAATCGCTTCAATCACTTCTCCCGAAACATAAAATGCATCTCCAATGTAGAGATAATTCGTAGCTAAACAACTCCCACCTCAGCATTGAGATTGAGGTGGGAGTTGTTTATTTTCCATTCCTATTTTCCTGATAATTGATGAAAATTATCTCTGCTGATAGTAAGACTTGCTCCCAGCAAGGAAATACCCAAGAAGGTGGAAAAACTTTTCATCATAGTTCCCCATGCGGTTCAGTTAAGCCCGGATTTTCCCCCTGCTCTCTTCAGCGCTTATCATGCCTGCGGTTCGGTATAGCGACGCGGCGTATAAACCCAGATATTATCATTGTTGCGCTTGATGGTTCGGGTTTTTGTGGAACCAACGAGAATAATTGTCCGCATATCAGCGCTGGCTGGTGTTAACTGGTCAAGTGCGATCGCTTTCACCGTTTGTCCTGGTCTACCGAGATTCCGGGCCAAAACTACTGGGGTATCTGGTGTTCTATGTTGTAGCAAAATATTTCTCGCTTCTGCCAGTTGCCAAGTACGCTCTTTGGAAACAGGATTGTAGAAAGCAATAACGAAATCAGCCTCGGCAGCAGCAGTAATTCGTTGTGCGATCGCAGACCAAGGTTTCAAGATGTCAGATAGGGAAATAGCACAGAAGTCATGCCCAAGGGGCGCACCAATGGCTGCTGCTGCTGCCTGCATAGCTGAGATGCCTGGGGCTACATGAATGTCGATAGTGTCCCATTCAGGTTTGGCATAGCGATCGCATACTTCAAAAACTGCTGCTGCCATTGCATAGATACCAGGATCACCAGACGAAACGACCGCTACATATCGCCCAATTGCCGCCAAATCAAGGGCCATTTTTGCTCGTGCTTCTTCTTCGCGGTTGTCAGACTCATGCCGTTGCTTACCATCAGCCAGAGAACCAACTAAATCTAAATAAGTTTTATAACCCACTAGGTCAGTTGCCGACTTGAGTATCTCCTTCACTTCTGGAGACATCCATTGCGATCCACCAGGGCCTGTGCCAATAATCGCTAACCGTCCCCGTGGTTGACCGATGGTGTTGGGGTCAATTGGTTGGGGGGCAATGGCGATCGCAATGTCGGGAGATGAGGAAGATAAGGGAGATGTACCTGTGGCGGCGATCGCTACTGCTTGGGCGGGGCTATAACCTTGTAATAACAGACTTTCTAGCTGATTTGGGGTAAAAAAGCGAGCAGGTACTCCCAAGGCGCTAGCTACGGCGTGGATTGCGGGATCGGCGGCGGCGGTGATGGGTGCAAATATCCCGGCGACTGATGCTTTTTCTAGTGCAGCATCAACTAGTAGCTGCTGTACTAAAGTGACTGCATCATCAATGATGCCACTAATTGCGATCGCGATCGTTGCTGGGTGGTAGACAAGACAGTTGGCTGTAGGAGTCACCAAACGTTCCGTAACTTGAATGGTCAAATCTCCCTGTGGATCTATGGGCAGTTTACTATGGTTTAACCAAGCTGCTGTACCTTCTAACTTGACTTGCGCCCCAGCTAGCAAATCTGAGATAAATTTCTTAGCATCGTCTGGGTTTGCTAAATGGTATCCGGGGGGAGGAGACAACAGCGTTGTGCCCAAACGTAAATCGCCTGTGGTTGTAATTGCAGGTTTGACATCAAGGACTTCAGCAATGCGACGGGCCAAATCGTTTACCCCACCAAGTCCGCCCAAGAGGGGAACAACAGCACTACCATCTTCAGCCACAGCTAACACTGGTGGTTCCTGTTGTTTATCTGAGAGGATGGGAGCTAACGTCCTAATTAAAATGCCGGCGGCACAAATGCCAATTAGCGGCGTTCCTTGGGCAAATAACTCGCGCAATGTTTCGCCAAAATTAGTAAAGCTGACATCAACTCCCGATGTGCGACCCGCTAGACCGTATAGTGTCGCCCCTGGTAGGACAGTGGTGATTTTGCGTGCTACTGTGACGCTATTTTGACCTAGTATTACAATGGCGGGTGCAACGTTCATCATAAGTTGATATCTTGCAAAATCTGATATCCTTCAAATGAAACCACAGATTGAGACACACAGTGACTTCCCGTCTATGAGTTTGGGGAATTTTAGAGTGCGATGTCTACGACGCGCAACTCTTGGAGAGGCTACGCCCTAAGCGTAGCTATGCCGCAGGCTTTACGCCTATCTGCTAATTACTTTAGCTGGTTAAAATCTTCCTCTGTAATACCCAACTGCTTTAGAATTTCATAAAATAACCACTTACCGATTTCAGCATTGCTATGAATAGGAATTGTGGTTGCTCGTCCATCTCGATGTTGCCAACGAGCATGACTGCTTTTCTATCGCACTTTTTCAAAACCGAGTTTCCGCGCCACCCGTTCTAATTCACTAGCTTTAGCTGGCATTTGCAACTACCAGTTCAAGGTCTTCGGGTAGAGAACGTCCTTGTTCTTGGCATTCTTCCCGAATTATTTCAAAAACAAAAACAAGTTCAGCACGGGCCTCATCTGGGGTTTGTCCCCAAGGGTGACAACCGGAAATCGCTGGTATATAGGCTACAAATGTACCATTGTCATCGGGACGGATAACAGTGGTGTAGTCTTGTAAAGACTTCATGGGGATAGCCGCGAGTTTGAGTTACACCTTTAATTTACAGCGATCGCCTCTTTAAAAAAAATGCGATCGCTTGCTTCTTATTTCAATTAGCTTTACGCTCTTTAAGGACTTGATCTAACAAGTTTCTAGCAGGTTGTGCTTTAGCCAACGCTACTTGGTGGTCATTATAAGCACGAACAAGGCGAGAAAGACTGCTCACACCTGTCTTGAGTTGCTCAAGTTCTTCACCAGCAACTAATTCTCCATCAAGCATCCGTCCGATTAACGGTTTGATGTCGCCCACTTCCTGCCGGACTTTTTGGAGTTTTTCTAGGCTACTCAGTAAGGTTTTGAGTGAGTTCAAGATGTCGTCAATATCCTGGACATCCTCCACTGCTTCCGGTAAATTTTCAATTGTCACTGTATCTTCATCTGATATTGTAGGCAATTCCTGTGCAGACATTTCACTTGTAACCCCGTTTGATCGTGCCATCAAAGCTTCCTCAAGGAATTTCCCTTAGTGTATCGCTGATTCAGGCTATATTAAGCAATTTCGCCATAGCCAACCGTTGCAGTTTCCCGGTAGCACCACGGGGTAGTTGCTCCAAAATGTGAATTTGCTTCGGAACTTTGAAGTCTGCCAGCATGGTTGAACAGTAATCTAAAAGTTCTTTTTCGCTGACTTCTGCTTTGAGAACAACAGCAGCATGGATATCTTCTCCTAAAGATTTGTGGGGGACGGCAAAGGCTAAAGCTTCGGCGACGGCAGGATGGCGCAGCAAAACATCATCCACTTCTAAAGGAGAAATTTTTTCCCCACCCCGGTTAATCAATTCTTTAATGCGTCCAGTTAAGCGGAGGTAACCGTCTGCATCCAATGTACCCTGATCCCCTGTGCGGAACCAACCGTTTACAAAAGCTGTAGCATTAGCTTCCGGGTTGTTTTCGTAGCCATCTATGACATTGGGTGCTTTTACCACCACCTCGCCTAAGCTTCCCTGAGATAATAAGTTGCCTTCGGAGTCCATAATGCCAACATCCACACCGAAGCCATAACCTACAGTACCTGGTTTCCTGACTTTTGGCGGTAGAGGGTTGGTGGTCATTAAATGAGATGCTTCAGTCATGCTGTAAGATTCCACTACCGGAGCATTCAGAGTTGTCTCTAGCTGTTCAATGATAATCGGAGGCAAGGGAGCGCTACTAGAGCGAATGAAACGAAAGCGATTAGCTTTGACAATTTCTGTGTTGCGGCTAGCACGGGCCAAAATTGTTTGATGCATGGTTGGCGCTGCGGAGTACCAAGTAGGTTTGTAGGTATCTACTAGTTTCCAAAACTCCAGGGCATTAAAACCATTAGGACAAATTAATGTGCCGCCCGATGCGAGAGTTGACAGCAAACAGCCCACCAATCCGTGAATGTGGAACAGGGGCATTAGGCAAAGTGTAGTATCATTTGCTGTGAGTGAGTAAGCACCAATGATGTTGCCGGCTGAGGCAATTAAGTTGCGATGACGAATCGGCACACGCTTGGGACGGCTGGTGGTGCCGCTAGTATGCAGAATCATCGCCAAATCATCGGCGTTGGGGGCTGCGGGATTCGAGGATTCTGCTAGTTCTGAGCCTGCTTTGCTTAATTCAAAGCTCAATGTGCCGTCAGTGTTTACCTTGGCATTAATCAGCATCATGTCGGCTGTGACGGCGGCAATGGCTGCTTTTGGCCCATCAGACAAGGTAATCAGTGCTTTTGCTTGGATATCTTCGTAATAGAAGGCAAATTCTTCTTGTTTGTATTTGGGATTTAAGGGTGCAGCAGTGCCACACAGGGCGGTAGCCAAAAAGGTAATAGCCATTGGTGAACCGTTAGTCATGGCAATGGCAATGCGTTCGCCCCGTTTCAATCCAAAGCTGTTGAGTTGGGATACCAGTTCAACAATATTCTCGCGCAATTGTTTATAGGTTAGCGATCGCTCCTCAGGCGTAACTAGGGCTAGATGATTGTCTTCCCCCGCTAAAAGCTCAAATAAGTTCATTAGTTTTTCCGGTCTGTCAACAGATGATTTAGTCAGTAGTGCTATCAGCAGTTTCTCGTAGATTATCTTGGATCTTGACGTGATACATGATATGGTTTACAAAGTTAAAATTGTTTAAGTAAGTAAGTCGGTACAATAAAACCCATGTATGTTTAGTTTTGTAAAAACTGTGGAATAACCAATTTATAAGGTATTCGCTGGTTTTACATTTCGTAGCATAGCTTGGTTTTTTAACGCCGATTTACTCTGATGTTTAAAAAGTCCAACAAGTCTACTATAAACCCTTCTTCAAAACTCTCCCCTACTCCTGAGAGACTTTGAAACCCCATACCCTCATTTCTTATGAAGGTAATGTTTCTGATATTTTGCTATTACCAACAATACTTTTTAAATATCCTCTATCTAAACATTTTGTGATAGCAGAATTTTGTAATGGAGGTTATCTTGTCAAATAAGAAAAGCGTACATTTAAGAAATCTGTATCTGCGCGATCGCATAACTTCAGTGAGTGACATAAACTCTCAAAATACTTTTGTCATCTATCTTTATATATAGAATAGAAAAGAATTATAGTTTATCAAAATAGCAGTATACTAAGTTTCAAAAATAAATTAATAGCAATTATGAGTCCCATCAAGATCGCTATGTTAGGCGAAAGCTTAGAGCGCCAAGGTAGAATAGTTTCTGTAGAAAAGCTCATTCTTGAAGAAACTACCTTTGATATTTATTTTTTAAAGAAACAGAGGTAAATGCCAATGAAGCAACTTCAGGTATTAATGCTGGGGGCTAGTTTAGAACAAAATGGAGGAATAGCAACAGTTGAAAACTTGATAATTAAGTATAGTTCTCCTGAGATCAAAATTCAGCACATAAACACTCATGATGAGGGGTCAATTGCCCACAGGGTAATTGTTTTCGGAAAAGCTTTAACTACATTATTTTGGAAATTATCAACTCAGAAGATAGATATTGTCCATATTCAGATTTCCGATGGTGGTAGCATTATCCGAAAAGCAATTTGTTGTGTTATTGCCTTTATCTTTAATAAGCCCGTCTTAATGCACACTCATGGTGCCGAGTTTCCTTTAACTTACTCTAAACTTCCTCAAGGAGTGCAGCAAGTTTTAAGTAAACTATTTCAGCGTTGCCAAGGGTTTATTGTTCTTTCAGAAAGTTGGCAAGATTACTATGTGTTGAATCTAGGTTTAAATCCCAAACAAGTTATTCTCTTGCCTAACCCCTGCGAATTACCTACAGAGATTCCTGACCGCAAAAATCAGACTCAAATCAGTTTGGTCTTTTGTGGGCGAGTCGGTCAACGCAAAGGGACATTTGATTTGATTAAGGCATTTGCTAACCTGCCGGATCATCAAAGAAAATGTACTCGGCTGATTATAGCAGGTGATGGTGAAATCGAGAAAGCGCAGCAATTGGCTGCTAATCTCAACCTTGCAGACCAGGTAACTTTTCTGGGTTGGATTAATTCCGAAAAACGGGATGAAATTTTGTCACAAGCAGATGTGTTTATTTTGCCTTCTTACAACGAGGGTCTACCTCTGGCGATTTTGGAAGCTATGGGTTGGAGTCTTCCTGTGATTGCAACCCCTGTTGGAGGTATTCCTGAATTAGTGATTTCAAATCAAAATGGTTTGCTAGTTACCCCAGGAAACATTCAACAGTTATCATCAGCGATGGAATTGTTGATTGGAAATGAGAATTTACGACTTTCTCTAGGCAGTACTGCTAGGAAAAATGTCGAACCTTTGGATATTAGAAGTTACTCCATTCGTTTGGCGGATATCTATTATTCATTATCACAGTTTAATTAATTTGAGGTGCTTATGAGAATTAACATTTGTGGAGTCGAAATCGATAAATACAGTTTTGATGAAGTTGTAGACCGAATCGTTGAACATGCATCCTATCACAGGAAGCCAGAATATGTTGTTACTCCTAATGCTATGCATATTCTAAGCTTGCAGAAGGATAGCAATTTTCAAGATATTTATCGCAAAGCTTTTTTAGTAGTACCAGATGGCGTATCACTACTGTGGGCGGCTAAATTTTTACGAACCCCACTAAAAGGTCGAGTTAATGGTACAGATTTGTTCGAGAAACTTTGCGCCATTGCTGCTAAAAAAGGATTGAAGGTATTTTTATTAGGAGGCCGTCCTGGTTCTGCTGAAAAAGCTAAAGACACTCTTGTTAATAGATATCCAAGTTTGCAGATTGTTGGTACTTATTGTCCTCCCTACGGGTTTGAGTCTCAGCCAGCAGAATTAAATTCAATCAACTCAACAATTAGAGCGGCAGCTCCTGATATTCTATTCGTAGGTTTGGGAGCGCCTAAACAAGAAAAATGGATAGCTGCCAATTATTTGAACTTAGGTGTGCCGATTTCTGTAGGTATTGGGGTCAGTTTTGAGTTGGTTAGCAACATGGTGAAAAGATCACCAGTTTTGATGCAAAAAACAGGTTTTGAATGGTTATTTCGGCTTTTGGTTGAGCCTAAACGCTTATGGAAGCGTTATATCTTGGGTAATCCTACTTTTGTTTGGTTGGTAATCAAGCAGTATGTAGGATTATTTAAGGGACTTCCAAATAATAAAATACCGCGTCGTTTTTAAAGTAATCGCATCGCCAGATTTACAAATTCTGACTGCGACCTTCGACGATACTATACTCAAATACTTTTCTGATTTGGAAGACCTCTTAATTTTTCCATTTTACGGCGTTTATCTTTAAATCTTTTAGATAGAGATAAAACTGTGGGTGGGAGTATTGCAATAAAACGATATCGAGCAATTTGAGATAATACAGCAGTTTTCATCTGAATGAAGTACAAAGCTACGGCTTTTGAGGCAGAAGGTAGAAACTTTTTATATCTAATGCGTGAGTCCTGCATTTTGTACTTCATTTAAAAACCAAACTGCTGTAACTATCTACTTCAAGGTATCACCGCTATCTCAATTTTCCCTTACTTTAAAAGTATAATTATTAATAGTAGCTTTAGGTTGATTAAAATCATTTTTTCATAGAAAAATCACATTAACTACACGATCTTTTTAACAGGTAAACCTATTAATAAAATATGGATCGTCGGAATTTTATAAAGTATGTCACTTTAGCAGGATCTAGCTTTGCCTTAAATAGTTGCTCTCAAGGCAAAAATTCCAAATCGCAGGGTGAGGTATCTCCCTCAGCGTCTCCTGTGGCGGTAAACGAACCTCTAAAAGTGGCATTTGTTTATGCAGGCCCTGTGGGTGATTTTGGCTGGACTTATGCCCATGATTTAGGCCGCAGAGACATGGAAGCCAATCTTCAAGATAAGGTAAAAACTACCTTTATCGAAAATGTCAACGAAGGTATTGAAGCTGAAAGGGTAATTCGCCAACTAGCATTAGATGGTAACAAGTTAATTTTTACAACTTCTTTTGGGGACATGAACCCAATAATTAAAGTTGCTAAAGACTTTGGTGATGTTGCCTTTGAACACTGTAGAGGATACAAACGTGCTGCCAATGTCGGCACTTATTTAGGACGCTTTGAAGAACCGCGTTACTTAACCGGCATGATTGCTGGCAAGATGACAAAATCAAATGTAGTTGGTTTTATTGGCGCATACCCAATTCCAGAAGTGATTCGGGGAATCAGCGCATTCACTCAAGGAGTAAGGCTAACAAATCCCCAAGCAAAAGTTAGGGTACTTTGGGTAAAAAGTTGGTACGATCCAGCTAAAGAAAGAGAAGCGGCTCAAGCTTTGGCCAATTTAGGTGCGGATGTACTGACGCAGCATACTGACTCTGGAGCCGTTGTGCAATTGGCACAAGAGAAAGATATTTATGCTTTTGGCTACAACACTGACATGAGTAAGTTTGGTCAAAAAGCCCACCTGACGTCAGCTATTAACAAATGGGGTAAATTCTATACAGATAAAGCCTTGGCTGTAATGAGTAATACTTGGAAATCTCAAGAGGTTTGGGATGGGATTGCTCAAGGAATGGTAGATATTTCCCCGATGAATCAAGCGATTCCAATGGATGTGCAACAACTGGTGAATGCGAAGCGGGATGAGTTTATCCAGGGTACTGCACATCCTTTTGATGGCCCGGTGAAAGACCAAAAAGGGGTGGTGCGGATACCAAAAGGTAAGGTTTTGGATGATCAGAGACAATTGGCGATGGATTGGTATGTTGAGGGAATTGAAGGGTCAATTCCTAAAGGGAAGTCTTAGCGCTGCTAAATAATACTAGGATTTATTTTTTTATTTTTGATGCTCGATAGGGAGAATTGGTTTTAATTATGATCTGCGGCTTTTGCCTTTTTCCACTAGTTGTGCAACTTGTCAAATAGCCATGCCAAAGCACCATCAACATCACTAACCTTCTCACCTGGCGGTATGCCTGGACGATTTACCATAACAACCTTCAGTCCCAGTTCTCGCGCTGCAATAATCTTGGGCTTTGTTGCATCACCACCGCTATTTTTACTTACGATGGTATCAATCTTGTTATGAATCAGGATTTGTCTTTCATTATTGAGGCTAAAGGGCCCGCGATCGCACAATATTACTCCTGGTGGCACTAAAGCATCATCGGTAGGAGGGTCAATCATCCGCATCAGAAACCAAATTTTCTCGCAGTGAGCAAAAGCGGCGAGTTCTTGCCTGCCAACTGTCAAAAATACCCGCTGTGCCTGGTTTTGCAGAAATTCTGCTGCGGTTTCAATACTGTCAACTTCAATCCAGCGATCGCCACTTTCTCTTTCCCAAGGGGGACGTATTAACATCAAATGGGGTACTCCGACTTTGGTTGCAGCATCTGCCGCATTGAAAGAAATCTGAGTAGCGAAAGGATGGGTTGCATCAATTAATAAGTCGATTTGCATTACTCGCAGATAACTAGCCAATCCAGCCACACCACCGAAGCCTCCAACCCGTAAATCGCCCAACGGAGCTGATGGTTCACGGGTGCGACCAGCTAGAGAGGTGATTACTTCTAACCCTTGGATATTCGCTACTTGGGCAGCTAGTTCTGCGGCATCTCCCGTTCCACCCAGTATCAATACGCGCATCATTGGGATAAAGGTGGAATCTTTGCCAAAATGCCTTTTTTCAGGGCTTCTGGACGCTCTGACCAAGGCAGTAAACCATCTGCTTTGCCATAGTATTGACTAGCACATTCTAATACCGCAGATGCACTACCATCAACAGCTAAATCACCAAACAAATATGTTAATTTGCCTTTAGCAGCAAAGGCAACTACACAGGAACGATTACAAGCACTCATGCATTCAACTTCTTGAATTGGAAATTCATCTCGTAAGTCCCAATCTTGTGCAAGCTGCTGAAGTTGGGATAGAAGTTTTTGACCGCCACTTTCACCTAAGCGTTTTCCATCTTGCCAAACGCTAGCACAAGTTTTGCAAACAAATAAAATATGGTCAGCAACACCCAAGGGACTAGTTGGAGAAATATTTACAATAGCAGTCATCTGTACCTCGCAGATATGTGGAACTGATTAATCTATTTCGGCGGGCATCCTGACTCACTCTAATTTGGGATTTTAGATTACATCTCAAATTGGTTTACAGTTGCGGGACAGCGCCGGATTTGCACCGAACTTTCCCCGTTACCTCTGGTAGCTGCTCCCCACCAGAACCGAATAACCTTATCGATCATACACTAGGGTTATCTAGGAAAAGGATATGACCAAAAATTGCTCAAGAGCGATCGCTCATCAACTATCCCAGACAGAGATGAATTATTGATTTAATTTTTTCGTAAACTACCCCAAGAAAGCTTAATGGCCAAGGCTGGGGACTCTTAAGAATATATTGATTTTGGCTAAAATTACAGAATTTCCTTAATTTGCGCCTTTTATTTTGGCATATTAAGCAAATGTATGTTATGGTTATAAATCGTGTGGTAAGGACGTATAGCTCAGTTGGTTAGAGCGCTACGTTGACATCGTAGAGGTCACTGGTTCGAATCCAGTTACGTCCATTTTTTGTTGTACAGTGACTAATTATTTGTGTGACTTTACCCATAACTTTGCCGCAACGGCAAGCTTATGGTTCCAATAGGGGGCGGCAAAGTTATGCTTCCAATTTTCCAGGTGTAGAGAAAGAAGCCAACTTACTCTGCCCTTTTAAGTTTAATAGCTTTACACTCCAATTTCACGTCGTGTTTCATTTAAAGCAGCACGAACCTGTTTGTAACGGAGATATCCAGGATGAGTCATTATTTCAGACACACGAGCTTCTGAGGGGTATTCTCCTTGATTATGCAACTTAAGTACAATCTGCTTAACTTCTCTGCAAGACTGCTGTATCTTTTCTGTGTGACATGCTTTACCATAACTACGGTATTTGGCAGAAATGGCACGGCATAAATCTGGAAAGTGGCTGAAAATTGTCCGCTTATTGTATCCTAAACCTGTAGCTACTTCTTCCATTGTCAGTGGTGGCTGGTTGTCGCTTGCAAGGATTGCTAGCAAGGTATCTTGTACTTGATTAGCGTCGAAAAGTTTTGGAGATGCTCTTAGTGTGGGCGATCGCCGAATGGTTTTGTGTGAGATTTTCGTAAAAGATTTAGCAGCAAGTTGTTCTGGTTTTAGTAAATCTAGTAGAGATATTTCTAAGCGATAACAAATTTTGAGAAGTATATCAAGCATTGGTAAAGCTTTACCCGTCTGCCACATCCATAAAGTATTCTTCGGTATTCCCATCAAACGGGCAAACTCAGCTATATTGCCATTAGTCACTGCATTTATGATTAAACTCAAAGATTTGGCAATTTCTTCTTTTGCTGGTGGAGAGTTAAAAGATAGGGTGAAAGAAATTAATTCTCCAATAACCTCTACTATCCAAGTTTGCGAATGTAATTCTTCTTTAGATAAAGTTGAGGAATCCGTAAGTTCTGAGGAGGACTTGACAGGAAGATTCATACCTAGCCAATCACCACACTTGGAACAGTAGCCAGGTCGCGATCGCCAACTTAGTAGTGGCAACTCCTGCTGACAGTGAGGACATTGCAAACATAGATATATTTTGTGTAAAGGACATACTTTTACTGAATTTATAGTCCAAAGTAGTGGTTTATAAATTACTTGTTTAGCTAAACGCCATTCTTCGTAACATACAGTACACCAAGCGCTTTTGGTACGAAACAAATTGCGCGTGGGAATAATTTCAGACCAAAATAGCAGGGTCAGCAAGTGCAAATCTTCTATAAGCGTTAGCTTCTGAAGTGCTTGTACTAAATCTATTACTATATTTCCTGTACCATTTATAGCTGTAGCACGGTCGAAAAGAGAACGTAAATCTCTACTAGATCGGGATTTCAAAAATATTTGTTTTAGCAGTGGTGTAATTGTTCGTGAAATTAATACATCTGGAGTTACACAATGAGCCTCTGCTAATCTTTCTATGTATCCTGTAAGGCTTTCCACCATTGGTGTTCTAATGCCAACAGGCTCTAATTGATACAACCGACTACGAGATGGAATAGAAAGCTTTTTTAAATCCCAACATTCGTATGTTACTAATCGATTAGCTAACATCTTGTTGCACTCCAATAGGATCTCTTTTGGGATTGCGTTTGCCAACTTTTCCTGGTGGACGAGTGTTTTTTGGAGCTTCTTCTGGCTGTGCAATTGTCTTTGCTCCAAGTCCTAGAGCAGAGCGTAAGTTTTGTACGTCTGTTTCCGTTTCAGATAATTGTCGTTCGCCCTCTTGAATTTCCTTGAACATTCTCTGACACTGAGCAACCGACCAAGCACGTTTTTGTAAGTCTTTGAGAGTGACTGTTGTTGCATCTCGATCTAGAGCATCTTTAAGAGCGCGTGTTAGCCAATTTTTCAGTATGCCAACACATCCTAATGTACGTTCATAAAAATATTCCCAATGAGTAACTAAATCTGGATACTCTGAAAGTGGCATCTGCTGTTGAAAAGTCAACAATACACTTTTAAAAGCCTGTACGTCTTCTGAGTTGTCAGCACAATAACGGCGGAAATGAATATCGACGCTACGGCGTGAGAGTTGACCGCTTAAATTACGGAATGTCAGTAATTCGTATGTTCCTAATAGACAATGCAAGATACCTGTCATATTTGCCACAGATTTGAGGCAGTCTAATTGATCTTGTAGCTTGTATCCGCTTGCCATCTTGCCAAAATGTTGTGCTTCATCTACAAAAAATACGTCTGGATGACGATGGATGAGAGCATTTTCTAAAGCTCTGCGTAGAGCAGGAGCAACTACTTTCGACTCAAAATTAATTTTTCCGAAATTATCGCGGGAGATGCCACGCACGCCGTAATCAAACTTGTGATCGATTAAGGGTTCTTCTAAGGCGATTAAGGCGCGTGTGTAGTAATCTTTCCAGTTGAAGTTTCTCGATTCTGGGGCTACAGCTTCAACACCAACAACAGGAACACGACTGCGATCGCTTTCCAGTTTAGGTAATGCTAGTTCTGTTAATTTCTGCTCAACGCGGAGTCGCAAAGTTGTTTTACCAACACCACTAGCACCGTAAACAAAGATAAATGAAGCTCCTGCTGGTTCAGCAATCGTTCGCATGAGAATTTCATAGACTTCTTTAAGTCGAGGATGCGCTACGGTGTAATTTTCAAAGTAAGCAAGCCTTTCGGTAGCAGTCCGTGTGAGGAGTTCAAGAGGAAATCCAGTAGATTTTGTCATAGTTAAAACTCCTCATACACTACAAGTGTTTCTGGGACGATCGCTTCATCTTCATCCGCTTGAAAATCGGTATTGGCAAAAGTAACTTGAATAAGTTTTGGTTCTTCGTTACGGCTTGTTGTCGCTTTTCCACCCTCGATTACCCTAAAGACTTCCTTAACTTCTGCATCATAGGAACGCTGTTCTAATAGAGCTTCTTGAGCTTCTACCGATGCTAAAAATTCTGCTAAATTCTTAGCTGAAACTTTAGATTGTTGTGCATGATTTGAAGAGCGTTTGCGTAATTCGATACTAGCTAACTTCAATTCTTTTTCTGAACGACCTTGGAGTTCTGCATAATATTGAGAGATACACTGTACCCACTGTCCTCGAACAAAGGCGTAAGCGATACCAATATTAAACGGGTCGTATCTTATCTGCACAGAGGTATTTTCAATTTGGGGGTCGCGGAAACTATTAGACCAGTAGTAGATTGAGTTAATTTTTACACCACGTCCAACTTGAACTTTTGCTTTCCCCTCTGAGGTTGTAGGTAGGGTAAGAATCTGAAAGTTTTCATCGTAAGAAATCATGCGGTGAACCCGACTGCCTCCAATCGCCATACCCGCAGCAAACGCATCCCTCGGACTCTGGAAAAGTGCCGGATGTTCGTCTGTATCGTAAACTTCGTAAGCCCAAGCACAAAGATATTCATAAAGTAAACCAAGTGTCCATACAGCTAGATTTTTAGGGTTAACTGACTTGGTGACTTGGCGGACGTTACGAGTTATTTGTGTATTACCGAGCAAGTTATGGACAAATTGAGTATTGGAAGTTCCAAATAGGCGTTCGCAAACCGAACCAAAACGAGCTTTGGCTGGGGGTCTTTGCTTTTTTGTACATTCAAAAGTAGCTAGTAGTGTTTCAAAATAAACGCTGTGAAACTCTGCACCGTTATCTACCACTACAATTTGGGGAAGCCTGCCGTGACGCTTGACACAAATTCTTAGCACCATTAAGCAAGAACGATATGAGGGTGAGTCAAACGTTAGGTAAACTGCCAGCAATCGCCGTGAATAAGCATCTACGAGAAATGTTGCCCAAGGTCTGCCAAGATTGCGACCTGTATCAGAGCAAACTAGCTCTACATCTAACTCAGTATGATCTATATGCCCAATTTCAAAAGGGCGATCGCCGTGCCTTGGGGTAGTTATAGCAAGCTCCCAATAGAAGGATTCATGCTGATAAGCGGCACGACGACCTTGGCGTTTTTTAGTCTGTTCGTAACCAGTCCGGCGTTGTACTTCTTTGGTAAATGCTTTATAGCTCGGAGCAATTACACCAGATTCTTCGCAAGCTCGAACTAAAGCCGCGTGAACCTCCCACATTCTTTTTTGTTTAAGAGTTTCATAGTCTTCTAAAATAAACTTCTCCATAATTGCTAAGGTGTCTTCGGGCAGCTTGCGCTGACGATTACCTTTGACACTGCGATGGGACAAAAGCCCAATGTAGCCGCAACCGTATTTTTGAATTGCAGTTAGATATTTAGCTTTCCAGTCACGAATGGTACGGGCTGGTATTGTTTCGTTTTCTGGGGGATGGCCGTTTAAGTAAGGTTCGATAGTTCTGTAGCGTTCAAGAGCTTCTGCTTGGTCTTCAGGACTAGCTTGATAAAATCGCTGCCAAGATTCTGTGCTAATAGCTGTTTTTTCTGGTGTTTGGAGACTTGTGATTTTTCCTTGGCGAACCAGATTCTCAAATATAGCTTTTTTAAGTTCAATTAACTGATTATTTTCTGCGCCAAGTATAACCTCTGTTTCTCCAACATGGATGATATTTAAACCTTTGCCGTCCCAATTAACAAGCGTTCCGGTAACAATATTGACTACAGGAGAGATAGCCGGAAGACTTACGCTTGGTTGCTCAACCATTAATCTATAAGCACTAGCAGTTTGTTCGTCACGGAAGATTAGACATCTTTCTGGTTCAGCAAGTGGTGAAGCATTTAAATCAATATAGATTTGCTCTTGAGTAATTAAGGTGTAGATATCGTCAGATTTAACTCCTGTTGACCGATTGAGTAATTCTGCTAAAGTTATTCCTGGTTGAGATGACACAATTGCAAGTAATGATTGAGCTATCGCTTCTTCCACTGCTAGGAATTTGGCTCGGCAATAATCTTCTAAAAATTGCAGATTACGTTGCAGAACCCAATTGATTTCGCGATCTGAATGAATGCGGTAATAAAGCCCAAACTGGTTAGCATAGAGTTCTCCTGGCGGGCAATGCCATTGAGTATCTTCTTCAGAGTAAAAGTAACGATTGGGGTTTTTCTCTGCTAGTTTTTTCAAATCCTGCTCAGTTTTACACTCTTCCCAACCAGCCGAATTGGTTCTGATGACAAAGAAATCTGGGGTGTGTAAAACGCCTAATCTACGTCCATTACTTGCTTGATAGTCAAGTTTAATTTGCGGTGGTTGATCGTAGAATTCTAGAACATCTTCATCGTGTTCTAACTGATAAACAATTGGCAGTTCAACCCGATGAGACTCAAATTGAATCGTGACTCCCATCTTGCGGCTAGGGTAGCGTCCCGAAACATTCTTGCTACCGCCACCAACGCGACGGGATGGCTCAGATGAGCGAACTTTCTCAATAATTTTTTGCCCTGCCTCGGATATTTGAAGGCGAGCAACCCATTGTTCAAATTGCTCTTTCATATACTCCTTAGTAAGCGCTTTGCGCTTTATTTTATGAATCTATCAAAATAAGACCATAAAGTTAGGAACTTGCTTGCCTGATGCTATACTACTTAACTTTATAACACTTATATTGTGCAAAAGTCCACTTATAGTAGATGGATTTAATGGTGATACTGGTTCAGTATTGTTTTGTGACGCAGAAACACTCCAGTATTGAGTACCGCTTTGGCAAAGCGATTAGGCGGCGAAGGCGAGAGCTAGATTTATCCCAAGAAGAACTGGCTGAAAAGTCAGGGCTTCATCGCAACTACATTTCAGGAATTGAAACCGGAGAGCGTAACCCTTCGTTAAAAAATATTGTTAAGTTAGCGGCAGCTTTGGAGATATCTGTCTCCGATCTCTTTGTTAATTACGGCATCGAGGTTAAGAGTGAATCGGAAACTAATTCCTGAAATTTAGCTTTTAAAAGTAAAGTACCAGCGTTTAGGTTAATCCAAGAGGGATGACTATTTACTCAGAACATTGGAGCCTAAAACCTCTAGAAATCCCGCAACGGAGTCGGTTATTTTCTCTTGAACCTGTGGCGCTGGGAACTCCCTATACAGAAAGTCTTAGTAGCTATCTCCATCGTTTAGCGCAGGCGCATTGTTTAACCTCTCAGAAGCTCGTTATGGGAGAAATTGCGCCACTTATTCTCAAAGATGAGGATAAATCTGAGCTATTGTCAAAAAACCTGAGTCACCTATTGGGAAATAGCGACGCTAAATCGGCTATTAACGGAATGCGAGAAATGACAGAAAAGTTAGTCACCGTCTTAGAAGAGTTAACAATGCGTCAGGATTTACGCTTTTTGACCCTTTTAAGCTGGAAAGGAATGATTTATGACAAGGGATTATTTCGGAACTATCGCGCTTGGTGTCCTTGTTGTTGGGAAGAGTGGATGCAGGATAACAAAACTATCTATGAACCATTATCATGGTCATTTAAGGATGTAGAACTTTGTTTGATTCACAAACAGCGATTAATAGAAGAATGTCCTCATTGTGGTGCCCGTTTACCTGTGATGGCTAGGTTTTCACCTGCGGGATTTTGTTCTCGTTGTTACGGGTGGTTAGGACAGGAAATTAAAGGCGAAGAAGAAATAGAGAAATATCGAGTTAATATTCAAGGAATTAGCGAATTAATTGCACTTACTCCCCAATTAGGTTATAAACCCATCCCAATCGAGTTAACCCGAAAATTACAATTGATTTTGTTAGTGTTTGAACAAGCAATTGAAAAGGATGTGAAGTTATTGGGATATTTAGGAGGAATCATGGAATCGTTGAGGATAGCCTCAACAACAAATCAAAGTCAACCTTATCATTTGGTGAAGTTGATTATTCCTGTGTGCGATAAGGCGAAGATTAGCGTATCCCAGTTGTTTGGGTCAGATTTTAAGGAATTAGGCAAAATATTGTTCGGAAATTTTAGTCTGGAATTAAAGTTGTAGAAGTTATGCAACGTCCTAAACCCCAATCCAACCACGACAAAAAGGTGGATCTGGCTCAGTTCTGGCAGCACGCTCTTTAATTACTAGAGTGACGGATTATTTAACTAAGCTGATAAATTTTTGATTACAAATTCTAATCTTTGTACATTGTCTGTTGAATTCTTGGCTGTAAATCCAATCTTTATTGGCAATGGGTACTGTCCTAAAGACAAAACCCAAACTTCGGTTAGCTGTAGAGATTTGCGATCGCCACGCCAATCCCCTGAATTTGTTGGGCTAACTCTTGCGGTTCAATAACTTTCACCTGATCCCCAAAGCCTAAAATCCAGCGACGGAGATCGATGTCGTCTAGTGACCAGCAGGGTAACTTTACTCGAAATCGGTTTATATGAGTAGGATCTGGGCTTTTAGATAGGCTAAAAAGGTAAGCCTGTCCCTGGGGAATTTGACTGCCAGAGAGCCGTGGAGACATCTTCATTTGTGTGATAGGAAATCGTTGGGTTCCTTCGCTGATGAATCGAAACGTGTAGTCATTAAACCAAAGTTCTACAGTTATACAGACTGCATCCCTATTGCTTAGGGATTTGCTCAAAAATTGACGTTGATCGGCTACGCTTTTACCGAGGTAAAGTCCCCCACAAGCTTGGTAAAGATACTGGAGCTTTTTGAGAGACTTATCCTGCCGACTGCAATCGCGCTTATTTGATTGAGGATAGCCTCGAAATAAACGATCTAAGCGTTCAAATTGTAATAGTCCTTGGTTTTGTCCTTCAGCGATTTCAAAGCCGAGATACCAACCAATGTTATGAAACACAATTTGCAGGGGCCAGATGCGGAAGAATTCTTCTGGATCGTCTGCGTAACGACCAACACCGGAAAAATGTTTTAATTCTAAGAGTTGCCCACGTTCAATTTCGTCTTCCAGTTTCTCGATTTCTCTAGCAAGGGCAGATTGAGGCAGCAGTTGCGGGTCAATAATTGTCCGATTGCAGATTGCTCGGATAGGGTAGATAGCTTGAGTACTTAATTGGCTTTGCCTCATCCGTTCGTCAAATATTTCCAAAATTCTCAAGGCGATCGGGTCTTGTAAATTTTTAGCGTGGGCTTGCAGAACATGAAAAACCTTAGTTAGTTGGGATGCTGATAAAATGCCTGTTCCAATAAAGTAGCCACGTTTTAAGGCAAATTCTGGTAAAAGCTGAAACGGCTTGAGTATACGTTCAATATCTTTGCGGATTGCCTCCCTCTGGTTCCCATCAATTAATCCTTGCTTTTGCATAGCAGAAACCAAGCTTCTCAAGCTGCCCTGATCAGAATTCCATTGAAAGGGATTTTGAAGAATAAAACGTATTGTTGTTAATAATCTTTTGAATGCTTCTCGGTCAGAATATGGATGGGTTGCAGTATTAATAGTTGCGACTTCAGCAATTACCAATTCTTGGTTAACAGTAATAGGGCTGAGAAAATTATTTGCTTCCAGCCATTCCATATCTGCGGTGATAGCATGAGGATCTGCATAAATAGAGCCGTACAAACGCTGCAAAATAGCACATATTTCCGATATTTCTGTTTGGAACTCGATTTCTTCCACAATTATCTGCTGGAGGATATCTGGATTTGTAGTCTGTAAGTTACCAATACCGGGATAGCGAATCAGCAAACTAATCAAATGCAAAAGGCGATCAAAATCTAGCAATTTAGAGTAGGGATGTAAGACAGTCTGGTTATGCTGAGTGCGGTTTGTGCGATTAATGATGCTACGAGGAAGGAGGTTAATTTTGCTTTTGACTTCACTGATTAAATCTTTAGACTGGGCTGGATTTAACTCGTAAATTGCTAAAAATCCCTCCCCTGCTAAAGGTGGAAAGTGTTTTAAGCTCTGGAATAAATCATCCAAGGCTGTTGGATAAACTTGCCGCCCGCGCTGCATATTCCAGTTCTGGCAAAATTGACGTGGAGTTTTAAGATGCCAGGCAACCCACTGGGCTTCAAAATCAGCTATTCTCTGAAGCAAGCCCATTCGCCAAACACGCTTGGCATTCGTTGCGTCATAAATAACAGGTTGCTGCTGTGCGATCGCCTCTTGAATTTCTTTTAAAATAACCTGCTAAATTTCTGCCCAATCTCCCTGGATTTCTTCATTTCCATAAAGCTTTCCCCGAATTTGATCAGTCGAAATAATTCGGCTATTGGGAATAAGCTGGCTCATCTGGGCAGCCAGGGTAGATTTACCACTGCCTGGTGGGCCAATTAAATAATGACAGATAAGACGAGCAGGCATGAGGACAAATCTCCCACAACTACAAGATTTCTTCTAAATTTCGTATTTATGGGCGATTCAAGTCATTGTACAGGCTTTCGCAAAGAGCGATCGCACTCATGCAGAAAGATACAGCAGTTCCTATATTTAGAAATTCTCGGATTTCTCGATGTTGTCCAAAGTCACCGACTGACTTAAGATGATTTACTAAGACGTAGGTGGATTTAGTAACATACTGGGCAACAGGATAGGATTTTTGGGTACCAGTTGCAAGGCGTAAAATGTTACATTGCTCTCCACGACTTCTAGAAAGCCGCCTGCCCGAATCCAACAAATCATCTCTCCAGTCGCCGGATTGTTTCCATTCGTTTATCCACTTCGGAGGAATTGAGCGATCACCAGGCAATTCTTTTTGCCAAATCAAGTCAAGTGACCGTTCTGCAATGTTTCGCATCCAAACGCGAGTGCTTTCAGGTGATGGGGAGATATCTCGAATTGCTTTGCGTACATGGTTACTAAGGATTGGATCAACCAGGGAAATTTGTGCAAATCGCAGTTCCAGTGTGCCTAAAATATTTTCTTCAAAGGCATTCGTACTCCCAAACAAGCGACGAAGATCGTTCACTCCTGGAGTTCTGAGACGAGTATAATTTTCAATAATCTTACAGGCTGGTTTTAGAGTGCCTCCCGTGGCTTGGAGAAAACCTCGTTTTTCTAATTCAGATTTTCTGCTGTGCGGCAATTGATTTTGAGGAATTCCTTGTTGCACAGCCGAAGCTAAATCGCTCCTCATTTCGTCGCTACAGTCACCCCAGAGGGCCAATAAGAGTTGGGACTGACCACCGATCATTCTTTCGGCAATACGCCCAACATCAGCCTCCGATAGTGTAGACCCTTCAGTAGTCTCTCGAAAAAGCTCACGCATCAGTGCTGCCGCAAGCAGGGGAATTCCCCCAGACCATGCAATAATTTCTCGTTTTGTAGCAGAATTGATCGTAATTCTTTTTTCCTGCATTGGTCTGAGAAATCCTTCCCAGTCTGAATCTTCGAGCTTATTGACCTCTAGGGGTGTGTCATAAAAAATTTCCCAAAAATCAGATGATTGTGAATCTTCAGATGCACATAGTTCTAGGAGAGGACGGCGGCTACCAGTAACCAAGGTTAAGCTGGAGTGGAGTGCAAGAGTTCGCATATTGTCCCAGAGCATTCTGGTCATGTTTGAAACTGCTAGAACATGATCAAAGCCGTCTAAGACTGCAAGTAGGCGATCGCCTGTGCTATCTAATTCCGCAAACGCAAAATCAAGTAGTTCATGAATGCTGTTGCTGTCAGTCAGGTCGATATACTCTGCAACTTCTGGTCGGAATTGCTCGATAGCTGATTTAACACCTTTAGCAAAACAGCGCCTGAAATCGTCATCAGTTGTAAGTTTTGTGTGGCGGAAATCAATGTTTAAAGCAGTTGTAAAATATTCATTCCCGGCACGGTATTTCTCTGCTAAGTGATTAAGTAATACACTTTTTCCATAACGAGCAAACCCAATAATTGAAACATGATCAGGCGTTGGTTTGAGCAAATGGCTTTCTAAGTTTGCTAATATTGTTTCCCGTCCAAGAAGTTTTGGTACACTCCCCCCCAGCACTTGATAAAACTCAGTCATTCAAAAATCTCCTCAGCTTCCCTGATTGCTTCCCGTTTAAGGTCTTCAAAATCAACATGGAGTCTGATCCATTTCTCCATTAACGGAATGGAGAGAGTATAAGCCTCGCGCCCTTGAGTAGAATCGAAATTAATCAATTCTAATTCTCTTAAAAAATCCAAATCCTCTCCTAGCCCTCGTCTTTGAGGCACACTAACTCTAAATTCCTCAAACTTCATTTCTAAAAAATCGAGGTTTGTCGGATCATCACCGCCAGAAAAACGCTGACAAATTGCCATAATCATTCGTCGGCGCTCAGTCCTTGCATAATTCCAGAGCGTGCGGAAATGTTCATTGTCTTCTACCATTGCTGCTGCTGCGGATTCAACTAAGGCAGGCGTAACAGTTCTTTCTACTTGGCGCTTTGCCTGCTCAAATACACGAGTACACAATGATTGAATTAAGAAAGGTTGACAGGCGCACAGACTAACGATGCGATCGCGGGCTTCGGGTAGAAATCGTAATCGCCCCTTCACAGGCTCAGTTACTAGATTTCTTGCAGCATCTAGTGGCAAAGCACTAATGCCAATCTGGTATCCAAACCCGAACAGCACTGACCAGTATTCTTCTCGCAAGCGCTTCAAGCGTCGTGAGCCGGTAATAATGGCCGACATATCTGAGTAAGTATGTAGTAAATAGCGTATGTTTTCAGGAACTTGAGGATTAGTAATTCTCTGATCAATGCCTTCCTGAAGTTTGTCAAACTCATCCAACATTAGGAGCAGTTTCCGAGGCTGAATCTTTTCTAAGACGGTTTGTAAGTAAAGTTCAAATGCCTCAAATGGATTTTCTCCAAAAAATGTCGCATCTAAAGCTTTCACCATCTGTAATTGAATGGGCTTATCTGGAGTGGGTGATAGCTGGCTAGGTGGCCAAGTGAAAATCCCAACTGCGTTACAAACCTCCCAAATTTTTCTAGTAAAAAGTCGAAAAACGTGGTGGGTCGCCATGCTGTCTGCCCCTTGTAAGGAGCATTCGACCATCAGCCAGTTGTTTATGCCACGTTTCTGAAGCTGTTTTAGAATTGAAGTTTTTCCTGTCCGGCGATTCCCCTCTAGCAAAATCACATTAGACTGAGTTTCATCATTGAGATGATCTTTAATTTGTTCAATGACATCATCCCGTCCGTAAAACATTTCTTGTTGTTCAATTGGCTTACCCACTACGTAGGGGCTAGCTCCTAAATTCACAGGAGTCGATGATTCTCGAAGTGATCGGATGGCAAGCGAAAGCGGGATTTCTCCACGAATCGGGATGCCATCAAGCTGTTGAGCTGTCCAAAATACTAGAAAATCAAATGTTACTGATACCTGTTGGGGTTCTACAAGCAGGGGAATTGAATATTCCTCTTCTTCTCTTAAGTAAGCTGTTTTACCTGTGCCGATCTTGGGAGACGTGTGGATATGAATATTTCTCAACGCCACAGCAGCAACATTTTTAATTATGAGCGTCACTTGATTCGTCATACCAACCACAATACTGGAAGGTTCAAGACGTGTATCAAGGTTACCGTTTGCTAAGGTTGATGCAATTTCACGGATTATGAGATTGGCAACATTAAGACTTACTTCCCGTGCTCTCTCGACCACGGCGACAGAGGTGTTATCCAATAGCTCCAGAGCATCTTTAATCCGGCGATGGGCATTCTCTAAAACTGCCAAACGACCTGTTCCATCTGGAATTTCATGGATTCCATTAAGGGTATCTGCGGCTGTTGCAGCTGTTATTAACCACGGCATTATCTCTGCGGGAACTGTTTCAAGTTCATGAACTCCTTGATTTCTAAGCTTATAAAGTTCTTTGCCAAAGCGATCAAACCATAATAGTCTTGCTTTACTCCCTACATCCTCAGTAAATTCTCCTATTGCTCGAATGGTTTTAGATTGTTCAAGCCAGTTCAACACAGGATCATCACTGGCACCAATTACAATTCGGATTAATGCGCTTAAGGCATCTGAAATGCGTCCATGAGTAACTTGCCACAGACGATTTTGCATTTGAATGGGTGGAACAGGCACCTTGAGATTTTTTAGTGCTTCTATCGAAAGGTGTTGAATTGTTGCTCCACGGGAGTGCCCTTTCAACCAGGAATGATAGGCTGGGGAGCGTAAGATTTCTGCTAGATACTGGGCTGTAATACCTTCTTTAGGTCTAATGACAACAAGACCTTGAGTGGCGATCGCCCTCACAGTTCCAGGAGCATCTGAAATTAACCCGACTTTACCAATCGTGCCTGACTTTGTAACGACAATATCTAAGGGAGACAAATAGTACTTTTCTTTAACCTTCAATTCTCCGGCTTGAGTCAGGAATAATTCTGGGGCTTTTACACCTATGTCTTTTACATCAGAGACGCGCAATAATCCAGCTAAAACGTCAGGGTGCTTGGCATCTTTGGTGATTACATCCTGCTTGTAAGAAATTCCGGTGAAAACATCAGCAACTTCGTCAAGTGATCGCAGTTTTATTTCTGGGTCAGTTTCCGTCAGGGTCTTCAACTGTTCGGCAAGTGCATCATCTCCCGTTCGCTTTACAAGCAGTTCCCAGTCTCTTTGTTCAAGAGTAGTAATTGGAGTGTTCCAGAGGTGGGTTCCAGGTTTGCCTTCGCGGAAAGTTTGGGCAACTTGTTTGGCAAATAATTGCTGTTCTGCGGGTAGTGCTGCTTCTCGTTTCCGCAGACCAGAGGGAAAACCCTCGACTAAAAAGAAGCGAACAGAGGAGGCAGGCTCGTCGCGTCGAAAGGCAATCAGGCTAGCATGAATGCCTGCAAATGGCGTAAAAGCTTCAGGAGGAAGTGCCAGAACCCCCTCAACACAGAACTCGGACAGCAAACGTTGGCGAATCTGCTTTTCTGCACCTGAGCGAAAGAAGATGCTTTGAGGAAAGGCGATGACGGCTCGACCACCTGGACGTAGTGAAGCCATGATGTATTGCAGAAAAAGGCCTTCTGTAGTTGAGGTGTGGATCGGGAACTCATTTCGGTAAGCGTAGGAGTTTGACCTCTGCCCCCAGGGTGGATTTGCCAGAATTATGTCAAACCCTTCAGAAGTTCGATTGCGGAGTAATGAGCGTTCTAGTGTGTCACCAAGTTCCAGTCTGGGATGATCGATGCCCGCTAATACAACACGAGTCATCCCGATCGCGTAGGCGACGGGATTAATTTCAACGCCAAAAATGCTGGCTTCTTGAATTTCTAGCCAGTTGCGGGGAGACAGAAACTTAGCTTGCTCTTGCAGGCGACGGGTGCTGGCAATGAGTAAGTTACCCATACCAAAGCAGGGATCGTAGATGCGATCGCCTGGTTTTGGGTCAGCGAGTTCGATCATTAGATCAGCGATAGGCTGAGGGGTGGTGAATTGCCCTATGTCTTTGCCTCCCATGAAGTCTGAGAGCAAAATTTCCAATATGGTTCCGGCAGCAGCACGATCATTGGCAGAGTCGAAGGGTAAAGAATCGATCCATTGAAATAGCTCAAAGATAGGTTCTAGTGCGGATAGGGATTCAGATTGCTCAATTCCGGTTTGTTCAAGGGCAACACCAATGCAGTGAAGTTGCTTTCTGAGTAGTGTGGAGTCAGCATATTTTAGAGATGGAACAAGTTCGCGCTGGAAAATCCTCATGAGATCGCGAGGATCTAGTTGGCGCAATGTAGACCAACAAATGTTTTCTCGCAGAGTAGAACTGTAGTGAGATAGCTCAAATTCAGCGATCGCTGCTTGTTCTGCTTCATAAAAATCTGCCCACCGCAAAAACAGCAGAGCAGCAGCATGAATGACAACATCACGATCAAGCATTCTGCCGCTTCTGCGGTAGGTGTTTAGCACCCCCCACAGTTCTTTTTTTAAATCTCGCTGCTCTAAGGAATTCATGCAATTGCTAATACTTAGATACTGAACAGGGAAAGGAAAATAACGTAATCTCGCCTAAATGCCTAAAGTTCTCCAGCAAACGCTTTCTTCAAAATGCTCTGGCGGATTTTCTCCAGCGTCTCTGGCAAATCCTTCCAACTCTCTGCCGCTTTGGCTTCAAACTCATAAACCTTTTTCAGTTGCTCCTGCACGTCATGGGGAGGCACGGGCATTTTTAGTTTTAGAAATGCCTGTGGATTTATTCGTCTGCGGCGTTTATTTGATCCGGTGCTGGCATTTCTGACATCTTTTAAGCAAATGGGGGAACGGAAATAAGTATCAAGGACTTCGGGGCAAACAATGCCATCTTTGGTGCGAAAGACAACAAATTCAGGGGAGACGACAAAACCATCGAATTCTTTAGGAACCATACCAAATGCACCTTCCCAAGCCATAAGTTTGGGGTAGATAAAGTCTCGATGTCTTAAGCGGCGCAAGTTTGGGTATTTAAAGTCTTGGGCTGTACGGGTTGCGCTGTGGAAGAGACCTTTACCAAAGGATTTAGTGCCAACAAAATCGTATGTTTCTGATTCGCTGACTGTCTCAGTCTCTTTTATCCAATCTACTAGTTCACCTACTTCAACCCAATCTCGATCACCTCTATGCTCTCCAAGAGCTAGACTAAGCTTTATATCTGAAACTGAAATAATATTTACCTTATGTAGATAAATTATTTCCTCAATTTGCTCCATACAGTCTTTAATACGAATAACAAGTCTTCGCTGCTCAGAAATGGATGGAATAGGGATTTTTGCTGCAAGGACATCTTTATCCGTTACAGCAGGATAGTTTGTCCCACGCATTTTAGGAGTAATTTGACGCATGAACTCATCAGAAATTGCCAAATAGAAAAGCCAATCCGGATCAATTTTCTCTGTGGGACGTAGAACACAAAAGCCTGTTGAGCAAATTTGCTCATCGAAATCTTCTGACACCTTCGTAATTGCTTTTAAATATGGACGTGTTGTTGCTAAAAGCACATCGTTGTAACGAATCTTTTTTCTTGCTCTACTAGGTGCATCACGTCCTAAGATTATCTTTGGCTCAACTATTTGAAAAGTCTTATTGCACACGCTTGAGATATCAACATATTTAAAGCTTTTATCTGGAGTATTTTCAGGATTAATACTTTCTTTTTCTCCACATATTTCTGAAACAGGAGCTAAAGTCCAGGGACTTGAAGTAAATTCTTCCATCAATTCACCTCCCAAGTTTCCTCAAGCTCACTTAGTAGCTCAATAATTCGTTGTTCTCGCATTTTGATAACTTGTAATAGCTCTAAAGCTGGACGATGTTCATAATCCTCAGTGGCGTTTGGATTTCGTGGCAGCAGTTCCCAATTATTTTTACTAAGCTCTTCTATAGAAACTAACCAAGAATTTTTACTTTCAGTACGATCTTCCCATCTACTCAAGAAATCAGGAATCTGGCTACCTTCAATAGGACGACGATTTGTTTGTAGTTCAAACCCATCATTTTTTAAGTCATAGAACCACACATTGCGAGTTGTTTTTCCATCCATCCGCCGATTGAAGAAAATAACATTTGTTTTGATATCTGTGTACGGTTTAAAACAACCCGCAGGTAATGACAGAAGTGTTTGAACGTCAAATTTAGTAAGCAATCTTTCTCGTACTTTAGCATCAGCCCCACCTCGAAACAGCACACCTTCCGGCACAATTACCCCTGCCCGTCCACCTTTGGCAAGATTCGCCATGATGTGTTGTAAAAATAGAAGTTCAGTTGAGCCTGATTTAATTGTAAAATTGGTTTGCAGTTCCTTTGCCATCTTGCCACCATAGGGTGGATTTGCCAGAATGACGCTGTAACGGTGTTTCTCTGGCACAGTGGAACTGTGAATTTCTAGAGTGTTTGCCTGTTCTAGCCGCGCTCCTTCAATTTGGTGTAACAGCATATTCATAGTACCGAGCAGGTAGGTGAGAGGCTTATTCTCAACTCCAAAAAAGGTTTCATCGTTCAACCACTCCAAATCACCACCGCTCAATACGCCATGATTCTGGCGAATATATTCCGCAGATTCCGCCAAAAAGCCTGCTGTACCAAAGCACGGGTCATAAATGCGATCGCCCATCTTTGGACGTACTACCTGAACCATAGCCCGAATCAGATGCCTCTGGGTATAAAACTCCCCAGCATACCCAGCAGAATCACCTGCTACCCGTTTCAGCAAATCTTCGTAAATTTCTGATAGCACTATTACATCAGTATCATCACTGAAGTGCAAACGGTTAATCTGCTGCACGACACGGGCGAAACTGGTTCCGCGACGGGAATGATTTTTAATAGACGAAAAAATCCGCCTAATCCGTTCGGCTGCTCCATCCCCTTCCAGGTTTTGTAAATGCCGCCACAAACGTCCGTTGACAAATTCCAACATTTCGTCAGGTCTGTCAGTCTTCTTTGACCACTCAGACCATCGAAATTCACCATTCAGAAGTCGGCTGTACGGTTTCTCCTCAAATGCTCCCTCATCTTCACGCCGTTGCTCAATCTCGTCAAATGCCTTTAAGAAAAACAGCCATGCCAATTGCTCAACATAGTCACGAGGAGTTACCCCGTCACTATTTAGTTGATCGCAAGCATTCTTCACCGCCTGCTGCACTTCTTGGCGGCGATGATCTACTGTCCCGTTTCCTATAGTCGTCCCTACCATTCGTTATCCTTATGCTACCATCGGCACATATAAATGATGCTTCACTGCATCCAGGTCGCTCCTGAGGGCAAATGCGCCACCATAGCGTCTCAGCATACTACTGAAATTACCAAATAAGGCAACAAACTGAGGCGCACTGTAGGTAGCTCCCCGCTCCAAGTCGTCAATGCCAAACAAGGCATAGTGATCTAAGCTTGCTTGCCAGAACCGGGACTTTAGCTGCTCCTCCTCTGGAATGTCGTGTTCATCTACCTGATTCAGGAGCCAATATTCTTCCTGATCCCAAAAACGCACTACGCGATCGTGCCGAGTCGGAACCTTTACCAGGTCAAACCCTACTTTGGCTAGAATGTCTACTCCGTCTGTGTGATCTAAATCAAGATAGTGCTGGAAAGCAGAGATGTAAATATCCCGATCCTTCAATTCTTCATAAAGTTCTTTTCGGCTGCTTTGGTCAATCCAGATTTGTAATAGTTCATCTAATGTTGCACTAGAAATGCTGCGAATAATTTCCTTCGATTGCTCACAATAATCATCAAAAGGAATCTTACGCCCATCAGCTAAACAGACATAGCGTTCCGTATTGGAGAGGATGACTGATACACCCTCAGCAACAGGCTTAGGAGTTGTATCTTCCGCCCTGTGAGTAGATCCAGAGCCAGATGAAGACTTGGACTTCGATTTTGGCTTTTGGGTATTTGCTGGATGTCCATCAAACTCAGAATCCTCCAGATGGCTCGCTCCAGCGTAGTCAAATATCGTGAAGTACCGTTTATCCATGTCTTCACAAAGTCGGGTTCCCCGCCCTTTCATCTGCTTATAAAGGATGGAACTCTTAAGGGGACGGGTAAAGACGATGTTTTTCACATCTGGCGCATCAAATCCAGTTGTGAGTAAATCAACCGTTACTGCAACACGAGGATTACCTGAGCCAATTTCCGCAAAGTTCCGTTCAAGTTGGTGAGAATTGCGCTCCGATCGCGTAATCCGGGCAGCATAATTATTATCACCCGAAATCCGGCGGAGTTCCTGTGCCATGAACGCCGCATGGGTCTCATCCACGCAGAAAATGATAGTCTTCTCCTGGCGTAGCCCATATCGACCCAAAATTTGCCACAAATCCTCAGCAATAAACTGAGTCCGGTCTGGCAAACGGATCTCTCGCTCAAAGTTATTCGTTGTATAGCGTTTGCCATCAGGCCCTGTATATCCATCTGCATCTACGTTGCTAATTCGCTCTTCCAGCAGATAAGGGACTAGGTAGCCATCCTCAATCGCCTGCTTCAACGAATAGGTATAGGCAGGCTCCCCAAAATAACTGTAGGTATCCCGTCGCTGCTCCTCTTCAGTTAACGGACGACCACTATCGTCAATTTCCCGTGGAGTTGCCGTTAAGCCTAACTGGTAAGCAGAACCGAAATACTCTAATACCCCAAACCAGTCGCCAAATCCAGAACGATGGCATTCATCCACTACCACTATATCGAAGAAATCTGGCTCAAAATACTCGTAAATTTTCTTACCATTTAATTCTTCATCCAAATTCTGATAATTCGCGAAGAAAAGCTTGCCAACCTGGTGCTGGTTCCGACGTACCGTATTCTTATCAATCACCACCCGTTCATCAGAAGCAAATCCTGCGAACGCCCGGTAAGCCTGGTCTTTAAGACTATTGCGATCGGTGACAAATAAAATTCTGTTGTTCTGCAACACATTACCGTGCAACAGCTTCCAGGCTAATTGAAAAATAGTGAAGGTCTTGCCTGTACCTGTTGCCATTAACAGCAGAACACGGGTCATTCCCTGGCTAAAGCGGTCAAGTACCTCAAAGATTGCCATCTCCTGATATGGGCGCACTCTCCGGCGAGTAATCTGATCTTCGTACCAGGGGTACTCAAATACAGGTCGCCATGCATCCCAATCAATGTTGGAGCGTCCTAGTCGATCTAAAATTTCCCAGGGCGTAGGAACCTGAGTTAACCGCTGATAAGCACCTGTGTGATTATCAGTAACTATGTATTCTTGGCTATTAGAGGCGATTGAGAACCGCAGTCCTAGCCGTTGGGCATAACGCGATCCTTGCTGCATTCCATCAGCAGCAGATTTATGTTCAGCCTTTGCCTCTAAAATTGCCAGAGGCATTCGTGACAGACGTAGCACGTAGTCAGCAACAATCTTTTGTGTCGGGTCATACATCTGCTCCCCACTCAAATTTACCTTACCAGGGCCAATCTCCACCTCCCTGTCAAACTCCCAGCCTGCCTGAATTAAGGCAGGTTCAATAATATCTCGACACGTTTGCTGCTCGTTTCGCGGCATCTTTTGCTTTTCTGCCCTACAAGTGACTGAGTTTCGTCTTCGTTAGTCTGCCTATACCATATTATTTTGTTGGAATCACCTTACTGAAGAATGAGAATTAAAATAAAAACCCTAATTCATTTATACATAACTAGATAAATAAATACCAGCCATCTGATGCGAATGACGAACATTTCTATCAATGGCTGGTAGCTGTTTAATATCTATGAATTTTTGTGGCACTCAAGCTACGCTTGTTATTTCTGTTATGTGCGGGTACTTAACCGCGTGAGTTTGTAAACTGTAGTAGCTCAAAATTTTATATTTTGTTTACTGCTGTAGCTACTATATGAGCAATAAGGACGATAAAAAAACCAGAATGTATATTTATGTTGCAGATGTTGTAGCAGTTGCTTGGAATCAAGACAAGGGAATGCTTTTAAAGCGATTACGGGGAAAGAAATCACGTCAAAAACTAGCTGATGAAATTGCAGCCAGGGGAGGGGAATGCTCCCATCAAAACCTCAAAAAACTAGAGTATGGTGAGTCTGAAAGCGTCTCTATTAAAGTATTGGAGGCTATTTGTGCTGCATTAGATATTTCTTTAAATGACTTTCTCAGTACTGTCGAAGTGACTAATTAAAATTTTGAATATTCTTCTTGATTTTAGCTACTAAAGTAACTAATATGTTTAATGAAATCAAAAAAGCGATCGCCCTCCGTCCAAAGATTGCGATCGCCTTTTGTTCAACCCCGTTAATGAGGTCACTCATGATGATTGTACAAGATGACTTTAGCAACTCAGCCTTAGCTGAATCAGAGTTTGAGGAATATATTGACCAGTTTGCCGACCCGGTAGCACCAGAAATTGAAATTGACTCAGTAGCAGATGACTTGGGTGAACTCTATCGGGTCTGGAATGGTTCTCAACTACTTGGCACTTTCTACCAAAATCTAGAGGGGAAATGGGTAGCACAACCCTGTAATAGGGATGATAGACCATGTTGTGATACTCCTTTAGCAGCACAAATAATCATCATCGCTGTTAATGGTTTACTGGTAGCCGACGCAGCATAACACACAAAGCATTTATCCCATCACTTGGAGACGTGATTCAGTTTATGTCTCTTTCTTATGTAGAGGAATAATTAGGTTGAACAATTTAAGCGTACTCTCTGTAGTAGGCTTGCTTGTCAGCGAAAACATCGAATAAAACGGCTGAACAATTTTGTAACCCTTTCCTCATAAAGGTTTGGGATACTTAAATAAGTTCAAAATTAAGTTGAAAACTTCTACTACAGCAAAAATTTATGCGATCGCATTTTTGATATTTAGTAATCAAGCTGACTCTAACTCTTCTATGCTCATTGTCGAATTTCACCTTCAGCTTTACCAAAGTTAATTTTCGTTCCTCTCATAGGAGTTACGCTACGCCCTGGTTCTGCATCTTTAACCGTACCAGCGAAGGTCAGCGGAAGTTGCTGAAGGAATAACCCAACCTTATCAAGCCACGAATCACTTTTGCGATCGCAGTCAGTAATTTGACCTCGATATTTGAGCAACGCCTAACGGCATAAAGCCACGAATCAAATCCCTGTACAATTGGAAATCCTTCAAGATAAATCCTTGAGCAACGCCTAACGGCATAAAGCCACGAATCACAGCAACAGCATTAGGTCTTTCAGGGAGAGGTTGAATTGAGCAACGCCTAACGGCATAAAGGCACGAATCACGATCGTAATTCCATCTTTATTTGTTATTGGTTCTGGTTGAGCAACGCCTAACGGCATAAAGCCACGAATCACGATAAATTCACTAACAAGTAAAAATGAAGCCTTCCTTGAGCAACGCCTAACGGCATAAAGCCACGAATCACGTGTAACCTGCTTCCAGTTGTTAATCGCCTCCTCAATTGAGCAACGCCTAACGGCATAAAGCCACGAATCACTACTGTGCCAATTCCCCAAGGTACGCCGAGAGATACTTGAGCAACGCCTAACGGCATAAAGCCACGAATCACGTTCCACCACAAAGCTTACAAAGTACCGCCCTGCTGTTGAGCAACGCCTAACGGCATAAAGCCACGAATCACAGCAAAGTTGAAAACCCTTAACTGAGGAAGCTTCATTGACAATCTTACAAGTACCTTCCAGATCGAGAAACCAAAAACACAAAACTTACCAAAGTTTCCCTTACTTTCAGCCCCTCAAACCCAGTGCCGATAAGCTTTCCCAAAAATTGCAAGCACCTTTTTCCTCGTTTCAATTACCATATCACTTACCGTGTAAACCTTCCCGCCATTCTTTGATCCTAAATTCCCTTTCCCATAAGAGATACTTGTCAAATTGGAGATTGAATCATCGTCCACGCCAAATAAGGAGGTGGTGAGCTTGGCATTTCCTCAATCCGATACCTCAAAAATCGGGTATTTCTTGACCCCACATGGTCAACCCAATAGGGTAAGGTTAACCTGCCTCGATTGTCTCTAATTGCCCACTGTCTCACTCCCTCTAGATAATCTTCCGAGACAAGTTTGATCGTTTTAATCAACTGATCACTTTCTCCCAAAAATAAACAACCAAACCGTCTTACTAGCTCAGGATGGTCAAACGCTAACTGTATCCTCTCCTTTAAACTTGGTTGTATCCTTTCCTCGTCAGAACGAACCCAAATCAAACACTTCAGATTAGACAAAATTTCTTGATAACAGGGAATAACATTCTCTGGATGGCTAAAATCAGCATTCTTAAACCGTCTCATTTGACGCAAAATTCGCGACTTTTTGGGGCTAGATAACATCGCGATCGCCAATTCTACCCCACAGTGGCGATAGACATTCGTTTCCCCTACCAAAGACAACAACATCCCATACACTGTCGCTGGAGGAGGAACAGGGTAGGTTTTTCCCATTTCCCTTGCATGGGACTCCCGAAAAGTCGTAAATGGAACATCCAAATAGAGAATTAATGGTGCAATCATTTTGATTAGTCTAACCCCAAATCTCTTTTAATGGCTGTTTTCAAAGCTTCAATCAGTTCATGTCGATTACGATAAAGATGTGCCTTCTTAAAAGGGGAATTATCAAAATTATCCAATTGCTGTAACTCCTTAACAATTGTTCCCCCAATCCACAATTTACTAGGATCAATCTGTCCGCATTCCACTTCATCTATAAACTCTTTTGTAAGTTTTGCTTCCTTACTCTTAGGATCGCAATATTCAAAACAATAGGAAATATATGGAGCAAAATGATTTGTCCATTGAAATACCAAACTATCGGGACAGAAAGGATAATTAAAAATATTACTACTCCCTCCTACCTTGGTCAGATTCATAATCCCATCTATTAGAGGCAAAATCCGCGAAAAATCTTTGAGATGAGTGGCATCAATTCCAAAATAATATTGATATCGAGTTGCATGATATTCTGTAAAATGAAGCGATGTGCTATCCTTTTCTCTACCACTTTTTGCCCCTAACTTGACTGCACCATCATAAGGCGTTAGCGAAACAGCCATATTCATCCCTAAAGCACCCATTCGCTGATTAGGAGTACTGGCTTTTGTTTGTTTGTTTTTTCTCTTTGGTGGTGAAGTCTCCTCTTCGGTTTCAGCAGACTCTAATAAAGCAAACCCAAAAATATCATCATCATAAAATTGTTCTGGATCGAAATCTTCACTTGTTAACCGATTAATATTTTCGTCCTCATCCCAAACTCGATTAACTAAATAACCTTGTTTTTGAAGATAAAAACGTAACGCCCAACGAATTGCACTTGAACCTACAAAAGAATGAATTTTACCATTCCAATAACCTTTTTGCAGAATAGTCTTATTTCCTCGTCTAATGTCATGATTTAAGGACGCTAAACCATAACGAGTGAGGACTGTTCCGTAAAGATAATAATTGGGGATATTATTGTCACTCTTCTTCTGACTCATAATTAACTTCTTCTACTTTCTGATTATTTGGGAATGAACTATCATCCATATTTGTGGGTTTATCTTTGGGTTTATAACTGGCGATCGCTAACAATGACCAAATTCTTAGTTCTTGCCAATGTGTTTTTTTAATTAATAGTGAAATCTCTTCTTGATGCTCATTAAAATACTTATTTAATCCCCCTCTTACTAAAAAGTCGGACAAATACTCCTGAAATGACAATTCATCATAACAATAGTTTAGCTCTGCCCTTAATCGCTCAATTTTCTTCTTAATTGGAGGATATTTTCCTGACTCTGCTTTGGCATACATTTTAGCAAAATTGCCCTTCATAGCTTGTTGAAATACCTTAATAAAAATAAGATACTGCTTGTCTTCTTCACTATTCTCTGCCATTATTATGAATCCTTCTCGATTGGAAAATAACTGGTTAAATAAATATTCTTTTGAATCCTCTATCACCAATTTTTCCCAAAAATTAGACCACCAATGGATTCCTTTGACTAAATTATCAGCAATCAGGGAGCGAATCAGATTGACCTTAATAAAAATTTGCTTATATTTAATTATCTGATAATTAGTTTTAAAGTATTTTTGCACCTGTTGATAAGTGATTAAAATATTCTTATCAATTTTAATTTCTTCTATACTCATCAATGTCCGTTGACGAGAAGCTTTATTTGTTTTTTCATATAACCAAACTTGACAAGCTTGATAGTAGCCCACTTGAGGCTGAATATCGTCTAAGCTGTAATACAGTAATCCTGCTTCCCCAAGGCTACTAACATGAAACTGTTTAGTTTCTAATTGCTGTAATCGCCATCTCCTTTGAGAAGCGTCTTCAAAATCCTTTATTTCTGGAATCACCACCAAGTAGCGATGGGGTTTCCTTTCTTTTAAGTCTTCTGATGGTATATGAAGTAAGCAATAATGACAAACTACTGGTACAAATAATAGTGCTAAGGCGTATTCAGGTTTCTCTTCTAGTTTTGTAGTATTCTGCGTCCTAGCATGGCGAACAATTCCCCCTAAATATAACCAACTGGTTATTTGAACATAATCATGTCTAAGTTGTTGGGTATCTGCCTCGCATAACTTCTCTGCAAAGGTTTGATGTGCGTACCAAGTTAGGGATTTGTATTGATACTCGACTTTTTTTTCTTCAACCTCTAGTTCAGTGTTAACTAGCTCTCCCGCTTGATAAAACTGATTATGACGCAGAAAAACAGCACACATTCCCTTATGAATGTGGACTTTCTGACTTAAATCTATTGCATTATTGTCTAATCCTGCTAAATGAATTAAACCTGTATCATCTAATTTAAAAGACTCATTAATTAACCAAGATAGGGCGACGAAATCACTTCCTTCCCAGAATAATTCAATAGTATCAGCAGTCAGAGACCATGATATATGTCCTCCCCGTTGACGAGATAAGGGATATTGCTTTTCTAATCGCTTTAAAGTCATGTAAAGTCCCGTCATTCCGACGCAGTGCATTATTGTCGTATCCGCAGCATCGAGAGATAGGGAAATTTTGGGTTGGGTAGAGACTATCATCAGATTTCCTCTTCTTCCTTGCTGCGAGTCGCTGGAACAAATATTCCACACATCATTTTTCGTTTCCCACTAATTCCCTGTTCTTGCAAGGTTAAAGAATCTTCTGGGTTGAGTTCGCTAATTTTTACGCCAAATCCTCTAACTTTAAACTGTTTTCCTTTTTGATTGATGGTTAATTGTCTTTTTTGAGGTGTTCCATCTTGTCGGGTCAGAAGTTCAATTTTTCCTTCTATTCCTTTATTATCTAGTTTCCGTTGCACAGCTTCAATAAAGTTAATAGGTTCTTGAAAGCTTGTAATTATCACTAATCTGGAATAGACACTTTCTGAAGAAATTAACGGTTTGTATTCGGGAATATCTAGCTGATAATAATTTTGACCTATGTGAAAAGCTTGACCAGCTAAATAAGGATAAATTAAAGGAATCTGTTGATGATGAATCCGAATTTTGAGGCGAGATTGAGCAGTGAGTTCAAGCAAATTGTTCCTTGTCGGTATTCCTGCGATCGGATGAATCCCAATAGACTCTAGTTCGTGAAGGATAGGACAAATCCTGGACAATGCACTATAGATAACATAACCATTATCAAGAGGAATCGGTGCGCCTCTCAGCTTAAACGTTAAGTCTATATATTCCTCACTTTGAATTAATATGACTGCCATAGATGGAAATTTTGAGATGTCAGAGTTTGTTTAATACATCAACATCCTCTTGTGCAAAATTGTCCTCATTGTCATCGCCGACTACTTTGGTTAGAGTGGCAATCCAGTTTAGGCTATTGTTCGCAATACTCTTACTGGTTAGGAGGATCTTCTAATACTCCAGTAGTTACTCAAAACAGATGGATAGCCAAAAGTTCCTATCTCATACCAGCATGAACTGCTTCTGCTCCATTATAAAAAAATTCGGTGCTTTTTGTACAACAATAAAAAAGTCGTATAACACATAAGATACTTATACAACTTATCCTGTAAGTGAATATACAAGCATCTACAGAAATTTTTCTGAGAGCAATACAACAGGAATCTAATACCGAAAATATTACATCTTTTCACGCTCGCTGTTCGCGCTAGCGTCTCCAAAGGAGAAGGCTTGAGCTTCTCTTCTCTACTAGAAGCTGCGCCAACGAGACGCTTCGCGAGCGCCAACGCGAACGCTTATCGCAATCGTTTTCTCAGCCACCAAACCATAAAACTAACAATTATTCCAATCATCAGACTGGCACTGAAAGGGTAGTCGCAAAAAGAAGGAATATATTGAAAGATATCTTTTATACTTTCTTTATTACAAAAATCTTTGGCAGGCTCTTTTAGCAGAGATACGGTTGCTATCCCAGCACCAGCAACAGCTACAAGCTCTTGGAAATTACGCTCTCGTTCAGATTTTTCAACTTCTATGCGACTGCGAGTAGCCTTAATTGTATCTTCTAAAAGTTGCAAGCCAAGCTGCATATTTTCGATATCTTTGGTAATTTGTGGTAAATATTTTTTGTTGGCTAGTTCGCTAAATTTTTCTAAAAAATCTAACTGATTGTTTCCGCCTGTTTTTTCTTTAATCAAAGCCAAGCGTATTTGATAATTAGATAAATTTATTTCAATAATTTGTTTTTGGAAAGAGAGGTTTAGTAAGTCGATTGTGTATTGCTGAAGAATGTTATCAACGTTATTTAAAATTTTGCGAGAAGTGACAAAGTTTTGCTTTTCTTGCAAATAGTTACTTTGGTTAGTAATTTTTCTATTTTCTTCAATTTTTTTATAATGGTTGAGCAGAGAATCTTTGACTAAACGACTTTGCCAATAAGCCCACGAAATTTTACTTCGATAACAAAATAAACCCATCCAATCTTTATAAAATTCCGCAGCTTTTTCTGCGCTCTCTCGATTATTATAAATAATAATAATCACATGATCTTCATTACTATTTAGAAAAGTTGTTAAGTTTTTTAGGCTCTGATTTACATATTGCGATCGCCCTACTTCAAAAACTTTTCCGTCTAAAAAAGTCCCTTTTTCTGGTTGCCAATAAGTTTCTTTAAATAAAGCATAATAGCAATCTTTGGCAATCTCTTCAGGATTTTGAGATGAGTTTTCTGGCAGCCAACCAGAAAGGAACCAGGTTTTTCCAATTATTGCCAGTTCTTTATTGAGTTTTTGTTCGATTTCAGTTTTTAAGATTGCAAAAGACTTAGCTGGTTGAGTTTCGATTTGATTATTAATAGAACAATCAATTTGCAAGCCATAAGTGTCATTTAATCTAACAGTATAATAGTATCCTTCTAAACTTTTATTTTGGGAAATAAAGTTAATTTGAGGAGGATGGGTAATCTCTAGATACTCGGTTTCACTGTCAGGATCGTAGAATTGAGTATCAGAGGGTAATTGCTCTAAAAAAGCTGCTTGTTTTTTTTGTGTTTCTGCATCAGTTGTGTTTAAAGAAGTTTTTAAAGCATATAAAAACAAATCGAGGGTAGGATAGATTAAATCGCTCATCACAAGGGCAAAACTAATTTGATTGATTGGACTGAGATAAAAATTGTTTCCATTTTTCTAAAAACTTGACTTGTTTCACTGTTTCTTCTGGTTGAGAAGAGTTACCAACAATGACTACAACATTATTGAGTTGGGTTTCATAACCTGTAGCTTCATATTTGGGTTTAAAGCCTCTAGTTATTGGAGTCTTTTCAAGAGTATTGAGCCTACTAATCTCTGCTTCAGTAGGAAGTAAATCGTCAGGAATTTCTTCTAGATTATCTAATTGAGATTTATACAATTGATAAGACTGATTTAAGTCAGGATTAGGAGTAATTATTTCTAATAAACGTCCTTTAATATAGTCTTCCCAAGCTTTAGGTTGGGTGTCTAGTTGCTTGGCAACTTCTTTTAAATTTTGTTTCTCTTGTTCTCCAAGGGCAGTTTTTAAGTCTTGAAACGCCAAGAGAAAAGCGATGATAGTATTGTCAGCCTTTGTATTCATAGGTTTTTATACCAAACTTACTACGACTAGTATAAACGTAATTTCAGTGAGATAATTACAGCATATATTTGATGTTCTGTTTTGATTTTTTATGTTTAAAAAGAATAATTTACTAAATAAAAGGTTGTTTATTATACCTTTTGTTGGGGAAATTAATCTAGTTTATTGCACTGGATTATAGTGATTTTTCATACAACCTAAACGAATGCTGTGGACAGATTTTGCCTACAGTTCAATCAAAAAGTTATCAGAGTCAGTCAGGTAATAAAAATGGCATCGGAATGGGCTGCTCAAGTTATTGGAATTAATTATTATCCAGAGTACACCACTCTAAAGCCGCTAACGGCAGCAGCAGAGGATGCAGAGAAAATTGCCGAACAATTAGAACAATACGGTTATAGACCTTTTCGCGCTCAGTGTTTACCTAGAACTTTAAACCCGAAGGGAGAAAGTAAAATTGACCGCCAAGGGGCGGTTAAGGTGCAAGAATTGAGAGAAGCGATCGCTAATCTTTTCAACCCTCCTCCTCCTAACCCCACGCCAGAAACTGCGTTATTCTTCTTTTCAGGACATGGGTGGTGCAAAACTGTGACGGGTAAAGAAGAAGTATTTCTAGCTACCAGTGATGTTTTACCTGAAGCAGAAGTCTATGGTATTCCCTTAAGTTGGTTGGGTGAGCAGTTGCAAAGAAGTCAGGCTAAACGAGTCGTTGTTTGGCTAGATTGCTGCTATAGCGGTGAATTGTTAAAATTTATTCCCACAGATAAAGACTACTGTTTAATTACTGCAACCCGTTCCTACGAAACTGGAGTGGAAATTCCTCACGCGCAGGGGTTGATGACGCAGGCGTTACTTGCAGGATTGAACCCGGAAAATGACGCAGATGGGATCATTAATAGCCACAAGTTGGCAGATTTCATTATCAGCCGAATGCCGAATACAGTCCAGCGTCCGTTAATTGCCAATTCGCCACGAGCCATTCTGCTGACAACTAAGTTTTCGCAAAAAAGCTTTCAGGATAAGTGTCCTTATCGTTCGCTGTCGTATTTTACCGAGACAAAGGAAGATGCTGAGGTTTTTTATGGGCGGAGTGCGTTAACTGGGCAGTTGATTAAACAGGTAAGAGATAAGCATCGCCTCATTGCTGTGTTGGGTGCTTCCGGTAGTGGAAAATCATCTATGTTACGGGCTGGGTTACTCTACCAACTGAAGCTAGGACAAGAGATTCCAGGGAGCGATCGCTGGACTTATATTACTCCATTTACGCCTAAAGAATCTCCTGTTAACAGTTTACAGGAGGCTTTTGCACTTTCCTTGCCTAGGATGTGTTTTCAAAGTCTTAGATCCCCCCAACCCACGCCAGTCGCTCCACTTGGGGAGACCCCAAGACCGCGCTGGCTCCCCTTAAAAAAGGGGGGCGAAGAGTCTCTTAAAGCCCCCCTTTTGAAGGGGGATTTAGGGGGATCTCAAAAGTTAGGCGGGACAACGGAAAATATCGCCCATGTCATCGGCGAGGAGTTAAAAGCATTAAACACACCAGTTATCTTGATTATCGACCAGTTTGAAGAATGCTTTACTATGTGCAATGACAGCCAGCGCCAAGAATTCTTTGACTGTTTGCGAGAATTAATTGACTGTACAGATAACCTCTATATTTTCATTGGGATGCGATCGGATTTTCGGGGGAGATGGCGAGAATATCCCAAATTTGCGGGCAGAATCCATAAACCTTACATCAACGTCGAACACTTAACCCGTGAGGAAATTGAAGAAGCAATTACTAAACCGGCTGATTGGGTAGGATTAGGCATAGAGGGAAGGTTAAAACAGCAACTAATTAATGATGTTGAAGATTACCCCGGAAGTTTGCCTTTGCTGCAATATACCTTGACAGAATTGTGGCGTGAGTCGAAAAATCAAGGCGATGAGGTTATCAGCCTTAAAACTTATGAGGATTTAGGCGGGGTTGAAGGAACGCTACAAAAACGCGCCGATGCAGTTTATGAAAGTCTTTCAGCAACAGAAAAAACTGTGGCGCGGCGGATTTTTCTCGAATTGACGCAAATGGGAGAAACCACAGATGTCAGGCGACGCGTGCGTTTACGGGAGTTGGTTAATTCGCATCATTCTTTGGAACTTTTGCAACAGGTGAGTGAGAAGTTAGCCGATAAAGATGCACGATTAATCACGAAGAGAGATGAGCCGGATTCCCAGGATGTAATTTTAGATGTTGTCCACGAAGCCTTGATCCGCCATTGGCAAATGTTGCGGGATTGGAAAGAGGAATATAAGTTAGGAATAGCCATTGAGCGACAGATTGAAGCGGAAGCAGAAGAATGGGAGAGGAATGACAAAAAGCCAGGGTTTCTTAGAAAGGATGATAGATTGGCAGTAGCAGAAGCATATCTAACTAGATTCCGTGATTGGCAAATGCTGAATGGAGTAGCCCAGGAGTACATTCAGGAGAGTCAACAACTGGGTGATCGGCTTGAGCGAGAAGAGAAAGAACGTCAACAAGAAAAGTTAGCAGCAGCACGGCGGCAAAATCGAGTTGTTATCTTGTTTAGTATGGGGTTAGCTGGAGTAGCTATCTTTGCGGGTTATCAATGGTGGAACGCGCGAAACAAAGCCAAAGAAGCAACACAACAAAGTGCCATTGCTCTATCGCAAATTTCCGAAACTTCTCTAGTTTCTAACAGGCAACTTGAGGCTGTGGTTGCAGCTATAGAGTCAGGTAGACAACTTTCAGGTAGACCAATTAAAAATGCTAATTTAGAACAAACAGCTAACCAGCAAGCTGTAGTGGCAATCCAGCGAGCAATTTACAACACTCAAGAGCTAAACCGTTTGGAAGGGCATAGCTCTGCGGTCATTAGCGTAGCATTTAGTGCCGATGGCAAGACCATCGCTTCTGCTAGTGATGACAAGAGCGTCAAACTCTGGAATGCGTCTACAGGTAAAGAAATCTCCACCCTTAAAGGGCATAGCTCTGCGGTCATTAGCGTCGCATTTAGCCCTGATGGCAAAACCATCGCTTCTGCTAGTAGTGACAAGAGCGTCAAACTCTGGAATGCGTCTACAGGTAAAGAAATCTCCACCCTTAAAGGGCATAGCTCTGCGGTCATTAGCGTCGCATTTAGCCCTGATGGCAAAACCATCGCTTCTGCTAGTAGTGACAACAGCGTCAAACTCTGGAATGCGTCTACAGGTAAAGAAATCTCCACCCTTAAGGGGCATAGCTCTGCGGTCACTAGCGTCGCATTTAGCCCTGATGGCAAGACTATCGCTTCTGCTAGTGGTGATAAGAGCGTCAAACTCTGGAATGCGTCTACAGGTAAAGAAATCTCCACCCTTAAGGGGCATAGCTCTGCGGTCATTAGCGTAGCATTTAGTGCCGATGGCAAGACTATCGCTTCTGCTAGTGATGACAACAACGTCAAACTCTGGAATGCGTCTACAGGTAAAGAAATCTCCACCCTTAAAGGGCATAGCTCTGCGGTCATTAGCGTCGCATTTAGCGCCGATGGCAAAACCATCGCTTCTGCTACTGATGACAACAGCGTCAAACTCTGGAATGCGTCTACAGGTAAAGAAATCTCTACCCTTAAGGGGCATAGCTCTGCGGTCACTAGCGTCGCATTTAGCGCCGATGGCAAGACCATTGCTTCTGCTAGTGATGACAACAGCGTCAAACTCTGGAATGCGTCTACAGGTAAAGAAATCTCCACCCTTAAAGGGCATAGCTTTGCAGTCATTAGCGTCGCATTTAGTCCCGATGGCAAGACCATCGCTTCTGCTAGTAGTGACAACAGCGTCAAACTCTGGAATGCGTCTACAGGTAAAGAAATCTCTACCTTCAAGGAGCATAGCTCTGCGGTCATTAGCGTCGCATTTAGCCCTGATGGCAAGACTATCGCTTCTGCTAGTGGTGATAAGAGCGTCAAACTCTGGAATGCGTCTACAGGTAAAGAAATCTCTACCTTCAAGGAGCATAGCTCTGCGGTCACTAGCGTCGCATTTAGCCCTGATGGCAAGACTATCGCTTCTGCTAGTGGTGATAAGAGCGTCAAACTCTGGAATGCGTCTACAGGTAAAGGAATCTCTACCCTCAAGGGGCATAGCTCTGAGGTCACTAGCGTCGCATTTAGCCCTGATGGCAAGACTATCGCTTCTGCTAGTGGTGATAAGAGCGTCAAACTCTGGAATGCGTCTACAGGTAAAGGAATCTCTACCCTCAAGGGGCATAGCTCTGAGGTCATTAGCGTCGCATTTAGCCCTGATGGCAAGACTATCGCTTCTGCCAGTGGTGACAAGAGCGTCAAACTCTGGAATGCGTCTACAAGTAAAGAAATCTCTACCTTCAAGGAGCATAGCTCTGCGGTTAGGGGCGTAACATTTAGCCCCGATGGCAAAACCATCGCTTCTGCTAGTAGTGACAAGAGCGTCAAACTCTGGAATGCGTCTACAGGTAAAGGAATCTCTACCCTCAAGGGGCATAGCTCTGAGGTCATTAGCGTCGCATTTAGCCCCGATGGCAAGACTATCGCTTCTGCTAGTGGTGACAAGAGCATCAAGCTCTGGAAGGTATACCCAAATAACCTAGATGATTTAATAGTCTACAGTTGCGCTAGGCTACGTGTTTATTTACAGTCAAATCCCAATGTGAGCGATCGCACTCTCTGCGATGGCATTGGTACAAAGAGCAATTAGAATGTTCCCTTCGACTCCGCTCAGGGAACGTTTTGTTTACGGAAGGTTTTGCTCAGGGAAGGTTTTGCTTAAGGAAATCAATTACTGGTACTGCGATCGCACTTTTGGGGCGATCGCTTCTAAAACTCAAACAATGCACTGATTAAAATACGCGTAGGCGCAGCCCAACCCAAGCATCGCTTCACTGGTATTTGCCGATCTAAACATTAACTGCTGTTCAAATTTTACAAGAATTATGAAAATTCAGCAGGAGAGTGTTCCCTTCAACTTCGCTCAGGGAACACTTTTTTTAATAGAAAGCGATCGCAGCGCCAAAGCATGATTTTGTCGAAGTAATACCATTTTCGATTGAGAATTGCTGTCTGCGCCTTGGCTTGTCAATTCATCTGGTCTTTGTCTGGAGAGCGATGTCTACGACGGGCTACGCCTACGCATTCTAAATACAAAGCTGAATCAACAGCTTGAGTTTGCGCGGAATGCGATCGCCATTGAGTCTTATAGTAAATAGTTCCAAACCTTTACAAGGCTAAAGTTTGAGGAATTGTACAACTTTTTTATTTATCAATATGACGAATTTTGAGAAAATTGTACGACTTTTTTATACTTATACACTTTTCTGATTTCTATGCTTGATTGGACTTACGGCAAGCTTATCCTTCCAATTTGGACTAACGGCAAACTTATGGTTCCAAACTGTCAGTTTCATCCAAAATTAGGTGACGCGAGAATGAGGGTTATAGTGTTGTTGACGGCAAAGTTATGGTTCCAGTAGCGGCAAAGTTATGGGTAAAGTCACATGTTTAACAACAGTCAAACTAACCCAAATTTACACAGCACAGAGGCTTGTATAAGCATGAACTGCGGCGCTGTTGAATTTCCTTATTTTATTGTCAAGGTTCGATGTTTTGTCAATCAGTTTATTTTGCGGGAATGGTAAGCTGCGATCGCTAATTCTTTCGCTTTCTCCTGTGGACTACCTCGAATTGGCTGTTTTGACTCTTCTATAACAATTCCAGCTTTAAGAGCTGACGAGTGAATGTTTGCCATCAATCTGCCGTAGCTCCATTGATGGACGCTAACTCGATATTGTTTGGCATACTGTTTTTGGACTTCTAGTAATTCTGATTTTTGCTCGGCTTTGGACTGAATCTCGCTTTGAACTTGTTCTCGCATATCGCCTAATTTGGGTAGGACAATACTTACAGCGGAGTAAGTTTGAGCGATCGCAATAATCTCTTTCACCAGTAATCTGTCTATATATTCCCCTAACTCCGATTCTCCAAACTGATTTGGTGCAGCAAGCGTTTGAGCTACTTGGCGTTGATGGGATAAAGAGTGCTTTTGCTGTCGCTGTCGATTTAGCAGTTTGTAGTTATCACCAAGTAGTTGTCTAATTTTGGAACGTTATGAGTGGCAACGGCAATAGTTTCTAACCATTTGGCATCGGTTAAATCTCGACCTTTGGGAATTCGTGTTTCTAGCTGTTCTCTGAGGCGTTCAATCTGAATTTCAAGCTTACGGCGACGTTGAGCAAATTTTTTAGCCTCTTCCTCTTCATCGTTGATTTTGCAACCATTCTTGAGCAGATAGCTGGTAGCACAACGAGTCAAGTTGTCTTCTGCATTGCCGTAAGCCTCAAATAAATTCTTTGATAAAGCGTCGTTAACTGAATTTTGAGATTTTTTGCGCTTTTTAGCTTTTTTTCCATTCTTTGATTGAGTTTCAGCATTATCGATGATAACAAGTTGAGTCAAAATTTCAGCAGCTTTAATGCGAAGACTATCTAAGCTGACACCACTGCTTTCTACCAATTCAACATCACTGTTGAGGATTTCCAACCAACGAATTTTACCTTCTAGTTGGTACTGCGATCGCTTGTCAAGCGAACAATGGGATGTGGATCGCTTGGGTTCCAGAACACGGTTATTTTGAAATTAATGTGCCCAATAGCTACAATATCAAACAATTGGGGCAATTTTGGCGTTCGGCTCCACGTAACTATCGCTACATCGTACTATCAACTGACGGTTCATTAGTCTTTGAAATAAGAGGCAGGGGTGCAGGGGGCAGGGAGCAAGGGGGATAAAACAGCAAGGGGATTCAACCTATTCCTGTTTGATAACCACTGGTGAAGAAGTGGGGGACGTAAGAACAGGGGCATTTCCCCCCGCTCCCTGCCCCTTCCCCTTAGTTTAAACGCACTGAAATTAAGACGAATTCGCGCTGAGGGGTTAGGCCCCCTATCAACTCTTCAACAGTCTCATTCTATTTGGGGGAGTATGTCAAAATGCCTTACGTTCAGCCAGATGCTCAAGGATATCTTGGCGTGAGCGCCAAACTTGTCGCAACTGCTTGCGGGCTAACAATTTCAACTGGTCGCCGACATAAGGTGAACCTGGTTGAGTTGCATTACCGTAACTGTTCAGTGTCATCGCTTTTACAGGTTGAGAAAATTCAATTGCAGCAACATATGAATCACCAGCAACAGATTTAAAGCGCCCATCTGACAGTGGGGCAAAATTGAGGACGCGAAAAATGCCTAGATATCCATCACCGCCATTTGCAGGCAAATCTATATCACCAGACTGTAGCCGGAAAACATCTCCCCATGCTATATCTAATGACCCGTAAGCTTTTTCCACCTTAGCTGCAACAGTTAAGAGTGTTGTGACTGCACTTTGAGGATTAGCTAAACCATCAGGTGTAGTAAATGGGGAGTTTTCACTCCAGGGTTTGCTAAAGACACTATCGAGGTCTATCGCGTCAGCCCAAGAAGCGAATAATACTGCACCCCGACTGTCTGCATTTGCTTGCCGATCCCAAGCTGAAAGTACATCAGCACATCGATTAGCTAATTCGCTTTTGTAATTGCGTATAGCCGGAATCAAGTCATCCAAAAGGCGATCTGCCAGTTCCATCCGTGTTGATTGTTTATTAGAAATCATTTCAGCTAAAGAGATTTTGTCATGCTCTGCTAGCATCCTGACGGAACGTTGCGCTCGAAAATATATTGGCCCGCGTGGTGCCATATAAGATGGATAACTATCTGGATTGAGAACCTGTGGGGAGGTTGTTGTCCAAGGTGGGTCATTTGTATTTTGCAACCAGCCGCTTTTTGGGTCAATTACGCGTGGCAAATCTTCATATGGATGAGTTTTCGTCCATAAGGTTTTAGATGTGTCGCCGGGAATTAAACCTTGCCAGTATTCAAAATCGCCTTTTTGACGAATTGGCACTTGACCGTTGAACAGGTGCATGATGTGTCCTTCTCGGTCTGCATACATCACCGTGAACATAGGTAGTTGTAACCGTTTCAGTACACTTTGAAACTGGGTGAGGTTTTTGGAGCGTGCCATATCCCACCACTGCTCTAGTACACGTGGTTTATCAAGACCTACAACACGCAGTGCTACAGTTTTACCGTCTTTGCGCGATATGACAGGCCCGTGGACAGAACTGCGGATTAAAAGTTTTTGTGAAAGCAGTGCCCCGTCTTTTTGTTTGACTTTCAAAGAGAGGGTTTTTGTCTCAAAGGGTCGGACTTGACCATCGAAGCGATAACCATTGTTGGCTAGTTTTAGTTCGTAGGCATCCCATCCATCAAGAGTATTTACTGTATGAGTCCAACCCAAATTATCGTTGAAGGCGATCGCTAAAACAGGAATACCTACCAGCGTTGCTCCATAAGCATCGATTCCTGGTGCAGTAATCTGTGCTTCATACCACACAAATAAATCAGACCAAGGTAAGTGTGGGTTGGCCAAGAGCATAGCATGACCATTCTCAGTATGTGATGGTGCGATCGCCCAACCGTTAGAGCCTGCTTGTGTCTCCTTCTGACTCACATCTGCAACTTGCTCTGGATTCACAATAAAAGTGAAATTCAGTACCCGCATCTGATGAGCCAGCACGTCTTCGCCTTTAACAGGCAAAACGATCTCAACTTCATCAGCAATCAGATCCTTATGTTCTTGAGCATAAGCATTAATTCCAGCAGCAAAGGCATCAAGATAACCGCGAAACTCTGGACTTTGTGCCAAATACCATGAATGGGAGCGTTCTGGTACTCCCACAGTCTGTACCCACTTATCTGATTCTAGGTACTCATCTCCCCAATATTCCGCAGCACGTCCCCGTGCTTGACCGTAGAGCTGCAAAAGCAGGTTACCATGACTCTGCATCTGGGCCCAACCAAAAGATCGGAAGGCACTTTGGTTATCCTTCGCATAGATATGCGGTACACCATAGGTGTCCCAAAGTATTTCAGTTTTAGTTAATTTAGGTGGGGAACTAAAACTCTGGCTTCCTACAAGCAAAACAAACATCAGAGTGAGTAAGAATGAAAAAACTCTGATGATATAGCGTCCACTGCGAAAACGCTTTAGACCCATAAGACTAAAAAACTGTATTTTGCTAATAAGCATTAGGGTTTTAGCACGTTAATAAGAAACCTGAGAAATCTGATTTTATGTGTTTCAAACAGTGCGATCGCTGTTTTTACTGGTTAGAGTTTTAAAACTCCTCCTGACATTATTACTCAATAGTGTCTCTTTCAATTATTTTTATTTTTGCAGCGATCGCTGTTAATGGTTAATGCAAATATATTGACATAGCTTACGCAGCCCAGATATACTGAATCGCTTATAAACCAAAATCTATTGAGAATTATTACTTTTATTACTTGACCTGTACTGATTATTTATTGAGAGTGGTGACAAGCAGTCGGTTTATTATTCTGGTTTTCAACCCAAGTTCTCTTTGGTCACTTCATATCTATTTGGCGATGCACTGAGCGTAATTGAAGTGAGTCAGTTTCCCTCCTGCCTCCTGCCTCCAACCCTCAGCAAGAACCACCTTCGTTGATAAAATTTACATATGTTAATATGAACTTTCTGGTTTAAGTACGGTTATTCGGTATGGTTCCCATAAAGACTGTTCTTCAAGATTCAGAGCAAGTCACTCGGTTGTTTTCTCATCTCGAATTTGATGGAAAAAAGCTCAATCATCAACCGGGTAGTGTATTGGGAAGTAGTGCATTAATTGTGGGAACCACCATCGGGGCTGGGATTCTTGCCTTACCAGCGGTTACCCTGCCATCTGGGATTGTACCATCCACATCTGGGCTAATTGCTGTTTGGCTCTACGCTTTAGTTTCAGGGTTATTGGTTGCAGAGGTAACCTTAAATACGATGCGAACAGAAGGGCGTGCAAATATAGGTTTTTTGGGAGTTGTTGAGAAGATCCTTGGTAAGGTGGGAGGGCGACTTACAGGCGGGGTATATTTATTCATGCACTATGCCCTCTTGGTAGCATACATTACCGAAGGTGGAGATATTTTAGAATCTGCAACGGCAAAAATCTGGAGTGTGCAGATATTACCTTCGTGGGTGGGGACAATAGCTTTCACGCTGTTATTTGGTGGCATTATGTATCTTGGGCGAGAAAAGTTTATTGAGAAATTAAACAGCGCCTTTGTCGGAATTGTCATCGTTTCCTTCTTGGGACTATTGTTGTTGGCAGGAGGGCACATTCAGAGTACCCAACTGTTATTTCAGAACTGGAGTGCCCTTGGTAGTGCCATTTCTGTGATGTCTGTGGCGCTATTTTTCCAAAATGTTGTGCCTCTAGTTGTGACGCAACTCGAAGGTGATGCCCACAAAATTCGTCAGTCCATCTTTATTGGTTCTGTGATTCCTCTAATTATGTTCTTGGCATGGAATACCGTAATTTTAGGAAGCATCAGTCCTGATATGCTACGTGCCACATCTAACGGTAAAATTATTTTTGACCCACTGCAAGTTCTCCGAGCAGGTGGTGCAGGGGAATGGTTAGGAGTGCTAGTATCCATTTTTTCAGAGTTTGCGATCGCTACATCATTCATTGGATTTGTGTACGGCTTGCTGGATTTACTCAAAGATATTTTCTTCATTGCACAGCGCAAACTTTCTAGTCGGCTTCCCCTCTATTCGCTGGCTATTTTCCCTCCAATGACTCTTGGAACGCTCAATCCCAGCATCTTTTTTACTGCTCTAGATTACACTGGAACATTTAGTATCTCAGTTTTAGGTGGAATTATTCCGGTGCTAATGAGTTGGAAGCAACGTCAAGAACAAGAGAACTCAGATGGCATAAATCAACCACTTGTTCCTGGTGGGAAGGTGACGCTCATTGTCATGCTTGGAGTAGCATTAGCCATGATGGTAAGACCAATTGTGTCAAGTTACACAAACTAAAACCATCAATAAAAGTTTTTATGTATTATAATATAATACATAAGTAAGATAATAAACTTTTTTTCGTCCCCCTTAAAAACGAGGTATGTACTAAAAAACAATGAATAATGACCAATCACTACTTCATCAAATGAGTGATTCTCGCTTGGTCAAAATCAGCAAATATCTCAGCAAATATTTGCGACACACACCGGATGCAATTGGAATTAAACTTACCCTCAATGGCTGGGTTGCTGTTGATGAACTACTTACCGCTTGTGCTAAAAATAAGTTTCCGATTACCCGTGAAGAATTAGAAACGGTAGTTGCATACAACGATAAACAACGCTTTTCTTTTGATTCTACAGGTACTCTGATTCGTGCGAACCAGGGACATAGTGTAAAAGTCGATTTACAATTAGAAGCTGTTGTTCCCCCAGATAAGCTTTATCACGGCACGGCGCGTAAATCTGTAGAGTCAATTCTGCAAACAGGACTTTGCAAAATGTCACGCCATCATGTCCATTTGTCGAAGGATATTGCAACAGCAAAAGCTGTTGGTGCAAGATATGGAAAAGCAGTAGTTTTTGCTGTATATGCTGCGGCAATGCATCAGGCTGGTTACACTTTCTATTGTTCTGCTAATGGTGTTTGGTTACTAGATAATGTGCCACCTGAGTATCTACAAGAAATGGTTATTCAATACTAAATATACTGAATTAATAGTTAAAGTGCCAGTTAAGCAAACTTCTAATTTTAAAATTATTAAAATTACTAAAGTCAACAGCAGACCTTTTAATCAACTTCAATTATTTAGCTAAAGTTTTGATATCATTTCCTATTACCTTTCCTACAATATTATTTGCTAATCTATTAGTATACGTCCTTCTTGTCTTCACGAAATCAAGTTGTTCACTGAATAGTTTATTACATATTTTGCATTGGAATTGCCGTCGATTTATTTCCAGATATACTGGCTAACCCATTAAGGGTAGATATTTTACTAAATAGCGATGATTTTGATGTATCTTATGGCTCAAATTCCCACACCGAGGGCAAATAGCTTCATCTCGTTCTGATGCAAAATGTAATACTATACCTAGATCAAGTCCAGTTGCCAACTTCTGCATCAGTCAAAGATTTTTCCAATTTAGAATACTCGCTTTGGGCTGCACGTAACAAGTGTTTCATCTGCACGGATTCTTTAGCATCAGCAGCGAGAAAAGCCGCGTTGAGAGCGATATTGCGGATGTTACCCCCTGCAACATTCAGCTTTGCTAACTTCATCGGGTCTAACCCTTGTGTGGGAGTACTCGTTGGGAAAACTCGCCGCCAAATTTCTGCTCGTTGAATAGTGTCTGGGAAAGGAAACTGAAGTACAAAGCGAATACGTCGTAGAAATGCTGTATCTATTGAACTCTTAAGATTAGTTGTTAAAATTGCCAAGCCAGGGTAAGCTTCCATGCTCTGCAATAGGTAACTGACCTCAATATTGGCATAGCGATCGCGACTGTCTTTGACTTCACTACGCTTCCCAAATAAGGCATCAGCTTCGTCAAATAATAAAATCACCCCGCCTTCCTCTGCGGCATCAAAGACTTGCCGGAGATTCTTTTCTGTCTCGCCAATATACTTGCTAATGACTGAAGACAAGTCAATACGATAAAGATCGAGACGCAACACCGACGCCAGAACTTCCGCCGCTAAAGTTTTACCTGTACCGCTAGGACCTGCAAAAAGGGCGGTAATACCCAATCCCCGCGCACTCAAGCCACCAAATCCCCACAGTCCATATACAGTGCTTCGTTGGTGTACATGGGCTGCTATTTCATACAATAGCTGTTTCTGCAACGGGGGTAGCACTAAGTCTTCCCAATCAGCCGCTGGTTCAATTTTCTGGGCGAGTTCATCTAAACGTGGACGTGCTTGTATTCGGCAGGCATCCCATAAAATGTTATTGATATCGTTTTCTTGTTTTTGGCTTAAGGCCCCTGCGACTTCTGCACAAGCTGCTTGAATGCTAACGGCATTCAAGTTGAACTGATTCACCAAAGTGTTGACCTCACCATTTAATTGAGGAATCAAATCACTGAGTGCCTCTCGCCACATTGTTTCTTGCTCTTTTAAAGTTGGTTTCTGAATATCAAAGCTAACTGCTGGGCGTTGTTTTACAGTCATTCTGTCTCGACTCGTAATCATTAAGACACCGTTCAAACCCTCAATTAAATGTGCAATCGCTCTCAGACGAGTCACATCACTTGTGTCTAATTCATTGCAGTTTATCAGTAAGGCACTCGCACTTAAAAGTATCTCCCGATTCCATAAGCGAATAAAATTATTTAATTCATTTGGTATCACTGGAACCATTTGTGCAGAAATTGCATTTAGTTGCAAACCCAACATCTCACACACCGTGACTGCAATATCACGTTTAGAAGCAAATTCTTCAAAGCCATAAAATTGGATAACTGGCAATGCCTTCATGGTAGAAGTATGCGACAAAATGGCTGCTACTTTCTCTGCTACAGTTTGATGTGACGGCATTAAATCATTGTGAGATTGCAATGGCTCGATCATGCCAGAAAACCATTCATCAAGATATTGTATTCCAAATAAATAGTGCAAAATTCTTTCGTCAATTCGTAGTGGGCAGAGAGTCAGTGCATGAGCCTCTCCTACTTTAATCAAACGCCAATGACGTAAAGGCGCATACGGGGCGATTGCATCCCAGTGGGGATTTGGTAAAGCTGCTAGGGCTAGACCTAAGGTTGGGTAAGGTTTTTGCTCCTCTGGTTGAGCTGCACTGCATACACTAGAAAAGTTATTGCTCAACTCCATTGCCGCACACAATAGAAGCACATCGTGTTCAAAGGCTGAGAGACCAAAAATCTGACAAATTCTTTCTAACGCCGATGGAGATGGTAAAGCCTCAGCAGCCTTTTGCAAATCTTGCTCATATTTATCATTGTTACTTAATTTCTTGGAAGAGTTAAACGAATTCACGGTGTACTGCTCCAAAGTATGCCTTATCAAGGCTATAGATGCAGATAAATACTGTTGGTTTGCGTCGTACCACTGATTGCTCATATAGTTACCTGTAGTGAATCATATTGCCCAGCTTGATTGGTTTGCAGGGAGGCTTTTTGCCCCATATACTTGTATCTGTACTAAGTAAGTTCCTGGATTGAGATTCTTAACAGAGAGCCTTACCGAACCAAAATATGAATTAAGCGATCGCCCCGACATCTGACAACCAGCAGCTGCTACCGCCCACTTCTGTGCAACTTCCACACCACATAATTGTACGATGGGTAGAGTTACAGTTATTTGTGCATCAGCAAAGTGTCGGATAAGTCACCAAGTACTTCCAAATCTAAGGAGCGATCGCTCCTTAGATTTCTCACAATCAGTAAAAATCAATTTACATGACCTGATGTGAGGCATTTTCTTGATACATCATCAATCAAAATTTAGACGCGGAGATAAATTAAGTAGAAAACCGCAGTTATAAAACTAAAATAGTTTCTATCTTTTTATTAGCACTAAAATCAAAATGCTCTGTTCATAAAATTAAGCCTTCTAAAACAAGACTTAAATCAACCCAAGCCCAAAGTATCATTAATTAGAAATAAGTAAAAGGCAATTTAACTTCAGATTAAGCAGTGTTAGGGAGCATTTTAAGCGTCTATGAGCGGTAGCAAAGATATGTTTGTATGGGCAAAAACTAGTAATCGCAATAAAAATGCGACGTGTACTTATAGTAATCAAAGCTCTTAAATTGTTGAAGCTCAAACCTTAGCTGGTTGGGGATTGTATGTAACCAATGTATCTATTGAACAGCTAACCATTACGCAATCGGTAATGTATTACCGGGATTAATGGCTTTTAGAACGCGGTTTTCATCGTTTTAAAAGGGGTTCTTTACCTGCCCTACCAATTTACTTTCAAAATCAAGACCGAATTACTGGGTTAATGTTTTTGTTAAATGTTGCTTTACGAGTTTTTACTCTGATGGAGTTTGTGGTGCGCCTCAGCCTTCAACAACGAGCGTATGAGCGAACATACAGGAGCTATGGTTGCTTCATCACGTCCTAAACCTTCAGCTAGCGTAGTTTACCGCCGTAGGCATCGCCTGGGGTTGACTTGCCTACTCTTGAGCCAATACAGAAGAAAGCAATCTTTCTTCGCTACTTGCTGCTGTGGCATATTTGAGAGCTTTCTCCAATTCTTCAAGACTTTCTGAAACCTCGATTTGGAAGGGACGACTTATAACAAAATTACTAAATGCACCTATCTATAAGTTTGACGTAGTTTGACGCATCTTCTTGTAGTTTCTGAGGTAAAGTCAACTTCATTGACTTCACTTAAGGTTGGTGAGCAGCTAACTTTTAATTTCATATTAATTTTTAGTTAATTTTATTTATCAAAGGGGTAGCTTATGACTCCCCCGATAGCTCTAGCTTCACAGACAAATCAGTGTTGCAATGAGGACATTGAGTATGGATGTGTGCGTTGCCTTGCTGGTTGACTCTATTGTAAAATTCCCTAAGATAAGCAATATCACGTAAAATCAGGCGTTCTAATAATTCAGGGGCCACTGAAGTTAGACTTCCCAATCGAGTAATCACTCGTGAAAGCATGATTAATGCACCGTAGGCTGGATTCTCTTGAACTTTTGGATCTTTATGCACCAAAATTTCATCCTTTGCAGTAGCCAAACGCATCACTCCCTGACGATGCACTCTGTTTTGGTCATCAATCAAACCTTGAGGTAAGGTAAAGGTAAATTCAGTGTAAAGAGTATCTTTCCGGCGCATAAGTTAATGCAAATTAGAGAATACCTTGTTCAAGGATGAGTCCGTTGGACAGAAGAGTTGATAGCTTCTTCTGATACAATAAATTCGCTCTCCAAACCATTTATTTGACGGTAAAAATTCTGGAGGTAATTCACATCTTGAGCAAAAAAGTTTTCCACTATCATGGGAGACACTTCAGATAATGCTCCTAAGCAAGTAATGACTCGCGACAGGATAATGATTGTGGCATAAGCTGGGTTAGATGCAACACGGGGATCGCGCAAGGGAATAATTTCATCCATAGCTGTTGCAAGTCGCATTACCCCTTTGCGGTGAAGGTTGTTGTCAGTATCTAAATAGCCCTTCGGCAATGTAAATTCAAATTCTGTTTGAAACATATAGCTTCCTAATTACTTCGTGCGCTTAAAACTTTGGAAAGCAATTTCTACTTCCTCAATCAGCATTTCAGTCCCCTGAGCGTTCACATCTCCAATTTTATAATTAGCAGGCCATGCTCCTGCTAACTCAAATCTTGCTTGTGGTTTATTTGCTTGAGAAAGGATAGTTATGGAAGCATCTTTAGCTTGTTTAGCCCAATTACCTTCATAAACAGTTTCAAACCACTTCCAAAATGTTGGAGAATAGCTCAAACACCTAGATAAAGTCAAATTTCCACTGTTAATGTTGCCAGGAATCTTAGTTTTAACGACTTGACCTTTCTGTGCGCTACCCCACTTGTTAGCAGTCACTTCACAAATTTCAATAACATCCTGCGTACACTGAAATCCTTGACATTCAAGAAAGGTTCCATCAACTGGCTCTTTTGAACCGTCCAAAGTCAATTCTACGAAAAAATTATTACTGGCGAGATATTCAACTGTGGCTACCATTGTTTACAACTCTCTATTAATATTGGGTATCGGGCAGAGTGTAAGGGTAATTAAACCAATACTCAATGGCACCAAGTGCTTCAACGGGGGAAACCCCCGCAACGCACTGGCTCCCAAATACTCTACCAAATAATATTATTTAGTACGTAAGAAGGATTCACAAACGATAGTCCACTGTTCAGTAGCCATCTCACCTGAAGAAGCATCAAACTCTGCTGGTTGATAAGATTTTGGGAAGGCATTTTTAAAATCACATTGATATGAAATTGAACCTTCTTGCTTAAGAGCGAATACAGAACCACTTTTACGTTCTGTCATCACTTGCCTGCTACCACCATCAGGCGCAATACACTTTTTAAACCACTCAAAAAACTGCTTATCACCATCCATAATCATGGTTGTAACTGTTAGATCAATAGGATTACTATTCACAACCGTGGGAGTTGCCTGTAAGACAGCTTTACCTTGTTTGGTAGTACCCATAATTTGCGATGGAACTTCTGTTTCAACTTGTGCAGTTGAAAATGACTTAATGGGTAAATTGTCCACGACTCCGTCTATCTGTAGATAGAAACTAAAACTCGTGAGAAATTCTTTTGCTTGTGTCATGATTTGGGTTCCTTTAAATCAAAATCGTGGAAAAGTAAAACGAAGACATTAAACAAATAATGGAAAAAAAGTAGAATGCTTTGATTTAGTGACCTACTCACCTTCATTACCTTCAAAACCATTCCACTGACTGAGCCGAAAGATAACAAATTCAGCAGGGCGTACAGGACAAACGCCTACTTCGACATACAACCTTCCTAAAATTCTGGTCTCTGCGGGATTGAGTTCCTCATCACATTTGACATAAAAAGCTTGCTGAGGCGTAGCTCCAAATAGACCACCTTCACGCCAAATCCGTTCTAGGAAATTACTGACAACTCGTATAACCCTAGCCCACAAAAACTCATCGTTAGGTTCAAAAACAACCCATTGAGTACCTAATTCAATCGATTTTTCGATATAGCTAATCAATCTACGTACACTAATATATCGCCACTCGGTCTTATCTGGTTCAACTAAAGTTCTTGCTCCCCAGATACGAATTCCTCGATTGGGGAAGTTGCGAATGCAGTTAATGCCAAGTGGGTTTAAAAGCTCTTGCTCGCGGAAATTAGTCTCGTAAGCTAAACCAATGACACCTCTAGGTACTTCGTTTGCAGGTGCTTTGTAAACTCCTCGAGTCTCGTCGGTACGACACCAAACACCCATCATATGACCGCAAGGAGGGACTAGAATTGGTCTCCCGCCGTTGCGTGGATTGGCTACTTTAATCCAAGGATAATAAAGTGCTGCAAACATGGAACGACGGTTGAAGCTTTGCAGCCACTCTACCACTTGCTGGGGTTTGGTACTTTCTGGCGGAGGATCGAGTAAAATCATGCGGTTGGGTGGATTGGGAATATCACCACTTGCAGATCCTTCACACATACTGACCATCAATTCCATAATGCCATGAACTTGATCTAAGTTAATTACCTGTGCTTCATACGCCCGCATCAGATCGGGACAGGCTAACATGGTAATTTCATCAATTTCAAAAATTCCACGCACACCTGTACGGTCGTCACGTACCCCTTCTAAATCTTGTGAAAACCTGTCAGGGGTGGATGGAACGATAGGAATTGTTAATTCGTATTGGCTATTAGCTGGACGTCTGGCTAGGGGACTTCCATTTCGGGATGTATCTGTAACGTTGACGTACAGGGAATTTCGTAATGCCGCTACTGCGTATGTTGCTATTTGAGCAGCTGGTTCGCGGTTCATGGTTAAGTTTTCATATTGCTCGAGAACTTCTTCTCCCCGACGAATTTGGATGATGAAGTACTCTCCATTGTTTGAAGGTGGTTCTCCTTCTGTTCCTTCAGGAAGAGCGCGGGGTCCACTATCATTGATGACTATACTGAGCGGTCCGCCTGCTGCTTGCTCGGGACGCATGGTAAATAACAGAGACGGACGATTTCCACGACCGCTGATTTGTAAGGTGGCGGGTTCTGGTGTTGTAGATCTAACTGCTGTGGGTAATTGAGTACCAATGCTAGTTATCCAGCAACGACCTCCTCCATTCATAAAATAGCCATATACTGCAAAAGGTAAATAGGCGTTGAAGTCGGTGAAGCCCTCAGATTGCGGACGGGCAAAGTAGTTTAAATACTGCGTCCAGTTTGTCACTAGCATGGGCTTGTAGAGTTCAGCTCCACCACGTACATCTTCTGTAAAACCCACAAATCCAGCAACTGCCGTGCTGACACCCTCTATCGGTCGGCTACCTCGGTCAATTTCTTCAACATAAACACCAGGAGCAAAGTAATCAAGTCTAGGCATAATAATTTTCTCCAAATAAGAACGTCTTTAATCCAAAAGCAAGAAAATACTTAATAATTCTCTTATTCATCTACCCTATGGCTGACGCCACGCCTTACGACTATTGAGGAAGACCTCTGTCTCGCTGCGAAAAGTGCAGTTGCCTACGCAGGAGCCAGTAATGCGGGAGAGGAGCAGTGCGGTCTTTCTTAGGGTCTCCCTAGAGCACCTGGTGTTTTTACTTTGCAGGTATCTGGCGTTGGAGGACCGTCACTCGCACTGTCTTACCAGTCGCACAGAAGTTCATTCCAACTCCTGACGCCTGAATTCTTCTTCGGTCAAATAGGAGCTAGTAAAATTTCTTTAAAGGTGAATGTAGAGCTATCGACTAGGAAATTACTGTTTAGAGAGCTGAAACCATTGCCATTTAGTGTTACGATGTAATTCCCTAAATTCAAATCTTCAAAGAAGAATAACCCTTCTTGATTGGTGATCGATGATTTGTGAGTTCCCATTAAGCTAACTTTGATTTCAGAAAGCGGCTGTTCTGAAACTGCATTTTTAACAATTCCCGCAATCGCTACCCGCTTGATGTTAGCTTTAGCGTTACTATTTGGTTGCTTTGCGTGGTGTTGGCTTTGTGTATTAAAAACTCGTTCCCAGACCAAATTTGGCGTTGTACTCTGTGCCTTAAATGGTATTGTCACTGTAATATACAAGGCTGGACGTAAGGGAATGCTCAACGCACTCCACAAAGAACCCATCTCTATTAATGGCTCTACTGCAACTGACATGGGCAAATTGCCATAACCACGCAGTTCGGGAACTAAAAACTCTTCTCGTAGGGAGCGATTGCGTAGCAACGTGCTTAACGCCTCGCTGAGAAGGAGATGCTGACTTAAAGTTGTGTGGTCCCAAGCTGTCAACAGCAGTGACATATCAAACCAGGTAGGAGACCAAGATACATCAGCAGTAGGAGGTCTAGATACATTTGCAGGATGCAAACTTTCTTGAGCAACCTTGCGTTCAACAACTTGCCTACCAGTATGCTGTATCTGCTTACTTTCACGAATATCGTAGAAGTACAAATTAATGATGGGTCCAGCCCCATTATCTCTACGATTGCCGGGATGGCTGAAGTCAATCTGTTCTGTACTAGTGAGGGAAGTTCCTCCGGCTAGAATTTCCGCCAGAGTTTGGAGAACAAAAATAAGCATGAAACTGCTTAATCAGTAGTTTACCTAATAAATATAGATTAAAGGCATAAAGCTTATGATGTTAATTAGACTTTTGTCGATATTCTTCGGGTGTGGTCAAAAGTAGTTCATGGATGGGCGATCGCGCTTGATACTGAACTATTGAAAAACTACATGATAACGATAATCAAGAAACAGTTTGCCAATAATCATCCCACCAATGATTTACTCAAATCATTCGTAAAGCCAACATTGACATTACTAGCAACCTTACCAAGATCCCTGTCTAGTTGTTTTAAATCCTCATATAAATTTACCTCTCTTTGTGCGATCGCTGGGGACAGTTAGTATACCTAAAAGTTTTGCGATCGCTCTTTTCTGAACACCTCTTCCAGTAATTTGCTCAGAGTTTGTATTTTTAAAGACCAGCATTAAATTGCTATCACAAAACTTTTTAGTCTACTGTCGTTGATTAAGTTGATATCTATTCGACCTTTGGCTAATTTTACTTTTGATGCAATGCGTCTAGCCTTAAATTGAGAATGCATTATTTCAGTTATGGACTCTAATGAAAGAGAAATAAGAAAATTTTTAAATTCTCCATCATCAATTGGAGATATAAGTGGTATAGGTGGATACAGAGCAACTTCGATAACATCCGCGCATTTTCAAGCAGCCGTAACATTAAGAGATTATTTTACTGACGAGATGTTTTTAAACCAGCTTACAGATCGTGTATATGAACTCTTAGTGGAAGACTTGCAATTGCAAAGGGAGAGGATTACAAATTATGGTCAACAGAGGTATTTATAATGGTTAATAGTAGTAATGGTAATGTTAAGCATGAACTCAATTATGTTACTACTAATCGTTTTTATGTAGAAATAGACAGCACTATTGCTGCATCTTTTACTGAATGTTCGGGCTTGGGCTTTCAGATTCAAAAAAACATTTTTCATGAAGGTGGTGTCAACGATCAGCAACGTGTTTACTTAGGCCATGTAGAATTTACAGACGTTACTCTCAAACGTGGAATTACAGAGAACTTTGGTTTTTTGAATTGGGCCACTAAAATTTTTGATGAACAGAATGGTGAAAATAATCTTAGACAAAATGTCAACATTTTAGTTTTTAACCAAGCAGGTGAAACAATGCAAAGCTGGACTCTCATTGGTGCTATTCCTATAGGCTGGAAATCTTCAGATCTTCAGGCAGATGGGAGTTCAGTTGCTATTGAAGAACTTACTTTAGCATATGAGGGTTTAAAAGTTGCTAAAAAAGGAGGCGGTGGTAATCCTACCACACGGTCTAAATCGGGCTTTTTTACCTCTAACTAGTTTCAATTTATTCACCTAAACTATGCAGATTATTCAATCTCAATTAGGAATAAAATCTTCTCCACTTGGATCGAATAGTTTTTCAGGTATTGCTAATAGTGTTTTATTACAGAAAAGCTCTAGTTTATTAAATTTATTAAATTTTATCAAGCCATTAGCAATTCTAAAACCCCTGTTGGCACCAGCGGACTTATTAATGGGAAGCGAAAAGAGCAAACATCTTAGAAGCTGGGATAACTTTAATACTGCTTTAAATACTGATTTATTAAGCCAATCAACCAAATTTAAATTTGAGGATTTGGATACAAGCTTAGAAACTTTTAATATAAAAAATATTGAGAAACCTGAAAATTTTGCAAAGAGTTCAAACAAAATTAATACTAGTGATAGTTCCAATAAAAATGTTACTTCTTCAAAGTTGCTAAATCAGAAAAATACTAAGTCTAAAAAACAAACTAAAGCTCAACTTCAAACAAACTCTCTGGCTAAAGCTAAAAAGGCAACCAAGAAAAACTCTGCCAAGAAGATTGAGTCTGAAGTTACACGGCAGTCTCTCAACCAGGAACAAAAGATTGCTCCTAATTCTGCAACTGTTGTACCCACACCAGAAACATTAACTCCAGTTGCTCAATCAAATCTACCCAATCATCTGACCGCACAGACACAGCTCAACCTAGATAGTACAAGTACTGAAACATCAGTGCAAGATGCATCAATACTACCAACAGTTACGAACTCATATGTCAGTGATGAGTCCAAACTTACACGCACACCGGATGTATCAACAACCCCCCCACAAAGTTTGGGCGAGCAACCTACGTTAACGCGGCAGTCACTCAACCAGGAACAAAAGACTGCTCCTAATTCTGCAACTGTTGTACCCATACCAGAAACATTAACTCCAGTTGCTCAATCAAATCTACCCAATCATCTGACCGCACAGACACAACTCAACCTAGATAGTACAAGTACTGAAACATCAGTGCAAAATGCAGCAGTACCACCAACAGTTACGAACTCATATGTCAGTGATCAGTCCAAACCTGCACGTACACCAGATGTATCAACAACCGCCCCACCAAGTTTGGGCGAGCAACCCACGTTAACGCGGCAATCTCTCAACCAGGAACAAAAGACTGCTCCTAATTCTCCAACTGTTGTACCCACATCAGAAACATTAACTCCAGTTGCTCAATCAAATCTACCCAATCATCTAACCGCACAGACACAACTCAACCTAGATAGTACAAGTACTGAAACATCAGTGCAAAATGCATCAATACCACCAACAGTTACGAACTCATATGTCAGTGATGAGTCCAAACTTACACGCACACCGGATGTATCAACAACCGCCCCACCAAGTTTGGGCGAGCAACCCACGTTAACACGGCAATCTTTCAACCAGGAACAAAAGATTGCTCCTAATTCTGCAACTGTTGT